>ERZ869925.598-NODE-598-length-24453-cov-11.700262_pt1 | contig 24453 bp, 31 predicted proteins | sample MGYA00579311_ERZ869925 | MGnify/ENA primary metagenome ERZ869925 (study PRJEB32216, sample SAMN09231817) | wastewater metagenome | place: USA: Maryland | collected 2016-07-30 | study: EMG produced TPA metagenomics assembly of the PRJNA472060 data set (Reclaimed...
CAATTATGCTTATGAATTTCTGTCCCCATTTATACAAATCTAATAGAATTCGTTGGGATGATTATACTTACCAATTTGTGTTAAGGTCTAATGAGGTTTAATACAATTCGTTATCACAATCGTGCTCACGGATTTCTATCCAAATCTTTTTTTTAAGCACAAAAAACCCCCTCTAAAATGGGATTAAAAGAGGGGGTTTAACTAATAACAAACCAAACAACTATTTATATAAAAATAAATATAGATAAGTTAATAAAAATCTCAAGACCATACCTCACTTTTTTTAATTTTATAGGTCATAAATTTATCTTTATGTATTCTTCTATTGATAACATAACCTGTAACCCTACCACCATCACCTGCCATAGTCTTTAAAACACCCACCTCACTAATTAATTTTCTAATATCTTCAATACTAATCAAATACATTATTTCAAAATCGGGGTAATAATAAATAAAATAATCAGCCTTGGTACCCATCACCCCACTTAACTTACCATTACAATTGGTTTCAATAAACATATTATTAGTGATGGTATCCTTGAAATACTCCCATCTGTCGGTCTTTATTTCAATGGTGGTGGTAACACCACTCCTTTCAACTTTTAAGTCAAAATCCATCGTCTTATTGAATTCTAAAATTGTGAAACCCTTGGTTTCTAAAAACTGAGCAATGACCTTTTCACCTAGCTCACCTTGATTTAAATCTGAATTAAATTTTTTCATATAATAGTTGTTTGTGTTTACTATTATATAAATATCTCGATTTTCGTTTTAATTCAGTTTTTGATAAAAAAAATTATTTTAATTTGTCAAGTTCAGATTTAATATTGAAGATATTTTTTATCTGTTCTTTTATAATTTGACTGAACGATTTTTTATATAACACCTGACTACTCTCATTTATACTTGAGAACTCAATTAGGATTAACATAATTGCTAGTAACTTGGTGGTTAAAAATGGCATTGAGAAATGAATTGAAACGAATTCATTAATTATTAAATTATCAATGATAAACGTTAATATCAAACAACTTTGATATGATATATTTTTTGATACCCAACCTTTTCTTAATAGTCTTGATGAGAATGGGATACCCTTTTTCTTAGAAGCTTTAACCCCAAAATAAGTATCAATTATGGTCATTAAACCAACTGATATCATTATCGGTATTAATGGAGTAAAAAATAATATTACCGATGTTATAAAAGCTGAAAAGTAATGTCTCATTATATCAAGATGATTGATTGGTCAAATAGGTTATTAGGTTCACACCTTCTAGCTAAAGCATCCTTATTTAAATCGGACATAAAATCGGGGTAAGTATTACGATTTTCATACAACCATCTTTGTAAGATATCCTCATAGAATGAAGCTCTATCAGATGCGTGATGATGAACGAACATAATAGCTTTATATTCGGGACTAGAACTAAAGTCACCTGTTTGAATTTGGATACCTTTATTGGTTGATTGATAACTAGCAGCTACAACAACATCAGCTGAAGCTCTCCAAGCAATTGCGGGTTTAAGATACTCCTGTACTAAAATAACTTCAGAAGGGTTCAAAGTTTGGTTGTTAAACTTTGTTAACAAGATGTTATAGAAGTGAACTCCAATTATTGTTCTAACGTAAGCATCAGACGCTGAACGAATAGCGGGTGTTAATATTTTATCATCAACATTGTTAGCGACGATTGTACTATCTTTTAAATAAGTTGTACTTACAAAATATACCATTATTTAATTTCCTCAATTTGATTATCAATGATTTGATAATTGTTTATTGTTAAAGTTGTTTTGATACCATATACTTCAATTATTTCGTTGAAGATATATTCCAAAGTTTCTCTTTCAGGCATAACCACATTCTTTTCAAAAATAACATAACTATCTTTTATCTCGGTGGTATTACCTAATTGTCCTGAAACTTTAACCCCCATAATAGATGGGTTAATTTTATGTGCGATACATATATTTTCTTTAATCTCTTTTGAGGTCTCAGTAAACATCGTATCGTTATTATTACTTGAAATACCTTCAATTGTTGGGGTATCATCAAAACCATTACCAGTTAATACTAAGACTTTACCGGCATTACCCGCACCTGTCTTTAAACTAATCTCTTCTTTAAATCTTTTTACTTCTTCCAAAGATGAAAAGTTTTTAGGTCGTCTGATAGCTAAAGATGGGAAGATACCATTCTGAAGATTTGACTTATGGAAGAACGATTGTTCACTATCCAAGTACGCCCAATTTAAAATACTATTATAACTTGGGATTGGATAGATATCTTGACCTGGTGTTTCATCTTCAAAATATAAAATATAGGAACCATCTTTTACCCCTATGTGATATTTTTTAAATTCTTTGGTACTTACCAAACCCATGCTCCAATCATCGCTATAAATAAAGATTGACTTATCCTTATTGTTTCTAATCTTTGAGGGGTCAATTCGTTTGATATTTGAGACTTTTTTATCTTTAACGATAACTTCTATCACAACTCTACGATGTATCGTCCAGTCCTTTGTAATTGATTTTACCAATTGTTTAAATCTTGACTTCTTTTCAAATGTTTTAATATCAACAATTTCACTAGCTGTTAACTTATCATAATTATCCCAAGTATATCCACCACCGATAAGTGATTGACTAATGAAGTCAATACAGGACCCATGCATCGCACTTTGTAAATAAAGTTGAATTAATAGTTGGGGATATAAATTATCAACCCCAAACATCACGTAGTTATTCGTTGTATAGGTTGAATTTATATAGGGTAAAGATAAGTCACCACCACCGATATCCATTAGAGGAGTTGAGAACATCATACTACCTGCGTCGGTGGTTGTATTACTTTTATTTTTTGTTAATTGTAATCCTAAAATTTTCATATTATATATTATAATTTGATATTAAATTTAATTATATACGCTAGGTATTGGTTGAGGTTGTTGCTTACCTTGATATACCACCAAGTTAGGAGGATTATCCCCTTCAACAATCATTCTTAAAGTTTGAGTAGGATTACCCAATGTGGGGACTTGACTTAAATTCCAAGGGTTTATATTACCATACATATTAACCCTCCATTGACCTTCGTCTAATCTAATTGGAACATTGTTAACAAGTTGTAATGTTGAACCATTGTTACGTTCATCAATAATAAATAAATTATATCTACTTGGAGATGGACTAATATCGGGGGTTGTGAAATAAATACTTTTCTCAGCTGAACCCGTTTCATTAATCATTTGAAATAACCAATATATATTATTAATAGGTTGACCTTGGGTAACCTCAATGGCTATTTTATTTACTTGATTTCTAACTATGTATATCATATTTTTTTAGATAAAAAATAAGGTGTTAGCTTTAACACCAACACCTTAAATTATAAAACACACACTAAATTTTTATTAGAAAGAAAGTGATGACAATAGGGTAGCTACGTTAGCAGCACTTACTTCTTTTGCCAAGTCTTTAACTTCACCAACTAAAGTTACTGAATATTTTGAACCATCAGCTTTAGCAGTTCCTGAACCTTCACCCGTTGCGGATAATTGTAGGTCTTGGAATAACCAATATAGTCCGTTGTTATCTAATACAATAGCTCCAAGATATCTTTGACCTTCGCTAAGTATTTTCAATGACTTAGATTTTACAGCCTCTCTACGAGTGAAAATCAAGTTTAATGTTACATTGACATATGTTGAACCATTTGCTAAATCAATTAGGGTTTCTTCAGTATAGTTAGAAGCATTACGAATAAATTCATATTCTTGGATTGGGTTAGCACAAGTACCACTTGAAATGGTAAGTGCTGAAATTGTCCAACCTGTTAAGTCTTCACCTAAAGCAGTTTGGTCTTCAATATCCCAAAACCATACTTTCTTAATACCACCGATGTTGTTGTCGCAAGTTTTCACTATGCCTTCAATACAATTACAACTCATTTTTTATTTTTTTTAAAGTTTTGTTTATTTTTTTTTTATATAAGGGGGGTAATTAAACCCCCCTCACATAAGTTCTATTATTGATAGAATACAATCTCGGTTGGGTTTACATAGTGGAAACCTACTTTCAAATTAACTCTAGTTCTCAATAGAGGTTCAGCCACGGTATCTTCCAAGTTTACAGCTTTAAGAGCTTTGCTATCACCTTCACCATCAAAAGCGTAGATAAGGTTATTCTTAGAAGTCAATACCATAGTATCGTTAGACATACCATCACATACAACAACTTTGATACCTAAGAAAGAAGGAGCTAAAGGTTCAGTAACATAAGTTAAAGTGTTACCTAAAGCAGCTGCTAATTCATAAGCTTGGAATACGTTTGAAGATACATAAAATCTTAAGTCAGATTTTTTAGCTCTCAAACAACCAGGTAGTAAAGAATATACTTGGGTCATAGCTGACAATACGTTAGCTGAAGTTACAGAACCTGTACCACCAGAGATGATGTTAACATCGTTAGCGAATTTAACTTCGTAACCATCACAAAGGTCTAAGAAAGTACCAGTACCACCATTGATGTTACCTTTCCATCTTAGTTGAGCGATTTCGTCTTGAACTTCGTTAGACAATTCGTTCCAGTAGTAAGACATAAAAGCCGCAGGAGTGTAGTCACCATTAGAACCTCTTACCATTTGTAAAGATACGAATGATTGCTCAAGGTCAAAACGACACAATTCAGCCATAGCGGATAATGAACATACGTCAATGTCAACAGCATCCAAAGTATCAGTTGGAGCTTGGAACTGACAAGTAGCACCTGTCAATACGTTGCTAAATAAAACGTTAGCAAGTTTAGTAGCTGATTTAACTCCAGGGATAGTTCTGTAGTTATCAACGATATCCTCAGTGATATAACACTTAGAATAGAATTCTTGGGGATTTGGACATAACAAAGCGTTTGCGTTAACATTCAAATCAAATTTAAGAGTACTTCTCATTTTTCTTTTTTTTTTATTGTTTATTTATTTATTTATTTTTGACTAAAAAAAGCCATAACTCTTTTTAATCTATCGTGACTTGAAAACTCTAAAGTTTCTTCGGTCTCAACTTCACTTTTTTCATCAGAAATTTCAGCTTTGATAGTTGAAATAATGTCATAAATCTCATTTAATTTAGGTTCAATTACTTCATTTACAATTGCGTAAACTTCATCTTTTGTTAGCGTGTGAGGTACAACCCCATCTTCGGTAACAACTTCACCCTCTTCTTGGGCTACGATTTCTTCTTCTTTGGGTTCATCAATTGAGGCTTCAACTTCAATCTCGGTTTCAACTTCAGTTTCAGTGATACTAGCGATTTCACCAGCAACAAGTACGATAGTTTGATTACCGATAACTACCTCACCATCAAAAGTGTCAACTACATTTAAATCTTCCATAACTATCACAGCCTTCTGACCTACAGATAATTCCTGAGCGATTAAAATAATTTCACCTTCTTCAATGTCAATTGCTCTATTGAATTTTAGCGTACCAATGAACTTCTTTTTGTCTTTACTGAATTTTTTAAATTCTTCTTTTTTCATCGTTTTTTTATTGTTTTTTTTATCCATAAAATAAAACTCGTTCACTTTTGAATAACATATGGCTAACGCTTGTTTAATGGGGTAACCCGCATTAACTTCAGCTGATATACATCTTGTCATAAATTCTTCACGAGTTTCACTTGCTATTGGCTCAACTACGAAGGTTTCTTTATCAATCTCTTTTAACTTACGTTGCGCCCATTCAATACCTTCTCTACCACCCCAAGCTAAAATCATTAATTTACCACATCCATCACCTAACTCCTTATCGTCGTATTGAAGGTGTCTTGCAAATGAAGCCATTCTTCCAATGGTATCTCTACTAATACCTTCACCTTTTGCTAATTGATTAGCTCTTGCTTTACCTACAGGAGTTCCACATTCACCCCAACCATTTTCTTCAACCCAACTTAAAGCTCTTTTAGCGTTATCAATTGCGGCTTGGGGGTAATCATTATAAGCTTCATTTAATTCTAACTGAAGACCAAAATCACCCTCAATGGAGAAACCTAATTTATTATCTTCAACTAATTTATGGTAATATTCTTTATCAGTAACTTGAACAACTAACATTAATGTTCCAACAGGTACATCAATATTATATTTTTTTGACTTATCATTCTCAGGGTCCTCAACAATCCAAGCTTCTAAAATATAAGCGGGAACCTTAAGTTCTGACTTATGTTCTAAGTTAAATACTTCACCACCACCATTGGATAGTTTTTTCATAAACTTAGCATAAATCTTTTCAATCATCTCAGCTGTGAATTCAACATAGTATTCACCCAATCCACCATCTTCACTATCATTACGATAAATTTTACCAGGTATCATAGCGGGTGCGATAATTCTATATTTTAAATCATCACTGAAATATTTTCTTTTTTGATTTGAAAATGCAAGACCTTTTGTTATAATCGCAGGGGTTTCGGTGAAAGCTATCATATCTATACCAAAATCCTCGTTGTCAATATTTACCAAATAGTTTAGTAAGTCCATATGAATATATTATAATTGGTTATTATAAATTACAAAAAAACCCCCCTTATTCAGGAGGGTTTGTGGGTCTTTGTTACGGATAATTATCTATTATTATTTTTAATGGTGAGATAGGTCTTTAGTTCTAAAACATCAATTGTTGTTAGACACGTCTTCAATTGTTCAACAATGATTTCCAAATATTCCTTATCACTCTCTAAACAACTAATAATTCCGAACTGATTAATCACGGGAACCCATACTTTCCAAAATAAAAAGTTAGTTCTTTTCTTCAGAACATAACCTTTTTGTCCGTTAATTTTTGTGGGGAATATTTTAAATTCTCCATCTGTGATTGTTTTTTTTAAATTAAAGTTTTTCATAATGTGGTTTGTTTATATTAATAAATATCTCAATTTTTTAAAAAAGACAAATTATGTTAAACTTTTTTTCATTGATAACATATTAAAAACATAGATAACATTTAAATTAAATATATCCTTTATTTTAATTATGTCCTCACCACTTAAACCCCATAATAAATTTTCCCAACTCCACTTAACCATTATTTGTTCTTTCTTATCATTTATTTTTGATAACTTAACATCAGCACCAACCAACTCTTCATCATCCAAATCATCCGTATCTTTGGGTTGTCCATTATCAAATAACTCTTTATAGTTATCCATAAATGTTCCCCTCCATTGAAGGTATTCTTTTTTTATGTAGAGTAATAAAGGTATGGGGGCTTCTTTAAATAACGATATCCGGTGGTCTAATTCGTAGATATAAGGTTCATTAATGGTATTACCCCACTCATCTATTTTTGTCTTCTTATACGTGATTGATGCTAACCAATCTAAGTTATTATCCAAGTCATTTATTTTATTTTCAATATCAATAAATTCACCCAATGTTAACTTATTAAGGTTCTTCAAAGTAAATCCATTCCATTCTGAATAAGTTTTAGTTATAACAGGTTCACGTAATACCCATTCAACCTTCTTGGTATAATCCATAAACTCATCAATATCCATATCAAATACTTCATCGTTTGGGGATATGTCCCACAATAATGATAGTACTTCAATATAAAGTTGCGTAAACGATAACTCAAGGTTCTTAATTTCGTTTAATTCTTTATATTGTTCGTATGATATTTCACCCCAATTATTTGGTAGGTTCATCATACAATGATTGGATTTTTACTTTTACTTTATCACTAACAATGATGATATATTTGAAGTAGTCAGCAGCGTTTAAACTTCTAAACTTATCAGCTCTACTTTTAATATTATTTGGTTCATAATGATTTTCATCACCATTTTTAAATAAGACAGCTAATAGGTGAGAATAGAAATTCTTTTCATTCATAAATATCTTTTCAATGGTTGCTAAATCTCTAGCTTTTAAAACGAACTTCTCACCTTTTGGATATGCTAAATAATCCACCCCATCAACACTTATTTTATTTTTAAAGCTTGGGGTACTTTTAGTTTTAGTAAAAGCTTTAATAATTTTGAAGAAGTCATCATCTGACATCTCATCAACTATTGAAGTATCTCCACCATCAGCTTTAATTAAATAGGTGATAACATCTAAATACTTCTCAACGGGGGTTAAGTCTGGGTTGTTCATAATCGTGTAACAATCTTCAAATTCCCCAACGCTTAATTCACTGATTTTAACTCTAATGTTGTAATTACCAATTTTCATTTTGTGTGTGTTTTATAATTTTAATTTATATCAACCAAGTTAAAGGTTACTGATATATCTTCAATATCAGCTTCCTCATCACCCTCTAATATTTTTGATACTTGTGTTTCAATATAAGTTTGAATTAACCTTGTAAACTCCAAAGTAGTTACGGGGTCAAAAGTTATTTCGTTTTCTATATTATATCTCTCCCACAAATATTTCAAATAAAATTTAGCGAATAAATCAATTTCAATTTGATTACCTGTAGCTGTGACATAAACCATTATACTATCATATAGAGCACCTGTGTCATATAACCCCAACTCAAGTATAATCTGTTTAATCCTCGTTGTTAATTCTGAATTATAAGTCATATTAAATTTCGTATCTAGTTAATATTACGTTTAATCGTTTAACACTAATTGATGAAGTATCACTTAAGTTTTGAACGAATACTGATACAATATCGTTTTGAATTAAACCAAGTAAACCTTGTGTAATTATTTGAAGTGGTCTTGAACCTGGTGAATGGGTTGTGGTATCTTGAACTGAACCTGGTACTAATATGGGGTTACCTTGACCACCAATATCTCTAAATAAACTAATTTCAATATCCTTTGAATTACCCCCTGTTATGGTAGCGGTAATCTCATATTTAAATATTGATGGTGTGTTACCTGTTACACCAGGGATTTGATAAATATATCCAAAGTTACCCACTGAATAAGCATCATTAACTAAATACATAAAGCTACCAATGTTAGGACCTTGAACACTATTTGAAACCAATGGGGTCCAAACTGATGTACCTGTAAATGTGGTTGTTGACCCACCTGTTGCATCAAAAAATGAAGCTACATTGGGTCTATTCTTTTTAGTTAAATTCTCCAAATAGGTGAAGTTATTATCACCTTCTTGTATGGTTAATTTACTACCTTTAACTTGTCTTAAAACTAAACTCATTTTTTTATTGTTTTAATATATTATATCTTATACAAAATAATTTGAAATATAACCTGTTTGAATGTAGGTGTTAACACTATCATCCTCAGGTACTGGGGTTCCATTTACGAAAGGTATTTCACAATAGGTATATCCCTCACATTCAAAGTCAATTCTCATTCTCCAACCCGCTAATTTATCCATAGTATAATTATTCATTGGGGTTAGGTTTGATATCGCTAAAATATCAATACCATCAAACTCATTACGTTTAATCCACTTATGTAAATCATTTAAGATTTGAGAAGTATTATTCAACACGGGGGTAATATTCTCCCTACCCTCTTGTATTGCATCCAAACAATAGATATCAAAACTATATGTTGATAAGTCGGTGATATCATCAGTTAATAAATTAACATTGATGGGTACCGCATATAATATTGGGAAGTTAATATCTAAATGGGTAAAGTTTTGTAGTTGCTCTAAAAAATCAGCGTGAAATCTTTTAACCTGTAAGTGGTTATCACTAAAGGTTTTAAAAATATTAACTAATCTTACGTAAGTAGTATTCATTATAATTCGGATAATCTTTCTATTTTATTTATTCTATTTTGAGTTTTGGTTATGTCGGTTTCACTAACATAAGCCTTAACAATCATTTCGTTTTTACCACCCGTATCCATACCTGAATTGATTTGGGTTTGAGTTTGTGGTAAACTAACCTGTGAAGGGAATAATTGCATGTTAGACATATTAGCTGGTGATGGGGTTGCTCCTGCACCTCCTCCACCTTTAGCACCTGTACCACTACCTTTGAAGGGTTGTGATGCAATTGCAGCTACTTGAGCAGCTCCAAATACACCCGCAGCAATTGCTTGTGGAATTGAGAATGGTGGTGCAGGTGGGTTAGCTAATGCACTTGCAACCGCTAAAGATGTTTTAATTAAAGCTTCACTTATCGCAACTGCTTTATTTAACATAAATCTTTTCTTAGCTCTTTCTTCTTGAGCCGCTTCACTTTCATCCCCAACATTTTCTTCAATGTCAAATAGGGTATTAATAAATGATGCTGCACTATTTACATAACCTTGTGCAGCAGCAGCTCTATCTTCATAACCTTTGATGATATCGTCTCTTTTCTTAGCTTCTAAACTAGCTAATCTTTCAGCTTCAGTTTCATTAACTTTGGTCCTTAAACCTGAATAATAAGTTTCGAGTTCAAGTCGTTTTAGTTCAAAAGCTTCTTGACTTAATAAACCATTATCACGAGCTTGTTGTAATAAGGCTAAACCATCTTTTTCTTTTTTATCAAGTTCAAATAATTCTCTAGTAACAGCATCTTTTCTTGCTAATTCTAAAGCTGCGATGTTAGCAATTATCGTATTATTTTCATCAGTTCTTTTTTTCTCCCTCTCAGTGATAATTCTATTTTCCTCGTCTTTAAATTGAAGTTCAGCACCTAAAGATAATTGTCTATATTCTTGGGTAACTTGAGCTCTTCTCTTTTCCAATTCTTCACCTTTTAAACCTGTTTGGGTTAATAGGTTAAGTTCATCAGTTTTAGCTTTTGTTAAATCTTCTAATTGTCTACTATAGTTAACTCTATTTTGTTCAATAGCTCTTTCAGTTTCATCTGCAATAAATGAAATATTAATATCTTCAAATTGTCTTTGAATAGTTAATCTTTGTTGTTCAAATCTTTGAAGAGCCTCCAATTCTTTTTTACGTCTTTCAGCAGCTCTTTTAGCAGCATCAGCAGCTGACTTTTCCCTATCTTCTTTATCCTTCTTATCAGCATCAGCCTTAACCTTAAGTTGTTGAGCGTTGAAGTATTCAATGTCTGAAATAGATTGATTATACAACCTTCTATTTTCCCTAACTTGTTTTTCAAGTTCAGCGATTTCTTCAGCCTTTAATTCACGGGATAATTTAGCACTTCTTAATTCAGCTTCACTAGCTTCCAATCTTTTAGAAGCGGTCTCCCTAAGTACTTCTAATTTTTGTCTTTCTAACCTTTCAGTTTCTTCACCATTAAGTTTAGCCATTCTGATTTCATTATCCAAACTTTGAATAACTGACTTACTACTTTCTTCATAAGCTTCAGAAACTTTTTTAGCACTTTCAGCTTGTACTTTAGCAGCATCCTCAGCAGCGTTATTAGTGATACCAAACCAATCGGCTAAATCTTTCATAGCTTGAACTACCGCATCTATAGCGACTTGAACAACCTCCATTACTTTACCGACTTGTTCCATTATCACTTTCATAATCCCCGCTTTCTTCAACAATTCAATGATTGCAAAGACAATAGCCGCAATAACAGCAGCTAATAAAAATAGGGGGTTAGTTAACAATGATTTACCTAATTGAACAAAGGTAGTACCCATATCTTTTAAACCCGCTGTAGCTTGTTTAAATGAAATGGTATTAATTGTTTTAGATAAGTTAGAAGCACTGGTTGCTGCTTTACCAAAATCCAAATTAAGGATGGCACTCTTAACATCACCCAATTGTATACTAGCTCTTTCAAATGGGGAACCTGCAGCGAACTGATTAATTTGTTCATTAACATCAGCCATTCTATCTTTAACCTCACCCGCAGCTTCCGCTAAACTTTGCATCTGTTTGGGGTCAGTAGCTGATGCTAACTCATCCTTAAGTCGTTTTAATTCACCCCTAAGTTGAATTATGGAACTATTATCTATGTCTATTTTTAAAGCCATTTATTTTTTATGTAATTAATTTTTATTCTTCAATTGGGGGTTCATTAACATTTGACGCTTGTTCCTCCAAAATAATATTTAGGTCAGATATGTAGTCTTCAGCATTTTGATAAGCTGTTCCAATATTACCATTGATTATTATAAACCAACCTGATGGTATCTCAGGTCTATTAGGTTGTTCCCAAGTTATTTTACTAGACATAATTTTGCGAATTGAAGTGTTTCTGAACTATTAGCTACGTTCATTTGAGTGGTTATTATAAAATAATATGTGTTAGCATTACTAAAAGTAATTGGGGTGGTATTAGTTAATGATTGGGTTTGAATGTTAGACCATACCGTTTGACCAGCATTAACATCACGAGGTATAACTAAACCAATACTATTTCTAAAATATCTGAAGAATGGTGAGAAAGAAGTATTTGAGTTAAAACCATTTGAGTTCTCCAATAACTTAACAGCCCCTGTTAAATTATTTTGAGTATTAACATATACCCTAAATGTTGAAGTGTGTCCCGCAGGACCTTTTGAAACGTTATAGTGTAGTTCATACATACCACCGATTAAATTATCATCAGGAGTAACAGCTAAGGTCGTCGGGAAAACACTTTCAACTGAAGTATTTGAAATGGTAACAGGTGTTGATTGAGTAGCTAATGTTTTATAATCCATAGTTATAGTTTCACCCGTATTAGGTATCGCATTAACTAATAATATAATGTTATTACCTTCCCTCGTATATAACTTACCATCAGGTAAATTAAGGAATAATTCACCTTCAAATATATCAGTACCAGTGAAAAAATTTAAGTCATTACTTGCCGGAATTGTGGGAACAACACCTGGTATGAATGACCTCTTTGTTAATATTCTTGAAAATTCTTTTGCCATTTATCAATTATTTAAACTATATTATATTATTTATCTCTTATATTTTTAATTAAATTGGGATAGGTGGTGCCGGTGGTACTACGATTGATTTATAAGTGTCAATAGCCTCACAATCAATGATTGGTCTACCCCAATTATATAGTGGATATATCGGCATAATATCACCTTTAATGTTGGGTTGAGTATCATTTGTCCCATCAATAATATCAACGATATTGGTCCTCATTAAATCAAGAGCATATATATCATTACCCCCATCAATTATGGTATATTTTTCAATGATACCATCCTCCGTTATTTTAACGTTTTTTCCAATGTAAATACCATTAGTATCAGGTTGAACAAAGTCACCTATAACAACACCTTTAAAATCATTTGGGACATTAATATTTCTACCCAATAACATATTGTATGGGGTTATCCCAACATTGGTTTTATCACTAGTTACTTTTTCAAACTTCGTATTAACTATTTGAAGGTCTTTACTTGAGAATTTATTTGACATACTTGTATATTATATTTGATTTAACTTATATTGTTTATTCCTCCTCAGGTTCTTCATTACCACCGACAATGGGGAATGGTAATAATTCGGAGTTAGTTATTAATTCAACCTTAGTTAAATTATCAGCACCCGCATCATAATCAATAACTTTATTGATATTCCAATATGAATTATCAATCCTTACCACATCATTTAATTCCAATTCGTAGATATCCTTGGGGGTTAAATAAAAATAAGCGGTTAATAATTTACCCTCATCAATTAATTGTATCGTATTTCTCCAAAATTGATTATATAAATTATTCAAAGTTGGAACTGAGATATCATAAAAGAAGTATGGATTATCCCCAAAGTTAAGGTCAAAGGTTGGGTTGATAGGAGCATTAAGATGTGAAGCGAATGGGTAATAGTTAATCGCGGTAAATAACGGATTACCTTGAACGTCATAATTATAAATAATTCCAACGTTAGTAAACCTAATACCATTATCTAACAATATTCTTGGATTAGTTTCTCTACTAATATAGGGTAAGTAAAGACCGAAGTTATTTAAACCAGTAGGGGTTGGACCAAAACTAATTTCTTTTTTATCGGTACCCTTCGTCCATTCAATATCAAATAAGATTGATTTTTGACCATATACTTCTCTAGTTGCGTTAGTATAAAATTCATTAGCAACATCTTTATCTTCTTTATAAGTTAGGATTAATTCTTTATTTCTTAACTCAGGTAAGAACTGAATTTTTTGTTCACTATCCCTAGCCATTTTACTTGTCCAATCAATGGTCTTACCATTCCTATAATAATCGTCCCTAATATAATAAACCAATTTATTTGATATTAATTTATCGGGTACAACATATAGGTTATACATCGTATAGATTGATTTTAAGAATTCAGCTTGAGTTAAATCAGGGATAGTTGCGTTCATATCAATAATTTGATTTAACAACGTCTGATTAGCTTCAAGTTCAATAACCAATGATACATTTGTTATCTCCAATCTTAATTCAAAAAAATCAGCTGATATAAGTGAAGTATTAGTCAATAAATCCAAATAACTATTTAATGTTTGACCAATACTTGTTGAAGGTAATATCACACTATCTGAATATGTTTGTTGAACGTTCTGAGCACCTTGTGAAATACCGATAGGATATACCACCCCAACCACATCTTGTTGAATTAATGATGTTTGGGGAAATCCCGCACCAATAAAACTACCAACACCAGGTCCCGCTGAAATAAATAATGAATGATAAACATCCATACTAAATACATTACCTTGAGATGCTTGAGTAAAAATAGTTATTGGGAAAGCATTGGGGTTATTGATAGTATAGATGTAATCAAAGTTAATTGTTACTCTAAAATTATTGGTTGTATTTAATTGTGGTGACCAAGAGTTAGGTAAAACAAATGATGCTGCGGCATCTTGAATTATTTGAGTATAGTTAATAAAAGTTGAGAATGATGATGGAACAGCAGGGTCAGGTGGATATTGACCAATAGCATAACCCCCAAGTCCTGAAACAACTGCAGGCATTGTTAATACTTGGGTTCCGGCTAAGTTAACAATAACCTTATTTGCTTCTTGAGTTAATTGAACTTGGTCATCAGTACTTCTATTTGAAGGTATGATTAACCTATTGAAATATTGGGGTTCAATATTATTGAAGAATTCATAAGTAAATCCCGCATCCGCGTGTATTCTATCCCAATATGTTTTAGCATATACTGAAGGTATTGCTTCAAAAAAGTCAAATAAAAATGTATTATCTTTAAATGGTAATAAATACTTATAACCATTAACCCAAGTATTGGTGAATGAACTTATAATTGTAAGTTGATTAACATTATGGTTTAAATCCGTTAAGTCAATATCGGTTAATTTTCTATTAGCAACCTCACTAAAGAATTGAGCAACATCATCCCTAACCACCACTTCATACTCAATAATATCGTCCTCAGTTAATTGATTTTGAACTTTGTTAACTGAGATAAGTTGGAGTGATAATTCGGTCTCATGCAAAGGGATATTGTCTTGTAACAATAAACACCTATATAACCTCTTAACCGAAAATAAACCATCAGCAATATTAACTTCAAAAAGTTGTGATAATAACTTATTATTATTTTTGGTACCGGGTAGAGTTATTGTTTTACTAAATGAACCCGTTCTTTTTTGGGGGTCCCTGATATCACTAATCGCATAGTTGATAGGTACAGGAACCCTTTGTTCAACATCCAAATAACCTGAGATAAAGCTAGGTGCGGTTGGAATTAATTGTATTCTAGTTATAGTATTATTCATTTAATTAAATATTAATTGGGTTATCAATTGATGTTCTAACTCTAATGGTGTATCTGATTAACTTTTTATTTTTAGCTCTTGTAGTTCTCCATTGAGTGTCTAACACTTGTATTGAATACCACTTAGTTGGGTCAAAGTCTTGTTCAATATCAGCATCAAATTTAATGAAGGTATAAGGTGAAGTAATTAACTCTTCAAAATAAACACTCATACAATCAGGCATCCACTCAGTATTCAAAGTGAATTCTTTGCTATGTTCAATATGATAGTTAGATAATCCCCTATCCCAAGAATTATAAGACCATTTATTACTTGGGGGTTTGATATCACCCGCCTCTCTTCTAAGTTGTCTTCTCTCAACACTACCACTTTCTAAAGTTCTTAGTGGGAATGCGTATGAACTCCAAGACCCCAATCTATCCATAAATAATACTTGGGTTTCATTGATTGGACAATCCCTATCAATATATATTCTTAGACGTTCAGTTAACTCCTGACAAACAATAGGTGTTAAATTAAGTACAGGGTTTCTCCAACCCCAAGTTATAGGACCAGGTGTGAATTGGCTCCAACCTGTTCGACCTAATGGGGGACAACCACTCTCAGGTAGGACCCATTCATAAACAATTGAACCTGGTGTATTTGGGTCAGTACCATAAGCTATAAACCAATATCCTGACCAAAAGAAAATAATGAAATCTTCACCTTCATAATTAAAAGTAAACCAACATCTATCTTCATATATGCCTTGAGATGTTAGATTATATACTTGACCACTACCAGGTGTTATATCATCTTGGATGCGTAAAGTAACATTACAGCAATCTTCTTCGGTACAATTATTTAACCAATACTCATACCATTCGGTGGTTGGACCTACAACAGAACCTGTGGTTCCACTAACTTGGGTAGGCCAAGTAATACCAGGACTAACATTAAATTGTAATTCAGATGCTGGTAAAACAGCACCCAATGGGTCACTATAATAACCCCCATTACTATTTAAAAAGTTAATGGTAGTAGCTGAAGTTACATTTGGACCTGTTAATATTTGATGATAAAACTCTTGCCAAGGATAAGCGATAAAACAATCCCTCGGTATTGAGGTCATAAATAATTTGGTAGGGTCAGCAGGTAAATAAGGAACTTGATTATATACTTGGAAAGCGGGGAATGAAAACGCTGCATTATAAGTCACTTGGTCAGTAACAATAATTTGATTTAACACTCTGTTTTTTCTTCCATCTGCATATCTAATTCTCAATGGTAAACCAAATCCCGAACCAATCCAAGGTAATGAAATAACAATCTCATATGGGAAACCTGGTGAAGGACCAGGACCTAATGATGTGATAGCAATAACATTGAATGTTCCAATCAAAGCACTTCTTGGGTCACCAGGTACTAATGGGTTAGGGTTAGGTGTCCAAGTTGGGTCATATTCAACAACTACTTGGTCCCCAACGTTAAATGGATAAGCAATTAATGGCATAGATAATACACCACTATTACCTATTGAGGTTCTGTTTTGACCTATTGGAATTGGGGATAAGTTATTAAAGAAGAAGTCATCAGCTTGTAAGAAACCTTCAAATTCTTCCCCCATATGCATATCATACTTATATATTGAACTAACATCAGCATTAATAAATGTTACGTTTGTAAAGGGGTCAGTCTTATCAACCTTAGATTGTAAAATTTTACTTACATCACAATAACCATATCCATCACCAGGTCTTGGTGCAACTTTAACTTCAGCTAATAATGTTGAAGTTCCACTATCATATATTTGAAATACGTATCTAAAGCCAGGTTGTGTTTTAGCTGTACTATCCAATACCCAATGTACGGGGTTATAAGCGGGATGGTGTGTATCGGGTGAACTAATTAAAGTAATTGCCATTCTATTTTTTTTTAATATATTATATTCTTTTTTTGTTTATTTTTTAATCGGTGGTTAAATGTTAAAACTAAATATGGTTGATAATCCCTCAGTTGGGGTACTATCCAATCTATGTTTTTTAATGTACATTAGACCATACCTAATACAATTATGAACAAGTATACCATTAGCGAAGAATTCGTGTTCACCATCAACACTAATATCAAACGCTTCTTCTTCCCAACTTTCTAATTCAACTATGTCTATAAGTTTTTCAGTTTTAATATTTTTATCAGTATGATATAATATCATCCCCGATTTTAATTTTGAAATCTCAATCCAACCTTCATTCGTTTTAATTAAATGATTATCAGTACTTTCTAAATAAACATCTAAATCATTAAAGGATAATTTATACTTATGTATTTGTTTATTCCCCCTGCTAAATTTATCAGTAATCAATTTATAACCATTTGAAGTCAACGCATAATCTTCATAAGGGATAACATCAACGATGGGGACTAACCCCCTTTGAGTAGTAACTAAAGTTCTTCTGGTAAAACAATCCATCAAGTCATCATTAATCTTACTTGGTTCCTCAGTTAAAACACCATTAACCTTTTTATACTTATATGATAAATTTTCATTCTCAATGTTGGGACTATCTTTGGATATCATTACGTTAAAATATTTAACAGCCATAATACCATCCCTAACATCTTTAATCGCATTGACCATATTATACCCATTTCGTTTCATATCCTGAATTATTTCAGGTCTTGCGTAGTCAGCTACCATTGCCCAAGTTTTATCAATATTAAGCTCATTTAAACGATTAATAATATCTTGTGATGTTAGATAACTTTCGTATAATAATTCTTTAATATAGATGTTCTTTGACTTGGGGTTATAATTAATTTCAACCACCGCTGTTGGGTGAGTATATCCAAAGTCAATCGCATATATTGTTTCATTAAGTTCCTCAGGTTTTTCTTCAACGATATCCCACTTCTTAAATACATTCTCTTTACTAAATGCTCTTTGACCCAATGCGAATATCGTATAGTAATCCTCATCACTATTCTTAGTATCTTCAATTTCTTTAATTTGATTGGGGTCTAAAAATGGATTGTCCTTATAGGTTGAATGTATCATAGTGGAATTCTCCCTCTCCATAACTTCATAAATCCAGTGATTATAAAACGAGGGGTTAAAGTCAAAAAATACTTTCTCGGTGGTTCTTATATTAAGTTGAAAGAAATCTTCGTGAAATAATTCATTCGCTTCATTAATCCATAACAAATCCCTCTTCCTACCTCTTAACTTTTGTTCGTTATCACAACTAAAGAATTCAACCATTGAACCATTGTCAAACGTATATGTATTTTCGGTCTTATTATGTGAATTTTCATTATAAAGATTATACTCCTTCATTATATTAAAAAAGTCCCTCATAACTGAGCTTCTTAACGTTGGGAAGGTTTTTCTAACTATACTCACAACTTTATTTCTATGACGTAAACAATAGATTATTATTAACTGACATAAGCTGTGGGTCTTACTAGACCTAGACCCTCCTTGATTAAATATAAATCTTAAGTCTTGGTTACTTAAAGCATCAAGATTTTTAGTTAATACTGGGGTATGTTTAATCTGCAATGTCATCGTTATCGTTATTTTGAATTTGAATTAATTTTATTTCGGTAATCTTATCACCACCGGTGGTTATATCCAAACTATCAGTATATCCCCTCTTACGTGCTTTATACTTCATATAAAACAATATGGACCTCTCTGACCCCTCATCAATCTTATTTAATAACTTATGTTCAACGAAGTCCAAAGTCATCTCATCAATATCATCAACCCTTTGTTTAAACTCAGGGTCCTCTCTTAAGTACTTATAAAATTGGTTTCTACTTATACCCACCTCCTTACAAGCGGGGGTTACTATACCATAGTTACGTTCAAGTGCTTCAAGTAACTTTTTTTTATGCCACGTCGGATTATGTTTCTTAGCCATATCTATTTTTTTTTTACTTATGTAAATTATTTTTTTACCAATAGTAATGTTGGTAATATTTAAGTTATACTGAACTCAGATATTTTTTGTTTAATAAATTCTCTAAATTCAAGTTCAATATCCTTACATTCATTAATCACTAGGTAAGCCCCACTGATTGAAATCTTTAAATGTTCAGACATAGGTTTACCTTTTTTAATACCTAATATCCACCATATATACCACATATTCTTTTTAACTCTAGGTAGGTTATAATAAAATTCATCTTCCCACTTTTTATAACTCACATCAAAATTCATTATGGTATATTCATAAGTTCTATTGTCACTCATCTCAACATCTGAACTTATGTCCTTATTCTTAAGTAACATTGGGGAATTACCCCAATATAAATTCATCTTAATCCAATTCTTAACACACGACATAGCTTTCTTATCGTCCGTTAATTCATTAATAATCTTATCTAAGTGGATATAACTCTCAGAGATAACCATACTTAGGTCCACATCCCTTTTAAAGTGTTTAATCGTTTTAATTGCGTATAATTCAATCTCTTCAAAATTGTTTGTATAAAAGTTGTTTAATTCGTTTTTAGTCATTTAATTTGTTTTCATTTACAATTTTATGAAACTCATTCGTTAGTTTCTGTCTTTCACTTGATGAACAAAAACATCCATACTTGCCAGTGATGTAATTTGATAATTTAGTTAATACTTCCCTACATTGATTTTTGGTTAATGTAGATTGTCTTAACAATTCGTTAATTCTTTCTTTTTCCATTTTTTACTTTTTTAAAAATTGTTTATACTCCTCGTAATTAGATATTCTCGCTTCAGCTATTTTAGCATATTCGGGGTTCATTTCCATACCTATAAAATTAAAACCTTCTAATAGTGCTGCAATACCTGTTGAACCTGAACCCATATAAGGGTCTAAAATGGTTCCACCTGGAGGAGTTATTAATCTACATAAGTAAGCCATTAGTTGGACCGGTTTGACTGTTGGATGATTGTTTTTATAAGTTGGTGTAATTCTTTTATACTCAATATCAGTTGTACCATTGGTTGTTTTTTCCCAATTCATTGAGGTAGTTTCTATTCTATTATCCTCAAACCCATCTAAACCCATATTTCGTTCCTTTTTTGAAACTTTCGCTTGATAAAAGAAACGAGAGGCACCACCTTTATCATTAAATCCACCACTCTGCTCATCCATCAACCTACAAGGACACATAGGGTTGGTGTGGATGTCACCCTTTATTACCTCATCACATATACACTCTAATATAATGTTGGCGGGGAAGCGGCCTTCGTTTAATTCTTGTATATCATTTGTTGGTTTTCCTTTTCCTCCACCTTTATTATCACCAAAGTTTATCGCTTTTGTACCACCTTCACTACCAACTCTACATCCATCAACATTAATCCCACCAGTTCCCCACTTCAATACATTCTCAGCAACAGACTTTTCACTTAAAGGTTTTCTCGCTAAACAGATTGGTTCATTAGCTGGTTTAATAGCAGTTCCCCATCCTTCCCATTGGGTTTGACCTTTGGTTAAAAATTCATTTCTTGTTCGTTTAATATTACTACCATTTATAAATTCTCGTTCCCTATCTCCACCAATAGAATTTGGGTCTAAACCAACAACTTCCCTTTCATTACCTTCAATCTTATAAATCGCTTTTCCGATGTTTAATGACTTTGGAAATCCACTTCCATATAACCACATTATCTGGTCTCTAATCTCAAAACCAGCATATTCCATATTAACCACCATTCTATGATAAGTTCGTGTTCCACCGAATGATAAGATATGACCACCAGGTTTTAATACTCTATAAACTTCCTTCCAAAACTCAACAGATGGAACAACATAATCCCATTTTTTATTCATAAATGATAAGCCATAAGGAGGGTCTGATACTATACTATCAATACTATTATCAGGTAATTGTTTCATAAGTTGGATATTATCCCCAACTTTAATTTGGTATTTTTCCATATTTTGTGTGTGTTTATAATAAATATCAATTAGTTAGTAAAATTTAATTTAAGACACTTTAAATCTAAAGTGGATAGTAGATACCTTTTTTATTTTAAGTGTTGGGAAATGTAATGTTTACCCCCTATTTCATAATATCTAATATTATGGAACACAAAATATTATCATTCATTTTAAATTCAATTGATAATTCTTTTGATTTGAAAATGTTGGGAGAAGAAATTAGAGCATTACAAGATACACTAGTACTTGAATTACTTATTAAAAAAACTATTGATAGCAAAGTATTAACTAAAATACTTGAGTTTATTGATAAGTATGATGATAATGATACATTGGGGTTTATTGTTAGCTATAACAGGAACCTTATTTTCTTCAGATATTCATTTATTTCAAAAGAATTTGTTAAAGTTAAGTGAATATACCTTTTATGAATTTAACCCTCTTAAATCAAAGATATGCAACTACGTTGTTAGTTGAAGGATAATACTCCTCTCAACGAGGGCTTAGGGCTGTTATCGTTTCGGTAACAAATAAAAAGGGGAATTCGCTACTCCCCTTTTTTTTATTCGTTTTAAACAACTTTAAATTTATGATAAGGTGTTCTTACCTTTTTTCAATTAAAGTTCGGGAAATCAAAGATATGCGACTATCGTCGGTGGTTGAAGGTGTTATTCTCAACTTCTTTTTTTAATAATTAATAGTTAATTATCATTTTTATTAAGTAATGCAACTACGTTGATAGTTGAAGTATTATTATTCAATCCCCCGTTTCAATGTTTTATGTTTAAATTAATACCCTTTAAACCCAAATAACCCATTGGGTTTTTTAGGTTTTAATAGGTTATTTGTCAGGTTAATCCTGATTTTTATACTATAAATAATCATTTTTATATTAAATAACCCCCCTTCAACAATAAAAAAACCCAAAAAACCATTTATCTTTTTCTTTATCTCTCTCTTTTTCTTTATCTCTCTCTTTATCTTTCTCTTTATCTTTCTCTTTATCTTTAAGGTTTTGTGGGTTATGTTGGGTTATTAAAAAACCCAATGGGTTATTTGGGTTTATTATTTTAAATGTTAACAAATGTTAAAATATTATTAAATTAACATTTATTTACAATCTGTATTGATTTTTCGTAAATTCGGTTATATTTATTAGTATATATCGGAAGATATTAATAACATAAACCAAATAACAAACAAAAAAAATGAGTAGATTTAGAGAAACTAAAATGGTAAGTCTAAGATTAGATTTACAAACCCTTTCAATGATTGACCAAGTGGCTGAGAAAGAAACAAATGGGAACAGAACTTGGTGTATTGAGAATATGGTTGAGAAATATTTCAACGAATGGTTCGCAACCGAATTTAAAAACAAAATAAACGAACTAAAAAACAACGAACAACAATGAAGAATTTATTAATATATGGTTCAATCTTAGATATGTTAGATGATTTAACCAACGAAGAAGCTGGTATCCTATTCAAAGGATTAAACGATTACAGAAACGGAAAAGAAGTTGTATTTGAAGATAGATACCTTCAAGGATTGTGGAAGGGTATTAAACCCAATCTTGATACAATGAAAGATAACTATGATAAAAAAGTTAACGCTAACAAAGAGAATGGTAAGAAGGGTGGTCGTCCGAGGAAACAAGAACAACCCCTTCAACAACTTCTAAATGAAGAAGATGAAATAGAACAATACATAACAAATAAACTAATAACTAAAAACTAAAAAAATGAATTTAAAAAACATCAAACAATCATTCAGTGAAAATACTTATGAGTATTTAAACTATCTACTTCAACTATCAGAGAAAAATAATCATCAACCTTTTGAACGTTCTTTCAGTCAGATAGCTCTAAAACTAAACATTACTAGAGATGGGGTTAGATACATTGATAGAAAATTAAGTAAATTAAATTTTTACGTTAGGACCATTGATGAGGGTAATCGTAATCTTTTTTTCTTCGGTAAAAGGAACCTTGAAATTATCTCCAACTATAAAAGTTCAAGTTATAAGGAGCAATATAAATCAAGATATGATAAAGCTACGATAACAAAAGATGAGAATGTTAGACAAGAGTTAAATGAAGTATATAACTTGTTAGGATACGATGTCAACTCAGAACTATCAATACACGAACAATTTATGATACGACATAATTTAAATTAAAATAAGGGGGTTTAAAGACCCCCTTTTTCATTTCAATCATTTGACTTAATAAATTATTTTAAGTATCATTGAGTATAACTAAATAACAAACAATATGAAACCAAGAACTAAAGACGAAATCATTGTATTTCAAAACCAATCACACCTAATTCAAAAACACTTCAATAGTTGTGGTATATGTCCCGAACTATTAGATGTTGCGTTATGTACCGACCTGATGACCAAATTCGCAATTGAGGGGTATTCAAAGGAACTTAAGGAACGATTTGATACGATGGAAAAATATTTAAATGATAAGTACAAGGGGGTTTAATAACCCTCTTTTTTTTTTGTATTATAATTCGTTGGGGTGATTATACTGACGAATTTGTATCCAAACATATATGAATATAATACAATTCGTTGGGATAATCGTATTGATGAATTTCTGTTGAGATTAATATAAACTTAATACAATTCGTTGCAACAATCATACTGACGAATTTGTGTTAAGGTCTATAGAAATTTATTAGAATTCGTTATCACAATCGTATTCACCAATTTGTGTTAAGGTATGTACAAATCTAATACAATTCGTTGGGATAATCGTGCTTACAAATTTCTGTTAAGGTCTACAGAAATTTATTACAATTCGTGACAACAATTATACTTATGAATTTCTGTCCCCATTTATACAAATCTAATACAATTCGTTGGGATAATCGTGCTTACAAATTTCTGTTAAGGTCTACAGAAATTTATTACAATTCGTGACAACAATTAT
>ERZ869925.599-NODE-599-length-24452-cov-60.263475_pt1 | contig 24452 bp, 51 predicted proteins | sample MGYA00579311_ERZ869925 | MGnify/ENA primary metagenome ERZ869925 (study PRJEB32216, sample SAMN09231817) | wastewater metagenome | place: USA: Maryland | collected 2016-07-30 | study: EMG produced TPA metagenomics assembly of the PRJNA472060 data set (Reclaimed...
CCATTGGTGACGCTGGTTGTACCGGATGCGGCGCTCATCAGTTTGATGTTGCGCAGCACCTGCGTTGCAGGGGAGACGTTCGGCACAGTGATGCCGCGCGCGACCTCAACCTCAGCCGCTTCTAGCGGGGCCGAGGCATAGAAGTTCGCGGTCGGTGCGCCTGGGAAGTAGCTGTAATCAAGCCACGCGCTTGTTGTCGTCGCCGTCGAAGACACAGCTTTGCGAAAGCTGGTGACGTGGTATTGCCCCAAGTCCTCGGCGTCAGCGTACTCACGCAGGTTCTTGAAGCCTGCCATTATATTAGTCCTCAATCCTCCGCAATTGACAAATCGCCGATTGCGAACTGCGGCTGGATTCCAGACGACACAGCCAGCGAAGCGGAAAGCGCACCCTTATAGAGCAGCTTCGTGCCGCCGCTTGATGCGGTCGTCACGCTAAAGTGCGTCAGCGTTTCAGAGCCGCCCGTGCATTGAGGAAACTGCACTAGCGCGGCATTGGAGACGGCGTTGCCGCTTACGGTCCAACCTGCGCCAGAGCGCGCCACAGCAACACGCGCATAAGAGGTGTAAGCCGCTTCGCTTGTCGTTGCCGTTCCCGCTTCGCCAGGGTCACCCGTGTGAAGCGCCACATAAAGCGAGCCCGCCGTGGACGAACCGCGCAGGCCGGTTGCGTCGCCTATTAGTGCCGCATCGGTGTTGTTGAAGATCAGCGCTAGTAAGTCGGTCTCAAATGCGTTTGATTTAGACATCTTCGCCTCGAAAGTTGTACACTCTTCCCGCCAACCTAGTAGCCGCGAGTTTTTTGTTTTGTCCGCTCAAAGAGACATTCGCCCTCTTCCAAAGACGCATCCGTCCGTTGATGCGAGCAACATTTCGACGCTTACCATTTACGGCCACACTGGTCCGTGCGCGAAAATAACGTGTCCCGATTGCGGAGGCGAGCGCTGGCTTGCGATGCGTGTGCTTCGGCACCAGATCGCAAAGCCGTATTTCACAGGCGCGTGTCGCCCGTGCTGGCTTAGCCGGGAAAAGCCAGCGAAATTTAGGACGTCGCGAAACCCGTCTGGCAGGAGAGTAATGAGCAGCGGTTACATTGCCCTCGGCAAGAACGCTATATCTGACGATGATCTTCCTTTGTGGGAAGCAATGAAGGGGGGCGGCTCTTTTGTGATGGAGCACCGATGGGTTATGGCCACGCATCTCAGAAGGCCACTTACATCCAGTGAGCTTGTTGACCACATGAATGGCGACAAGGCTGACAACAGCATTGAGAATCTTCGCATTTACGTCCGAGGAAAACAGCAGCCAGGTTCCGCACCTGGCTACGGGACGTACTACCACGAATGGCAGATGGCGTTGCGGCGCATAGCCGAGCTTGAGGGGCGATAGCCCCTTACTCATGCGATCCTCTTGACGGAGCCTGCGGGCTTACCATCGGCGCCCTTGACCAATTCCGTTGGCGCGAGCGCGATCTTGTTTGACCGCTCGATACTCTCAGCCATGGCTTTCAGCCCCGATGCAATTTGAGAATTGCTATCGGCCACACCCGTTAACATTTTGCCTATGGCGTCTGTGATCCGCTCTTGGCTTTGCAAGCTCATTTGCTGGATGCTGGTGGCGATGCTGTCGATTTCAGATTGCGCGCTCTTTGGGGCAGGGGCCTTCGCTTTGCTTTCGCCCTTTGCGCGAAGTGCATCTGCTTTCGATTGTGCAACGGCGATCCTCTCGCGCTCAAGCGCGGTTAGTTCGCGGCGGTGCTCGTCGTCACGGGCGCGGTTGGCGTGCTCTAGCAAAAGCTGAAGCTCGCGGTCTGCCGCTGCAACGTCCGCTTCGTAATCCTCACGAGCGCGGCGGTCTGCAATCTCCATCTCGCGCAATTGATATTCGCGGTCTTTTTGGGGATCGGCCTGCAGCGGCTTAGGCGGCGTTTGGCCCATGATCTCAGCGGCTTGAGCGTCCTTAAGTTTGGCGTCAGAGTTCTTCTGGTTGATGCCAGCCTGCTTATCTTCAAACTCCAGCGCTTGGGCTTTTTCAGCGGCCGGGTTTTGCTCCACCATGTATTCTTCGACGTTGGAAATGCGCGCGTCTTTCCACACGCTTTTCAGAATGGCCAAGCGGTTGAACGCCGGGTCATTGACGAACTGCATTTTGAACTGCGCCTTGGCCATGCGCTGCATGTCCGTGATGGCCGTAGGATCGGCTACCGGGCGAATGTCCAAGTCGGAGAGGTCGAAGTCCGTTGCCGGGTTAGGCGGCTCTGGCGCAGGCGCTTGCATCTGGCCGGGGAAGGGGACCACTGCGCCTTGCGGCGGGGCCTGAGGCGGTTGCTGTGGCTGTGCAGCGTATTGCTCCATGCCCGGAGGCATTCCACCCATCGGCGGGGCCATGCCGTCCTGAGGCATCGGAGGCGGAGCGCCGCCCATATCTTCCGGCCCCATCGGAGGGCCGCCGTTTGCACCGATAGCCAAACGTGGATCTTGTGGCGGAGCGCCTTGTGGCGCGTTCTGCGCCGGTTGAGGCTTGGGCCGCGCGTCTAGGAAACGCTGATAGTCCTCTGGCGAAAGGTAGCGCTGGTTCAAGCGGCACTGAAGCTCAAACTCTTTGCGCATCGAGCGGTAGATGCGCTTGTAGATCGAGGTGAAGACTTGCAAGCCCTGTTCGATAAGGGCCATGACCGTACCCTCAGCAACGTGCTGGCCGCCTGGCATATCGCCTGCGAGCACGTCCTTGATGGCGGTGATGTCTTGGGCTGCGCCAAGAAGCATTTCCACAAGCTGGAAGCTGACGTTTGACGGACCTGGAAACTCTAGCCGCTGGATCGCTTCACGAACGTTCTGGACGCCATCCAGCATCTTGAAAACGTTAGGCTCAAGTGAGATCGTCCCGCCGCGCGCCTTGAAGCCTGCGCCGATAAAGCCAGTGTTGGTGTTAGACCAGTGGCCCGCGTCAATCATCTGATTGAGGAGGGTGTTGATGGTCTCGCTGATCGCTTCTAGGAGCTTACCAAAGCCAATGCCGTAAGCGCCGCCTTCCGGGTCTGGGAGAAAGCAATAATCCACCCACGGCAGCAAACGGTTGATAGCTCTGATCTTGCCGGGCGTGCCGTCAGCGTTCACAGGGTAACGCTTGATGTCTTCCAGATCGTAAGCCGGATCGATGCGAACGACCGTGCTCGTATCCTTATGGACAACAACGATGTAAGGCTCGCTTAGCCCGTCCTCGTCCATGTCAATGTAGCGGCATTGCTCTAGGAACTGGATAGGCTTTTGGCTGTCCTCTGAGGTGTTGTTGGTCTCGCACTTAAGCCATGTGCCGGAGACAACCTTCTGCTCGTAATCGTGCGGGTAGATCGCATCCAGAATGTGCGTGACGCGCGGCGCCATCTCGATAGACGGCGCGTCAACGGGGATCACAACCTTAAGCGCTGGCGCATAATCAAAGCGCGGGCGGTTTAGCGCCGTATCCCAATAGACTTTGCGAAAGCCAGCGCCAGTGATCGGCAATTGATGAAGGAGAGCATCCGTTCCAGTTTCCCACTCCGGGCACTGGTAGATGATCTGGTCGTTGGAGAAGGCTGCGACGCGCTCGCTACGCTCAGACTTGGCGCTGTCGGCATCTTCGCCGCTAACCTTGACCGCTACAACCTCATCACCGCGAACGATGTTGGGATAAGCGCGAGCTGCGAACTGAATGGCGGCAGTCGTGAGAAGGGGATACTTGACGTTGGAAGCGCCGCTAAACGGGTACTGCTTCTTGTCGCCCTTCTTTTGGCCTGCAGTGGCGAGCGCGTTTTCAGCGGTCTCTTTCCAATCCTTGCGGGCATTGTCGTCAAGGGTGAACTCGCGAACGACTGTAGTGCCAATCTCTTGGAGCTTGCGCTTGCCAGCTTCGCCCTCGAATAGTTCAGCGATATTGCCGTCCCATTGGACGAGGTGCTCAAGCATGAACGCCGGCTCATCGCCTTCGCTCTCTTGGCCAGCCACGCCGTTCTGCGCGTAGCCCTCCATCTCTGGGGGGATTTCAGCCTCCAGCCCGTGGCGTACCGATTGCGCCAAGCGCCGGGCGCCGGATGAGCTTGAGCCACGGGCCAACTCAGTACGGGTCCGCCGTAACTTGAGCCGTCAGCGAGCCAACGAAGTTAGCGTCAGCCTTCAAAGCAACTTGGCCGCCAATCCCAACATCGAAGCGGGCAACGTAAGAGTAGGCCGTTCCAGCTTCATCCGCCACTTCCTGAAGTGCGGTCACGTCGATATAGTCTGAGATGAAGTCATCCGCCGCACCGGGAGGACGAACCGCCACTACTACCTTTCCAGCACTCATAGTGCCGCGCAAAGCGATAGTGCCTACGCCAGCAGGGCAGGGCTCAAAGCCGGTCGCGCCTGTGGCTGATGTGAACGTTGCAGTTTGGGCCATACCCAAAAGTATAAGCGCCAGCGGCGTTAATATGGGGTTGCGCTAAGCGTGCGTCCAAGCCCATTTCGCAAGCCGAATGGCGCACCAGAAACAGAACACCGCGCCAAGGGCCGTAAACAGAAGCAGGCCAGCGCCAGTAACCAGCCAGTTAAGCTCAGCGCTCGTGCCGTTTAGGGCCGCAGCCTCTCTTATGGATTTGATGATTAGGCCGCCCATTAGACTGGCTCCATTGATTTGCGGAGAGATCGATGCGAACGCCACATTGCTTTCTCCACCAGCGCGCAAATCTCGGTTAGGCCGTAGTCCTCTATCTGCTCGGGACGCCATTGCGATGTGTAGCCAGCCGCACCGTTCTCGGCCCTGACGATGATGTAGTAGCTGATGCCATCCGTCAGTGTTTCGCCGCTAAACTCTGTCTGCTGCGCCGGGTTGATGTTGGAGCACGCCACGCAACGTCTCGCGCCCTTGGGGCTATATGACCACGAGTGAGCGCCGCAATGCTCGCATGCCGCGTTGTGGTCCATCATACTGGCTCCCAAGATACGCCAAACCCATGAACGTACTTAGGCGTGGCGTCGTGGCTGTGTGGCGACGCTGCCTTAGCCACAATCGAGCCGTCGCCATTCTGTCGGACGCTCACGATCATCTCAGCCACTTTGGTAGGGTTGGCTTTGCCGCCACACTCAGCCATCACGCGGCCCATGATCGTTCTGTCTGTTGCTTCGGGATCAGAGAGAACAGCCGCTCTTACGAATGGGCCAACATCGGTAACGCTGAACGCATGAGGGAGCGGTTCGTCCATTAGAGTTCGTCCACCAATTGCTTGAGGCCCTTGCCGTAGAACGGGCGAGCGGGAACGCGCCGGATGCCGAGATACACCGGATGGCAGTCGCACTTTTCGGGCCACACGTTGACCCAGCTAGTCAGATTGCAAAGGCCAAGATCGCGACCGCAGCGGACGCAGGCGTAATGCGACCAGCCGTCAATCTCTCGCTTCTCATCTGAGGCTTCCATCCTCAGTACCCCGTTACTCTGTTAGCCGTGCGGCGGGATTCAATATCCCGTGTGTGAATTAGCTGTGCGCCTGCGGTCGTCCATGTCTTCCTCTTCAAACGACACGGCATTGACTGGTGCGGCGAACGTCAGCGCGAGTGCATCACCCATGTCAGGGGAGGCGAGACCGCGCTTTTTCATGTCGTCTTTCTTTTCGAGTATGATCGCGTTGTCTGCGTCGTAACCGTACTCCACGGAGGTCAAATCCGCAATAAGCTGAGGGTCATCAAGAATACATCCGCCCTTTAGCCAGTCTCGCATCGCAGCCCACATTTCGGCGCGGCGGTTGCGAACCTTCATGGTCTCGTCTGACAGGGTGAGCCCTAGTGGCTTTGATCCGAAGTTCACGCCAAGCACCGGCTCACGGAGCATACGAAGGCGGTCAACAACGCCGGCGCCTAAGCCAGTCTCATCCACAAAGATGATGTCAGCTCCGTAGGTTTTACGAAGCCTAGCAGCTTCGGCCGCCACGAACATGGTGTCCTTATTCCGGTGATGCGTCCACTTAAACGATTTAGCATCACGGCCCTTGCGAACAGCGATAACCGTTTCGTCGTCACCGAAGCGGGCCACGTCCACGCCAATGATAACCGGCTCCCATTTTTCTGGCTGCGGTTTGCGAGCGACGGCATCGTCAACGATGTCACCCGGAATGAACTGCGTGGAGCCTGCGCGGGGAAACTGCCCCTTGACGCGGATGCGAACGAAATCGCTATCCTCGCCGTAGTCGTCAATCCATTGTTGGATCTGGCCCTTGTTCGTAATCGCTACCGTGCGGCTATCAATCTGCTTGCTCATCCAGCGGTGGCGATAGCGTCCAAAGCACTCCTTGAAGCGCCCAGTGTTGCGAGTAGGGTTGCCGCGCACGAGCCAAAGGATTTCCGTCTCCGCGTCAGTAAGCGCCCCCTCAGTGGTCTCCCAAATCACGTCATCAATGGCGCTGGCTTCATCGAACAGCACGAAGATACGCTTGCCCTGATTGTGGAGACCGGCGAACGCTTCGACGTTGTGCGCGCTCCACGGGATGGTATCGATGCGCCAGGTCCGCTCATGCTCTTTGAGCGATGAATGGATGCTGGTTGCTTGAAGCGTGAAAAGCTCTCTCAGAGGAGGGATGAGCAAGTGATACCACTTCGACATTTCCGCCCACGTCTTGGTACGGAGCTGCGTATCGGTGTTGGCCGTGACGACGCCGCGCGTATCCTCGCACGTCATCAACGCCCATTGCGTCACCCATGAGCCGTCACAGCTCTTACCGATGCCGTGGCCCGAGGCGATGGCCTCTAGCACTGGCTTATGAGGGTTGGCGCGTAAGCTGGCGCCGATGGCGTTTAGGTGGTCAATCTGCCATTCATCCGGCCCGCGCTTATCGGCTAAGCTCGTTCCGGGCACGCCCCATTGATATGCGTAGCGCACGAACCCAGCAGGATCATGCGTCAGTGTGGCGAGGTCATCGGCAAGCGCCGACGCTACGTCAGTGGACAGGAGATGCTTGGGTTTCGCTACGGGCACGGCGACGGGCAGCTTCTAGGACACCTGCGAAGCCTTCGTTAACCGTCACCTCGACTTCCTGCTTAAACATGCCTAGGTGCTGGCCGATAAGCTGAAGCGTTGCAGGCTTGGGCGCAAAGCGCAGTGTGAAGTTTCCGGCCTTATCCCATCCCCAGCCGACAATGGCTTTGCGAATATGGACGGGCAGTTTGGCGATCTGCTCTGGGCCGGCGATGCGGATAGGCTCGCCCGTGGCTTCATCGATCACGGTAGCGATGTCAGCGGGGTCATAGAACGCCAGCATGGCGAGTTCTTCTAGAACACGCTCTACGGTGGCCTCAGCCTTAGCCGATGCCTTCTCAACCTTAACAGCAACAGCAGCGGCAATCTTCGCATTGCTTAACAGGCGTGAAGCTTGTTGTGCGGCAGTGGCTGGTGAGTACCCTGTGCGGATTGCAGCCTGTGTGCCGTTACGGTCGATTAGGTATTCTTCGACAAAGCGAGCCTGCTTAGGCGTCAGCCCGTTACTTGCGGCACTCATATAGATCACGCTTCCGGCGACCGAATAAATTCTTGAGGGTTTAGAGTAGCATGGGGAAGGGTTAGCGTGGGGTTACTGCGAGAGCCAAGACTTGGGGAGCTTTCTGGTCACTCCGCTTACATGCTGAGCGGCTACGTGATCGCCTTGAGTTTTAATAACGGTCCAGTCTGTAGGGTTGAAGTCCGCAGGCTTGGTTGCGTTCTTCCCGTACTGAAAGTCTAGGGTAGGGGAGGCGTCTTCCCTATCCATTAGGTGTCTGCCAAGGCTGTGATCCAAAGCTTGTTCGCAGCGTTGGACCGGTCCTTGCGATGGATCACAACGTCAGCGTAGGAGTTCGGCCCAATATACTGATCGGCTTGGGTTGCGTCTGCTCCAGTGCCGACTGTGGTGATGCGAAAGCGAACGCCGGTCGTTCCATCGTCATTCGAGACGCGGATAAGCCGGATGGGATAGTACGTCCCGCTGCCATCTACGGCGCTATTGCAAAGCTGGAGATAGGTGTTCGCAATGGCTTGGCCAGCCAAACGGATTTGCGGCGGGAAGACTGGGGAGTCGTTGCCCTCTGTAATATCCGTATATTGAGTGAGCGTGATTGTAATTTTAGCCTCCCGCGAAGGTCTTAGATTGTCGCTTAGCTATCCTTGCTAAGTCCTTACGAAACCGTTTCGCTAGCGGATGCGAGCGCGGCGTTAGGAGAAGGCGAAGCCAGCGGATCACGCGGCCAACCTAGTCTCTTTGCTCAGCATCTGACGAACGAGGGGGGCGGCTTGAACGGCTAGGCCCAGAATGGCGAGAATATCAGATTGGCCAATTCCGCTTGGCTTGGTGCTGCGGGTACTCTCCGTAGCAAGCCGGTCCATGCTGTCGCGCACAGCTTGGAGGCCGGTTTTCAGTTCGGCAACTGCCGTCGCCAGCATATTGGATTCGGCAGCGTGCGTTGTCTGAATGTTTTCCAGCCGAGCGGTTTGACGCTCTAACCGACTGTTGAACTCTTCGCGGGTGCTGGCAATCTTTGTGTCGCACTCAACGTGCTGACGGTCATGGCGGTCGATCTGAGCTTGGAGGCCCTTGGTAAGCTCCAAAGTGGCGCGCTCGCCTACGGCTGTTGCTAGCTGGCCTATGGCCTTAGCGTTTGCTTCAATGGCTGCGTCCAGCTTTGTAAGCCTGGAACCAGAGCGAAACGAAACGGCGGCAACCGACCCAATGACTGAGCCGATAATCGTCAGCAAAGCCAAAAGGATTTGCGCCCCGTCCATAATCAACGCGCTCCCCGCATGTGCGACTTGCCCCTCTAGCATTCAAATGTCACTTGCGAGCATCGCCTCGGGGAGCGCGCTGCAAGATGAATACTAGCAGAGCCGGCATTACATGCGGGGCTCAGTCCTCGTCCTCCTCCTCAACCTTAGCTTTCTTTTTTCGGGTTGGCTTTTCGATCAAGCCAAGCTCCACGCCAGCCAGATAAACACTTCCGCCCATCTCGGTTACGGTGAGTTTCTTGTCCGTCTCTTTCGAGAGGTAAGGCTCGGCGGAGCGAATAAGGGCCAGCGCCTCGCACTCATCCAAACCGCCATCGTAACAGTCTGCATCGAACGCACTCATGCGAGGGTAGGAGCCTTTGGCTGCAGCCTCCGCCAGTTTCTTGAGAGTGATACGCCCCTCATTGCTCATGTCGCGAACAACGTCCTTAGGCCCCATGTGCTGAACGACGATAGCGTTCGCATTCTCTACACCGGCCAACAATGCTTGCAGCTCGCGGCGCTTCTCTGCGCGCACACGCTTGGCCATTTCTTCGACCAGGCTAATCGCTTTGTCGTCAAGTTTTACGCCAGCCTTCCGGTCTGCTTTGGCCCTACGCTTTGCAGCAGCGTCCTCTTCAATTTCAAATATGCTGGTTTTTAGAAACGCCTCCGTGTCCACATCGATTAGGTAGTCTAGGCCGGAGGTTAGGTTATCGGCCGTCATTGCAAGCGCTGGATTGTCGGCAAGCATCTGGAGATAGGCCGTTACTTCCTCGCTTATCTGCTTGCGGTTAAGGTCAAAGGTTTCGGCGCATTCCCACACCGGGGATCCAAGGCTGCGAGCATAGACAATAAGAAACCGCCGCAGGGCTCTCCCATCATCGCCTCCGGTTCGATTGGCTAGGATGCGTTTGCGTGCGACCTTGAAGCGTGCGGACAAAAGCGTGCCGCCGATAAGCACCTTATGCCAGCGCTCTTTGTCCACAATGCGTTGGGATTTAGGAGGAAGCTTTTCCGGCTCATCATCAAGAGCGGGTCCGCCGTTCGATCCGATTATTGCGCGTGGGTTATCGGCTAGAGCCATCATTCCCCGCTAACAGGGGAGGGTTAGGAGCCGGTTAAGGCTTTCACTAAGCCGCCCGGATGAAAGCTCCAGCCAGGCGTCCGTCCACAGCGCCGGCAGCTTTCCCAATGATCGTTGGTTGAGTTTGTATCGGCTACGCCTTGCTTGATCCGCTCGTCTCGGATGGACGCGAGCGCTCTCATGGTGGCTTCTACTTCGCAGCCGTCTTGCTGACAGAGAAGCTTAGGCGGGATCGTCACTTGCCCGCCCGTATCATGGCGACGTAAAGGCGAACCTGGGTCTCGTAAATTGCTGACCGCTCGATCATGGCTTCCATACGCTGATTGTCTGAGGCGTTGGCTTCCATCATCCCTTCGGAGAAACCAAGATCACGCGCGTCTGCAAGCCATTGGGCAAGCTTCTTGATGTCCAGCGTTACACGTTCGGGGAAGGGGAGAACGTCGCTCATGGGGCTTGCGTGAGCCTCCATGCATTCATGGTTCCGGGCTTAGCCTTGAAAGCGATCTTGCGCCGCTCGCGCTCCACCAGCCTTTCTAGCTCCATAGACCGTAGCTCTGTCTGGATGGCCGTTATGTCCTCGCCAAGCATGACGGCTAGATCACGCTCGGGGATGAAGTCGTGTGCGCCATAGAGCAAACCTCTAAGCGCCTTGCGCCGGTCTTTGCTCATGTCGCCTTTCACTCGTCATCTCCGATGAACTGGCCATGACCAAAACGCTTAGGGTCTCCACCGGAGAAACTGATAGCACGGTGAACGATCTTCTCTTCCTCAGTCGGCTCGCGCTTGGCCGGGATAATCGTCCATGTCATAGTCAGCGGATCGATGGTGACGTGCGTAACCGTCAGGTCAAACGGGATGCGGATTGTCTCGCCAATGTTTCCAGTGAGCTTCATCACTACCTCCCAACCAAAGCGGACTTAACCCGCTCCTGCAAATCAGCCGGGGTAAGCATAGCATAATCCGGCGGCGATTGCCTGCGTATCCGCTCTAGTTCCGCTCGCGCAAATATCTCAGCATAGTAAGCGCTCTCTAACGCTTCAAACCAGCCTTCGTCTGTGCCGTGATGTTTTACCCATTGGGCGCGGGCGGCGGCGATCATTGCATTCTCTCCCGGCCATCAACGTCCATGCGCTCAATCCGTCCGTTCTGCAGCGCGAGTTGGGCGAGGTCGCGCCAACGTTCTGCCGATGAATTATCCGTCGCATCCTCAGCAAGAGCGTAACACAAATCAATCACGTCGCTGATCTTCTTTTCTCGGTTATTCATCGTCATCCCACTTTTTTGGGGGAGCATTCTGCCCGCGTTTATGCGTGCGCTCCTCCCAGTGCTCGGCTGATGTGTATCTTCCGGTGTCACTGTTGAAGGAAGCGTAAGCGTCGCCGGGCTTACCCATAACGCTGTGCGTTTTCTTCTTCCACACGCGGATCAGAACTCGCGTTGAATGCGGATCAGGAACCCAGACGCCGCTCGCTTCATCTTCGATCATCGGCGGATCGCGGTGAGAAGTTACGCCCATATCAACGCCATTGAACCAGTGAGCTGAACCGCTGATCTCGTAGCCTTCAGGCATGGCGTAAGAGCCATCCTCTAGGCGCCGCATCTTTGTGGGGTGAGCCACGATGGCAACGTGAACATCAAAGGTGCGGGCGAACGTGCGCGCGCGGCGAATGCTGCGTTGAATGTAGGTTGTCTCCTGCTCGTTTCCTTGCCTTGCATGTTCGATTTGCGACCAAGGGTCTAGGATAACGAGGCGGCATCCGTCTCGGATAACCGCCGTGCGCGCCGCGTCAAAGAACCAAGCCAAGTCGGCGTCAAAGTATTCCTCTTCACCGGGGCCGGCGTAGCCATCCGCCACAAGAAACGTGATGCGGTTGTTGATCCAAAGCTTCATGCGATGGACTTGTTCTTCGGTGGCGGCCGAAGCCTTCGCATTGCTGAAATACGAAATGCAGGCGTTCAGATACTCACGCTGCGGCTGCATCTCAAAGCTACCGTGCGCGACCCGCAAGCCGTCACGCTTTGCCATTGACCACGCGATTGCGTTGAGGAGGGAAGACTTGCCGTGACCGGGGATGCCTGTCCACACAGACACTTGGCCGGGGCAAATGGGGATTAGATCATCAATAGGCTCGTGAACGTCCGGGCGCCAAAGCTCCAGCGGGGGCAGGGGCGGCATTTCGAGCAATCGATGTACGCCAACAACGCGAACCCACTTCGCATCATCAATGAGCGCCTTAACCGCTTGCTCGCCGTGCTCCGCAAGAACATCGTTCAGATCCTTGCAGCCGTCAGGGTAGGCCGCAAACGCGCACCGAGACGGACCAAGGAGCGCGGTTAGGTCAGAGAGCAGCGCTGCGCCAGGCCCGTCAGCATCCGCGCAAATCACAATGCGCTTGATCTTATCGAGCGCCGGCCGCGCCGCTTCGATGAAAGCATACTTGCCGCTGGCCCTAGCTTCGCCTTGGAGCGCTTCTTGCGGTGCTCCCGCTGGAATGCTTACCGTGCGCCAGAAGCCCGCCTGTATCGCCGCTATGGCGTCAAACTCGCCTTCGGTGATGATGAGCGGCTGATCGGCTAAGCCTTCATCCGCGATGCAGTCATGGCGCCAGAAGATTTGCTCGCCGCCTTTGTCCTGTATGAATTGCTTTTGATCGATGCGGCGAAACTTACGGTTTACGCGCTGGCCTTTGCGCTCGTATGGGATGATGACCCACTCAGTCCCACCGCGACCGGGGCCGCTTGTCAGACCCAACCGCTCGCATAGTTCTGGGTTCAGTCCACGGGCTTTTAGGAATGCTTCTCCGCTCGGGCTTAGGCCGCTCGGCTCGTCCACGATCTTTAGCGTCTCGCTCATCAATAAATCCCGAAAATTTGCAATCGTAATTCCAGCACTGATAGAGGGCCGTCCTGTCGTGTTCGGATTTCACCGACAAGCACGGGTCGGTTTTTTTCTTACGTGTGCTGGAGCAACGTGGGCAGGTGGAGCGCCATTTCTTGCCCCACCCTCTGAAGGTGATGCCTAGTTCTTTGAACGTCGCCATAGGCTAGCCCGTGTAAACGTTTCGATAGATGCCGCGTGCTGGCATTTGCGTGCTGGCACGGTTGGGCTGCTTCGTAGGACCGCGACCCCACTTAACCGCATTGCCGACCCACTTGCGCCAGCTCGCCTCATGATCTGCGATCTCGTTGCCGCGCTCGATGTGATGGTCTCGCCACGCGCTGAACATCGCAGTGACCGTGCCGTTGACGAAACCGTTCGCTGTGGCGTGCTCGGTCATTTTCGGCGTCATAACCGCCGGCATGGATTCCTCGGTGGCGCGATAGCGCAGCTTGGCGCGGCTTTGGCGCTTGCGCTTGGGCAACTCATCGCCAAACAGCGTTTCCCCCGGACCCCCTTCAAAGCTAGGCACAGGTGTTTGAAGGTTGGAGCTAACCTTTGAAGAGAGAGTTATATTATTAGGGGGTGCGGGGGGGATTTCGGGCAAAGCCGTAACATCAGTGTTACGAGCGTTGATTTCACTGGATCGTTTCGGACTTCTCGTAACCTCAGCGTTACGACCACTCGTAACCTGTATGTTACTAGTCGCATCCATGTTACGACCAGAAGTCGTAACCGTAACCTCCATGTTACGACCTGGGCGGTAGACGGTTGAGTTATTCCGCCCCTTGGCGCGGGCGATCAGACCCAGTTCGATAAGCTTCTTAGCCGCGCGGGGGAGGGAGTTCGGGACGCAGCAACAATCTTCAGCAATCGTTGCGCGAGACGCCGTGCTCTCCGGGTTCTCATAGACGTAGGCCAGCAGCGCGAGTTCAACACGTGACAGGCCAGACTTGCCGCGCAAAAGCTTTGGAGAGATGCAGATCATTTCCCCATGATGTCCCTCCGTCGAGGGTGAGGGGCGTTGAAGGTTGCTCATGCGCGAGCCCCGCGCTTTGAATCTTTATGGTTGGGGCGTGCGCGATCAATAGCTGGTGGTTGTTTCGCGCGCGTTGCTCTATCGGTTGCGCTTGTGCGCTCCCATAAAAATGTGGGGACACCGCGAAGCGTCTTAGCTTTCTTCGCGCCAACTAAACGGACTTCGCCCTTGCGCTCTAAAACGCGAAGGAGGTTAGCGGTCTCGCAGCCTCTAGGCTTCATGCCCATGCGGCGCTCGATTTCACGAGGCGTTGCTTGGCCGGCGTCTAAGGCTACTAGGATCGCATCCTTGAAGACTTGGCGCGCGCTTTTACGTTTCACACGTGCAGCGGTTCGCGGGTCTAGGTGCTCCAAGCAATGTGGGCACACTATTAGTGGTGGGTGCTTGACAGTTCGTGCGGCGTTCCGCATATTCAAAAAACCTTTGAAGGCGCTCACGCGCCTGTGGAGGTGGAAAAGGCATTGGCTCTTGGTCGGGTCGGCTGGTTTTGAAGGGCCTCGGTGTAGCAGCCGGGGCCTTTCGCTTTTTAGGTCTGCGTCTGTTCGCTCCGTTCGTCTAGGGCGGTAGCCAAACTAGAATAGCCGCACGTCTCGCACCGCATCGTCATGTGCGAAGGGATGCGCACACCATACGACGATTTCCCCGGATGGTATTTCGCCATCCGAACGCCGCCGCATTTCGAGCAAGCTACGCTCTCAAGCACGGACGGCGCGTCCTTTAGCGCATCCTCAATCGCCCTCGCGTAGAGGCGCGTGCTTTCTGCGAGCACCTTAAAATCAACGCCGATCATTGCGCCTCATCCGTCTGTTTCCTTCCCGAGGCGCTACTCGACCTTGTAAACATCGGCTGGAAGCGCAAACAATTCGCCAACCGTTATGGGTTTTTGCTCGACTACCTCAAACAATCGTGGTTGCTTCCATGCCTCAGCAATGCGCCGGCAGGCGGCATCAAAGTATTTTGGCTCGCGCTCTATCCCAACAAACCTCAAGCCAAGCTGCGTGCATGCTACGCCGGTTGTGCCGCTTCTCATGAATGGATCAAGCACGCGAGGCTTCTCAGCCAGCGGGAGTTGCTGTAGCGCCCACTTCATAACACCAACGGGCTTCTGCGTAGGATGATCTCCGCGCGTTTCTCCCGGCGCTTTGATCATGCCGTTCCATAGGTACTGCAGGCGCCGGATCGCCTTCGGTAAATTCGTCCAGGCAAGCTCGCAATCAGCGAAGTCGCCTGAGTTCATCTTGTCCCAGACAAGCCAGCATGGTGTTGGGCCAAGATCATAGTAATTGCCGCCGAACACGATATGCCAATGAGCGTAGGAGGTGGCGAGCATTAGCGCTTCGTCGGCTGGCTCCGCGTCCCACTCGAAATGCCCGTAATCTGTCGCGCGACCGCCTCGCGCGCGCGACAGATTACGGGCATTGTTCTCACCGATCCCGTAGGGCGGATCAGTAACAAGCGCGTCAAACGGGTGCTCACGCCCAAGTGTCGGCAGAATCTCCCGGCAATCACCCAGATATAGCGTCGCATCGCTGATGGTTTCAACTCGCGCCACTAGGTCACGATCTCCTCAACCGCATATCTCAGCGTTTGGTTATCGAGAGAGGTAAGAATCAAAGCGAGCACGACAGACGTATCAACGTCGAAGTCATCGGCCACGGTCTTGATCTTACGCTTCACCGCTGCGAGAATGTTGATGTCACGCTCGTCTTGCACTCTTGCTGCCTCGTTGGTTGCTACGTCAGTCATCAACGCCCTCCAAAGCTCTATTGACTACGAGTCTCGCCATTCTCTCATCTTCGTAGCGAAGCCCTTGGCCCGCCTGCTGGATCTGATGCTGAAGCGAGCGGACTAGCGCCACAGCTTCGCTCAAGCCTTTCAGCTCAAGCTTTGAAACTGTTTGCGCCGCCATACGCTCACAATGTTCGTACGCCGTGATTGCGCGGGAGAATACTTCTGTGGTCATGGGCGCTCTCCGTCAGGAAAGGCGCCGAGGTACGTGTCAGGGATGCGTGTGATAATGTCCCCATCCCATGCGGTGCTATTGTATTGCGAGCGCTCTGCCCACCGTTGCGCTTTGTGCTGGGACTGGTGATGGAGCATGCCAGGGTATTCATCTCCCTGCATCAAAACATCACCGGTGTCCTCACAAGTGAACGATTGGTTTACGCGCCACCAATTTCGCCAGACCTTCGCGGACTCATCCACCCTCTCAGGTGTGACCTGCGCCGCGAAATCCGCGTCGTTTAGTAATGTTTGGCCGACCGTTTTCACCAGAAAACCCTTATAAATACTGGATCGTTTCGGGGTATTGCGTTTTAATGTTTAGAGCAGTTCCTAGATTAGGCGCAGTGCAGGGCTCATTTTCACCTTGAAAACCGCCTGTTTGTGCCGTTTGCGATACGAGTTTCCCAAGCGCGCACCGAGATCGCGGATCGCCACGCACTCGTGTCTGGATGGCGACAAGCGTTCGGTTTTTCCAGGAGCCCGAGGCGTCTTGCTTTGCCGCAGCAGGCATTCTTTGAGACGGCGGCGCCTTCAAGCTCTGAAATCCGCCTCGCAATCTCACTGGACGGCGTTGCAGTTCGCTCACGGCTCCAATCGCCGCGACTGCCGTTCGTGCGCTTCAGCTTTATCGTGCCGTCTGTGTAGTGGGTCTTGATCTTCATGTGACTTACGTGCCTGTGCGCTGCGGCCACGTCTGACCGCGCTCTACGTTCGTCTTCGGCTCACGTGGCGGCGGATCGCGCTCCGGCCATAAAGCCACAGCAAGCGCAACGGCGAGGCCACCAACGGCGCCCCAGCCTAAACCTGTCGCGAGTCCAGCCCAATATTCCGGCCCCATGGGACTACTCCAAAAGTTCTAATCCAGTTTCGCTTTGCCGCTCAGCATCCAATACAAAAAGCCTGCCCACGCTATGAGGGTGGCGAGCCATTCTGAGGCTGCCGTGATTTGGTTTGCTTTGGCAACGGTCATGCTGGCTCTCGCTCTTTTTCTTCTTCCAGCTCGCCAAGAATCTCAATCGCTGTAAGGACGTGGACGTGCGCGGGGCCGCCGCCGCCTTCATTCAACGCCTCTTCCAAACGTTCGAGCGCGTAAGGGTTCGTGTTGAAAAGCTTTTTTGAAAGCGACTTCAACGAGAGCTTCTTGCGCTTGGCGTAGGCTTTTGCGCGTTTGAGAAAGTCGCGAGTGTGTTTCTCATCCATGCGCCGTTGATGCCTCCAAGAAAAACGAACGTCAAGCGATTTAGTGTATTGACACACCCAACGTGTGCATTTACACCAGACATACAGACACGAAGCGGTTAACGCCGCGTTTACGAACGGGGGATTGACATGATGGCTACAGAAGATGATCGCGCCACGCACGACTCAGACAAGTACAGCTCCGTTGAGCGGGAAGCTCACCGTGAGATGCTGTCGGAAGTCGATGACGCTAAGGACTTGTTCTTACTGGAAGTTGCCGCTGCGGCTCGCAAGTACGGCCAGTGCATCGAAGCCATCAATCCTATGTTCGTTCTGTGGGACGGCAAAGAGCGCGGCCACGAAGCCATCCAAGGATTTGTCGAGCACGCTCAAGCGGTTTGCGCTGATTTGGCTGGCGACCTGAAAGACCACGAAGAAATCGCGAAGTCCGAATCTATCGTGGAGGTTGGCTACGATGGCTGACCCTATCACCGAGCTTGAGCGCGCGCGCATTCGCTACCTCTCCGCTAATTTGCGCGGAGAAATAACGGACAAAGAGTGCGGTCAACGCCTTGCTATGATCGACCGGACCATAAAGCGCCTAGAGCTAAAGGCTGAACGCTTGGTGAAGGCGCGCGAACTGTCGCGATCATGGAAGCGACAAGCCCGATTCGTGAAGCGGTCCTTGGAGGCTTCCGATGGACTATGAGCTTATCGTTATCATGGCGTTAAGCGCCGTTATCCTCGCTGCTTGGTTCTGGATTACTCACGTTGTGTTTACGGAAGGCGCTCAAATTCGCCGGGCTAAGCGCGACGCTGAATTGGCGGCGTTGAAACTGTCCGGTCAAGACAAAAACCGGCATGTGGATTTTCATATCTAATGACCCACGTTCCCCACACACCGAGAGACGAGATGGATAACGTTCACTATCTGCCAGGAGCTAAGCGCGAAGAGAGCAACGTCTGCACGTTGCCGCGCCGCTCCAGCATGGACATTGGAGCGCTCGCCGGCAACTTTGGCGACGCCTTCGATGTTGCGCTTGGCAGAGTCAGCAAATCACCGGATCGTAACGACATGATCCGGCTTTCCGAAGCGCTCGACACTTTGGCTCTCCGCTCTCGCAAGTATGGCTACGCTTTGAGTAAGCCAACTATGCTTGTGATCGCGCAAAACATCGAAAGCCTGTCCGAGCATATCATGCACATCGCAGCCGATGTGGAGGAAGAACAATGAAATCTGCAAGCGTGAACGTCCCCCGTCAGCGCGAGCAGCGGAGCGTGTCGCCGCCTACCCCAGTGCCAAACGGCGGCACGCTCCCCCCTCTTGTTAGCGTTCACTTGAACGCGCTGCTTGCGAAGGTGAAGCCGCAATGAGCTTTGTCCGCATCGCATGGTTTACTGCCGCTTGGCTCTGCATGGCTGGCATCGCAGTCTGCGGCATTCGTGTTCTAGGAACGCCTCAAACTTGGCCTGAACCCGTAGCCATCGGTATCCTTATGCTTGCTGCAGGTACGTTTGCAGCAGCACAGGCAAGAGCTACGCAGTGAAGGCTAAGCGCCGTGATCCGACTGAGCGCGTTAAGCGCGAGATCAGAGAGCGGCAGAACCATGCTTGCTTCATCACTGATTGCTCAGAGCCTATCGCTGTATTCGAGCATTGGACCATGGTTGCAATCGGAAATGACGACTATCCAGACTGTGGACTTTGCAAGCATCACGCCGACATCAAGACCTACGGCGGTCCTGGACGTGTTGGCGGAGACATTCGAGACGTAGCGCACATCAAGCGGTTGCGGAAGAAAGCGGCGGGCGAGACAAAACCCAAGCGAAAGATCGCCAATCGTGGCTTCGATAAGACGAAAACCAAGAAGCTCGGCAGCGGCCGAGTTGTGGAGAGAAAACGGTGAGCAATCATGCGCCTTGTCACTGACCTAGAGATAGCGGCATCCGCCCCGGCGCGATGGATCCGTCAGTACAAGGATTGGCGGGACGATAGACGTTTTGCGCAAGGCCATTCTGCAGGAGAGACACGCGCAAAAATTGCCGAACTCAACGGTGATTACTCCCCATCTAACATTGAACAAGCCATAGGCAAAAGCTGGGCGAAGCCCTGGTGCAATTGGTGCAATGAATGGAAGGAGGCTGTCGTCACTTGTGATGAGGCAGACTACACGACTGATATGTGTTTCGATTGCGCGCGCTCGGCATCTAAGCTTTTGCGCGCCTATAGCAAACTGCGCGTCAGCGAGGACCGGGACGGAGAAGACGCATGACGCACCTTGAGCAGACCACAACGCTAGACATGATCTATTGCGCCATCCGCATCCTCAAAACGCATTACGATGTTGTGGACGTTGGCGACGGTGATAGACCCGGCCAAGGCCCGAATTGGGCGATGCGCGCAACCAACCTGCTTGACGAAGCGATGGAAATTGTCGCTCACGCGACAGAGAAGGACTGAACATGGCAGACGGAAAAGAAGACGAGATCGTTATCGAGGTTGAGGGTAAGCAGGTTCAAGTCTCGAATGTGCCTGCGCGTACACCCGCCCTCACCCCAATGGAGATGCTTAGCCGAGCCGTAGAGAACGGCCAGAGCATTGACGTTCTGGACAAGCTCATGGGCTTGCAGGAGCGCTATGAGGCGAACCTAGGGCGCAAGGCGTTTGATGAGGCGATGGCTGCGGCCAGCGCTGAAATCCCGGTGATCGTCAAGACGCGCGAGGTGGACTTCACCAATAAAGCCGGCCAGCGCACGAACTATCGTTACGAAGATCTGGCGACAATCGCGATGACGGTGAACCCGATCCTCTCCAAGCATGGCCTCTCCTATCGCTTCCGCACAACCTCACTTCCGAATGAGCCTATCGTGGTGACGTGCATTGTCTCGCATCGCATGGGCTACAGCGAAGAGAACACGCTTAGCGCGCCACGTGACGAGAGCGGCAACAAGAACGGCATTCAGGCCATTGGCTCTACGCTGACTTACTTGCAGCGGATGACGCTCAAGGCGGCGCTTGGCCTTGCTGCGGCGGCTGACGATGATGGCAAGTCCAGCGAGGCGCAGACTGAGAACGATCCCATTAGCGATGAGCAGCTAGCTACGATCCAAAAGAAGATCGATGAGACCGGCTCAGACACAGAGCGCCTGTGCAAGTATTTCAAAATCGACGCCCTACCCGACATTCGCAGGAGCGAGTACGCCAACGTCATCGCAGCCATCGACGCCGCCGCAAAGAAGAAGAAGGCCACCAAGTGATCCTTCAATCAGACACCGAAGCCTGGAAAGCAGCTCGCGTCGGCCGTGTTACGGCCTCCCGCATTTGCGACATGCTCGCCAAGACGAAAACCGGATGGAGCACTAGCCGCACGAACTACGCCGCTGAGCTGATCGTTGAGCGCCTGACGGGCGGTTGCGGCGAGAGCGGCTATGTGAACGCCGCTATGCAATGGGGCATCGACACCGAACCTCACGCGATTGCGGCCTATGAGTTTCGTGAGGGCGTGACTGTAGCGCCGGCTGCTTTCGTAATCCATCCCGGCGTTGAATGGGCTGGCGCCAGCACTGACGGCTTTGTGGGCGATGACGGCCTGGTTGAGGTGAAGTGCCCACTTACGAGCACTCACATAGAAAATTTGCTGAGCCAGCGCGTCCCGCCAAAATACGTCACGCAGATGCAATGGGAAATGGCCTGCACCGGACGGCGCTGGACAGACTTTATTTCGTTTGACCCGCGCTTGCCTGAGCGGCTTCGTTTCTTCTCTCAACGTGTGGAGCGAGATGACGCGGTGATTGCGCAACTCGAAAAGGACGTGGAGATTTTCAACGCCGAGATTGAAGACACGATCAAGCAGCTAGAGCGCCACGGTGACTGAGTTTATCGCCCGCCGCCAGATGGGAGCGCTACGCCCTATTGACGCGGCGGGCGAGGAAGCTCTTGCGGATATTCCAAGCGGCGAGCTGGTGCGCGTGAAGATCAGCCGCCCAAGAAATCCCGGCCATCACCGGAAATGGCGCGCACTGATTGCCGCGATTTTCCCACACCAAGACACCTACCCTACTGAGGACTTGCTGATCGCAGCGATGAAGGTGGCGCTTGGCTATGGAGACACCGTGAAGCTCCCAGACGGGCGCCAGATTATTGTCCCGCGCTCGCTCAGTTTTGCGAAGTTGGATCAAGCCGGTTTCGATGCGTTTTACGCGCGCGCGCTCAAGCTGATCTTGGAGCGCATACTGCCAGGCGTCGGCAAAGAAGAACTAGAGCGCGAGGTTGAGGACATTCTCGCGGGCTACCAGAACACCTGAAGGGGGCTTCAGGCGCGCGCCGGTTCATTGGGCTACGGCCGGCGCGCAATTCTTTCAAGCGGTAAGGAGTAGGTAATGGCTTTAGCAGATTTTGGCGTGACTGATTCGCGGCGCACTTACGCAGAGGCTGACTACACCAGCAAAGCAGGTGCAGAGCTTTTGAAGCTAAAGATTGAAGCCTACTGGCGAGAGCGCGGCCATGTGGTTCAAATCGATCTGCGAGAGCAGGCGTTTCACCCTACAGTGCGGTGCGCGCGTTGGGATGTGCGGAGTACGCTGGTCAACGGTTATCCCAAGAAACCGGAAAAAATTGCGTAAGCAGTATTGACGTATGCGCGGGACTTGCGTATATAGGGTTTGTCGCTTTCGGGGAATTATCCACGGGGCGGCGGGAAATCAAGACCATGACCCGGAACGAAGCTCTTGAAGTCGCCAAGGCAAGCTATGCCGCACACAGCGCCGCTCGCATTGCCTTTGATTTCAAGAACGGCCCAGCATTTAACGAAGCTGATTTCGGCTATCGTCACGGCTGGTACACGGTGGGCGAGTTCAACTTCAACACGACGGACATCACGGGCGAACAATACGATCCGTCGCAAGGCGGCTGGGCTTACCTATGACCGCTAACGAATACCGAGCCGCTCTCACCAAGCTAGGGTTATCCCAGGTGGGGGCGGCGCCCCTTCTTGGGGTCTCCCCTCGCACAGCTCAGACGTATGCGGCTGAGGGGCCAAGTGGCCCAGCGGCTCTAGCAATTCGGTTGCTGTTAGAACTTCCGAAAGAGAAGCGCGGAAAGTTCATTGAGCCCAAATCGTCAAGAACCTGATCCAGGCCCGATGCGGAAACGGTTCAATTCAGAGAGGAAGATAGATGGGCTACACGCATTATTGGACGCCAGAACGCACGCTGACCGAGATTGAGTGGGCGCAGGTCTGCAGAGACTTTCAGCACCTGTTCAACGAGGCGCAGTCCTACGGCGGCGGCTACGTCGCGCTCAGCTCAGAGGGCGACTACGGGAAGCTCCCGACAATCAGCTCAGAGGCGATCACGTTCAATGGCGTGGACCTTGGCCTTCACGGCGACCAGAGCCACGAGCCGTTTCAGATCACGCGCGAACGTAGCGAGTGGGCATTCTGCAAAACCGCCAGCAAGCCATACGACAAGGTTGTCGTCGCGGCGCTGATCTATCTGGCGTCCATCACTCAGTCTCACACGCCCACGAGTGACGGCGAGAGCAGCGATTGGATGGATGGCCTCCGCCTCGCCTATCGCGCTTGGCCCAAGCTTCGCGAACGCCTCAGCATCCCGATTCGCGAAGTCGAGCAGGACCCGCCGCAAGCCCACTCCCCGCAAGACGACACGCTGAAAGGGATCGATCCGTGAAGAGATACAAGGCCGTTTGGCAAATCGACCAGGATAGCCCGTGGGTTAGCTACTATCGGGCTGAAGATGAGGCTGGCGCGATCAAGAAAGTGAAGCTCGCCTACGATGGATCGGCGCACATCACGTTCGTCTCGCTGCATGGCGACCAAGACGTGTGCATCTATTCCGAAGGCAACTTCACGCCGTTCTGGAATGAAGAGATGCCAACGCGGCTGAATGGCTGGGAGCAGCCTTATCCCGCCGCGCTCGCCAAGCGGACGCGCAGCGCATGAAGATCATCACCGACTTTGTTTATCCGCCGATCCCCATTCGGAATTTCGATTGGGTCGCATATCGCGATGGCGACGAAGAAGGCCCGCAAGGCCACGGAGCCACAGAGGCAGAAGCCATCGCAGAACTTATGGAGCTTTTGGACGAATGAACCGATCTCAAGCAGCACAGCGCCCAGCACAGGAACCACGCGAATGAGATTCAGTTTTGAAGTTTGGTTGCTTGCCGCCGTCTCTGTTTGGTGGGGCGTTTGCGCGGTGCTGCAACTTACGTGGCGTCACAATTGGATGTGGTTCTGGCTCGATTTGTTTCTCTGCGTGGTGATGATCGCGATGGCCTTCATTCGACATGCTCGCGACCTGCGCCGCAGAGCGCCCCCACCCCACCGCTAACGGCAGAGGAGAAGAAATGACGAGCATGCTTGAGCGCGCCACCACTGCGCTGATCATCAGTAGCGCCGAAGACGGCCCCGAACACCTGGACGTAAGCCTAGAGTTAGACGGTGAAGAGTGGCGCGACATTGCCAGCACCGTCTTGGCCGCCGCGCTGGATTTTACCGATGAGGAAATCGAGCGCATCTCACAAGAGATTACCGGGTCCATAGGCAACGTTGCGGGACGCGGAACTGTGCGGCGCGTTCAAATCGCCATGCTCAAGCTCAAAGGCGAAGCGGGCCTTGCAAAGGAAACGCACAATGAGTGACGCAGTCTGTAAGGGCGCTTGGCAGCTTGGGTCCGCTTGTGGTGAATGCTCTCGCTGTATCACCGATGCGCCGCGTGCTGCTCGCGCTCTTTATGAGCGCGCGACCGAAGCGGAAAACAATCTGCGCACCGGCTATCTGATCGAGGGGCCAGGGCCATGCTACCTGTACGTCGCTGGGGGTGCAGAGTTCGGCAAATCGCATTTCGATTGGACGGCTGACGCCAACCGAGCGCTCCGCTTCACCAACATGACGCAAGCCGACGAGTTCTTTTGCGCGCTGCGCACAATGAACCGCGAGCTATTTACGAGCGCCTTTCCGCAGGAGCCCCGCCCGGTGGCGCACTCGTGGGTGTCGCTATGAGGCCAGAGCACGACTTCCAGAAGGGCCAGCCCAAAACATGAATTACTCGCTCATCTATTACGTTGGTGATGACCCCGCCGACTTCCATGTGATCGAGGGTTCGGCAACCGAGCTTCGATTTACGGGCGGGTTGCTCATGTCGTCGGTGCGAGTGATCCGGCAGTGCGATCTGATTTTGAACGGACGCCGCGTCGAAACATGCAACGCGCGCGGTCATTGGAACGCAGCCGTAAACGACCCGAAACAGGAAGCATCCGAAACATGAACAGCAATCGCATAATTCCAGAAAGCGAGTTGCGCGCGAAAGCCGAAGCTGCCGACGCGGCGGGCAAAGCGTTCTGTGCGAGCTGCTACCGCGCTGACTTGGCTTGCTGTGGCTACTTCGATGAATGCGGCTATGAGGTCGAGTTCACGCGCTTACTTGGCCGCACTCCGAAGACAGAAAAGAAACAAGACCACTCCCCGGAGGACGTGTGATGGCTGACGAGATCGCAGGCATCGTTGGTATCGTGC
>ERZ869925.600-NODE-600-length-24364-cov-6.392242_pt1 | contig 24364 bp, 32 predicted proteins | sample MGYA00579311_ERZ869925 | MGnify/ENA primary metagenome ERZ869925 (study PRJEB32216, sample SAMN09231817) | wastewater metagenome | place: USA: Maryland | collected 2016-07-30 | study: EMG produced TPA metagenomics assembly of the PRJNA472060 data set (Reclaimed...
TCGTCGACAGCCTCGGTGACGGCGTTGTCGTGATCCTCGGTCTTGTCGCGCTGGCGGCGGTGTATTGGGCTGATCCGGTCAAGCGCAGTGGTGACGCCGATGTCTGACACGTTGCGCGGACTGATCGGCCTTGTCGTGATCCTCGCCGGCCTGCATGAACCGGAAACGGAGTGTCCGCCGCAGCTCGATTGCTTGGCCTTGTCCGTTTGGGCAGAAGCGCGCGGCGAACCGATCGAAGGTCAGATTGCAGTCGCAGAAGTCGTGCTTGCTCGCGGCGAACCCTGCGAAGTGATCCAGGCACCCGGCCAGTTCGAAGGCGTCGAACGTATGCCGTATCCGCGCGAACCGTGGAAGCGCGATCCCTACGGCTGGCGTCTCGCGCTGGCTGCATCGTGGACCGCGATGGAAACGGACATGCAGACGGAGTGTTTCGGGTCTACCCACTTTTACGCGCACGCCAAGGTTACGCCTGAATGGGCGGGCGAGCCGTGCGTTATCTCACAACACACCTTCACCGTAGCGGAGTCCAATAGTGAAAACTGAAACGATGGTTATTACGCCCGAAATGGCGGTTCGCTGGTTGACTGGCAATAACCCGCTGAATAGAAACCTGCGCAAGCTCGTTGTCGAAAAATATGCTTCCGACATGCGCAATGGCTTGTGGCGTAAGACTCACCAAGGAATTGCGTTTTATGAAGACGGCACGGTTGCCGATGGTCAGCACCGACTCAACGCAATCGTATCCGCTGGAATTCCTGTGGAAATGTTGGTGACGACCGGCATGGCAAAAGATGTCGGAGAAGGAATCGACCAACACTCTGTCAGGGCGATTCACGATGCCATGAAGTTCGGCAATTCTGCGAAGTGGATGCACAGCAAAGACACCGTTGCATTGATCCGCTTCATGATGGACGGGATGGGTGTCGGCAAAGTACAGGCATCGCCAGGAATCGTTGCGGAGTACGCCATGCGCCATGCGCCAGCGATAAAGCTCGCAGCAAGCCTTGTCACCACCAAGCGCGCAAATTTGACCACTGCTGGCGTTTTGGCGTGCTATGCGTGCGCGTTTTTGGCTGGAGAGCCTACGGAAAAACTGGCCCGCTTCGCGCATATCATGATCTCCGGCGAGATTTCAGGCCCGACCGAAAACGCAGCAATTCGGCTGCGAGAACACTTGCTCAGTTCCAACAACCCGTGGACTGGTCCAACGCGCGCCGCTAACGCAAAGAAAACACAACGCGCAATCAAAGCTTTTTGCGACGGCCAGCCGCTTGCAAAGCTTATGCAGCCGGAAGGCTTCACATATTCGTGCCCGGCGCTGTAGCCATGAACAACGTCGTCTATCTCCACGTCATCCACCGCCAGCGCGCAGAGCGCACGGCGGCACTGTTGAGGCTCACGCGGCCAAGTCTGCGCGAGCGGATCGCCTACTTTCTGAGGAGGGTTTTCAAGTGAGCATGTTCAAGAAAGCAGCACGCACCAAGGCAAAGCTCCGCATGGCGCTGATCGGCCCGAGCGGTTCGGGAAAAACGTATTCCGCGCTGGCTCTGGCGACAGGACTCGGTGGGAAGATTGCGCTGATCGATACCGAGCGCGGCAGCGGCGAACTGTACGCCGACGCATTCGACTACGACACGCTTCAACTCGAACCGCCGTTCACGCCGAAGAAATACATCGACGCTATCAAGGCCGCTGAGGACAGCGGATATAACGTCGTCATCATCGATTCGCTGTCCCATGCGTGGGCTGGCGAAGGCGGCATCCTCGATGTTCACGACACCAGTACACGCGGCAGTCGCAGCGGGAACGGGTTTCAGGCGTGGAAAGACGTGACGCCGCAGCACGAGCGCATCGTCAACGCGATCCTCGGTGCGAAGATTCACGTAATCGGCACTATCCGCACAAAGACAGCCTATGAAGTTGTCGAAGACGAACGCGGCAAGAAAGCGCCGAAGCGAATCGGTCTTGCGCCGATCCAGCGCCAGGGTCTCGAATACGAATTCACCTGTGTGCTTGACCTGTCTGTTGACTCGCACATTGCAAGCGCGAGCAAGGACCGCACGAGCCTTTTCGATGGGCATCACTTCGTCATCACGCAGGAAACCGGCAAGCAGCTGGCTGCGTGGCTGGATAGCGGCGCAGACGCGCCGGAGAAACCCGACCCCTACGCCGACTGGCGCGAGGCAATCCGCCAGGCCGAAAGCATCGAAGCGCTTGGCAAGGTCTGGATGCAGATGAACGGCGAACAGCGTGCGGCACTGGCCGAAGCCAAGGATGCGCGCAAGGAAGAGTTGGCTGAACTCCAAGCCGAGCAGGCTGCGTGATGGAAGCGCAGCGCTCAGAAGCGTGGTTCCAAGCCCGCGCCGGCCGCATCACCGCGTCTCGCATGTGCGACGTGATGGCGTTCTCTGCGGTCGGCGATGGCGTCTACAAGTCTGGCCCAAGGAAAGGTCAGCCGCGCATCGCTGAACCGCTGAAAGCGCGAACGGACTACGTCAAGCAGCTTACCGCCGAACGCATCACAGGCCATGCGAAAGCCGAGGTCAAGGCAAGCGCGCTTGATTGGGGCAAGCAGTGGGAGCCGGTGGCGTGGCAGCAATACGAGGAGCGAACCGGGTTGATCGTTACCGCCGCTCCCTTCGTGGTCCACCCGCAATACGACTTCATCGGCGCTTCTGCGGATGCGTTCATCGGCGATGACGGCGGCGGCGAATCGAAGTGTCCGTTTGACCAAGAGGTCCACCTTGCGACCCTGATTGACGGTCTTCCGAGCGAGCACATCGAACAAATTCAGGGCTGCATGTGGGTGACTTGTCGCCAATGGTGGGATTTCATCAGCTTCCACCCAGCGTTTCCGGGTGATTTGTGCCTCTACATCCAACGAGTAAAGCGAGATGACGCGTACATCGCGCAGCTTGAGTCGGCATGCCTGAGCCTTAATGCCGAAGTCGAATCCATCGTGTCCGAGCTGCGGGCGCGGATGCTGGCGAACAACGCGAATCGGGCGGATGCGGCATGACCCAATACACCGCCGACGCGCCTCTCCCGGTGCTGCAAGGCCGCTACATGCAGATCGCCATGCAGATCGTTACCAGATACAAGCGCCGCCCGACCTACAAGGAGCTGATGCGCGATTTCGGGATGTCTCGCGCGACCGCGTTCCGCTGGGCGTCGGCGGCGAAATGGTGCATGCCATGAGAGCCACCTACGCCATCCGAATCCGCCATGCCGATGGAAGCGTGGCACGGTTCTACGCAGTCACCGACGACGCGCGGCGGTTTCTACGCGTCGTCGCGCTCGTGCCGTCAGTGACCTATGCGGCTGCGAGGCCGATCAGGTTGGAGGAAAGGCAATGAGCGACACCAACGGGTGGCGGCCGATTGAGACATCGCCGAAGGATGGCGAAGACTTTTTGGCTTACAGCGATGCGACTGGCAAATACGGCGTTGCCTATTGGGTCACGTATTTCACCAAAGAGCTCACGCTTGTTTGCAACGACAGCCTTGGCGAATGGTTCAACCCGACTCACTGGATGCCGCTGCCGGAGCCACCGAAATGACGAGCGAGACGAACATATACGCTGAGCGCGCGGTTCACACGGCCGAACTGCGCGGCCACTTCGTCCGCCACATCGATCACATGACCCGCGAAAGTCTGCACTACAAGTCGGACATCGCCGCCGAGCTGGCATTCCGCGATGCCGAGATTGACCGTCTGCGGAATCAGGTGAACACGTTGACGGATGCGCTGGCCGGAATGATCGGCGCCAGCACGAAAGAGGAACTTGACGCGATGGAAATTGGCGTGCGTTCGCTGCCCGGCTGCGAGGAAGATCGCGCGGTTGCGCTCAACGCGATCCACGCGCTGCGCGCTTGTGCGGTCTAACACCTGAGTTGTGCAGCCCGCGCCGAACGGCTCGGACATGCGAAACCGGATCGTGCGCGGGTCTGCACGAATGACTAGTTAGCACGACCTACGGAGCACGACGATGGACCTACATATCAACGAAGCGAAAGAACACCTGATGAGGGCGCATCTGTTTGAAGAACAGTATGTGACTCTTGTGTGGCCGAAGGAAACATCGCTAGCGCTGCTTGGGCTGGCCAAGGAAATCGTAAATCTTCAACTTGATACTTTCATTAGGAGCGCAAAGCGCGATGAGCCACGGAAAGAATACGCGCGGATTGAGGTTGAATCGTGGTTTAAGCCGAGTGCTAACCCTTGAGTTAACGGCGCGCCGAAGGCGTCGCCCGTTCAACGAATAGTTATGCGGCGGACTACAACGAAGGAGATTGACGTGAGCGAATGGCAACCGATTGATACTGCCCCGAAGGACGGCCGGCCTGTTTGGGCGCGCGGCTGGAATTTCAACAAAGAAGAAAACGGCTATCACTACCAGTGGGCATGGTGGAACGCCGACGAAGGGCACTGGGAGAGTCAATATCCGAATCCTTCAGCGATGCTGTTTGTGCGCCAATGGCTAGCCGTTGACCGGCCCGCGCAGACGCCGTATTGCCACGTTGGAACGGATGACGATGGGCTGAGCGAAATCACACTCGGCGATGGCGCGCCTGACGGATACATTGGCCCTCTTTACACCGCGCAACCTACCGGCGCTGCCCTGCTTGGAGCTATCCAAGGGCTTGAAGCTAGCCACACAGGGATGCTCTACGGCGACGAAAAACGCAATGGCGTGAGCGATTACACGCGCGGATGGGGCGACTGTTTGGGTGCCTTGAAATCCGCGCTTGGGATAGCCGAATAACGCCGGAATTCAGCGGCCCGGAACGGGTCCGCTGGGATGATTGGTTATGCGGCTCTGGCCGCGCACTGAACGAGGAAACGGAAATGATTACCGCTGAGACTTTGCGAATTGCAGCTTCGACGCCTGACCTGTTGGCAAAGCAGGCCATTGAAGGACTGCTGCGCGACGCCGCGACCGAGATTGATCGGCTTACGTCTTGCCTCAAGAAGGCCAACGAGCAAGCCGAACGCTTCGAACGGCATTGGTACTTGGCGAAGGAAGATGCCGAACGCTACGCATTTGCCAAGACCCTAGAAGGGCAGGTTGTGACTATCGACACGCTCAAGAATCTCGGCGCTGGCGCGCTTGACGATGCGTTGGACGAAGCGAATTCTGATAACGCATAACACTGGCGTTAATCCGCGCCGCGAAGCGGCGTCGGATTGAACGGCTTGTTAGGCGGCAACCACACGAAGGAGAGGAACTATGTACTGCCCGGAACACAAGGTATTTGGAAGCCGATTAGTGTGGGTGTGGATGTACTGGCGCGATGTGCCGCGCGAGACGATCCCGCTGCGCGTGTGGCTGAACCCGCTGAACTACGAGGTCAGCTTGTTCACCTGGACGTGGGGCAATAGCCGGCGCTGTTTGGTCACGATCAACCGAGAGGGCCAATGGGTGCGCAACCGCATCTGGAGGTTCAAGCAGGCGGTAAAGCGCGCGATTGCCGCCTAACACCTGAGTTAACCCGAACCGCACGCGATAGAACCACAAATGCCGAGCCGCTACGTTGCGGTTTCGGGTTGAACGAATTGTTATGTTTCACACCACTGAAAGGAGAAACCGAAATGGGATATTGGTTGCCGCAGGATGCCCGCCGACTGGCGGAGTTTTTCGCCAAGGTCTGCACAGATTGGGACAAGGCGAACGCCGAACGCAGGAAGGAACTTATCAACCCGGATGAACCTGTCGTGTTGCGCGTCCCGAATCCGGAGTGGAACGGCCCCGGCGAAGCTGGCCCGTACGGTGAGGACGACGAAGGCGAGCCGACACACATCTGTTTCCATGTCGAGTGCATCGGCGGCGGTGGCGATACGGACGAAGATGGGGAGGCTTGCGGACACGACGGCGCGCAAATCACCGGGCAGGAAATCGACGGACGCGGGTTTCTGTGCAATGGGCGGCGATTTTCTGGCAAGTGAAACATAACACCCATTCTCCGACGCCTTCGTCGGACTAAACCGATAGCACGACTGAACGGACGGATAGCGAGGACGTATGACCGACATCACCGAAAACGACCTGGACGAAGAGGATGCCGGCCCCAAGCCGAGCGTGACCGCCGCCCCGATTGAAATCTGGCTGCAGTACGGCGACGAATTGCTTGTCGACACGCCGCACAGCACGCTCGCCCGAGACGGCGAAGTGTCGTGGTGCGATAGCCAAGTGTTCCCGTTCGACGTGAAGTACGTCCGTTCCGACGAAGTCGACCGCCTTCGTGCCCGCGTGGCCGAACTCGAAGCCGCAGACGGAATTTGCTTCACCGGCATGATCGTCAAGATCGACGGTCACGACTACGGGCTGCGGCCGGGGGCTGCGCGTATTGTGCGCGAGGCGTTGCGGGATGCAGAGCGGTATCGGTGGCTTCGAAGTCGCGACCTTGACGTAATCGAGACTGGCGGTGTTTTTGCTGGAATGACACCGGATAACGTAGCCCTGTCAGGCAACGAATTGGATGAAGCCATCGACGCCGCCATGGCGAAGGACGGTGCGTGATGGGCGGCCGTGAACTTCTGGAACTGGCGGCGAAGGCGGCGCGGTTTTTTGTTGGTCTGGCGTAAATCTGGCGTGGTCACGCAATCCGGTATTCAAGCCACGAGCCAGCGCAAGCGAGACGCTGCCAGCGGTACGCATCAACGGCGTCCCATGAGTCGGCGCGCAATCGCGCATCCGATGCACCGACCGCCGGTGATGCGGCGGAACTTGTCGATCACCGCGCGAGCCTTGGCGGACATCGGTGGCTTTTTGGGCTTGGTCATGGCGTCGGCTTCTGGAGGAAGCGCTCGAGAAGTCCGGCGGTCATTGGATCAACAAGCTCATGGTCAAGGTCTCTCCGGCCTCGGTCGTGATCGTCAAAGTGTGGATGCCTGGCGGCGTAGCGTGAACCGGGAAGACCACCCATCCGCCGGCGTCGCTGTAGCGGGTGATCGTGCCGTCGAGCAAAACTTTGGCCTTGGCGATCGGCGCGCCGTTTTCGGCCTTGATCTGGATACGGCGTTGGTCGCCTTGCGTCTGCACGCTGACCTGAGTCACCTGCTCGGCCTCGATCAGACTGCCTTGGCGGACAAGTCGCAGCGCGGCGCCGGTCGTGGTCAGCCGCTCGAATCGGATCGCGCTTCGATCAGTGCCCGGATCGTATTCGGCAGAGAGCACGATCGCAGAATCCGGCTCGGGCAGGACAGTTGCCCCATCCCAATGGATCACGTCCAAGGTGCGCACGTCGCCGCGCAACTGGTCGGCGCGGTATTGCCACGACGGTTCGGCGCGATAGGTCAGCAAGCGCTCTGCTACAGCGTTGGCGACACGCGCATCCGCGACCCACGGCGATTCGATGCGCTTCTCTCTCCGGCCGAACCTGGCGATGCTGTCCGGGCAATCAAGCTCGATCGTCTGGCTTGGCTTGCCGTCGCGGTAGTCGAACTGGACCACGACAGCATTGATGATATCGGTGATATCGGTCGTGACCTCGATTACGTCGGCCATGCCCATGGTGGCGCCGGACTCGTCCGTCACGGTGCCGCCTTCGAACAGGCCGCCGGGGTAGATGCGTGCGAATCGACGGGCGCGAGATGCCCACATGGCGCCGATGGAGGTGCACAGGTCGCTGACGGCGCTTTGGATGCTGGCGTCGGCATCGTCCAGCGTGCCGGCGCAGGCGATGCCAAGGCGGCTGGCTTCATATCCGAGCCACGTCAGCTCCGGCGATGCGCGCCCGGCGATCTGAACAAGGATGTCGGCGATGATGTCGGCCGGGTTGTCTATGCGCGCACCTGTGCCGGCATTGATCTTGCCGAAGCCTTCCGCCGATACCTCGCCCGTTGTCGGCTGCGAAAGCTCGATCAGGGTCACAGGGCGGCCGGTCACGTCCTGCGCGTTACGCCACACCCATGCGCGCGAGAGCTGGCCGTCGACATAGACCGCGGTGATGCGCTCGCTGGCATGATCGGCCCAAACGTATCGCCGGCCGGTGTTGTCGTATCGCAGCGCACGGCCCCGGTTGCGGCCGTACCGGTGCGGGATCGTCTCGACATCGCCAAACAGGCCCCACGCGGCGGACGTGCGCAGCGGCAGGTTAGCGGACAGGGGCAGCGTCACAGGTCAACCCGCATGCGGATACCTTCGGGGTCAATGTCGATGCCAACGATGGTGCCGGCGCACAGTTCGTCGCCGTTCGCGTACAGCGTCACCGGGCGCCCGAGCGGAGGCGGGTCAAGGTAGGGTTTCAGCACGACCGGAAGCGTGCAGGTCAGCGAATCCGTCTCGCTGCCAGAGCGCGCATCACTGGCGATCTTCTCGACGCCGACATCGCAATCGATGGTGGCGCCCACCGGCCCAGCCGACCAGGTTGTGTCGGCGGCGATTTCGATGCGGTCGATCACGCCACCGCCTCCAGCGGCAGACTGAACCGCAACAGGCGGTCGGTGCTGTCGATGGGCTGATAATCGCGTTCGTCTTCGACTTCAAGCTCTTCGCCGGCGAAGCGGACGATGCCGCATTCTGTGCTTGTGCCAGACGGCCAGACGACGGCGAAGCGGCCTTCGTGACTCACGGTGGAATCGTTCAAGCGTTCGATAAAGTCGTCGAAGGCGGACTCGGCGACAGCGCTGTGCTGGATGGTGGCGCCAAGGCGCGCACGCGGGCGGGATGCGGTGCCGAGCTTGACGCGCTTTCGGGTGATGCCGGGGTCGGCGATGCCGTTGGGCATGTCGATTTCCACGGGGTGACCAAGCCAGAGCATCTGCACGGGCGTGATGTCGCTGTCCCCGTTGACCACGATCACTTCCAGACCGGTGATGTCGTATCCCCGAATCACATCGGTGATGTTGAAGACGTTGTCTCCCGCGACGCATTCGCAGTTGATCGACGGATAGGAGAAAGCATTATCTTTGGCGGTCACATAGACGTTGCAGGCCGCCGTGGCGCGCACGAAAACGATGGTGTCGTAGACGATCCCGTCCAGGGTCGTCGCGTCGGTCATGTGCAGATCATCCGGAACGAGCATGATTCCGCCGTCGAAGTCGAACGTCCCACCGTGCACCGGGCTACAGATTCGATCAATCGTGTTCAGCGCCTTGACGCTAAAACTGTAGGTGTCGCCGATCACGAAGCTCGGAGCCGATCCGGTCGCGAATGTCGCCGCGATGCTCGCGCCGCCGGCCGTGTCGATGTTCACGCTCGACGCGATCTGCGTATTCGACGACCACGCGCCACCGCTCTTTCGATACTTGAACTGTCCGCCTTCGATGTAGAACTCGAACTCGTCGCCCAACACCGAATCGATGCCGCCCGGCGTGATCATGAACGTGAGGCCGCCGCCGCTGTAGTTCGCCGGCGTCGGCTTGTAGAGGCTGTAGTCCGTCAGCACGCCGGCCGAAGAACCGCGCACTCGCCAGGTCTGAGTATCGGTGCCAGTCTGCCCGCCGCCCAACTGCACGGGTGACCCCTTGATGACCTTGACGCGGAACTGATCGCCCACTTGATAGGTGACACGGACGTTTCCGTTCAAGCTCACGGTGATGATCAGCTTGTCACCGCTGTTCAGAAACTCAGCGCAACCGATGCCCACACCAATACCGAATTCTTGGGTAGCGACGGGTTCGTCGTCATCACCCATAACAGAGCTGTAGTAGTAAAAGCCGGGCTGAATCGGCAAGAGTCCATCCAGACTCTCGAACCATGCCGCTCCCCCTTGGTCTTGCCACACTTCATTCCCTGGAAGTGTGGCGTTGTCAAAATCCGGCTCTACTCCTCCGATAACCGCGACGTATTCCAAGCGCGCACGGTACTTCTTCAGGAAGTCGGCCACGTCCTCGGTCAGCAGTTGCAGTCCATATTCCGCCTCGGCCGCCTTCGTTTCGTCTCCAGTGGTCGCGCCTGCAACCCACGCCGAGAACTTGCGCCACCCTTCGCCACCGATCAGGGGTGATATCGAGTTGAACTCGGTTTGCATGTCGGTCAACGCCGAGTCCCATGCAGTTCCTGCGGCAACGGGAATCGTGTCGCTATTGGTGTCGTAAACGTCGCGCAGGCAAGCGTGGAACAACGCCGACACCCGCTCCGCAGCGTCGATATCAACGCGATCGATTTTCAGGACCGCCGACACGCGCTGGAAGGCCGCCGTGTAGTTCCCGGTCGTCAAAGGATCGTCGTCGAGCGTGATGTCTGTCAGCACGCTACCTGCGGCAGCGATGCGCGAATCCCCGGTGACAGCCGTAGCTGCGGCCAGAATCGACGCCTGCGCTTCGATGAATGTCCGCTTCCACGAGTAAAGCGTCTGCAGCCGGGTCTGTAGTGCTGATGGAATCAGCGTCGACACGGGATCCTCCTCGGTTCCAAGAATCTCTCCGTCCGGCTCTCCCTGAACTTCGACATCGTCGCAGTCACATTCCGGCGGACGGGTACGCCAGACGTAGGTGAATACCCGGCTGCGCGCCTGCGCACCAAGCAAAAAGTTTTCGTAGCAGAGGACCGGCTCGCCCTCGCCTTCGCCGCGTTCGAGCAATTCAAGGCGAGCCGATTTTTCGGTGGACGCCGGCTCGCCCACTGGAAGCGGGACGCTCGGGATGGTGAAGTCGTAGTCCGTGCCGTCATAGGCGACATCAGTCACGGCGTCGGCAAGCTCACCCGAAACTGACCCTCGGACCTCCCAGACTTCCGCCCCGAGATAGTCAGTCGACTTGCAAGTCAGCGTCAGCAGTTCGGTGGGTGCGTCATCGGTCACGGTCACGGCGAGTTCGGCATTGCGCACGAACACCGTGCCGTCACGGTCGATTGACTGCACGTAGCTCACGGTGCGAACCGACATTTCGATCATCGCCATCCCGCCGGGGCTGGTGTCGTTCGTGACTGCGCCGACCACGTCAACATGCGCCGAGCCGTCCGAGAGGATCGCGTTCAAAAGGCTGTAGAGCGTGGTGACGCTGTTGTAAGTCCGCGTTCCGATGCCATTGTCGGTCGTGACCGTTCGGCTGCCTGTGACCGCGTACACGCGCGCACCTTCCTGCACGTCACGCACGGGCGCCGGGCTGAATCGGTACACGTAGCGACCGTCCGAGAATTCCTTGTACTGGCGATAGACTTGCGGGTCTGCTCCGAACGAGATACGCGGCGCGGCGCTCGGAATCGTGCCGTCCGGATTCAGGACCACGGCGCCGAAATTCCACTGGTCACCGACGTATTCGTTCGCGTCCTTGGTCAGTGGTTCCAGCAGCGCGAAGTCCGTACCGGTGCGGACAATCGCACCCTCGCTGACCTCGATCACGATGCTGTTGCCGCCGCTCCCGGTCGCCTTGGCTTGCAAAGTCACGCCCTGGAACGGCGTGAACGCATACGTCGTGTCGGTGCCGAGATCGATCAGCGACACCGTGAACACCTGCGCCGCCGTTCCGCCGCTGGCCGACAGATTGGACATGACCGGATTGCCGACGCCCGTGAACACCGGCGTGCTTACGGCCGGCGTGCCAACGATGGTGTTGTTGACGATCTCGATGTCATAGGTCGCGTCTTCCGTCGCGCCACCAATGAGCGTGACCAGGCCGCCGCCGGACTTGTCGGCGCTGGTCCGGGTGTTGATGGATTCGGCGTAGGGCGTGTACCCGGTTGCGGCGGTCAGCAGGTTGTCCATCGGAAACAGGTACTTCATCGCGTCCTCGCAATCAGTCGGTCCAGCTCGGGTTTCAGCAGCCGCACAAGCTCTTCGATGTCGCGCCGATTACCGCCCACCGATTGCAGACGGTCGACGTTGATGTTCAGAGCGACATTGCTGCCCTTGCCCGATACTGCGCCGGAACTGCTACGCCCTGCCGTGGTGCGCGGTCCCTGCTGTTGCGTGGGCGCGGGCGCGGTGTTGTTCGGGTTGTAGGGGTCGTTGTCCCAGACGCGCTGGTTCTGTTCGATGCGCGCATCGGCGTTGGCGCGATCTGCAGCCGCTTGCGCAGCGTTCGCGGCATCGATGGCGGCAATCTTGCGCTGGTATTCCTCCTGCGCCAGTTGCTTGGCCCGCGCAGCACCGGCAGCACCGGCAGCACCGGCCCGCTTCTCGATCTGTTCGATGTTGTTGATCTTTCGATCGAGTTCGAGTTTTGCAAGTTCCGCCTCATTACCGGAATCGCGCAACGCCTGTTCTTGGAGCTGGTCGCCGATGGCGTTCAGTTCAGTGACGGCAGCGCGCGCTTCGGCTGCAAGTTGCTTGGTCTTGTTCCGCGCCGCATCGATCGCCGATTGCAGGCCGGACAGCGTCTGTCGATCCAGCAATTCGAACCCACCGATGCCTTGGTCGATGGCCGCCTGCATCGCGTCTAACGATTCCTCGGACCCGAGGAACGCGGCGGCCGTGACATCGCCTGCGACTTGTCCGGTTTCGGCGAACTCCTGCAGCTTCGCTATCGCCGCATTGGCGCCAGCGACTTGGCTATCAAATGCCCGTTGTGTCGCGATGTCCGCTGCGGCGATTGCGTTGCCGTAGTCCTGCAGCGACAGTGATCCGACGTTCGCAGCCTTCTGCGTCTCGGCAAAAAACTTGCCTGCAGCCTCGGACAGACTCGAATACTTCGCGAAGAGGGCTGCGGTGATGCCGGACAGCGAGGCGGTGCCTTCGGCTGCTTGGGATGCGGACTGCTTCGTCGCATCACCAACAGATTCAACCTCAGACGCTGCCTGCGATGCGGAACTGCCGATCTGGTCCAGAGATGCGGCGGCCTTGTTCGCGCCAGCGGCGGTCTTGTCGCCGACATCGACACCAGCCAGCGCGAGCAATTGCAGCTGTTGCTTGGCGCTGTCGATGCGCGCCTTGAATGTCTCGATTGCGGCCGGATCGGCGCCGCTCAGGATCGCGTTCGCAAGCCCCTGCTGCGCGGCCTTGATCTCGGCTTGCAGCGCCGCGACTTCGGCCGCCGCATTCTTGATCGTGGTCGTGACCGTGGTTGTGGCCTGCGCGGCGTTCTGCAGTTCGCCGGTGCCCGCAGCGACCGCTGCCGCGCCTTCCTGCGCTGCCGCGCCGAGCTCACGATTGGCATCCGCGCCGCGCTCGGCAGCCTGCGCCTGCGCCTGGACTTCCGGCGTCGCTCCGCCCACCGCGGACGCCAGCGCGTTGAAATTGTCACCCGCCTGCCGCGCCTGCTCGGTGGCGCGCGCCATGGCGTTGTCGGCGATGTCGCCGAACATTTGCCCAAGCTCGGCGACCTTGTCGCTGACCAGCGACAGCGGACCAGTCGAGAGTTGCGCGAGCTTCGAGCCAGCGCCCGCGATTGTGGATACGCCGGCGTCAAACACATTGGCGACCAGACCGACCGCTTCGCCGATCCCCTTGACGGCATCCGCGACCGTCGCGGCAGATTCCGCGAAGTCGTCGAGACGCGCCTTGGACTCAGTCAGGAATGTTTGAAGCTTGGCGAGCGCTTCGTCGAAATTGAACTCGGCGATGAATTCCTTGATCGCCGTAATGCCGGCCGCGAACGCCGACCCAAACGCCTTGCGCAGCTTTGCGAATTCAGGCGATGCGGCGAACGCGCGGATCTGCGCCTCGAGCGCGTCGACCTCGGCCTTGATCGGCCCGAGCAGTGGCTCAAAGAACTTGGCCTGCACGTCGGCAAACGCTTGGCGCAGGTTGTCGAAGCTGCCCGCCAGCGTGTTCTCGATCTTGTCGGCCAGCGATTGCACAGCCCCTTCCGAGCCCTGCAGCTTCGCAGCGAGTTCGTCGACCGATCCGCCACCCTCACGCAACAACGCCTGCAGCGCCGCCGTGCCGCGCGAGCCGAGCGCATTGATCGCGCCCGACGCCGCTTCGCCCTTTGCCCCCAGCTGTTCGATGACCGTCGTGAAGTCGCGCGACGAAATGCCGATCTTCGACAGTTCCACCGACAACCGCGACGCCGGATCCGCGAGGCCGTCCAGGATCGCGCGCAGTGCGCCGCCCGCCTTTCCGCCCTCGATGCCGTTCTGCGCCAGCAACGCCACCGCCGCGGCCGTTTCTTCCAGCGACAGGCCCGCATTGCGCGCGACCGGCCCGACCTGTTCGAACGCCTGCAGCAGCTGATTGACGCCGGTGCCGCCCTGCAGCGCCGCCGTGGCGATCACGTCTGCCGACTTTGCCGCTTGGTCGGCGCTCAAGCCGAACTGGTCCAACGTGGCCGCCAGCGCGCCCGCGGCTTCCTGCGTGCTGATCTGCGCGGCCGTGGCCAGTGCAAGCGTGTTCGGCAGCGCGGCGATGGCTTCCGATGCGCTCAGGCCCTCGGCCGCCAGCGTCTGGAACGCTGCCGCCGTCTCGGAAATGGTGGCCGTAGAGCCGGCTGCCGCGCCTTCGATCGCCGCCTTAACCTGACCGAGTTCTTCGGCCGTGAGCCCCGCCGTCGCACCGATGCGCGCGAGCTGCTGTTCGAACGCTGCCGCATCCTGCACGCCTTGCGTCAGGGCCGCGCCGATGCCGACCGTAGCCAGCGCCGCGCCGGCCGCCACCGCCGCCGGACCGACCTTGGCGATCGACGTGGCAATGCCACCGACCGCGCCCTGAATCGACTTCAGGCCGGCGCTGACGCCGTCCTTCAGCGAAAACCGTAGCTCAACGTCCTTCTTAGCCACGGAACGCCACCTCGATCTGTCGGATGATTTCGGCCGAGAGCTTGTTCAGCGCGAAGTTTCCGATGCGCGTCACGGTCGGCTCGTCGTTCAGCATGTCGGCGACGGACGGCCCGCTGAGCACGGTGATCGGCAGGCGCCCGACCTGGCCGCCGCCGAGCAATCGAGCGCGCTGGAAGATGCGCGCCTTGCTGCCGCCACCGCCGCCGAAGTTGCCGGCCCGGACCTTGAACGCGGACGGGATCGGCTTGAATCCGCCGTCCTTCCGCACCTGCGCGACGACGCCATTCTTCCGGCTGGCGCGATGCTTGTACTCATGCAACTGGATCGGCTTGCGCAGGCCGGTGATTGTGAACGACAGATCCTGCGTGTTGACCTTCGACGCGCGCGTGCCCGCCTTGATGCGGCGCGTGCTGGTCGTATAGCTCTCTGCTGCGGCGCGCGTGGTCTCGGTCACCGTCGCGCGCTGCGTCGACGACAGCGCACGGCCCATGGCGCGACGCGAATCCTTCGACACGCTATCGAGCGTGCGCTGTAGCGCCGTCAGCTGGCGCGAGTCGATGACGATTGGCATCGGTCAGCGGCGCGGCTTCTTCGCTGGGTTCTGCGGTGCTTCAAGCGCGGTCGTGACCTGTGCCGTCACGCCCTGCATCGCCTTCGCGAAGCGATCTGCCGCCGATGGGAACGCCTGCAGTTGCGCGATGTTGTCGGCCATGATGGCCGGGATGCGCGCGGCGGCCGCGTCCAGGAACTCGACCATGCCCATGTCGGCATGGCGCCGCTTCGGCTGGTCGATGTGGTCGAGGATGCCGGCGAGTTCGCCGAGAATCTGGATGTATTGCGTTTCCGACGCGCTGCTCGCGCGCTCGAACAGTGCCGCCAGTGCCGCGATCTGCGACACCGTGAGAATTCGTGGGATGGCCATGCTGGGCTCGATGAAGTGAGAAAGCCCCGGCGCAGGTCGGGCGCCGGGGAAGGTTCAGCTCCGATGAAGGCTTAGACGATGTCCTGGCCCGCGATGATGATCTGCGGGGTTGACGAGTCCTTTGTGCTGACGCCGATGTCGAACGTCATCTGGCCGATCTCGTCGCCGGTGATGAACGGCAGTTCGCCCGAGGGCGCGATCGAGCACAGCGGGATGCGCAGCGACTGGTCGTCGCCGGCGGCGTTCGCGGACACGAAGAACAGCTCGGCATCGATGGCGCCGGACGTGCCGGATTCGATCAGCGTGCGTGCGCCGGCCGCCGGGGTGTAGTCGACATGGATCGTCTGGCCATCCGTGATGGCGCCGCCGCTGATGATGTAGATCATGCCGCTGTCGGCATCCAGCGCATAGTCGGTGTTCAGCACGTAGGTGGTGCTGCCTGCGGTGTTGGTCACGACGACCGACGAGACTTCGCGCACGCCCACGTCGTTCGATCCGACCAGACCCAGCTGGTAGTGATAGCCCTTCTTGACGACGATGGCTTCGTTCGTCACCGGCGTGGCGACCTGCGTCAGCGTGCCCGACGTGCCGGCCAGGAACAGCGCCAGGTTCTCGGCCTGCATGTCATCGCAGGTAATCTGCGCGTTGAAGTTGACCGACTTCGTGACCGTGAGGTCCTTGGTCTGGATGCCCGAGGTCGACGAGAAATGCTCGTACTTCTCGGACTCGACCGACAGCGTGAAGCCGGGGCAGTTGCCGATGTAGCGGCGGTCGGAGCGGTTCGCGTCGCCCGAGTAGACGCCGATGAAGAGTTTCCCACGCCCGAACTTGTACTGGTTCGTGTGGGTGTTCAGGGGAAGGGCCATGATGTTCTCCAATGAAAAAGCCCGCTTGCGCGGGCTTCGGGGTGGGTGGTGTGGCTTGGGTTACAGCGATGGCGTCGGGGCTTTCTTCCCCTTCGGCGGATCGGTCTTGCGCTCGTCCATCGCACCGGCGCCGAGTCGCGTCAGCTTCTCGACATCGTTCGCGGGGAGTTCTGCGGGGTCGCCCTTGGCGTAGGTCACGCCGGCATGCGTCCAGTCGCGCGCGAAAACGAATCGCGCAGAGCGGTTATCGGGTGGCATTGGGGTCTCCAAACTTCTCGGTATAGGTGACGCGAAACCGGCACTGGACCGACTCTGTCGCTGCGCCATCCTCGCGCGGCAAGGGCGTCGATCCGAGGTATCCGATGGGGCCGATCGAGAACAGCCCATCCTTCAGCGTCGGCTCGTCGAACAACATCAGCGCGCGCTTGATGTCGGCCTTGATCTCTTCCAGTTGTTCGCCGGTGTTGGACTGCTCGGCGAGCACCATGCCTTCGACGTTCACGTCGAACTGAACCTTGACGGCTTGCGACCGACCATCCGCGACGCCGCCGCCGCTACTCGGCTCGACGGTTTCGTCACCTGGCACGATGACGATTAATGGCAGGTCGCCCTTCTCAACGACGCTGCGATTGATCAGCACAGTGCCGCCTGCGGCCGTGTTGAACGGGCTGTTGCCATCGATCACCTGCAGGCGCGTGCGCATGGCATAGATGGCGCGGAGTGCAACGGAGTCGGTCATGTGGTCACCAGGCAAACGGCGCGGCTCTCGTCCTTCGTGGTCACGGCATCGACCTTGTAGGTGACGCCATCGACGACAAACAGGCTTCCGCGCTTCGGGACTTCGGCGATTTCGTCGATGAATGCCGTGATGGTCACAGAGTCATTGCGCACAGTTCCGTCGAATCCTTGGAACGTGACGCCGCGATCGACGTACACCGTGCACGATGTCGGCGATCCGCCGCCGTACTGGGTGAAGATCGCGGCATCGGACAGTCCGGCCGACGTGAAAGCCGCCATAAGCTCGGCATCCAACGCGCGCAGGGTGGATTGCTGAGTCATTTCAGATGCGCAGCCAGGATCGAGTAGCTGCCACCGCTGCCATTCGCCACGAGGCGGATGCCAGTGATGGGTCCGGCGATCGATGCCGCATTGCTGGTCAGTGTCAACACGGACCACAACGACGACGCGCCAGCACTGCCGCTGGAATTGGTCACGCTCACGGTCACGTTGCTGCTGTTGTCGACGAAGATCGAGACCAGTTGCGCTGCCGCGGACAGCGTCACGTAGAGAGTCTCCGAAGCGGCAAGCGTTCCGGCTTTTTGATGGGTAGTTTGCATGGTCGCTCCGGGTGGAAAAAGAAAGGCCGCCCGAAGGCGGCCTTGCTTCGCTACGGACTGGCGCTTACGCGGTCAGCGTGGCGTTTCCTGGCGTGAGCTTGATGGTGCAGGTGGTGTCGCTGGACGTGCCGGCCTCCCACGCGACCACGGCACCAAGGATGTCGCCAGAAGCCGCGACTGCGGCGGAATCGTCGAACTTGCTAACGCTCGAATCCCAGAGCAATTTTTCGCCCTTCACAAACACGGCAGCAGTGACCTTCGGGATGCCGGAAAACACGCCTTCGATAGCGACTGCACCGGTGCCGGTGGTCGCTGCGATATCGACCAGTGCCACGCCGATGATGTGACTCATCACCACGATGCTTCCGGCGGTGATCGCCGATCCGGTGTTCGCGTACACGATCACCTTGCCGTCTTCAACCTTGTTGGTACTCATATTCGATTCCTCTCAGTGTTGGATTGGGGCCGGGTTCACCGGCCCCGGATGCCTTACGCGCCGACGTTCTTGAAGCCGGTGCGCCATTCGGTTGCGGCCACGCCGAAGTCAAGGCGCACCTTCATCCGCATTTCGTCGGTCATGAACACAACATCCTCTTCGATGTACGGCGTCTGCTGTCCGTCGAGGAACGCGACTTCGATGCACGGGGTCGCCTTGTCGGCGAACAGATACCAGGCGGTCGCGTTGCTCAGGTTCGGCGCGGCGACAAGTTCGAGGCCAAGCGACGCGGCGTAATTGCGCTTCGCCGAGTTGCTCGATGCAACGTCAGTCGGGCTGTTGAGCACCTCCCAGGCGATCTGCTTCTTGCCGTACGGCACGACCAGGTAGCGCGGACGCAGGCCCAGCACGGTGGTGCGGCTCGGGTCTTTCTGCGCTGCCATGGCCGCTTCGCCGATGGCAAGCGACGACACGGTCACCGCCGCGTTCGCGCTGGCCTGGTTCGCATGACCGCCGGCGGTGGTGACCGCGGTCGCGTTGAACAGCGTGCCGGTGTCGGACAGCGCGGCATTGGCTTCGACGTAGGCATAGACCGCCTTGTCGACCGAGTTCGCGGCGGCCCAGCCGAGCGCCGACGCCAGTCGGGTGAACGCGCCAAGATCGTCGTTGATGACCATTTCTCGGGTCAGGCCGATGTAACGACCCTTCGTCGCAGCCTGGATCGTCTCGCGGTACTCGCCCATCGTGCCCTGCGTGTACTCGGCACCTTCGGCCTTGGTGGCCAGATCCGAGAACGCCGACAGGCTGACGACCGAGTGCTGCTTGAAGTCCGAGACCGACATCGTCGGCGCCCACAACTGCCACGTGGTCGGCGCATTCGCGTAGGTGGCGCGGAGCAACTTCGCCGCAGTGTTCGCGAGCAGGTACGGGAAGTCGCTGCCCGAATGCGATGCAAACAGCTTGGCGGCCAGTGCCGTGCCGTCGAGACGGTCCGCACCAGAAACGCCTGCATTGCGGAGCGCGACGCGGATCATCGCCTTCAGGCCCATACCGGCAAACTCGTTGCCGGCGACCAGCTTCTCGCCGCCCTTGGCAGGCTCGATGCGCGCGAGGATGGCATTGGACGCCCCCGCGATGAACTTGTCGCGCTGGTCGAGTACATTGTGCGTCGGGCCGGCGGTCGGGGTGGCGTTGGCAGCCAGTGCGGCGAGCAGCTTGGTGCTGGCTGCCTGAGCGGTGCAGGCCTGATCGGCGATGCAATCCGACATCAGCGCCAGGTGCTGCACGCCGTGCGGGCCGAACATCGCGCGAATCTCGCTCACGCGGGCGGCTTCGGCTTGGAGCGCTTCCGTACGCGCGGCGGCCTTGGCAGCTTCGATCTGTTCAGGGGTCATAACATTGTCCTCTTTCGGGTTGGCCGGGATGGCCGGGGTAGCCGCCAAGGCTGGCGGATTCGTTGCGGCGCGCAGCTGTGCGCGCAGTTCGGCGAAGGCGTTACGATGCGATCGCGCCTGCGCTTGTTCGGTGGTTTCGTCTTCGTCGCCAGCCAGTCGCGTGGCGAACCCTGCTTCGACCGCTTCTTCGGCCGTGAACCAGGTCTCGGCGGTCATCAGCGATTCGATCTCTGACCGGTCCTTGGCGCCGTTGAATCCGGCGTACGCATCGACCAGTCCGACCTTGACCTTGTCGAGCACGTCGGCCTGCTGACGCATCTGCGTCGAGTTGCCCAGCGCGATGGTCCACGGGTCGTGGATCATCATCATCGCGCCGAGGCCCATCACGATCTCGTCTCCGGCCATGGCGATCACCGAAGCGATCGATGCGGCCAGCCCGTCGATGTGCACGATCTTGCGGGCCTTGTTCGCGCGCAGTTCGTTGTAGATCGCGAAGCCGTCGAAGACTTCGCCGCCAGGGCTGTTGACTCGGATGGTGATCTCGTCCAGTTCGCCGAGGGCCTGCAACTGCTCGCGGAACTTCTTCGCGGTGACGCCGTTGCCGTACCAATCCTCGCCGATCTGCTCGTAGACCAACACCTCGGCCTTGCGCTTGGCTTTCGCCAGCACCTTGATCATGTCGTGCTCCTTCGGTTACTCGCCGTCTTGCGGCGGTTCTGGCTCGGTCGGCGGCGGGTCAGCCGGCGGCGGAGCGTCTTCGCGGACCAGTCCGAGCGATGCCGCTTCGTCCTGGTCGCGCTTGATTTCCTGCAGGACCTGCGACGGGTTCTCGCCGCGTTCTCGAATGATTCGCGAACGCGACTTGTAGAGCCGCTTCTCTGCCAGTTCGTTGGCCGCGATCTCTTTCAGCGGGTCAATCCACGGCATCGGCGGCGGCGCGTGCGTCGCATCCCAGATCGTTTCCATGTCGGTGTTAGACGGCAGCGTGACCAAGCGCGCCGCAATGGCCGCGTCGACAAATGCCCACCAGATCGGCTCGCAGAATTGATGGATGAACGTGCTACCCAGCGTGCCGTAGTGGTTCCAGCTTTCGACCAGTTCCTGACGCTGCGCCGAATACGTGCCGTTGTAATTGCGCGACAGGGCGGAATAGCTGGTTCCGAGTCCGGCCGCCGCGCTTCGCAGCTGCGCGTCGCGGAACGGGATCAACGCATTGTTCGGGCGGTTCGGGTTGATCGTGCCGATGTCCTCGCCCGGGCGCAGATCATCGAAAATCATGCCGGGTGCGAATTCCATCGCGCGCCCGATCTCGTCGTCTTCGCTTGATGCGGCAACGTAATCCTCCGGCGTGCCCTTCTTGATGAATGCCGCCATCGCCGCAGCCACGCGCGCGGCGATGCGCTCGGACTCGTCGATTTCCTTGATGTCGTCAAGTCGCCCGAGCACAGATGCGAACGCCGTCATGCCACGCAATTGGTGAATGCGCTTGACCAGCTTCAGATGAACGACGCGCGCTGCTTCGACGCGCTTCGTTTCCGTGCTCGCCGCGCCGCCGTCGCCGGGATGCTGCTTGTACAGGTGGAACGCCCGCGGACGGCGCCAGCTGTTGACCTCGATCCCCTGCACGATGCCCTTGGCGTCGTCGTTCAGGTCATACGGCAAGAAGTCGGATTCAAGCAACTCGATCGAGAACGGCACCTTGGTGCCGTGATCAAGCTGCGCGACCGGGCCAGTCAGAAGCTGCGCCAGCATTTCGCCGTCGCGGAACCACGAGCGCGCGGCCAGGCGCTGCGCCTCGAAATAGTCGAAGCACTGCGTTACCTCGGGCTTGAATCGCCAATCCTCGAACAGCTTCAACAGCTGGTCGTTGACCTCTTTCAGCGGCTGGCCGTTCGTGTCGCGCACCTGCGGCTCGGGGCGGATGCCCTTGCCCACGGTATTGGCGACCAGAACATCAAGCGCACCGGAAGCGATGTCTAGGTTCTCTTCCATGTGCCGCGCCATCGTGCGCAGCTTGGTAGCGCTGCGCAGGTTCTGGACGTTGGCACTGCCCTTGTCGGTGCGCTGCTTGCGCAAGCGTGACGATTCGGCGACTTCGTAGAACGCCCGCAGCTGATGTGCCGAGCGTTCACGCTGCAGCGCCCATCCGGGACTGAATGCAGCGATAGCCTTCGAGAGCCAGTTCATCGGAACGACGCCAGTCGGACGGAAGTGGATCCGCCACCGGCGCCGATGCGCGTGAGCCGCGCGACCTCGCTGCGCCACCATTTGATCAGGTCAATGATCTCGCTGGCGCTGCGGTAGGTCACCATGCGGTCGCCGTAGCGCACGGACAGCGACTGCGATGTCGACGCCGCCATCAGCGCATCGAGTTGCGCTTGGGCTTGTGCGAGGGTGTACGCGCTCATCGGTATCTGCTCATCCATCCGCCCGATGTCGGGCGTTTCGGTTTCGGTTTGATCGGTGGCGCCTGGATCTGCGCCGCGTGGTTTTCTTCCGGCTTCGGAGCCGCGCGCCGGGCGCTAGTTCCTCTCGCTGCCAGCGCCTTCAGGTTCGGCTTCTTGATGTTCAGCGTGGCCAGCGCGTACACGTTCACGTCCAGAGCTTCGTTGCGCTTTCCGCTCGGCAAGGTCCAGACCTTGTAGGGCTGGCCGTGGGTGTAGCGGGTCACTGCGCGTTCGGCGGTCAGCTGCTCGAAGTAGCCGGTTCCGAACTGGTTGCTGATCGGCCAGTGCATGTAGCCGGGGCCGTGCTCCGTGATCCGGATGCGCGACATCAGCAGCAGTTCCTTCGCGGTGTCGGTTCCGACGATCCATAGCCGGATGCCAGACTTCTTGATCTTCGCGCCCGGCTTCACCAGCGGCATGCCGGCGCCGCCCTTGCCTTTCAGCGCGAACACCAGACCGCGGTGCTTGCGCGCGAACTCATAGGCGGTTTTCGTGTGGTGACCACCGGTGTCCAACCCTGCGGCATACACGCCAAGCGGCGCCCCATCCTCACGGATGAATGTGCGCTTCAATTGGTCGGCGAGCCGATCCCACACTTCCTCGCGCCCCGGATCGCCGGCGATCACGACATAGTCGATTCCCCAGCTTTCCTCGCCGACACCGAAGCCCTTGAACTCGACCTCTAGGCGATCGTTCTGCACGTCGATGGCCGCGACCACGACCAGCACGCCCTCGGGCACGCTGTCGACGCCGTAGGACTCGCGCCGCTCCGGCAGGTCATCGGCATCGACGCCTTCGCCTTCGTTGTCCTTCCACACTTCGCCGAGGCTGGTGTTGGTCCAGACCTTCAGCGTCTCCGGTGCCATCTTCGCGGCGAGGAATGCCGAGACGATCTCGGACAATCGGCGCCAAGGCGAGTAAAGCTCCGACAGATGGAACCCGGCGACTTTTCGCTCGGGCCGTTCAGCCACCCACCGCCCGGCGCGCAATGCGTCGGTGCGTTGTCCCTCAGTCCACAGCGCGCCGCAGTGTTCGCACGCATATTGCGCGGTGTCCGGATCGTCGTTCACCCACTGCACCTGCGCCCATTTCAGCCATTGCTCGTCACCGCAATGCGGGCACGGCACCAAGTACCGCCGCATGTCCGATTGCAGCCACGCGCGGTTGATGCGCGATGTGCTTTCGTCAGTCGGCGTGGAACACAGGAAGATCCTGCGGTTCCAGAACGTCTTCGTGCGCGCCTTGCCCAGGTTGACCGGGTCGCCCTCGGCGCCGGCGCTCGCCGGGTAGCGATCGACTTCGTCGAACATGGCCACACGGATCGGGCGCGACGCCAGCGAGGCCGGCGAATTCGCACCCGCAATCGTCAGATGCCCGCCCGGAAACGACTTGTGCAGGATCGTGTTGCCCGAGTTCCGGGCCTTCGGATCCGCGATCTTTCCGCGTAACCTGGGCGTGTCCCGCACCATTGGCGCGAGTCTGTCCTTACTGAACGCCTCGCCGATCTCAAGCGTGGGTTGCACGACCAGGATCGGGCTCGGGTCCTGATCGATGAAGAACCCGAGGCAGGCTTTCAGCATCAGTGTCTTGCCGACTTGAGCCGATGCCATCAGCACCGTCTCTTCAATCGTCGGATCACTGAGTGCGTCGAGTACCCCGCTTTGGTACGGTGCCCTTTCGCTTCGATACTGGCCCGGCTCCGCGCTGTCCTCGGGGCTTAGCTGCAGGTGCGCGTTTGCCCACTGAGTCACCGTCAACACCGGCGGCGGCTTCGCGATCTGCGTCGCGAGACTGACCTGCCCGAAGCATGTCGAGTCGCTTTCTAACGTCGGCTGGAAATCCATCACCTGCGATCTCGGCCAGTGCTTCGTGCACAACAGCCTGAATGAGTTCCTGAGTTCGGCTCAGGGAATCCGGGCCGGCCACTTGGGGCGCGACCTTGGACGGCAACGACAGCAACTTCGCGCGCATCGCCGCGACCATTGCCTGCCAGTGCAGCCCGATGACGGGAGCGCGGACCAATTCGGCGCGCAGTTCGGCCACTTCGAGCTCGGTCTTGTCGGCCTGCGCCTTCGTCAGACGGGTGCGCTCGCGATCAAGATCAGTGCCCTCGCTGACCGCGGCGCGATCGATGCGCCACAGAGTCATGGCCTGCAGGTCGACGGCGACGATGCGATCGTGCGCATCCCGCTTAGCGACCGGGCAACCCGCGACGAACCAGCCGTCAAGCGCCTGGACGCTGACCCCGAAGAAGCCCGCGGCCTCCTTCTTGCTCACCTGGTACTGCATGCACCCTTCCAACCCGCCACAACAACAACCCTATGGCCGCCCTGGAGCTAGCGGAAACCTGCGCCTCTTCGCCC
>ERZ869925.601-NODE-601-length-24263-cov-7.226330_pt1 | contig 24263 bp, 21 predicted proteins | sample MGYA00579311_ERZ869925 | MGnify/ENA primary metagenome ERZ869925 (study PRJEB32216, sample SAMN09231817) | wastewater metagenome | place: USA: Maryland | collected 2016-07-30 | study: EMG produced TPA metagenomics assembly of the PRJNA472060 data set (Reclaimed...
AACCGCCCCCGTCCAGTGGGTGCGCTAGGAAGTCTATGGCTGGACGGGGGCGGTGCCGCCGCTCCGAGCGGTGGGAAAGGCCGGGGGTTAGATCACCAAGTAGGTGAAGGTGAAGAAGAAGCTGCTGTTGGCGGTAGTGCCGCTGGGGTAGGTGAAGCGGGCCAGGTTGCCGGTGGCATCACCGCGTATCTCGCCGGACGCGCCCGAGGCATTACTGCCCACGCCGCCCAAGTTGATGCTGCTGGCAATGTCCGACGCGATGGGCAGGGTCATGTCCAGCACGGTCGAGGTGGCCCCCGCCAGTGTGGCGTCAATGTCCACGCGGCCCGCTACATGCACCACGTTACCCACGCGCAGGTATTGGCAGGCAAAGGCGGTGCTGGTGGCGATGTTGGTGGTGTTGGTCAGCGTCGGCGTGTAGGTGCCGCTGACGGGAAATGCCACACCGCCCACCGTCAGGCTGGTAAACGTTGCCGCCGCGCCCGTCAGCGCTCCGCGCACCGTCAGCCGCGCCAGCGTCAGGCCGTCCTTGATCTTGCGCTCTAGGCGCGTGACGCGGTTGAGCAGGGAAGTATCGTCGGGCATTACTCAGGGCCAATGGCTAGCCAGTTCGCCTGAATATCTACGCCAAGACTGTTCGCCAGCGTGACGGTGCTGGCCGTGCCAGCTGCGCGGACGGGCGTTGTATGTGATGTGGCCGTGGCGTAGCACAACGGCACATTACTAAACGCTACCGGGAACGTCACAATGACGGTGCTGCTGGCCGGCACGGTTACGCTACCGCCCTGCATCCGAACACTGGTTGGGGTGCGATCAGTTGTGCCGACTGTGCTCCAATCCGTCGCGCTGCCGCCCTGCCGCCGATAGAATTGCGGCACGCGGTCGCCGGCCTTCGTGTCGTCCACGCTATCCGCCGCCAGCGACCCGGTATTGACCGTCAGCGGCCCCAGGAAGCCCGCGACGACCCACTTGGTCAGGTTGCTGTCATAGAACAGGATCAGAGTATCGTGGGCGTCATCGAGCGTCTGGCTGACGCCATTGGCGCACACGATGTTGCCGGTGTTGTGCTTGACCACCACTGTCCGGGCATCGTTGGCCGGCCGGATCACGAGCAGGTGGCCGTCCGCTACGCCGGTGCCGGCCGTAATCGTGTCGAGGTCGTCGGACGCCGCCGCGCTCTCGGTGTCAATGCGGTAGAAGTTAGCCGTGGCCGTCACCGCGCCAGTGGCAATCGTCAGCACCGTCGAGTCGGTGAGCTGCAAATACCCGTCAGCGGTGGCGTGTTTCAGGATGTCGGCGGCAAGGGCTTGCTGGCCGGATGCGATGGTCATGCTACACCTTCCTACGCAGGGCGTCCGATGACGCTCAACAGATACGGTTTCAAGTTCGCTAAATCTTCGACGTGCATATGCACCGGCTCAAAGCCGTTCGACCGGTAAGTGATGTCCGTCAGCAGGTCGCGGGCCAGCCCGTAAGTCGTGGCATGGAAAGGGCCGTCGTACAAAATCACCTTGCGCACGTCATACAGCACAAAGTCAGCCCGCGCCCCGCCGAGTTGGTCCCCGCCGTAGTAACTGGCCTGGGCTGAGAAGTTCACCTTCAACTCCACCAGCGCCGCGAATACTTCGCTCTCCGGCCCGTTCAGCCCCGCCACCGGCAGGGGCGGCGGGCGGTACAGCGGGTCGTAACTGACGCGCACCTTCCGCGCCCGCGCTGACAGCTTGGGCTTGCTGCCGAGCCGCTGAAACGATTGGAGCAGCCGCACCGCTTTGGGCATGGGCTAGGACCAGTTCGCCGCATCCCAGTAAATTTCGTCCCAGCGCCCGCCCTGTAGCACGATAATCATGTCAACGCCGATCCACAGTTCTTCGGACGGGTCATCGACCGGCTTGGGGTTGAGATGCTCCCGGCTGGTCTTGGTAATGTAGACGTTGAACTCGCGGCCGTGCCAGTCGCCAAACGTCACCGGCGTCTTGCTGGCTTCCGCGCCGAGCAGGAATGCCAGGCGCTCGTCGGTGCTCACACTCTCCACCGCGTCGCCCAGGATGTCCTGCCCGTCAAACAGCTTCAAGTCCACGTGGAACACATAGATCGGCGTCGGGCGCGAGAGCACCCACAGCGCAAACCGGCGCATCCGGGGCGTGGAGCTGGTCGAGTTGCGCGTAATAGTGAAGCGCAGGCGCAGGTTTTGACTGGATACCGCCGTGCCGCCCGGAAACTGCATATAGGTCTTGCCGCTGCTGGTGATGGTCCCCAGCGTCACGAAGTTCGCGCCCTTGTCCAGCGAGTATTCCACCAGGATTTGCCCCGCGCCGGTGGTGATGTTCTCGGCTTCAATGGCGATCTCGCGGTACGCCTTGTACATGAAGGGCAGGCTGCCGTCGAAATCGCTGGTCGTGAACGTGCCAGTGGAGGGGTAGTCGGGAAAGGGCAGGTCGCGCAGGCTGGCTTGCCGCCTGATCCGGGTCGCGCCGTCATTGACCAGCATCCGGCTTCCCAGCCGCGAGTAGCCGCCCGCGTACATCGTGTCGCCCGACGCGCCCTTGTAGACCTGATGCCAGCCCTGCCCGTTGTGCATCAATACTTCCGGGTACAGGCTGGAACCATCGTCAAAAGCCACATACAAATTGAACGGCCCCGACCACATCCAGCGCGGGACGCCGTGGCCGTAGAGTTCTTCGTTCTCGTCGCCGTACTTGACCGGCGTCACGTCCACCATGTTCGAGATGCCGCCGGCCGAGAAAGACAACTTAACCACCTGCGCCAGAATGTGCGTCCACAGAAAGCCCTCGTGATAGACCAGGGCGCGGCAGTTGCCGGTGTACCTCTTATTGGCGAACCGCATTTCCGTGGTGACGGTCGTGCCGTCATAGGTACAGAGCGCATCTTCCTTACCAATCACCAGCAGCCCAAAGGCCACGCCCAGGCCGGTAATGTTCACATTGGCGTCGTCCACCGTGATCGCGCTGCCCCAGGTCGCGCCGTTGTCGCTGGACAGCTTGATCGTGGCGTCAATGGCACACACGAGGTAGGTGGTGTTGGTCCCCGAGAAAGCGCTTTGCCAGGTGGTCAGGCAGTTGGCCGTCTGCGCGGCCGGCTCGGTCCAGGTGTCCAGGTCCGACGAGCGCTGAATACTGTCGCCCGACCCACAGGCCGCAAACATATACTGGCCGTGCCGGTGCAGCCACAGCACATTGGTTGCAAAGGTGGTCGTGCTGGCCGTCCAGGTGTCCGCGCCCAGGTTGTAGCGCCGAACCTTCGTGCTCACACCCGCCGCGATGAAATCGGTGCCGGTCGCCAGGTCCACCAGCATCGGGGCGGTGCAAACCTTACTGGCGTCCGACGAGTTCCACTTGCTGTCGAGGGTGATACTCTCGCCGCGCCCGCCGAAGATGTTGCCATCGGTGGACAGCACCTTCGAGAGATTGCGCACCGTGGGCTGGTCGATGCCCTCGGGGAAACCGCTCTGCGCCCAGGCGTCCCAGATGCCCTCGCGGAGCGACGGGTCGGTGCCGACCGAGATGCGCGGCGCGAAGTCATCGGCCCGCTGGACCCGATAGCGGCCGTCGCGCAGCATGAAGCCGTAGAGAGCGCTGTTCTGCTCAAGGGTGATGTGGTGGGTAACGCCGGCGGCGGTCATTTAGGCGTGGTACCCGCTGGTCAGCCGTTGGCGGTTAGTCTCACCGTGGCCCTGCGCCCGCCCGATCCAGTGGGCAATCTGGCCGCGTGGGTTAGCCATCAGCGCCCGCGCCGCCTTCTGGTCAAGCGGCACAAACGACTTCTCGTAGGCCGAGACATCGGCTTTGCTCTCGTTGAGCATTTTGTTCATCATCAGGGCCGAGGCGGCGGCGTTGTACAGGTAGTCAAACGGCAGGTCGATACTGTCGCTGGCGGCCGTGATGCGCGGGATGCGGGTGGTGTAGACCAGCCGCAGGGTGTAGCTGCTGTAGCTGGCGGCGGTGTCGTAGTCGAGATGGACGGTGAAGCCGGTCCCGACTTGTTCCTGGGTCACACGCCGCAGTTCGGTGTCGGCGTAGCCGGAGCGCACCGCATACGCTTGGGCGTAGCCGTATTCCAGTTCCGGGGAGCCGCCGGGGGTGTACTCGTAGGTCGTGCTGGCAATCGTCAGGCTGGTGTCCTGCGCGATGTTGCGGATCGCGGGCCACGCCCCGTCAATCGCCGCGTTGACAGCCGCGAGTTTCTGGCTATCTTCCCAGCGGGCCGAGCCAAGCAGGCTGTCGAGTTGGGCGATGACGGCGGAAGCGATGACGCTCATGGTTTTGTCCTGTCAGGGGCGGGGCCGGAGGAGGAACAACCCCGCCCCTGACATTGGCTTATCTGGCGTTAGCCAGAACTACCCCAGGGTCAATTGCACTTCCGACCAGGTGCAGCCGACGATCATACCGGCGGTGTTGACCGTGCCGGCCACGACGTTCATGCCCAACGCACCCTGCGGCGGAATGATGATGCTCCCGGCGATGTTGGCAAAGACGCCGCCGCCAATGTTGGCCGCTGCCAGGCCACCTTGCGTGCCGACCACTTCCCAGCCGTCCGTGAAGAAGGTGGTCACGTTGATCGCCCGCTTGGCCTTGCTGGTGTAGCTGGTGTTGCCGCTGCGGTTGGTCAGGATGGTCGTGGTGGCGCTGTGGGTCGGCGCGGTGGCCGTACCCAGCGGCGACGGGAGCACCTGGGCCAGCAGGGAGTATTGCGTGGCCGCCGCCGCCGTCACGATGGTCGTGCAGAAAATCGAGTGAATGACGTAGGACAGCCCGCCGGCGCTCTCGTTGTTGAACAAGATCGCCGCGCCCAGCGTGGTCGGCAGGGCCGCCACGGCGTTGAAGGCCGAGGCGGTGGCGGTGCGCATGGTGAAGGTGCGCCCCAGCCGGACCAGCTCGGCGTAGGAGGGAAGCGCCTGGGCCACGGCCAGGTCGCCGCGATTGTTGCTAATCAAGCCGCTGGGCTGGTTGGCGGTGTTGTTGTACAGCTCGGACCCGCCACGGGTGGCGGAGTACAAATTCACATCCGGGTTAGTCATCGACGTTATTCCTTATCCGCTTTCGCGGCAGCCTTCGCCGCCTTCGCAGCGCGGGCCTTTTCCAGAGCCGCAGCGCGCTTGTTAGGCGCGGCGGCCGGTTCGGTAGATGTTGGTTGGGCAGTTTCTTCCGCGTACTGTGCCAGCGCCTTGCCCGCCGCGCTGGCTTCTTCCGGCTGTACGCCGTCGGTTAAGTCAATCACTTCCACCGGCGCGGGCTGGTAGTATTTCACGTCGAACTCGGCCACGCCGTCCCGCAATACCCGGTCATAGAGCGCCTGGTCCACGATGCGCTCCTGGCCCCGAGGCCAGAACGCGCCCATGCCCTCCGGCCAGGCGATTGCGCCGTTGGCGTAGTCGCTCTTGGCCGTCATCCGGTACATCCGGTCGCTCACCATTCACCTTCTTTCACTTTGTTCCAGCGTCCCTGAAACTTGCCTTCCCACTGGACGCCCAGCCCTACGCTCAACTGCCGCCGCATCACATGGCCTTTGGGGCAACGGTGCGGGTCATCGCGCTTGCTGACGGTCGTAGTCACCTCGTATGTCTTTCGGCAAGCTTGGCAATCGTAGTCGTAGGTCATGCGTAGGCGACCCCCGCGTGGGCGCAGGCCACCGTCCAGTCGATGAAGATGGGAAAGCCCAGATCAGCGACGCGCTTGCACAGCGTCAAGTCCTCGCCGCCCTGGTTCATGTCGTAGGGCTTCGACCCCAGGGCGCGGGCCACGTCTTTGTGCATCAGCCAGCAGCCCGCCCCGGCCCCGTCCACTTGTTCCAGCCCGGTCCCCGGCTCTTTCCGAGCCTTCCACCAGTACACACCGTTAGCATCCGTGCCCTCATGGTCATAGACGCAGGGCGTACCCGCCTCGTCCTTCTTGCGATACCAGCCGCCCACCAGCGGTTTCTTGTGGGCCAGCAGGCGCTCTAGGAAGTCGGGCGGCGGCAGCACATCGCTGTCCAGCATCACCAGATGCTCACACTCGCTCTTTTCGAGAAAGAACTGGTGGAGCGTGTTGCGGGCATCCGGCAGGTAGGTACTGCCGATGGTGTACAGGTCATCCCACGGCATGAAGCGCAGCCGCAGGAAGTTGGTAAAGAAGCGCGAGTACACGATCTCGTCGGTCGGGATCGCCCAGGCCACCGGCTTGCCGCGCAGCTTCACGCCGCCTTTTTCGTGGATTGAGTGGCCCCGCTGGGGGTCGTTCTCAATCACGGTCTTAGTTTCCGGCAGCTTGCCGCGCAGCGCCTCCACGATAAAGGCGGCGTCGCGGTATGCCTGGCTCGGCGGTAACGGGGTCACACCGTTTTTCGCTTCTCTCAACTTGGTCAGCACCGCCGGACCTGGCATACGTCGCTTCTTTCTGCTAAAGCACCGTCGGCACGATGACCACGCCGGTTACAACGTAGCCCTCGCCCGCCGTGCTTTGCGTACCCGCTACCAGCGTGCACCACAGCACATCGCCCTCGTCCATGACGAGATCAGCGACGGTCGTGGTCAGGGACAGTTTCAGCCCCTCTTTGGCCGTGATGGTGTCGGGGTCAATCGTCGCGGCCGATTGCACATTGGCCCCGGCGTTGGCCGAGGCGTCGTACTTCTCGAACGCGATGGTGTTGGTCCCCTGGGCGATCTTGACCGCCCCGGAGAGCCACAGTTCTTTGATGTAGCAGCCGTCGCAGGGGGCGATGAAAAGCGCCTGCTTGTAGGTCGTGCCGTCCACCAGGAGCGACGGGCCGACCGACTGGCTAAAGATGGCCTGCGTCCCCAGGACGGGCTTGCCCGCCGCGCCGCTGCCTTCGAGCGTCCCCGGCAGGGGGATCGCGGTGATGGGATAGTCAGAGAGTGGCATCGTGTCCTGCCTTTAGATGCTGGTCGAGAAGCCGCTGATGATGGCGTGATGCTTCTCGGCCGCGCACACAAAGCCGTACTCGCCCACGATCTGCCCATTGGCGGCGGTGTCGCCGGTCTTGGCGAGGTCCTCGTAGAAGAAATCGCGCAGGGTGATGTAGCCGGTCTTTTCGCGGTCAATCAGGTAGACCTTGTTCGACGGGCAGAAGCGGTCCACCACCACGTTCAGGGTGATGCCCAGGCTGGTCAAGACCTTCTCGATGGTCACGCCGCCCATTTCTTCGCTGCGCTCGGTGCGCACGCTGCCCTCGAACATCGCGGCAATCTTGCGCTTGCCCCACGAGTTCGTAAACAGGGTGGTCGGCTTGCCGCCGTAGCTCCAGGCGTCCTCGACCGCATCTTCCAGGTGCTTCTGGCTCAGGGCCGGGCTGCCGGAGAGCGTGGTCAGGTTGGTGGTGATGAAGGTGTCCCAGCCGCCGGCCATGCGGGCGGTCGAGGCGGTGCCGACCGTGCGCCCGCCGTAGTACGGCAAGCGGGCCAGCAGTTGCTTGAGTTCATCCATGCGCATGTCAATCTCGCGGTCCACCAGCGAGGGGATGCCATAGCGCTTGATGATCTCGTCGGTCGCGGTCACTTCCACCGAGCGTTGCAAAATCTGGCTGTAGTTCGTGCCAGACGTGACCAGCGTGTAGGGGCTGTCGTTCGCGTCCGCGCCTTCAATGCGGGCATTGCCGACCACCGAGATCGCCACGGTCGAAGTGTGGTGGGTGGCCTGCGTGCCGCTGACGTTACGAACGATGGTCAGGGTGTTGGTCGAAATGCCGGTGACGTGCACCACTTCGCTGTCGAGCAGCAGCAGGTCGCCAATGTTGACCAGCGTGCCGTCCGCGACGCTCATGGTCGTGGTGACGGACGAAGCGTCCAGGCCCGAGGCCGTGGCCGTCAGGGTCGTGGTGTTGTAGCGCTGTTCCAGCCATTCGTACTGCCGGCCGGGCGGGTTGGCAAACTGAAACTTGCTGGAATTGTCCAGGCCCAGCACCGAGATCGTGGCGATCTCGTTGGGGTCGGTAAGCAGAATACGGTCGGTAACGACGCGCTTCTGCGGGACGGTGTTGGTGTAAGAGCCTTGCTGACCGTTGGGCATGTGTTACTTATGCGGCGGCGGCGGGTTGGTCCTAGCGGAGCGCGACGCGGTCCACGTCCACGCCTTGAGCGCGGTACTTCTCGCGGATTTCTCGCCCTACGTTGTTGCCCTTGCCCCTCGCTGCCAGCATCTCCTTTTTGTACTTGTCGTCTAGGGTCGGCGTCCCGCTGGTGGGTGCGCCGCCGAGCGTATCTAAATCACCGTTTGCTACCTTGGCCTCGGCCTGCGCCAGTCGCGCCGCCTGGGCTTCTTTCTGCGCCGCTTCCCGTTCCTTCGCGGCATCTTCTTTCATCGCCGCTTTGGCCCGTTCAATCACGGCCTGCGCCGCCCGCTCGGGGGCCACATCGGACACGTCCAGCCGGGGGTCGTTGGGCTGTAAGCCAAACGCCGTCGCGGTGCTTTCGACGTGATCCTGCCATTGGGCCGCTTGCTGGGCCTGCTGGCTGATCTCGTCAAACTGCCGCGCCTTCTGGCGCATGTCGAAGTCGTCAAAGACGGTTTCTGGCTCAAACCCGGCCTTTTGCAGGCGGGGGGCCACGATGTCGCGCTGCTCCTTCAACTGTGCCTGGTACTGCTTGTGGATCGCTGCCTCGCGGCGCTGGGCGGCGGTGTTGGCCTCTCGCTGGGCTTCGAGCCGAGCGGCTTTCCTAATCGCTTCCAAGTCGGGCGCGGGGGGTTGGCTCACGGCGTTGGGCTGGGCGGGAGTGTTCTCCGCCGCAGGCGCACCGTTGGTTGCAACCGCTTCATCAGGCATGTAAAGGTTCCTTTCCGGGAAACAAAAACGGCGAAGCGCCAGACTTATGATCGTCTGATGCTCCGCCGTGGCGGGAACGTATGTGATTAGGGCTTGCGCCCGGATTACTCTACTTTGCCATCTGGCCGGGCCGTATACAGCAGCATGGCCGGACCTTGAAACTCGACTATCAGTTTAGCGCCTTTTTGTGACTGACGCAATACCCGCGCCTTGTCAAGTAGGCGGCGCTCCCAATCCTGCAAAGTCTCAGGCTGGCGGGCGGCGATAACCACAATCGGCGGGGCTGCGGCGTCCATTACTGCAACCCCGTTGTGCTGGGCCGGGTGCGGTAGTACCGCTGAATTTGCGGGCTTTGCTTCTTCTTGCCGTTGACCACCGGCTGCTGCGCGTCCTGCTGGTCCTGCCGCCAGGTGTAATAAGCGTCAGCCAAACTCGCCAACTTCTCCGCGCCCAGCGTCGTGAAGTATTGGGCCAGCTCCGGGTAGCGCTGCAAGAACGCCTGCCGGGCGTAGTCGTCGGGCATATCAAAGAAGTCCATCAGGTGCATCAGGATTTCGGGCTGATCCTGTTTGAGCGTCAGCGCGAAGTTGATCCAGGTGGCGGCTTGCTCGGCCACTGGATCGGGAGCCGCTTCGGATGCGCCACCGCTGGACCCGCCACCGGACGAGCCACCATATCCACCACCCATCCGATTGTACGTCTGCCGCGACGTTGAACTACCCCCAAACGAACCTCCCCCGGAACTATTTCCACCGCCTTGCATGGTTGGGCCATACGTCCCCGCCTCCTTGTCTTTCTTGACGCTCTGCTTGTTCAGGCTGTACGAGCCATCTTCCGAGAACGTCACGCTAAAGCCCAGGATGTCGTGCAGGGCTTGGTAGGTCGGCTGCTCATAGTCGCGGGCCTGCTGCGCCACCAGGGCGGCGTCGGCCAACTGTGGGTACTTGCGGGCCAGGGCGCTCAGTTCCTCGTCGCTCATGTTGCGGAGCAGGGCGACGTAGCGCACCCAATCGGCGTTCTTGGTCTTGGTCGCGTAGGCAAACAAGCCTTCGCGCACACTCTCGGCGTCGCCCATCATTTTCAGCAGGCCGGCCACGCCCTGCTGTGTCACCGGCCAGTCGGCGGCAATCGGCTGTTCCAGGTAGGCCGCCGCGCCGTCCGGGCCAAACTCTTTGACCATTGGCGCGATCAGGGCATCACTGTACGCCAGCCGGTTAGCGCTGGACAGGTAGGTGGCGCGGCCTTCCGTCGCCGCCAGCTTCGCGGCCTGTTCGGCTTCGTAGCGGGCGCGGTAGGTGTCGGCGGTGCTGGACGTGGCCCCGGTCGGCTGCTGGCTGTCTTGGCCGTAGGGGCTGTCATAGATGCCCATTTGCGCGTCAGCCTGCGCCTTGTAGTGCTCGTCAAGTTTGTCCTGGTTCAGCCCCAGCGGGTCGAAGTCGGCCCGCGCTTCGCCCTGTGTGCTGGCCGGCAGGGTCGCCAGCCAGGCCATGACTTCACCGTGGACGCCATTCTTGAACGCCGCCGTTTCGTCCCAATACTCTTTGAGTTCGGGGTGCTCTTTCAGCAGCAGCGCCGCTGCGCCGTAGTCGCCGCTGTCGCGCAAGTCCCAATAGTCGCTCGACATCTGGCCGATGCCGGGGCGGGTTACTTCGGCCTGGTCATAATACTGGCCCACCAGCATCGCCTCGTAGCGGTCGGGGTCGATGAAATACCGCTGCACGTCCGGCCCGGCGTTCATCTTGGCCTCGGTGCGGGCGTCCAGCAAGCCGCGCAAGAGCGCCTGCCGGGTCGGTTCCAGGTTCTCCATCCAGGTATTCGCGGTGTCGGTGCCTTGCTCGTCGCGGATACGGAAAAACTCATCTTCCAGCGTGTACGCTTCGGGCGGGAACTGCGCCGCCAGTTGCTTGTTGATCGCGTCATACGCAATCTTGGCGTCAAGCTGGCGCTGCTGTTCGTCAATGCTCACCGGCCGGTTGCGGGCGTTGATATTGTTCGCGCCGGCCAGCAGTTCGCCCAACAGGTCCGGGTTCATGCCCTCGGTGGTCTTGGTCGCAAAGAAGGCGTCTAGCGCTTCTTCCGACACGCCCGCCGCCTGCCACGCTTCCCGGTCGCCCAGCCCCACGCGGCCCATCGCTTCCCATACCCAGGCGTCGTCGCGCTGCGGCCCCTGCGCCCGCGAGAGCATCAGCAGCTCATAGATCGGGTTACGCTTCTGCAAGTCGATGTACGCCTGCTGAATTTCTTCCGGCGTCATGTTGGCATAGTTGGCCCGCAGCCGCGCTACCTCGGCGTACACCTGGCCCACCTCGGCCTCAGTCTCGCTCCGGCCCTTGAAGCCCAGCCCGGCAAAGAACGAAGTCAAGACGGCCGGGGCGGTGCCGACAAACATCTCCTGCATGGCCTGATCCCACAGCGGGCCGCTTTGGGTGTAGGCCGCTTCTTCCACTTGCGCCTGCCAGTCGGCGGGGTCAATACCCTGTGGCGGGTTGTCGCCGTAGCCCGCAATGATGGTCGCCACGCGCCCGCGCTCCCACTGCGTCATCGTCTTAGTGCTGGGGCCGTTGCCGCTCATCAGGTTAGCCATAAACATCTGCGGATCGACATTCACGCCGCCCGGCCCACCTACACCAGCCAGCGCCGTAGTCGCCCGAATGGCGCGGGGCAGGGTGCCCAGGTAGTTATTCATCCAGGCGTTGCCCGCTTCCTTGTCGCCGCCCATGTAGCTTGACAGGGCCGTGGCCCAGGCGATAGGTGCCCACGGCGACGGGCCGAGCGCCCCGGCATCTTCCACCCACGCGCCCGCGCCCTGCATCCCAAACAATTGCGCCCGCCGCCGCACCGGGTCGGTGAAATCGCTGCCCAGCACGCCGTACAGCGGCGAGAGCGTCTGTTCCAGGTTGAACATCAGCGGCGTTTCCAGGTCCAGCCCCAGGTCATCGGTCGAAAGCTGCTGGCGGTAATACTCCGGCAGGGCGGCGTGCATCGTTTCCAGGTTGCCCCGGTAGCGCCCGTAGTTCGCCATCATGGCCGGGTTGAGCACCGCCCGCTGCATCCAGTTCGCGTAGGTCCGCCCGTACCAGTAGTGATACGGGAAAATCACGCCCAGGGCGGCGTCGAAATTGCGCTTGTCGCCGTAGTTGAGCAGGGCGAAGTTGCGGGCCTCGCTGCCCACCTGTCCGGCGATGACGCGGGCCTGCCGCGTCTGCCCGCGCACGGCCTGAAACCAGTCTTGGAGTAGCTGCCATTGGGCGTCGTCCAGGTTCACCGGGCGCGTCTGCCCCAGGTTGCCCAGCGCGTTCGCTTCCATGCTGTTGAGCGTGCTCAGGATGGAGCGCGGGTCGGCCGGCGTCCACCGGGCCGGGATTTGCATGGGCGTCCCGCGCAGGGCGTTCACGTCGCCAATACCGCCGCCGCCCATCGTGATCGGCGGGCCTTGCCGGGGGCCAGCCCCTTGCATCGCCAATTGCAGCGGGTCGCCCGTCCCGCCAGTCGGGATCGCCTGCGGCCCCGGAATGTCAAAGTTCGGGATCGTGCCGGGGGCGGTGTTCATCGCCACCTGCGGCCCACCGGGCGCGGCCGTCACGTTCGAGACACCGGGCGGCATGGTCGCCGCCTCGAAAGACGGCGTGAGTGTTTGGGCGCTGGGCATCCCCACCGGCTCACCGCGCAACTCCGCCACGCGGCGCATGATTGCGTCCCGGTCAAGTTGGCGCTGGACATAGCCCTCGGGCTGGCGCTTGCTGGGCCGGAAGTAGGTCGGCAGTTTCTCGCCCGCGATAACGCGCTGGGCGTAGGCTTCAATCATGGCGGCCCGCGCCTGATCGCCGCCGCCGTTGCGGATATGGTCTACCAGGTCGCGCTCGATCACCTGCCAATTGAAGTCCGGGCTGCCGATGTCGTACCCGGCCGCTTCGCCAAAGCGCTCCACCCAGCCATCCACATCATGCGCCGGGCGCAGGGTCCAGCGTTCACCGTTCGCGGCGGTCACTTCCGGGGAGCCGAACTTTCCCTTGCCCTTTGGTCGCTCCAACTGATACGCGCCGCTCTCGTTCACCCAAATGTTAGGCGCTTCGACCGTGCCAGTGGAAACGTCGATATTCCACTTGTTCTTGTTGTTGCCCTGAATACCCCAGCGCGGGTCTTGCCAGTCAAAGGCCACGGTTGTATCGCGCCCCGTCAGGCCAGTGGCCGGCTTCATGGTGCGCACTTGCTCGAAGTTGCCCGCGCCCGCATTGCCCAGCGCTTCGGCCCGTACCTCGCGCTCCACATCGGCGTTGTACTGCGCCAGCCCCGCCGCGTCGTCGGTGTACTGCTTGACCGGCGCTTCGTAGGCCGTATTGACAGCCGCCCGCACCGGCATGGCGTCCACCAACTCGCCGCCCGCCGCGACGGTGATACCGTCCCACAACTCAATCGCCCGGCGGCGGTAGGAAGTCCACAGCGCATCGCGCTTCGTGAAGTAGTCGCGCCACACTTCCCCGATCATGTTGCCCCGCGCTTCGGGCGTCAGGCCGGTCATGCTGCGAATGGCGGTGGTGCGGTCCCAGGCGGCGGTACGCAGTTCCTTCACTGCTTCACTGGTCTTGCGCCCGCCTTCCGTCACCCGCGTCTGCACCTCCCCGAACGCCTGAAAGCCGGTCGCGTCGGGCTGGCGCTTGAGCGCCTCGAAGGCGCGGCCCTGCGCCACCTGCTGCGCGTTCTGCTCGGCCGCTAGCCGGGCCTCGAAGTCCTCCGGCTTGACGCCAGTGACGCGGGCCGGGTCAACCCCCGCTTCCACTGCCCGCGCCGTGTCGTCGGCGTAGGCTGCGCCCACTTCGCCGGTCATGGCGGTCATGGTCGGTATATTGCGCTCGGCCACTTGCAACTGCGCGGCGGTTTCGCGCCGCAGCCGCGCAAAGCCAGCCCGGATGCCCTCGGCGGTTTTCATCTCGTCGCCGGTCAGCAGGGCGTCCAACTGCCGCCCCAGGTCGCCGCCGAACTCGCGCACCGCCGCCATGTGCTCGTCAGCCGGGATGCGCCACAACTCGGACGCACCGCCGCGCAGGCTCTCGGCCAGCTTGAACGCGCCTTCCACGTCGCCGTAGGTGCCGGCCAAATGCTGCACGAGCTGGCGGGTCACATCGTCGCCCAGCGCCGTGACGAGGCTCGGCGGCAGGTCAGGAATGGCCTTGCCCAACACCATCATGCGGTCCAGGTAGCGCTTCGCCGCCGCGTAGACGATGCGCTTACCGAACATCTCCTCCACCGCTTGCGCCCCCAGCGGAATATCCACGCCCAGGCGCTTGAGCGGCTTGCCAACCAGCGGCAGATCGCCGGAGCGCAGGAAGCCCGCGAAGCCGCCCGCGAAGGGTTTGGTGCTGCGGCCCAGCACTTCCCCGGACCCCACGCCCTTGAAGGCCGCGCTAGGGTCGCCCAGCACGCGCAGGAAGTTATCCACTTCATCCATGCGCTCGAAAGACAGGTTGCCATCGGCAATCGCCGTAACCATGTTATTGAGGGCGTTGCGAGCCGAATAGGCCGGGGAACTCTCGGCAAACACCTTCCACATCAGGCCGTTGAGCCGGTTGCGAAAACTGTCCGCGCCGGCCAGGAAATGCGCCAGGCCGTTAGCCTTGTAGTCCAGTTGACCCGCAATGGCGGCATTGGCCGGGTTGAGTTTGGCCGTCGCCGCCGACGCTTCCAGCCGCACCGCCTCACCCGCGCCCGCAATACCGCGCTCGAAGATGGGGAACTGCTGGGCCGGCTTGCCGGTGTTGGCGACGAACTCAGCCACCGTCCGCGCCCCAGCCCGTTCGGGCAGAAGCAGGTTGGTCGCGGCGTCGTCCAGCTTGCCCATCAACTCGCCCATGATCTCGTAGGGCTTCTTGTCACTGGTGGCAATGTCGGTCAGCACCTTGACCGAGAGTGAGCCGTCCTGCCCTTGCAGCAGGCGGCGCACGAGCGACCCGCCCAACTTGCCCGCGTCCGACAACAGCATGGGCGCGTTCTTCTCTAGGATGCTCTCGGCCAATTGGCGGTTACTGCGCCACGCAGCCGTCGCCAGGGCAAACGCTTCGTCGGTCTGCCCGGCCAGCCGCGCCGGGGCCAACTCCGCGAAGTCATACAGCGCCTTGAGCACGTTATAGCGGCTGCCCTTCGCGCCCACTTCGTCGGCGGCTTTCAGGCCGAATGACAGGGCGTCACCGCCCGCCTGCAAAATTTGGTTCTTGACGGCGGTGGGCGTGCGGCCAAAGAAGAAGTTCGCCGCCTTGTCCAGCAGTTCCACGCCGGTCGGGGTGATGCCCCGCGCCAATGACGCCGCGATTTCTTCGCCAGTGCGGGCGGTGCGGGTGGTGAATACAGCGGTGGCACGAGCGGCCCGGTCAGCTTCGAGCATAGGCCCGGTCAGGTCGCCCACAACGTTCAGCGGGTCGAGCAGCATTTGTCCGACCAACTCAGACGGAACGTACTGCTCACCGGGTAGCCCTTGCGTTTCGAGCGTCTGAATAAACTGCTCGTCGGTGAAGCCGTCCGCCTTCCAACTCTCGTAGACGTAATTCGCCAGCGGGTCGGCCTTGACGGCTTTGAGCTTGTCATCCAGGTAGCCCAGCGCTACCAGATGATCGTTGATATACGCGCCGTCACCATACAGCGCTTCGGTGGCGGGCTGGCTGTATTCCAACATACGGATGCCCGCCCGCACTTGTGACGTGCCGGGGCTGTAGGCGATGCGGGTCAGGTCGCTAAAGGCTTGCGCCCGCGCCGGGCTGTCCGGGTAAATCCCCTTGAGCACGTCCACCGCGCCCTGCGTAATCCCAGCCGCTTGCGCCGGGTTGGTAATCGGGCGGCCGTTGACCGTCTGCGGCGTGGTGCTGACAGCATTGGCCGGGAAGCGGCGCGTGCCGTCCCAGGCGTTGTTCTGTGCCGTGCGGGCTGGGTCCACGCCGGTCGGGGGCGTGTAGAACGTGCCATCCGGCAGACGCACACGGCCGGTCACCTCCGCGCCGCCGGTGCCTTGCACGCTCGCGCCGATGACGCGCTCAATGCCCTTCGCGCCAAACTGTATCGCTTCCAGGCCGATGCCCACGGCTTCGCCCACCGCCCGCGTTGCCATCTTGAATAGGCCAGGCTGTTCCTGCCGTGTCTTGGGCGTATACACCGCCTGCCCGTTGGGGCCGGTCGTTACCCAATCTTCGGAGCCATCATCGTTCAGGCGCACCCCGGCATTGGTCGGCGTGTTGGGCTTGAACCAGACAGAGTTTTGATCGACGCCGGTCGTGCTGGGCGGCGGCTGCTGCGTGAAGGTCGGCGCGGTGATGTTATCAATGGCGCGGTCCACGCGCTGCACCACCGGCGCGGCCCAATTGCTCGTTGTGTTCGGCCCAGCCATCAGGCCATTGCCCCAGCCGCCCTGCGCGATCTGGTTGGTCATGCTAGGCTGGGGGGAGGGCGTAATCGGCACCGGGCCGGGGCGCGTCTGCATCTGCGGCGCGGGTCGGCCCTGCGCTTGCGGAGCCAGAGAAGCGACACCGGGCGCACGGCTGGTCGGCGGCGCAATGGCGGGCTTGGGCTGCTGCTTCGCCCGCTGCTGCAAAATCTGCTGCATCCGGGCGGTCGCCAGCGGGGAGAGCGTGGCGTTCGGCCGCACCGGCCCCGGCCGCGCTTGGGTGCGCGGCTTAGGGGCCGAGCCAGCCGGGGGAGAAACTGGGCTGCTGCCCTTCGCGGGTGTCTGCGGGGCTTTGGTCTTGCGGGCGCTCGGCATTAGGGCGTGTAGGGATCAGGCGTCGGCATGGTTGTCGGCATAGGCCACTGCGGCGGCGTGGGCAGGCCGGAGCCGGGGACGTAGCCCTGCGGCAACTGGTACGAGCTGCCCCAGCCCAGGTAGCCGAGCGCAAAGCGCAACCACTGGCGCATACTGTCACTCAGGGCCAGGTTGTTGACATCGGTCTGGTCAAACTGCGGCGGCTTGACGTAGCCGCTGGTGCCGTAGGTGTTCATCTCGCCGGTCGGCTGGAAGCCCGCGCCCTTGAGCACGCTGTCAAGCTGCTGGCGCTGCGGGTCGTTCATGTAGGCCAGCAGGTTCCCCAACTGCAAATAGGGAGAGCCGGTCGTGGGCGCATAGAAGGTCGCGGGCGTCCCCTGTACCGGCGTCGGCACGCCCGGCGTGGTCGGGGTCGCGACCGGAGCTGCACCACCCCCACCGCCGCCTTGCCCGCCGCCGTTCGGGTCGCCGCCGGCCGCACCCGCGTACAGATGCGGGATTTTGTTGCCCCACGGATCGTAAGCGGTCGGCACGCCGTTTTCGTCCACCAGGACATTGCCGCCCGGCGAACGCTGCAACACGCGCATCCCGTTCCAGTAATCCCCAGCCGGAGCGCCACCACCGCCAGCAGGCGGGGCATACACCGGGGAAGGCGGGCGGGGCGCATTGGCACCAGGCGAGAACTCGGTGGTGGGCGGCACGTTGTAATTGACACGCGGCGGCGTCACCTGCGCCCCGGCCCCGGCCCAGGTCTGCGGCTTGGGCGGCTTAGGGCCGACCGGCGGCTTGGGCTGATAGTAGATCGACGGGTTGCTGTGCGGGTTGTAAGGGGTCGGTGGCATCTGGTGGTGCTCCTATCCGGGCGGGTTCACCGGCCGGCCACGCCGCGCCTGCGATGCGGCCAATTGGTTACGATCTGGTAGCGCCTGTTCGGGTGACATCATCATCTGCGACGGCAAACCGCCCGCCGCTGGGTTCATACCGGGCGGAGCGCCAATTCCACCGGGCGGCAACTGCATCGGCTGGCCCTGCGCGGCGGCGTCACCGGCCGCGAGTAACTGGTCGCCGCCCTGCGCCCCCAGCGCCATCTTGACGCCAATGGCGATCATCTGCTGCAACTCTTGGGGCCGCAGTTCCAGCGCCTTGCCCAGCCGCTTGTCGGCCAACTCCTGAATTTCCGGGTTGGCGTCCATCCAGCGCTGCTCTCGCGCCGCGACGATGAGCTTCTTCACATCCGGGCTATCGTTCAATAGCAGTTGCGCGTCAATCTCGCGTTCGCTGCTCTCGGGGCTTTCGCCGCCCCACAGGCTGCGCAATTCCCGGTCAGAGAAGAACGGCCGCCCATCGACGCCCGGAGCGCGGAAGGCTTGGATCAATTGCGCCTTCTGCATTTCTTCCTGCGGCAGTTCGGGCTTGATCTTGACGATGACGGCGTAGCGCCCGCCGACATCAGCCGCCGTAAGGGTTTCGGATGTTGTTCGTTTTGGCATGTTCCCGCTCCACCGGCACGCTCAGGTTTGCACCCGGCAAGTCGCCGTACTTCTCGATCACGCGAAAGACGTGCGACCAATGCCAGCCATAGGCCAGTTCCAGCGCTTCCTTGTGCGGGGCGATCTTGTCCTGCACCTGCCCGAGCACCTGCGCCACCGCGAAGCCGCTTTGCAGATTGCCCGGCTCCGTCCCCCAGGCGATGTCAGGAATACCGCCCAACTGGACATCGCCTTGCAGCCAGCCCATGAGCTGCGCCACTACCTGCGCGTTCGGGGTCGGATTGATAACGGTTACTTTAGCGTCCACCGGGATCATGTTCTCGACCCCGACCATGCCGCTGTCCAGAATGACCGATTGGCCGCTGGCGCTCTGCACCAAAATCTTCGGCCAGTAGAACAGGTCCACGCCAGTCGCCAGCTTCGACGCCAGCTTGTACATCCCCTTGAGACTATCCATGATGAGGTACAAGACCGGCTGGCTGGCCCACTCCATCTCGGGCAGCGGGGTCGCCATGCAATGCGCTTCAGCCAGCGGCACAAAGCCGTAGTCGTGCTGGCGCACATACAGCAGCTTGCCTTTGCCGGGGTCGTCGCTGTCATCGCCCAGCACCGCCGCGCAGTGGGTTTCATCCCAATACTCGATGATCTTCACCTCGTCGTTGTCGTCCACGTCCGACAGGTCCACGCTCTGCCAGCGGCTCTCGGCCGCGCCCGCGCTGCGGCGCTTGATCTCCGCTTTCAGGCTGCGGGCCGAGCGCTCGTAGCATTTGGTGTACCACTCGATGCCATCATGCCCGCGCACGCTGAAAATGTTGTTCGGATCGTCGGCCAGGGTGCGCACCGCCAGTTTATCGGTCCCCAGGAACGACGCATCAAAGCGCGTTTCGAGACACCCGCGCCCACGCAGAAAGAACCAGTAGGCCGCGTCGCGCCAGGGGTTGCGCTTGGTTTCCAGCATGTAGCCGCGCTGATAGCCATGCGCCCAGCGCTCCTGCTTGCTGGTCTTTTCCAGGTCGGCATCTTCCAGGGTAGGCGAGACTACTTCAATCGTCTGCGTGGCCCGGAGCGACAGCATCGACAGGGACTTTTCGACAATTGCCCGCGCCCGCGCCGGCCGCATGATGTCGGGGCTGGCCGCGTTCTTGTTGTCGCCCACGTCCTTTGGGATTTCCCAATCGGCCTTGTACAGCTCCTCTACTTCCGCCGCCTGGGCCAGTGCGCCGCTGTACAGCCCTTTGGCGTAGGCGTGCTGGTCTAGGACGTACTGCGCGTCAATGTCAGCCATCAATCGCTACCTTCGGCCACCGTAGGCCCGGTCAATCATCTGTGCCGGGGTAATCGCGTTCACTCGCCGCTTCTCGCGCTCTTGCAGTTCCGGCACACTGGCGGTCGGCAGCAAATGGCTGGCGACATACCACAGGTTATAGAGACTATCCAGGCTGTCATCCTTGCCCTGCGGGTACAGCGTCCATTGCGCCTTGAAGTATTTCAGGCCGGGCGTGTCGGCGTCACTCACCACAATCTGCCCACTGGCGCAGTACGGGGCCACGGTGGCAATGCGCTCACCCTTCGCCGCCGACTGGTGAATAGGGACGATGACGTAGTTCTGCCCGCCCAGCCGCATACGCCGGAGCAGGGCTTGGTAGTACATCTTGCCCGCCGCGCCGTTTACTTCCAGGCCGACCCGCTTGGGCTGGTAGATCGCCGCCGTGGAAAAGAACAAGTCCTCGGCGTCCGACATGAAGTAAATGCCTTCGATTACATCTTCAATCGCCAGGCGCGTGCCGGTGTCAGCGCCGATGTGCATGGAGAAGTGGTCAGGGTCGTCCCCTTTTTTGAGTATCTCTTTGAGCCTTACAGCGAAGTCGATGCCGATGTAGTGCGGCCACTGGCGCAGGAAAGCCGCCGCCGGGAAGGGAATGAGCCATGCCGCTTTGAGCGTGGAGCCTTCAATCGCCCGGTCGTTGCCCTGAAAGACCAGCTCAAACGACAGCGGGTCACGCGCCCGAATGGCTTGCAGTTTTGCCAGCGGGTGATACTCCGGCCAGTAGGACGTTTCCACGCCGTCTACCGTCACAATAGCGGGCTGCTCGAACACCACGAAATCGGGCCGGGCCTTGACCTCCGCGATGATGTCTTTCTGGTTCCAGCGCGTTTGCAGGATGTGCAGGAAGCCAATGCCGGTGACGCGGAACTCGGCCGTATCCTTGAAAAAGCCCACAGTGTTGTCGTTGGTCGCCTGCTCGGTCTTGCTCTTGCGGTCGTGCATGTCGTCCAGCGTCAGCCCGCCGTCCAGCCGGATACCATTCCAGCGGGACGAGCCGACGCCGCCCGAGGCCAGGGTGGGGTTCTTGTTGCCGTACCGAATACGTTCCCACTCGCCTTCGGCCAGGTCGGTGCGGCGCACATGGTAGCCGTCGCTGGACCAGCCGCGCTGCTTGTCGGGGACCACATGCGGGAAAGCTAGTTTCCAGCGCGGGTTGTACTCAATGGTTTGCGCGACAGCCTTTGCCATATCGTCGGCGGCTTGCTCACCAGCGGAGCCGATCCCGAAGGCGCGTTCCGGGTGCTTGCCGATAGACCACGCCGTTTTGATAACCGTCCCCCAGGTCGTCTTGGCGCTCTCCGGCGGCGAGGATGTAGCCACGCGGCTGCCGGCCACGCCGGGCATCGGCTCGGCCAGCATCTTAGCCAGCCAATCACGGTGATGTTTGGCCGCGACCACGCCGAACACCAGCTCCCCGAAGTCACACACCGCATCGACGCCCTCACCCTGGGCACTCGCCGCCAGCAGTTGCAGCCGCCATTGCTCCTTGTCGTCCGCCGTGATGGACGCCAGGATTTGCTTGGCTTGCTCTTCCAGAGACAGCGGCGGGGCGTAGTCGGTCATTCAGGACGTTGCTCAAACTTTACACAACCGAAGTCATGTTCTGTAAATATCTCGCCGCTTTCGTCGGTATCTTCCCAAATCCAATTGCTCATGCCAGGGTAATTGCACTTCGCGTTTGACATGGCGGGCGGTGCCCAGGCGTCCCAATGCTTGCAGTTGGCGCACAGCACGGGCTTGATCTCGGTCACGCGCCCGTCCTGATGCTGTTCCCACAGCCGGTCGTCCTTGTCCGTGAAGCGCCCGACATAATCCATTACCGCGCCCCTTTCAGGTAAGCCGTAATCTCAGCGAATAACTCCGGCCGGTCAGCCAGCCACTCAGCGGGCGGCGTGTCCTTCTTGCGGCGGTTGCAGCCCACACAGCTCGGCACCACGTTCCCCACCGCATACGTCCCCCCATCCAGCAGTGGGACGAAGTGCTCACGCTCGATGCCGGGCTTCTCGCGGCAGTAGGCGCACAGCCCGCCAAAGTGCTTTAGGCACCGCTTCCACTGCCACGGCGTAATCGCCTTGCGCCGCTGGGCATTGCGGGCGGTGTTGCGGTTGCGCTTGCGCCCCAGCGCCGTAGTATCGTCATGCGTTATGACCGGGGCCACCACTTCGCCGCGCAGGCGGGCCAGGGTGCGCTCACGGAAGGCGCTAGGGTTGGCGACCACGTTCCCACCGCCGCGCTACCCGCCCGGTCGGCCCCATTGTGTCTACCCGGCGCGTGCCGCAGCCGCAGCGCCACCAGACATAGGTTAGCCCGGTCTGTCCCTTGATCTCGTTGCCGCGCTTCCAGGTGTGACGGTGCTTAGGCGTGGTCATCTATAACCCAAACTTATCGCAATCTTCGATATATAGTAATACCTAATGGGCAAAAACACAATATGCGCCGGATGGTGCTGTTTGTGCCTACTCATTCAATGACTAACCGAATGGGTAGTTGGGTAACTTGTGGATGGGTGTCTTTAGTTAATAACGTGAACTAAATTGACACGCTCTGTCTCGGCGTGCTATTCTATGTCTGTGAAATTGTTTTGCGTTTGACGACGAAGTACCTGCGACCAGCCCGCCATAGCGACTGGTCGCGTTTTGTTCCCTGGGCAGCGTCACCCGCAGGTGGCGTCGATGACCCCCACCAACCGGCGTAAACCGATGCGCCGGCACAGCACCAAGAACACCGGGCGGGCCAGTCGGTAGGCCCAATTCCTGCGGCAGGGTGCGTCAAGGCGGCGAAGCATTTCCGGTCAAGACCCGGCACAAAGTTGGGGAAAACGCCATGCCCCACGCCACGCAGCCCTTCCGGTAACACAGACGGTAAACCAGCAAACTATTCCTAGAAACCCGGCCGATGTGGTGACTGAGCCTGAGTGATGCGGCGACTGGCAGGCGCAGCAAGACGGTCACAATCACATGGATGCGCGAAGCGACCTCCTGGCTCCATACAGCAGGCGTGCATCACTTAGTCCCACCCATCCCTGGCCGTGCTTTGTCTAGGGATGGTTCTCTCCCCCCTTCACCACCAGCAGACGGACCAGACGAGGTAGTGCATGAATTACGGTAAGAAGTGGCTCAAGCGGCAGGCGCGGTTACTCGAAGCCCAGCAGGCCCACCGCGAGTATCAGGATGACATGGAGCGGCTGCAATTGCGGTGCCGAGCGATCAGCGCCGATGGGAAGCCGTGTCAGGCGGTGCCGCTGTCTGGGGGTTACTACTGCAAGGCCCACACGCCGAAGTAGGTACTGTGGGCTTCATTCCCAGCCAAAACTGGCCGCAAATTTGCGAGGGGGTTGACGGTTCTGCTGGTGTTATGGTTGTCGTGGTGCTGGGGGTGTCGGTGTATGTGGTGGGCGTGGTGTTGGCGTGGTCGCGCTGCACCCCAGCCCCACCACCACCACTACCACGCCCTGCCCTGCCTGTGCCTAGCTTACTCGCCGTCAGCCTGGCGTGCGCGATGCTCAACCACGTTGCCACCGTCACCACTGCCGCGCCGCAGCTCAGCCAGCAGCGCCCGCGCCAGCTCAGGGGATAGCGCGATGGTAGCACCACCGGCGGGCACAGCGGGACCGGCGCTAACTTCACGGTCTGGTCGCGGATAGGCCAGGTCCATTACTTGCTTGAAGCTTTGGGTCGCGCCCCGCGCCGATGGGTCGGCCGCGTTCAGGGTGTGCTGCGTGACCAGGTACTTGACCACTGCCACTGGGCCGCGCTTGTCGATGTCGGGTATCTGTGCGCCGGCGTCAGCGATGCCGAGCCGGGCAGCTTGAGATACCTCAGCCCACCGCCGCGCCGATGCTTCACGCGCCGAGGCCGAGTCAAACGGCTTGAGCGTGCCACCGCGCCGCCCTGCCACCGTTCTTCGTGTTGACACCGTGTCGGCGCTATTCCCAACCGACACAACGCCCGCCCCCGTTTCAGCCACGTCTAGCGCCTGCTCACTCATCGCCTATCCCCACGCCGCCCCGCCATCCCAGCTTGCCTCACCCCACACCGCCACCGAGCTACGCGCCACCACTGGCAGCCAGATCACCCACACCGGTGGCAGCGTGCCCGCCACCGATGCAGCCAGCCCGACCGAGAGCAGACAGAGAAACCCGCGCCTAGATAGTGTCATAAGCATAGTATACACCGATCTATAAGCCGCGCCTATACCACGCCCAGCCAGGCGCATAGAACACTTGTAGCCTGTACTTTAGTACAGTCTTTGCCTAGTATGCTTGCATATCGCAGATACCCCCGTATACTAGCATCTATGGATAAGACGCTTCATTCTAGCTTGATTGATGGCCCTGCCACCGCTGCGCCTATTCGCGCCCCGCGCCTAGTGACCGGAGAACCCATGACCCAGCCCACCGCCCGCCCCGCTGATTATCGCTTGATCTTCTCCATGCCCGCCACCGCCATGCACCGCGCTTGCGATGCTACCGCCGCCCTGCCAAACGAGCTGGCCGGTCAATGGATGCTCATTCAGCAGGGCCACATGGACGACCCTAACGCCGCTTGGACGCTTTGGGCCAACGACCCCAACCACGCCACCGAGGCCGCTTACCTGGCTTGGAACGGCCGCCACCCGCGCCGCGCCTAATCAACTTCACAGCCGCCCACCCGCCCACCGAAAGGCACCGAGACACCATGACCGCTAACACCGCTTACAGCTTCGGAACCCGCCCCACCCATACCCCGAACGGCGAACCCATCCCCGCCGATGCCTTGATCTATGTGGCGCCCCGGCCCTTGCATGGCACCCTGACCTGGCGCGCCGGCAACGGCCTAGGCGCCCATTATGCGGCCGTCTTTTGTGACGGCGCCGAATTGCGCGGCTGGATGATTGCGCAAAACGAACAGGACAATGCCGAGCTGCTAAACTTCGTTACCTTCGATCAGGC
>ERZ869925.604-NODE-604-length-24060-cov-4.202499_pt1 | contig 24060 bp, 24 predicted proteins | sample MGYA00579311_ERZ869925 | MGnify/ENA primary metagenome ERZ869925 (study PRJEB32216, sample SAMN09231817) | wastewater metagenome | place: USA: Maryland | collected 2016-07-30 | study: EMG produced TPA metagenomics assembly of the PRJNA472060 data set (Reclaimed...
TTGTCCCATCTTTAAATGAAACTTTATATACATCTTTAATTCCTTGTGGATACACACCATTTACAACAGTAGTTCCGTTTTTAGTCAAAACTTTATCGCCAACTTTTATATCACCCATTAAGATATATCCATCTTCCGTATATATCTTACACTCCAGTGGTTGTGCCTTACTTGTACCTGCAACTCCCCATAAAGCAGTCACTTTATTATTATAAATTATTCGCTTTGCTTCTTTTTGTTCTTCTGTTAATGTGATTTTGTATTTAATTTCTTGTTTTGGAACACGCTTCGCTTTGATAATATCGGTTGAAGACATAATGAAATTGGGATTAAGTAAATAATGACAAAGAAAATACAAATTAATGGATTTTCAAAATAAAATATTAAATATTTTCCATTCTTTCAATTACTTTTGATAATTTCTGCTCTATCAAAACCTTTTGTAATTTTAATTGCTTAATTTCTTCTTGACGTTCCTTTTCCTTTAATTGTTCTAATTCAGTGTCTGTGAACGATTCAATTTTACTGCCATGAATTTCATATCCATCATAACGAGAAGTATCAATTTGAACATAATTACAACCTTCCGATTTCATCAGTTCCAATATTTCAATTAATTTAGATATTAAAACTGGCGCACCATCATTTGTTTCTTCATCATGAATCAATCTAACTCCTTCATCTACTTCTGAATTGCAATTAAATAGTCGTTCCAATTCATGTCCTAAATCTTCTATTGGATAATTAGAAATCACTGTTTGTTTTATTTTCATAATTATTTATTTAGTTTAAGTGTATATTTTCCATTTCCACAGTCCCAAATTCTATCATAATTAAATTCCTTCATAATCTCCCATTCTGATTTGTTTTTTTCAGCACCCATTTCAATTAATTTATGTTTAGGAAAATTATATCTATGAATTCGACTTGAATAACCATTCATATACCAATAATTAGGTTTACTCACTATAGATAATTCAAATCCATTTTTTAAATAGACGTTGTTTTTTAAATCAGTCCACCGTAAATCCCCATAAGAATTAATAATATTTGGTGAATATGCTTTAATAAAATGATTTAGCATTTTAGAAAATAATCCAACACAATTAGTATTCAATTTTGTAGAATATCTAACCAATTCATATTCATTTTCTATTTTCCTAGCTCCAAGTGCAATTCTTCCTGTTGAAAATGTCATCACACCAATCAATTCATCATTGAAAAATGCTCCTAATTTGATATTGGAATTACATTTTCCTTGTAGATGCGTTTTCACTAAAAATGAATTAGAAACACTCGAATCAATTTCTTTTATAACACATTTTCTTGCATATATTTTTTCTGAGGATAAATTTAATAAGTTTCTAAGTTTAGAAAGAACAATTTCTTTATTCAAAATCCATTCATCTTCAAAAATAGTAACAAGTCTTATTCCATATTTTGAACAAATATTCAATTTATCTAAATGATAATGTTTAGTTTTCTCCCCACCGATTTCTGAATGGAAAAATAACCCGTTATATTCAATAGCTAAATTGAAATCAGGAATTAAAAAATCAACTTCATGACCATCTGTGAATTCTCTACTATTATTAAAATATTCAATTCCGTTTTCTTTTAAGAAGTTTCCAATTTCATATTCAGGTTTTGAACGTCTTACTATTTTATTAATCTTATCATTACTTTTATATAGCTCTTGTAATTTCTCTCTTGATTTTTGGGAAACAATAGAAGGAAATCCAAATCTCAATTTATATTCAGCAGGAGTAATGTTATGTGTTTGTAAATGAGTAACTGTGATGATTTCTAATTTCTTTCCACATATTTTACATTCAACATGATTAGAAGGATTGTTTTCTATTCCAAAAGTGCGAATATCCTTTTTAAATAAATGAGCTTCTTCTGGATATTTTTTTATATGTTCATCAATAGTTGTGTATTTTTTAACTTCAACAGTAATCCATCCACTTTTATTTTCAAGGTCTTTCGTAGTCCAATCTGAGTATTTGGACTTGTAGAGGAACTTCTTTCAGTTGAATAATATCAAAATATTCATGGTAATTCTGTCCAACATCAATTCCTTGTTTCAATAAATATCGAGTGACAGTCCCAGATATATTATGAACATCGTTAATTATTTTCCCATCAATTTTAGATTTCAACGCACTGTTTTTCTCGTTTATTTTGTTTTTACGAGTTCTCTGATGTATATTATCTTTATCGCTCAATTTACAAGCGTTTGAACAGAAAATTGTCTGTCTTTTTCCTAATTCTTTTCCACATTTTTTACAATTAGTCATAATATTCGTTTTTTATTGAAACAAAAAAAGGAGTGAGAATAGTTCCCACTCCTTTTAAAAATCAAAATAATTACCACTAAACAGTGTTCAAACCACCGACAACAATCTTACCATAGAATTCACCACGAACAACTTTCTTAGCATATCTCGTTATGAGTCCCTTTGATGGGGTAAATGTGTTCGGGTCATACACCAATGGTGTCAACATCAATGGAATATATGGACAATAAGCAGCTCCTGTTTCCAAGAAGTTATTACCTTTGAAACCCATCAAGATGATGTTCTCAGTGAAATATGGATTTTTAAACACTTTGAAACGTGAATTCAAAGTACCCACTTTCTGAACACCCATTGCATATTCCCATTTTTCATTTTTTGTATCGGCTGCATATCCTGGAATTGACTCAATCAATGTTGCCACTGTTGGACTTACCACCATGAAGTTAGCTCCACCCCGAAGTGTTTTTTGGTGAATTGCATTAGATACTTTTTGCATTTTAGTACCCAAAGTTTGAAACCACTGACCTTGTGAATTGTAGAAACCACTTGTCATTGGAACGAATGCAGTTTTAGCGGCATTGATTTGCAGATTGTTATCAGCAGTCCAATATTCAGTAGTTTTAGTATTCAAAATCAACATATCCAAAACTTCCAAATCAATTTCAGTTGCAACATAGTCAGAAATAAACTGAGTCATTTCTTGTTCAACGTCAATTGATAAATAAGCTTTGTAATCTTGCATTGCTTCAAATGTCCATTTTGCTTTCAACTTACGAGTTTTGGCATTAACGGTCTCTGAACGTGGGTCAAGATTGAACTCTGGAATAGTCAACGAACCTGTACGGTCTTCAAAATCACTTCTGAAATTATCTTTAGTTTGTTTGATATATGTGCAAAGAGTAGTTCCAGTTGTTACAGCTCCACTTGAACCACTAACAATGAAATAAACATTTGTACCATCAGTATCAGTAAACGCATTCAATACTGTTGATGGGAGAATACCTGAACCAGATAATGTAAAGGCACGAACACCATTGACATCATAGTCAGCTAAACCTGAAACAGCTACAGTTACTTTTTTAATTTCATTAGCAGCAACAGATGCTGATAAATTAGCATTTAGATAAACATCTGCCCATGAACCAGAACTAACTGTTCCTGTAACCGATGCACTTGCGTTGTTAATTGAATAACCATAACGACCCACTCCATAAAGACCACCACTAGCATCAACATTTTCAGTATCAGTAGTACCATATACACTATCACTAGTTCCAAATGGAGTTTTTGTAGTGCCATATTTAAAATCTAAGTAGAAAATAAGACCAGTAGGAAGTTGCATAGGCTGAACACTTACCATTTCTTTGATAGAAATAGTTTCAGCAAATATTTTTCTTACCATTGGAAGAGCGATACCAGCCCATTGTTCACCAGCACCAGCAGTAAACGTGCTACCACCTAGATTGGTTGTAACAGATTCAGTGATGATGTTTTTCATTTGGTTTTCCAACAAAGTTGCAATGTTAAGTTTGTCTTGTGACTTCAACCCTTCAAGCAATCCTGTTTTCTCCCAATTTTGCGCATAATTCGATGCTTGTTCCGAAATAGCTTCGATTTTTTGTTGCGTCTCTGAAATAAAGTTTTTTAAATTTACCATTTTTAGTTAGGCTTTTTAATCCCTGCCAACATTTGCATACGAGAGATGGTTTTAGAATCAATTAATTGCTTATTTGATTTTACTCCATTTTCATGTAAAAGATTTGGTTTTACATTCGATGCAATTGATTTTTTTAGAGATTCGTTAATTGGTTTTTTGGTTAATGATGGTTTTTTAGTACCCATCGAAATTTTAAATGATTCGTAAATCATCTTCGCAGACTCTCTACTTGTTACCCCATCAAGCTTTTCAGCTATTTTCATTTTTACATTAGATGGAAGTGTGTATTCGCTCAATATTTTGTTTAAATATAAAAGTTTAGCATTGAACAATTTTACTTCTTTTATAACTTCTTGATACTTAGAAACCGCTTTCTTAGCCTCATTTAACTCTGTACGGAGATTTGAATAATTTCTTTCATCCTCTCCATCCAATTCAGCTAAAAGTTCATCTAAATCCATTTCATCTTCATCTTCTTCTGAACCATCTCCAGTTCCGATACCCATTTCGTCGTCAGATGGTGTGTCTAAATCAACACTATCCTCTACACCTACTGGTTCACCTGTTGGAATTAATTCTGAGATGACATCTGCTATCAAAGCTTTTAAATCTTCTGCTGTCATGCTTCCAACCTCTTTTTCTAAATCAACATCATCAGATTCTCCATCCACATCTATGTCAATTTCTTCTTCAGGGCTTTCTGCACCTTCTTCAGTTTCATCTTCAAGTTCTTTGAGGATTTCATCAACATTTACGTCGTCGTCGTCTTCATATGAAGCATCTTCATCTTCCATTTCTTGAAGTTTTAAATCAATCATAGATTTTAAATTTGAATCAACCGATTCGCTGATTGTTCGTTTTGCATTTTCCAATGCGAGTGTTTTCAAGTCATTTGCATCAGCAATAGCTTGTTCTAACAATGATTTTGTTTTTGACATTTCCTTATTTTAATTATGGAACTACACTTAATTGAAGTATAATAAGTATTTTTTGATTATTTGAAGCAATATTATTTATAGGATTGCTTAGAAGAATGAAATTAAAAAATTAATTTCATATATAAATATAAAAAAAAGCAAGAAATGTTTTATTTTTCTTGCTTTTTATAAAAATATTTTTAAATAAACTTTTTTATCAGTATATGATGGATTTTATTTATGCTTATTTAATAGGTATTGTAATATTTTTTCAACATATTGGTTTTTACCTTTTTTGGGGATTTCTATCTGAACATCTGGTTTTTGTGACAGTTTATTTGAAAGAGTTTGTATCAAACCTTTTATACTATCTTCATCTCCTTCCTGCGTTGCTCTAATTGCAATGTTATACAATGATTTTATATCCCTATCTTCTTTTAAATGAAATCTAATAACTCTAAGAAGTGATTGTATAATATCAGCCCCCTTCTTAGCTGGTTTCTTAGTTTCTTTTTCTTTTTTATTTTTACCAGAAAGGATGAATTCTACCATTTCCAAACATACATCACCATCTTCAAATTGATACCATTTCCCATTGTATAGCACACGATAAACAGTTTCAAATCCATTTAAACCTTCCCCTATTTTATTTTCAAAATAAGGAATATATGTTAAACTGTTGTTAGTTTTTTTAAATTGAATAAGAAAATCATGTTTTTCTGTATAAATTGTATCTCTGACTACTTCCCACTCACCTTTTGTTGCTATTTTTTTTAGTTTATTAAATTGTAGTTTTATTTTATTCTGTAAATGAATATCTTTTGGGAACTTTCTATAATAACGAGTGTAATTTGTTTCTACATTTATTATATGACTTTTATATTTTGAAACATCAACTCCATCATATGATACCTCCTCTTTTTTAGAATTCAATGATATGATTTTGTTTAATAAGTTATGACCTTTCACACTTATTGAATAGTATTCATCGGGTATAGATAGCTTTATACCTGATGTGGTGATGTAAAATTTATTTTCTTCTTTATTATAATCAATATAATCCGAAGTTTTACCTGAATATTGATTAAATAATTCAATATGTACATCTCCATTATCACTATTAATAATATTTTTTATTTCATATTCATCTGAAATTTCTTTTCCTATTAAATCAGAATCTTCTCTCAAAAGAGATTCTAAATTTAAAGTTTCTATCTTATCATAATACAAGGGGTCTTCGGATAAATGGTCTTTTGCTATCTCCTTTGCAATATCTTTATCAGAAGTATGTTCCATCTCCACCTTTCTTCCTTTTAACAAAGAAACTAAATTAAACTCACTATCAGGAATATTGTCGGATAGACCGCCTTTTATTTTATTAGTTATTTTCATTCCATATAATATCAATATACTCAATTATTTTTTAGTAATTCATTAGTATATCGTTTATAATATTGTTTATTTTACTGTATTTTGAGTTTTGAGGAGATATACCTTCACTTAACATGTTCAAATATGCACCTTTAGTAGATGGAACTGATACTAAATCCCAACAAACTAATTCAAAATCATCTTGTACTTCTATTGCTTCCCCTATATTTTTCACACTACCTGTCCCTCTTGAAGAAATACCCACATTCACTTTGTTTAAAAACAACTCTTTTGCAATATTTCCATATGGGGTAGAAAGTATTTCCATTCTTCCACATAAATCATCACCTTCCCACCATAATTTTGTTATTTTATGAGAAGCATTTTTCAATTCAACTATTTGAGTGTCATAGTGGTCTAAACATCCCAAAGCGTTATTATTACTAATCAACTCTTGATATTTAGAAACTTCACGCTCTAATATCATCTTAGGATATACCCTCCCATTTCCATTTTTAGCATTTGCCCTCTGGATAACACCTTCTACAACTAGAAGTCCGTTATTTTTAACTATAGACTCATTTATTTGAGCAGGGGTAAGGTTCAAATAGCCTATAAAATCAACTAACATCATTATTTATTTCCTCCTATCGTTTTAATAACAGTAGCCTTCAAATCATCTGTGCTATATATGCTGTTACATAAATCTTCTCCCTTTTGAACAGCATCCTCGTCATTATCTGCATTTATAATCACCTTAATAATCACTGCGTAAGGGTATGACCCATCTTTATATGGATTATCCTCAGTTACATACTCTGATATAGGTTGTCCTTGATTTTCACACTCACATTCAGAAATAATTCCTTTGTTTTTGAGAATTTTCACCACATCTTGAAAGGAATTCATTGGAGATATGAATCCATTTACTGAATTGTTTCTTAGACATTCATTCAAAAACTTGCGCTTTGATATTTTTTCTCCACAATAGTCTCTATATAATTCCTTAATCGTCATGCCGAAAGATTTTTAATGTTGATTGATAAATGATTTAATTTTTCAGAGAGATTGGATAAGTATTTAGAAGTGGAATTCCAATAGTTTCCGCTATTCACCCCCATTTCTTCTTTCAATTTAATACAATGTGAAATTCGTCTCTCAACCTCTGTTATCTGTTTTTTTATTTCTTTAATAGCAGTGCCTATTTTTTGTTTAGGACTACCTTCATTTTTTCTAAATTCTTTATAAGAGGCTTCGTTGATAGATTTTTTAATAAAGATTTCTTTTTGAATCATTTCTTTCAACTTCTTTCTCACCAACAACTTCTTATTTCCACCGAAATGTTGTTCACCATCTCCTCCCGTAAATGTACTACCTCCTATATTGGTCGTCATATTGATTCTAATTCCGTTTTAAGTTCCAATAATTGCAATAATTGTAGAACATCCCCGTCTTTCAAAATATAATTCTTGTCTATAACAGGAATATGACTTATCACTTCGTTTAATTTTATTTTTGTAGGAGTATCCTCGATTACTTTTGCTTGGTATTGTAGATACTTCTTTAATTTCATGGTCTCAGAACTAACAAAATTCTTTAATGCTGGAAGATTTGAAATAGATGATATATATTCCTTCAAAACCACTTGCTGTTCTTCAGAGAGTTCCTTTGTGTATTTATTATTGAACTTATCAACCAATATTTTAAATATCAATCCTCTTTCACCTTTAGATTTAGAATTATATTCATTCAAAACTAAGTTTTCAACTGGAGTTGTATCACTTGTTAAATATTCTAATAAAATATATCTATTATTAAGAACAAATTCAGGATTTACCACCGAAGGATTACACTTATGTTCAAATAAACTAAACACAGATGCGTATAATTTATAATTATCGACTCTAGCTCTCAAGAAGCTATCAATGTCATAATTATTTTTGATTTCTTTTATCAAATTATACTTCTCTCTTCTCAACTTTTCTCGGTTGATATTAGAATACAAGTCAATAGCGGTGTCTATAAACTTATCAGCCTTCGCCTCCAACAATGGGGCATCCCCTTTGGTAGTCAAAGATTTGTAGAGCGTGTATTCTTTTGCTATTTCCGTATTATGAAAATATTTCCTCAAAAGATTCATGGCGACGGGTTGACTTTTTCCCGCTATAATATCAGAAGTTATTTGACGTGTCAAAAGCTCAAATAAGATGCCTGTGTTTTTTATTTTAGAATGTTTCAATTTCATTTAAAAAAGATTAAGTCTTTTTGTATAAATATCGGTTTAATCCAATAATTCTTCATCGAATATTTTTAATTTAGAAAATGATTCCTTTAATAGCACTTTTTCGACGTTTTCAAGCTGATATGCGCTTACTTTTCTATTTTGATTTAGAGAATAATCAACTCTATTTGGATTTAATTCTTGTTTACCCAACGGGTCTCTTCCAAATGAACTAGCATCTGTACCATAAACAGATACATGCTTCTTAGGTCTTCCAACAGGATTCGTTTCATCGAAACCATCTGGGAGTTCTTGTGGAGCTGATGCGCTGTTTTTGTAAATAGTGGCTAAATCATGAGGTGTTCCGTAAGAATCTCCTGTTTCCACTGGGTCATTTCCTTCTGTCTCAATTTGATTGATTCTAAAGAAACGTTTATTATCTTCAATTACCAAATCTCTCAATTCATCATATTCATCTTCACTCATATTGAATATATTTTGATAAATCCAATCAGTTGGTAATAATTTAGTATCCATCATCTGAGAAGCCAAGTCAACTTTGTCTTTCCAAATAGCTATTTTCTCTTGTTGTTCTATAATCGACGGAGATGAAAGTTCCAATGAGAAATTCATCACATTATTATCCGTATATCCTTGTGCATATAAATGAATAACGGCTATTCTATTCAATTCAGACAAAACTATTTTCTGAATACGCTGAATTGTTCTACAAAAACGAATATCTAATTGAGAAATAGTTGATTTTCCATTCAAATCTTCAACTTCTCCGAAATATGCTTTGGGTATATTGAGTGCTGCATATAATTTATTTTTATAATACTCAACATCCTCCATTCCTGAGTAATTCAATCCTGAAACCGATTCAATTCTCGTAGTAGTATCTGCTCCTCTCACTGGTATGTAAAAATCTTCAAGAAGATTCATCATATTATACTTCAAATTATAATCGCCAGTAACAGGGTCTTGATATGGAGCTTTTTTAACCGTAGAAATGACCTTTTGCATAAAAGTATCAACTTCATTAGGTGGTATGTTCCCAACATTGATGAAAAATGCTCTTTTATCGGCTGAACGGACTATTCTATGTAATAAAGCAGCATCTTCGACCAACATCAACATTTTATATGTCTTTCTAGCTGCTTCTATATAAGAACAACCGTGTGGTAAGAAATTACTATTACCTATTAGTCTAAAATGAGCTATTTCATAGTTATCAAATTCCCTTCTAACCCCACCTGTGTTTGAAAATGGACTGTTTTCAAGTAATTGGAACTTAGTTTCACCAGTTTCGGGGTCTTCTAGCCGAAACATATCATATGCTGATAGTGGAACTATGTTAGTTATACCAAATTTTTCTGTTATTTTGATAAACAGGTACGAATCTCCATATTTACACATGTTTCGTATCCATCCCCAAAGATTAAACTCGATATTGAGAACATCATAGAACAAATTGGTTAATATTACTTTTATATCTTCATCATCTGATTTAATCTTCAATACTTCTCCAAAATCGTTCTTCAAAGTTGATTCATCTGCCACTATATTCAATGCTGACGCTATAATAGCATCAGTATCCATCATTTCATAGTCTGCATATAGCTGTGTTTTAACAGCTTGTAGCGATTGATTAGATGGAATCGAGAATTCATATGGTTTGGATGTATAAAGTCTGTTAGAACGGTCTATTAGACTGTTAGATGCCAATTCACCATCTCTCTGTATCTGAGAAATGTCCATAACTTTCAATTTATTCCCCCCAATGTTACGAACAATAACATCTTTTGAAAATAAACGCCTTAATCTCCCAAAAAGGGAATTATCTAATTGTTTCATGTGTTATTTTCTACCAACCAATTAAAATTAATAAATTCATTGCCGTATTTCATATTCCATTGTCTAAACGCATCATTAGCCTTTCCGCTATACATAGAATCGTCTATTTTTCTGTAATCTGGTAATATATCGTTTTGTTGCATTGTTTGAGCCATATGTTTATTAAAAAACTCCCCTTCTGGCATTATATTGTAATAATCTCTACCTGATTTTATGGATGACACACTTGCCCGATATAAATTTTCAGCAGATTTATTATATGTGAGAAAATTCTCACGTAAATAGCAAAATATAGCACATGGTATGATTAAATCGTCATTACAACCCTCAGATGCGGCTGCTTTTCCATTATTCCAGATAAAAGACTTCAATTCATCATGAAATCTTTTAGAAGGGTTTTTTATCAGTCTATTACTTATATATTCTATCAATTTATTGATAATTAACGGACGAGTACCCACATTATTAGAGAATCCGTTAACATAATTATCATTATTCATCTGTTTAGCCATAAACTGCTCAACAGATAGGTTAGTCGAGTTCTTTAAGGACTTATAAGTGTTCAAATAACCTAGTTCTTCCACCTTCTGAACAGTAGCCCAACCGATACCTGTGTTTTCTATGATAAGAAGACCTTGATTGTACTCAGTTGCAATCGCCACAGCAAGAGTTCCCAATACAGGGGTGTCCAAATTCCCTTTAAATTCGGCTACAAGCTCCATTTCTTCGGAATCATACACTGATATGGATGAATAATCAACACTATCACCTCTAGACGTATCAACTATTATTGAATAGTTCCTTCCAAACATCGGATATTTCCATATCCAATAATCTCTCATCTGTCCTCTCTTTTCAATAGGTTCAGTTATACCTGCATTATAATGAACAATCGTTTCTGTGTCAAAAACAGTGTCACCCGATGCTAAAAAGTCACAATCGTTCTCTTGTTCAGCTTTTCTCTTACCTAAAACCTTTTCTTGGTCATTTCTCCACTTTTGGTCACGTTCTGGATGCACATCCCATTTTAATTTAATAGGATAGAAGTCATTTTCTCCCATTTCCGCTTGCATCCACAGCCTATGAAACGTTCCACCACTAGAATTAGGTGTTGATAATAGAATAGCCTTTCCACCAGTTGAAATTGTTGGAAATACAGATGTCCATAAGTCTTCTGAACGTTGTATAAAGGCAAATTCATCAATTATAACTACCGAAGCAGCTTGTGAACGTCCTTCATCGCTATTTGCAGAAAATGCACTTATTTTTGAACCGTTTTTGATTTGTAAAGTCTGTGTATTGTCTTTATCTGGGGGATTTGTGCCTCTTAGAAACGTAGGAAGACTATAATACATAACTTTAACCTTATCCATTATCTCCTGAGCTACTTTTAACTTACTAGCAAGCACAACGATGTTTTGGTCTTCTTTAAATGTCATCAACCAAACAGCATATGCTGATAATAAAGTAGAAATACCTAATTGTCTTGCTTTTAATATGATAGATTTATCATGTACATATAAATCTCTAATTACTTGCTCTTGAAATGGATATAAATTGAATAAAATTCTACCTCTTGTTGGGTGTTTTATATAAACATACTTCTTAGCGAAATAAATTAAATCACTTGCACATTTAGCATATTCTTCTAATGCTATTTTTTTAAGTTCTTCTTTAGTATAGTTCATAGAGAATTACAATGTTCTCAATTGCGTCTGTAATGTTTTTATTCTTTCTTGTGCTGCTTTAATAGAGGCTTGAATTTCAATTTTCTTAGCATTTTTCTCACTAGGGCTGATAGCACTAACATCCTCTTGTAATTTCTTTAAATATTCTTTAACAATAAGTAATTCTACCTTTGGTGTTCTCATGTTCTTTATTAATAAATATAAAAATTATTGCTAACTTAGCTTATATAGCACAAAAAACGCAACCCAAACTAATGAGTTGCGTTCTTTTTTGAAAAATCAAACTTATTATGCTCCTTTTTTCTTTGAAACGATAGACCAAATAACCCCTGCGATTGCTATTACCGAACCAACCAAAGTGTCAGCATCTGTCACATCCAAATTTCCCTTTGTCACTAACACGCCACCAGCGATTGTTAGAAAATGACGAACTAAACCTAAAATAACATCCTTGCTCATGTTTTTTATATAAATATAAACTAAAACAATATTTTCTGTTCTAAAACTCTTCCCTCATTTTTCCAAACAACATCAAAATTTATTCCAGCCTTACAAGTTCCGAAATTAGTGTGAATCCATTTACTACCCCCATATAACGACATGACATTTTTATATCTAAATCTTCTAGCTTCCTCAGAGGCACTTCTATGTAAATCTCCCTTAATAACATGTATAGCATCCGCTTTTATTTCATAATAATTGATATAATCATTTATATAATTTTCAACTTTATCAGTTAAATGAAACGGTAGCCCATGTTTCATATCTTCTTCATCTTTTCCATGTGTAAGAATAAAACAATGCTTTCCATAATAATAATGTTCTATGAATTTTTCAAGAATAATAGTTTCAATATCAGGATAACGGTGATTTAGATAAATTTGCAATGCCCTGTTAGCGAAATACGAGAAACTTCCAGAGTGATTGTCTTTATAAGTAGCTATATATTTAATATTATTTGTAACATCCATTGACACAAGAGTATCAAAAAATTCTTTGTGAACATTCACAAAAACGTCAAATTGTTCTTCATTTGAAAGATTTTGGGGAAGAGTGTGACCACCTCTAGTTGTTTTTCCATTAAAACCATCTAAAGCATCCCCCAAATCAAGAAGATGAATGGTATCAAACCTTCCATACAATTTGTATTGATATTCTACTTCATCCAACAAACTCATTAATCTATTTCTAAATATCTCAGCCGTATATTCGTTTTTATACATACTTGATTTTTTAGTTAAAGCTCCAATATGTTTATCAGACGTGTATAAAAATAAAGATTTTTCATTATCAGATTTATTATTTATACGAATAGGTGGGAGTACAGTGGTTAGTTTATCTTCAAGCGATTTAAAATAATATTCTAATGCAGATGCGTCTTTTTTCTTCAATTCGACACTCACAGCATAAAGTCTTTTATTATCCCCGTTTTTTGTAGGAGATTCCCATGAAGAACATCTCCAATTTGAAATAATCCACTTATCTACGTCGATGTTACACGCTTCGATAAGTTCAGTCTCGTTTCTGATAATTTTGTATAACTTTTTATCAATTACACATTTATCGCCATTATATGTTATTTTATCATACGTTGACTCAGAAGACTCTGCTACATTTTCTATTATTTTTTCAAACTTTTTGGAATTGTGACGAACATAAGTTCTTAATTTTTCTCCATTTTCAAATGAAAATTTTCGAGCTAAATCGTTCCAAGAATGTAATCCTTTTCCTTCAGTAATATAAAACTGAATGAATTCTTTGACTTGAGGCATAGAATAATTGTTGTTTAATCGTCATCCTTTTCCAATGAAGCAAATTCTTCTTCGGGGATGTCTGGTTCGTTATCGTTTTGATTATCTATGGGTTCAAATGTGGGAAGATTTTCACCACCACTTCCCATATTTCCACCACTATCTGATGTTGAGAAACTTGAATCGGTATTATCAATGTTATTAATACTTTCTGATGCTGGTAATGGTTTTTTCCCCATAGACAGTAAATCAGAAACAGCCTGTGAAGCCTGAGTGACTCCTGTTGTTATGTCTAATTGGTATTTTTTACCTGATATTTTCGCTACATAGTTTCCTTTTCCCTGATACGCCATCTGAAATGTGAATCCGTTATTAAGAACAACTCTAAATGTTGTGGGTTTTGGGGACAAAATTAATACATCTTTAACAAAATACCTAAAACTTTTAGTTAATATTAATTCTATACCTCTTTTCAAGGATGGAACTTTGTTTAAAATGAGGTCATATCTCATTAAAATAGGAGGTGCTTTTTTTTCCAAAGCATTGCCTATTTCCTCCAAAAGTAATTTATTTAGATTTTGATGCTTCAATTTTTTTTGTTATTTCATTTATTTTTCCATCAATAAAAGATATTCCTTCTTGCATTTTAGACACTCTGTTTTTAACAGTTTCGTCTAATGGTTGATTTTTATAAAACTTATTAGTAGCCTTGATTCTGTTTTCCAAATATTCCTTTCTACGCTGATACTCTTTGATTTGAGTTTTTCTCGTTTCTAATAAAGTTTTACTATATTCTTTTATTATTTTATCAGACTTACGTTGGGCTGTTGTTGATTTTTTATAGAAACCAGCGACTTGTTCCATTTTCAACTCACCACTTGATAGTTTTTTGACAAATTCAAACAAATCAGTTTCCATTAATAACTCCTCAGCGATACTATTTTCTTGTGGATGAAGAACTATACTAAATCTACCGATTTCATTATCAACACCATATCCATTAGTTCTATTTAATGAATCTAATTCATCTTGAATACTACCATCTACATTTTCTTTGATTAAATTTGTAGCTATTTTTTTTAAATATTCTTTAATCGCTTCTCTGTTCTTCATCATTTCTTTTTATATAAATATTAGAGTTTAACATTTCTAAGTTTTTTGGCTATTTCTTTGACATTTTCGATAAAACTATTATCAATATCTCCCACCCAATTCTCACTATCTCCCGCTTCTGTAACATATGATGAAATTGGGTTTTGTGCCATATCTACTATTTCATCTTCAATTTCATCTGCTATAGAAATTATATTTTTAGTCAATTTTTCTTTTTCAAAATCAGAATATGTACCATTTATCTTCATATCCGTTTCTTCTTTAATTTGACATGAGAAACAATGTCCATAAATGTTGTACATTTTCTTGTCCATTTCTTGTCTCATTATAGTTGAACATTTTGGACAAAATAAAGGAACTATAACACTATCTCTTATATCATCTGTTGACGAAATATTAACTCTGATTCCATTTCTAATAGTGTATTTTTTATCATTTTCAACCCAAACATCTCCTTCGTTTCTTGGAATTGATTTTTTTACATACCCACCTTGAATCTGTGTTCCGTTTGTGAATTGTTTTGTAATTAAATTACGAACTCTTTGAAGTTCGGCATCGTTTATCTCTTTTTTTAAATATGATTCAGACATTGTTATTTATTCTAAAAGTTTTCTTTTCTCCACTTGGAAAAGAATATATAAATTCATCACAATATATTTTTAAAGGGGATACAGGTGCAATATATTTATCAGCTTGTCCTTTGATGATATATGCCACTGTACAATGAGGTTTATATTCAGGGTATTTATTTTGATTTTCAAATTTATCTGAAAATAATTTATTCAATGAATGTAACGCCTTTCCACCCACATCATATTTTAATACATCAAACTCTTCGTTTTTAAATAAAGAAAGTTGATTTATTATAACAGGAATAGGTTTTTTTAATTTAGAAAGAACTCTTTCAACCTCACTATAATCTGTTGAAGGAATAAATCCATATAAAATAGTGACATGTGGATTTTTTTCTTTCCCATATCCACTATCATCTTCCTTCATATATAAATCATCATCTTTTATTTTTCCTATAACATCTTTCCAATTATTAATGTTCAATTTTAACATTAAACATCCATATTCATAAACTCCGTCCGATTCATTTAAAATTTTCTTATCAAGATAGGTGTTTTTATAAGCATTTACTGGAAATTTAGATGAATATATTTCAGGAAATTTCTTTCCAAACTTTCTCATTATTTCTCCTGCTTTGGCATTAGCTTCGTTCTCTTGTTCGCTTCCATCATTTCCACTTTCATATGATAATTTATTGGCATCTTTTTGATAGGTGTGAACAAATTCATGTGCTAATGTTCTCATTATATCAGCTAACAATCTATCTTTAATATACACCATTATTTTGTTATTAGAAACATCATTATGCCCCAATGTATGAGTTTGTTCCTTTTTTCTGGTAAATGTTACAATTGGATGTGTCTGAAAACCAATTTCTTGTTTACAGAATTTAATAAACTCTTTTATGATACTGGGTGTGGTTGAGTTAAATGATTCATTTAATTCACTTTCATTTTCCACTAACAGTTCATTTACAATTTCATATACCGACTTTATCATATATTGTAATTAAATTTCATCTCCAATATTTTTCTATCTGATAATATTGGTGTCTTTCTTATTAACTTGTTCACTTCTTCCCATCCCATTTCAGATGGGTCTTTTTCTGGAAGTTCTACTATATGCACGTTTTTTCCATACGATTTATACTCCAATCCTAATTTAAGAGCTTCTTTCATCGCATCTCTATCCATACAAATATAAATATCATTTGACTTTGTAACTAAACTATCATGTAAATTTTCGCTTACAAATTTTCCTAATAATGGGATGGCATTATTTCTAATAGCGATAGCATCAAATACACCCTCACATAACACCACAGGTTCGCTGAAATTAATATGGGATTCGTATGGTATTATATTTTTACTAGATTCTGGAAATAAATACGATGGCATTCCATTTTCAATTATATTTCTACCTGTGTAATAATTCAATATACCATCCGAATCATATGAAGGAAATATAATTCTATTTTTAAAATAACCATCAGTGGATATACCAATATTGTATTTAACTATATCGTCAAATAGTACGTTTCTTTTTTCTAAATATTTTATTGATGTTTTTGCAAAAAGTCTATCATATCCTTTTAGGTTATTATATTCTTTGATAAAATTAAAAGAACGTGGATATACTATTTTTTCATCTTTATATTCATCACCATCCGCTTTATATTTTATCAGAGAATTCAATTTATCCATTTTCTCCTTTGAAACTCTTAGTACCTTAAATAACGTCCTAATAGTTCTTCCCCTAAATCCACATACCCAACATCCCCATTTATTTTGTAAATAAGTGTTAGTGTACATGTCTATTTCTAATTTCTTATTATGATGCTTGCAGCTAGGGCAATAAAAAGCATAATTATCACGTGATTTTTTATCACCAGAACCTAATACCGATTCGACTAATGAAAGTAGTTCTATATTCATTGTAAACATTAAACTTTATTTTGAAAATTAATTATCGTATTTTATTAAAAAATTCATGTCCGTATAGTTGGACATAGGGATAGGTTGTGATAATTTAGCAACCATTAATAAATCTTGTTCATCATTATATATACCAATTGTAGTGGCATAAGGAACGAAATCACTACCAGTTACAAATGGAAGAACACTTCCACTTATATTAGAAGAATCTTGTAATAAGCTTCTATTATAGGAAATGTTAAAATCCTTCTCTTTAACAGTTATTTTTATGATATTTTCATAAATAACATGTCTATTTAAAAACGAAATGTCAAAACTCCCACTATGAATTATCACTATATACGGTGTTATATTTTAAATATGGTTGGATATGTTTGTTAAAATATGGATGTTGAACAAAATTAACTATTTTCATATACCATTCTTCTAATTTTCTATCATCATAGATTCCCAACGGTCTATCTCCAAAATCTATTGATTGTGCTTTATGATTTTCAAAATTATTTGGATTATCTATATCTCCTGATTGTTTATGAGTTGATTCTTTTTCTCCCCAAATATAAACATAAGATTCCAATGGATTCACATCAAAATTTTCATCTAATTGGTCATCATCTACTAAACCTCTTCTCCAAGATAAATGTTCACTTCCATTTTCATATAAAAATCCATATCTCCAAATAGCATCTATCCAAACTAAAACGGAAGCTTCAAATGCGTTTTGTGCATACATAAAACTATCTCCTCCGTTTCCTGTAAACATGCTTCTTTTTGGCATCCAAGCATCTTTTCCACATTCTATAAGATGTCTCACTCCATTTTTTATATGGAACGGGAGAAACATATCATCATCATCCCAACAAATATAAATATCACCAGTGGAATATCTAAGAGCATCTTCTCTTATTTTCCCAACATTAGTATATGGTATATTAGTTCCCGTTTCACAAGATTGATTTATAATTTTTATTCCACAGTCTTCTAATTCATCCGAAAGTGTTAAAGGAACAGGCGCAGTGTTGAGTATAATTAGTTCTTTATTTTTATAATCTTGTTTCAACCAGAACCCAATACTTCTCTCAACTGTGCTAAAACGTCCATACGTCGTCATCACGCAACTAACTTTTGGATTTGAATAGTTTCTACTTTTAGTTTTATTTCGTGCGGGAGAAAGCCCTAATTTGATTTTCGTGTTTTCTATTTCTTGCACATAATAATAACTACAATAATTTTTATTAACAAAATTCAAATCAAAGTGATATGGAAGCTGTGTTATATAATCTCCTTTAAAAAATAAATGATTTTTCTGCTCACTCACCACTCCAGCATTGTGAAATATATTATGCTTACTAAGCTCTTTCATATCGTTGGTTGCCCATGAAAATGATAATTCATCTGCAACATCCGTCTTGTAACCAATTAACCACGCATTCCAAAGAACCGCCCACATATCACTACACCATTCTTGTATCGGATGATACTCCTCTTTTGGTCTTCCAGACGTTCTACTCCAACTAACCCCATATTCATTTACATTATTCTGTAATGTGCTATATAAACCTTCACAATCTCGTTCCACTTTATCCCAAAAAGAATAATTAGTTCCGATTAAAAGATATTGACATCCCCCTGAATATTTTTGATTATTTCTAACAACTTTTGGTGGTATTTTTACTATATCACACATATCTAATAGAACATTTGACCCCTTTTCTATGATATATTCATACCCAATATAACCCACAGTGTCACTCACTTTCCAATTACCATCAGATAAATCTTCCCAATTAGGTACACGTGTAAATAATATATCACTATCATGATAGAAAAAATATTCATGAGATAGTTCTGGATTTTCTTTGAAAAATTTCTTTATTATATGGGGACGAATAGAAGGAATATACTTTCTATCTGGAATTTCATCTTTATAAAAAAGAATATTAGCTTTTGTTTCATTTGCATATTGAATAAATTGTGGGGTTGATTGCTCTCCTCTATATGCTACGAGTGCATATACATTTGAAAGGGGTATTCCCATTCTCTCAAAGTTATTAAATTGAACTTGGAGTTGCCATAGGAAATAATCATTGTCTGGTTGTGCTGATAGATATAACATTTAACATGCGGTTATGATTGTGAATGTAGTTCCTGAATAAGTGCTTGGGTCTATATCCGATATACAAGCATCTTCACTATGTTCATTATCTTCAATAGTAAGTGTTGTAAAGTTACTTGAATATCCTTCTGGTATGTATAGCGAGAATGGTGTGGAAACAGTTTGCCCATTAGAAAGTGTAACATAATATACAAATCCTTCAACAAAAATGTCTGTTGGAGCTATGTATGGAACACCATAATCGTTTCTTAAATACGCTAACACCGTAGTTAATTCAACTCCAGAATCATATTGCATAGAAAGAAATACGTTTACATTTGGTGCTTGCGTTGTGCTACTCGTCGTACTACTTGTTGATGTTGTAGATGTAACACTTGGTGTTGTTTGTGTTGTAGTTGGCGGATTAGTTGTCGTTAGAGGATTAGTTGTAGTTGATGTACTTGGTGGTGTATATGCTCTTGTTGTTAATAATAATGGTGGATTCGTTGATGTCGTAGTTGTGAGATTGTTTATTAAAAACGATTTAACAGACCCACAAGTGAGTGAGTTATTTTGAATTAAAAATAACAAATTCGGTTTCCAATCTGTAATAACAACGTCATGTGGAAGTAAAACATTGGTCGCAATAGGATTACTATAATCATCTAAATAGATGTTATAATAATTTACATTGCTGCTACCACTATCCGATATTCTAAATTTATAAGCCATTATCCAACACAGTTTAAATAACTAACCACAATTCCTGTCACTTCTGATGTGCAACTTGTATCATTAGCATCTCTCACTTGAATCTTATATGTTCCATGATTCACCAAGAAAAGTGCTTCATCTTCCAATTGCTGCGTTGTCCAGTTTTGAACAACAGTAGAACCTGATAAAATTCTAAATTGTATCAATCCACTTGATTCACTACCATCAATCTGTGCATATAAATATCCTTGTGTCTCTGTACACGATAACTCTGTATCATGGTATGCTTGTAAAAATGTAACAGAGCAATCAGATGATGGGGCGGCAGTGGTGGAGGTTGTCATATTATTCTCACCAACACAATTAACTATTTTTATTTCACTCTTAGAGCATCCCGTTACTTCAGCATGTCTCACTGCTATGTTTCTTGTTCCTAACGGGGCTGTTAATAACACTCCACCAGTACACTCACCAAGAGACATTTGAACCACTCCATCAACCAAATATTCAAATACAGCCGATGGTATAAGATTAGATGTAGCTTTTACACAAACATATCCAAATTCTTCGCTACAATCCGCTGTTACATTCATTATAGCATCAATATCACAACATCCCATATTCAATGTCCAATTCACACTTGGACTTGAACAAACTCCATTTACATATAAAGTTATAGAAGAACCATTGGTGATACTGAAATATCCATATTGGTCTCCAGTAGCACAGCTAGTCTCTGATAAAATTCCCCCATTACTTCCTATCACTTGGAACTTAGCAGATGAATCTATTGAAGTGAATTTATAGAAAATAGTTGAGCTTCCTCCTGTGTGGAAAAATGTTTTTCTTAATTTTTCACTATCATTAGCTTGAAACTTAGTTGAATCAAAATTACAAAAATTCATTGTGGATACTACTTCTTGTTCAAATGTATTAGTGAGTACAGAAGCATCAGGGGTAAACACGAAAGTTTCTGCTGAATTACTGCTATTATATGTATATCGTATATATCCTAAATAACCAAATGAATCTGACGAATTACAATAATATGAATTACCAGTTAACACCTGTGGATAATAAGCAGGTGTTCCTGAATATGGTGGATTTCTATTCCAATCCATTCCATTACATTCAATAGAATTACAGTCACGAGACACCATCAACACATCTTGAAATAAATTTGTCACCACCCAAAAATTATTAATTCCAGTTGGGTCGAAAATCTTACCGTATAATTTCCATTTAACATCTATATTTCCTGAATTTTCAGTTCTTATCTTAGCTAAATTAAATCCAAATCTTCTGAAATCATATGGTGCAAGTGACGGTTTATATCCAGCGACACCATAAACATCAGGAATGGTTGTGCCATTTATAAATCGAGTTCCACCATCTTCACCATTAATTGACATAATTTGCCCATTACCCGATAACGATGGAGGTGTAACTGATTCTTGAATAAAATAAACTAATATATTATCATCACCCTGCGACACCACATCTACATTTGACATTCCAATCAAGCTATCAGGAACTGGTGGAAGTGTCACTGGTGGTTGGGTGGTTGGGTATTGTGTCGTAGGGGCTTGTGTCGTACTTGTAGATGTACTTGTAGATGTAGAACTCCCCATATAAGGGGCAGTAGTTGTGGTTGTAGTGCTTGTAGATGTAGTGGTAGATGTTATAGTTGTGCTAGTAGATGTACTACTTGTAGACGTACTTGTAGATGTTGTAATCGCACATGTACGAGTGAATGTCTTATCTTTAATTCTACCTATACTATCCACAACAGTGATGATATGAGTGCCGTCAGCAAGTCCTGTAAATAGAGGATTACTTTGAAAAACTCCACCATCAACTCTATATTGGACATCTCCGTAAGCACCCGTGACTTCTATTACAACCACAGCCAGTCCTGTATTATCATTACAATCTGTTCTGAAATCAAAATCTAACGGGGTTAATGTAGTTGTACTCGTAGATGTTGTACTTGTTGTTGAACTCCCCGTGTAAGGGGCTGTTGTAGTCGTTGTACTAGTAGAAGTTGTAGTCGTTGTTGAACTCCCCGTATAAGGAGCTGTTGTGGTGGTAGTGCTAGATGTTGATGTAGTTGTTGTTAATTGAGGACACGAAACTGCCATCCCATCTGGTATATGAGTTAGTAAAGTAGGGGATTGCTCCGCTATCATTTCATCAAAACAAGATGAATCAGATAAGGTATTACTACTACATTCATAATACCTATCAAATCCTTGTAAATTCCTAACTCTTATATATTTTTTTACACTCACTGTTTTTAAAAATTATACGTTTATATTCCAAATTCTACCTATAAACCAATCTCTGCCTGATAATGTAATCCTCTCAACATAATATGTACCATTCGATTTAGGTATTCTTATTTGAAAGGAAGTAGTACCAGTGTCATAACCACCCACCCTTGTTGCACAAATAGCAACTGAATTTCCTCTTTTTATAGCTCTCACTAATGGGAAATCTTTAAATTTAGTTGAATTATTAATGATAGTATGAGCTGTATATCTATCGGGGTTTGATATATCTGTTGCAAATCCCCAATCATTAGAATTACCATACCACTGAACTCCGTTTAATGATATTTCAGGTATTATATACGATTCAGTTCCATCTACTATTGGATTCAAATATGAACATATTTTTCTAGCAGCTATAAAATGGTCGATGGCTTGTCCAAATTCTTTTCTACCATATGTTCCCCAAACCCATGCACCATTTCCAGTGAAGAATGGTATATATGCCATCCCCTGTGCTATTTGTTTATTAGATGACGCATGAGCGCAATCAGTACAAGGAGTTACACCATCTGCATTACCAGCAGTGTAATTTTCTCTGAATGGTTTGATATGTGTTATGCTACGTCTCCATGCTGCATTACCATCCGCTTTTCGCTGAGATTCGTAATTTGATAGAATACTTGCCAACACCGTACTATCAGTTATTCCATATGGCTCTCCGCAGTATATTTGACCTGCGTTTTGATAAGTGATAACATCGCTTATTTTAGCTCCATTATTACCTCTCGTACTCCATTGAGGATTAGGTGTCGTAGAATATCCAATACTTTCGTCACTATAAGGATAGTTGGCATATGAATAATTACTTCCCTGACCATACCATGTTGTTTTTGTTAAACTACCAGCCGCATTTTTAGATTTCAATATATTGATAAATCTCACCCAATAATCGGCATATGCTTTTAGATAATTTTGATAGAATTGTTCATCGCTCCAATTTTTATATGGCATTGTTTCACCACCATTAATAGCACTTAAATATTTACCATCTTCTAAACAGAATCTTTTACGAATTATAGCATCTCTACTTTCTTTTAGATTAACTAATTCTACATCAAATGACATTATATCAACATCAACATTTATATAATCTAAATGAGCATCAATCGCTACGTCGTCATTATAGAAAACATTCCCAGATGATTCATCATATCCAATACACAATGTCGTCGCATCGCTAACATAATTGACATCAGAATGACTAAATACATCTTGGTCAGCATTTATCTCAATTGCTAATGCAGATGGACTTAAAATACCAATCAACGAAGCTGCACTTCTAGGAGTAACATGAGTAAATCCTAATGTAGTTACATTCAATGAACTTCCCCCATAAGTATATCCAAGTGTATTGTATCCAACATCCCATATAACTGGTTGTCCATTTGTAGTGAATGTTCCAAATTTACTTATTGGATTGTACCCACTATTATAATCACTTTCAGTTGAATAATTAAACGATAGAGACTCCAATGCGTTTGAATTCAAGTTAGTTGTTGTTGTAACAGCTCCCTGAGCATTTGTTGTCGTAGTTGT
>ERZ869925.605-NODE-605-length-24011-cov-6.045333_pt1 | contig 24011 bp, 36 predicted proteins | sample MGYA00579311_ERZ869925 | MGnify/ENA primary metagenome ERZ869925 (study PRJEB32216, sample SAMN09231817) | wastewater metagenome | place: USA: Maryland | collected 2016-07-30 | study: EMG produced TPA metagenomics assembly of the PRJNA472060 data set (Reclaimed...
CGCTCTTCCGATCTCGCTTCTGTCCCACTCTCTCTCTGTGAACGACTCTCTGAGGTTGGTGACGCTGCGTGAGCACGATCGAGTCTCTTGAGTTGTACCTGCTCAGCGTGGGTCTGGACGATCGTGGCCGAGTGCTTGCGGACGTCGCCCGGTCCCTCGCGAAGGCAGGCGCTCAGCACGTCGTCGAGTGCCCGCACTGTGAGGGCATGGTCCCTGTCGGTCCCGATCCTCGCTACGTGGCGTCGATCGCCAAGGAGCTTCGTGCGACGATCGAGGCGCTAGGGGCGAAGGCGGATGATGACGGAGACGTCGACTGGCTTGCCGGCATCGTTGGCACCCCCCCGGTTCTCAACACCCCGACACCCGGACCGCCCGACGTACGGCCACGAGGTGGCCGCAATCGCTCAGGCGATGCGGACCCCCCTGATGCCGTGGCAGCGCCACGCCGTAGACGTAGCTCTGGAGTACGACCCGCAGACGGGTGACCTGATCTACAGCGAGGTTGTGCTGACGGTCCCTCGTCAGTGCGGAAAGTCGCTGCTGATCTTCCTGCTGTTCGTGTGGCGGATGACGGTGGTGGCTCGTCGGTGGGAGTCGCAGACCGCCACCTACCTGGCCCAGACCCGGACGGCGGCCCGCAAGAAGCTCGAGCGTGATTTCGCCAAGCGGCTCCGTTCCTGCCCTGGGTTCCGTGAGATCCGCAACCCGCGGGCCCGACCGATCAAGTACAACCAGTGGAAGCTCTCGCTGAACAACGGCGCCGAGCACATCCTCTTCGGTGGGGACAACTACCTCCAGATCGAGGCCCCGTCTGACACCGCTTCGCACGGCGACACGCTCGACATGCCGGTCATCGACGAGGCGTTTAGCCATCGTGACGACGCTGTAGAGCAGGCTGTCGAACCGGCGATGATGACCCGCCGTGCCCCTCAACTCTGGGTTGTCTCGACGGCCGGCAACGAGAAGTCGGTCTACCTGTGGCGCAAGGTGCTGGCCGGTCGTGAGGCGTGCCGCACGGGCAAGCACGGCGCGGTCTGTTACCTCGAATGGTCCGCACCGGAGGGCATCGACTTCGATGAACCTGGAGCGTTCCACACCTACCACCCCGCGGTCGGGCACACGATCACCGAGGCCCGTCTGCGTGCCTTGCTCGACAAGGCACGGCGCAACCCGGACGCTGTGGACGAGGATGGCGACGACCCTGGTGAGGATGGGTTCCGCCGTGCTTACGGCAACATGTGGGTGCGGACCCCGGTGCTCGGTGAAGCGGCGAGGCCTACGGCGATCCCCGGATGGGATGCGCTGATGCGTGACCGTGCCGACCCTGAATCGAAGCTGGTTGGTCGCCTCGCTCTCGGCGTCGGTGTCTCACCTGATGGCGCGTCGGCGTGCATTGCCGTGGCTGGCCGGCGTGCCGATGGGACTCCTCAGGTGGAGATCATCGAACGCTCTGACGGTGCGTGGTGGATCGAGAAGCGCATCGCTGACGTCGTCGCCAAGCACGGGCCTGCTGCGCTCGGCTACGACGCTGGCGGTCCTGCTGCTGCGATGGCCCCGGAGATCGAACGTGGGGCCGGTACGTGCCCCGTGGTGAAGCTGAACGGGCGTGCCTACTCGGCTGCGTGTGAGGCGTTTGTGACGGCCTGTAAAGAGGACCGTGTTCGCCACGTCGGGCAGACCTGGTTGGCCACCTCGGTCGGTGGCGCTGCGAAGCGTGTGACCGGTCAGGGCTGGGTCTGGGACTGGCGTGCCGCTACGGCGGATCTGTCCCCCCTCGTCGCTGCCACCGTCGCCTTGAGAGTGCTCGAGACATTGCCCGAAGAAGAACCAGCTGAATCGTTCTTCGCCTACTGACCTGGAGGTCGTCATGCGTGACTCTGTGACGACCGCTCTGGAGCTGGTCGGTATTGCCTGCATCTCACTGGCAGGGTTCCTCGTTGCCGTGCCCCTGGGCCTGGTGGTCCTCGGTGTCGGCTGCATCGCTGTTGGCGTGGCGGGTGGTCGGGCGTGAGCCTGTTCGTGCGCAAGCCTCCCGCTGGTCAGTCGGCTAAGCCTGAGTCTCGGTTCACGTTCAACGACTGGGTCCAGACGGTGACCGGACTGCGCGGCTCTGTCTCTGAAGCAGGCTCGTCATCGATCAACACCGCCATGCGTGCGTCTGTGGTGTACCGCTGCGTCACGCTGGTCTCTGGCACTATCGCAACGTTTCCGATCCATGCCAAGCGTGGGCGGGTGACGCTCGACCCTGGCCCGCAGATCATCCGCCGCCCGTCTCCAACCGTGCGCCGTTCGGTGTGGGTGGAGCAGGCGGTGGCCTCAATGCTGCTCCGGGGCGGTGCCTACGGCCTTGTGGATGACGCCTCAATGGGGCGTACCGGCTACCCCGGCCAGGTCGATCTGATCCACCCGGACCGGGTGAACTGGACCGCCAAGGATGGGTGGCTGCTCGACAACAAGCCAGTGGACGAGTACCCGCTGGGCCCGTTGTGGCAGGTCCCGCTGCACGTCATCGCTGGTTCGCCCAAGGGCCTCAACCCGCTCGAGTACGCCCGTAAGACGATCTACGCCAAGCTTGTCGCTCAGGAGTTCGGGGCGAATTTCTTCTCCGGTGGCGGACACCCCACAGGCATCCTGTCGCCTGCCAGTGACCCTGGCGAAGAAGGGGCGAAGCGGCTCAAAGAGAAGTTCATTGCAGCGACTCAGACTCGTGAGCCTGCCGTTCTTCCTCAGTCCGTCACGTACACACAGCTCCAGATCAGCCCCGACGACTCTCAGTTCATTGAGGCGATGCGCTTCTCGGACGAGGAGCTTGCTCGCTTCTTCGGCGTGTCCTCGGCAATGGCGGACATCGTGGTGTCTGGGACGTCCCTGACGTACTCCAACATCACGGACCGGCGCGAAGACTTCAAGCAGTTCACCCTGTTGCTGCCGATGTTCCGCTTGGAAGAGGCGATGACCGAGCTGGTGCCCGAGATCGTGGACGTCAAGTTCAACCCAGCCGGCCTACTCAAGGGCTCGGTTAAGGAACGGTACGAGACCTACAAGGCCGCAGCCGAGATCAACAACCTGACCGGCGACACGTTCATGTCGGTCAGCGAGATGCGCGACTTCGAGGACTGGGACGAGTTGCCGCCGAAGGAAGAGACGCCATCGAAGACGTGGCAGCCCGTGGGCCTGCCGGCCTTGGTGGACGACGGAATCATCACGCCCGACGAGGCACGCGAGGAGTTGGGCAAAGCCCCGCTCCCGGGTGGCCAGGGCTCCAAGCCGCGCGACCCGCTCGCAGCGCCCCCCACCGGAGGCACAAATGCCTGACCTTCACCCCACCGAGAACCTGTTTCGTGGTCTCCAGGGCGAGCCGATCGAACTGCGCGCCGAAGGCGACGCGACGACCGACACGACCCTGTTCGGCCACTTCGCACGGTTCGACTCGTGGAACGAGATCGACTCATGGTTCGAGGGTCGGTTTCTGGAGCGTGTCGCCAAGGGCGCCTACCGCAAGACGATGCGCGAGCAGCGTGACCGCATCCGGGTGCAGTTCGACCACGGGTACGACTCCTATGTCGGCAGCTCCCCGCTCGGCCCGATCGACGTCCTGCGCGAGGAGGACTTTGGCCCGTACTACGAGGTACCGCTGCTCGACGCCGAGTACAACACCGGCCGCATTCTTCCGATGCTCCAGGGTCGCACGCTCGACGGTCGCTCGCTCGGCTCTCAGCTCGGCGCTTCGTACCGATTCCGGGTGACCAAAGAAGAGTGGGTCGAGCCGAAGAAGACCACCGACATCAACCCGGAGAAGCTGCCAGAGCGCACCATCCGTGAGGTCACGCTGTACGAGTTCGGGCCCGTCGTCTTCCCCGCCGACCCAGGCGCTACGGCCGGCGCTCGCTCTGTCAGCCTCACCGACCACTACCTCGAACGCCAGGCGGCGCGCACCGGGCAAGCTGCCCGCGCTGCTGCCCACCTGGCTCAGATCGCTGCCCCAGCCGCCCCTTCTGGCACTGAGCAGGAACCCACCACCGAGCCGCCCCAGGCACTCGACGGTCTGTCATCCGTTCAGCTGCGCGCCATGCGCGCACGCCTCGCCCGAAAGGCCCCCCTGTGAAGTACCTCGAAATGCTGCGTCAGCAGCTCGCCGCGCTCGAAGCTCGCCACGCTGCGATGCTCGATGAGCTCGACGCCCTCGCCACCGACGTGGAGTCCCGTGGCGGCGCCACCACCCCCGAAGAGACGGAGCTTGCCCGCTCGATCGAAGCCGACGCGAAGAAGCTGTCGGACGACGAGATCGTGGTTCTCCGTTCGCGCATCTCCGAGATGGAGGCCACCGTGGCCGCTCGCGCCAACGCTCCCCGGCCCATCGTCCCCGGTGCCACCCCCGGCACCGCCGGTCAGGACATCTACGACATCGACGTGCGTTCGATGCCTCGCACCCGTGAGGCTCAGAACGAGATCGAGACCCGTGCCCGTCGTGCGCTCGAGGTCATGGACCTCAGCGAGGACCAGAAGGAGTTCGTGGAGCGTCGGCTGTCCGACAAGCGCATCAACGGCAAGGGCGCTCTGTCCCGCCGCATGGTGCAGGTCGGCTCCGACACCTACCGTGACGCCTTCGCCAAGGCTGCTGCGGCTCAGGTGCTCGGTCAGATCCCGTTCCTCTCGCAGGACGAGGCTCGTGCCCTCACCGCTGGTACCGATGGCTCGGGCGGCTACGCCATGCCGTTCACCCTCGACCCCACGCTCATCGACCTCAACGCGGGCGTGATGAACCCCATTCGCCAGCTCGCCCGCATCCGGACCACGATGACCGACAACTGGCAGGGCGTCGCCTCTGCCGGCGTCACGGCTTCGTGGGATGCGGAGTCGTCCGAGGTCAGCGACGACGCTCCGACCATCACGCAGCCTGCCGTGGCGATCAAGCATCCGCGCTTGTTCGTTCCATTCACGCTGGAGCACGAGGACGACATCGACACCATCCTGGCCGACTTCGGCCCGGAGGCTGGACGGGCGAAGGATCGCCTGGAGTCGGCGGCGTTCGCCACGGGTGCCACGGGCGGCAACAACGCTCCCGGCATCGTCACCCTGCTCGTGGCTGCGTCCAAGACGGTCGCCTCGGCCACGTCGGACACCTACGCCATCGCTGACGTGTACGCCACGCAGGACGCCCTGCCGGACCGCTACGACGCAAACGCTTCGTGGTTGATGAACAAGGCGATCATCAACAAGACGCGCCAGTTCGGCACGGCCAACGCTCACAGCTTCTTGGTGTACCTCGACGCAGGTGCGCCCGGTCAACTGCTCGGCGCTCCGCTGTACAAGTGGTCCAGCCTCGACGGCGTCATCAACGCTGCGGCAGAGAACTACATCGCCGTGTACGGCGACATCGCAGAGTGCTACACGATCGTGGATCGCCTCGGTATGACGATCGAGCTCGTGCCGCACCTGTTCAACACCGCCAACAACCTGCCCACCGGGCAGCGGGGCCTGTACGCCCGTTGGCGTGTCGGCGCTGGCCTCACCAACGCCGACGCCGCCCGGGTGCTGAACGTCACCTGATCCCTGGCCTGACGGCCACCAACTGAACGAGGGGGAGTGTTTCGGCGCTCCCCCTCGCTCGTTTTCCAAGGAGTTCGCATGAAGCGCGCAATCGCCACGTTCCACGCCGCTGGCGGCCTCACGGTCGCAGAGGGCTCCAACTTCGACGACAAGGACCCAGTGGTGCGCGAGTACCCGGCCCTGTTCGAGGACGTGGAAACCGCCGCCCTTCGGTTGCTCGAGCAGCCGCCCGTGTTCCGCGCTGTCGCTCCCGTCATCGAGTCGGCAACCGCCGCACCGGGCGAGAAGCGCAGCGCCAAGCGGCCCGAATGATGCTGTACTCCGCCCAGCGCACTCTCGCCGGAACCGATGCGGTCCTGTCGTGGCAGGCGCTGGACGGCGACGGCGATCGTCGCGACCCCGGAACGGTCACGGTCACGGTCACCAACTCGGCCGGCTCCACGCTCACCACCGGCTCCGTGTCCGGTACGGGTACGTCTCCCCGGGCTGCCACGGTCACAGGCGCACAGCTCCCCTCTCCTGACCGCCTGACGGCCGTCTGGAAGGTGTCGGGCGTAACGGTCGCTACGACCATCGTGGACGTCGTGGGCGGCTACATCGCCTCCCTCGCTCAGCTCAAGGAGCGGTTCCCTGGTCTGGCGGATGAGTCGAAGTGGTCGAGTGCTGCGGTGATCGCCGCTCGCAACGCCACCGAAGACGAGTTCATGTCCGCCTGTGGCGTGGCGTTCGCTCCGAGGTTCTCCGTCGATGTGCTCGAGGGCCACGGCGGGGACTGCCTGATCCTCGACCATCAAGAGCTTCGCTCCGTCTCGTGGGCCAACTACCGCACCGAAGGCAGCACGACCTCGACGGCGTTCACCGCTGGCGACATCGCTTCGATCGACCGGAGCGGTGCCGGCGTCGCTGAGCTGACGAACGGGTCGTACTGGCCTGACGATTCGACCATCACGGTCGGCTACGTCCACGGCTACGAGCATCCCCCCTCGGACATCGTGGACGCCTTCCTGGTGCGCGTGAACGACGTGCTGACCCGTCAGCGGTCCTCCATCCAGGCCCGTGCCACGCAGACCGTGATGGACGGGATGACGACGAACCTGGCCGTCCCCGGCTGGGGGCAGAACCTGACCGGCATCCCCGACGTGGACGTGGTGCTCAAGCGCTACGACCGCCGCATTCCGGGGATCGCATGAGCGGGAACCTGTACACCTCCACGGTCTACGGCTGTTGGGATGCGCTCTACGACGAGTTGCAGTGCTGCGACTTCGGCGCCCATCCGGCGAACCCTGGCGGGACGATCGTCCACTTCGGCTTCCCCGAAGACCAGGTGGAACTCGGCCTAGAGAACGTCGTACTGATCGGCGGGATTCAGGGCTACAAGCAGGAGTCCTGGTCGTTCGGTGAAGGCCGACGCGAAGAGACGTTCGACATGCTGATCGTCTGCACCGTGGGCGTTCCCGGAGCGTCGCACCTCGAGGTGCGCGACCGGCTCAAGCAAATGTCCGACGCAATCGAGATCGCCGTTCGCACGTCTCGTGCCGGCTCGTCTCGCACCTCCCGCCCCGACGTCGATGGCGTCGACTGGTGGGAGGTCACGAACATCGCCCCTCTCGTGACGGGCGACGCCAACGGACACATCGGTCGTGTCGAGCTCACCGTCTCCGTTACCTCCCACATCTGACAAGGAGCCAGCGATGTCGCTGATTCGTTACGTCGGCCCGCACGACGAGGTTTCCATCGTCGTGGCTGGCCATGAGGTCGACGTCGCTCGCAATGCGACGGTCGACGTTCCCACCGAGGCCGCTGCGGGATTCCTCGCGCAGCCCGACAACTGGCAGCCCGTGGCCAAAGGCAAGGGCGACACCCCGAAGGACGGTGAGTGATGCCCCTCGCATCGCAGTTTGGCTACAAATCCGAATCTACGGTCGGTACGCCCGTCACCGTGGACAAGTTCCTCGACATCACGTCGGAGTCGATGAAGGTCCAGATGGGTCGCGCCTCGGCAACGACGAAGCGCAGCGGCCAGCGTGTCGCCCGCTCCGATCGTGCCGTGCCCTACCAGCTCGGCGCTACCGGTTCGATCAGCCTCCCGATGCTGACCAAGGGCGGTGGCATCCTGCTGACCCACGCCCTTGGTTCCACCTCGACGGCGGGGCCGACCGACGCGACGTACACGCACACGAACACCATCGGTGACCTGACCGGCAAGTCGCTCACGATCCAGTTCGACCGCCCTTTCGCTGGCGGAGCGTCTCAGGCGTTCACCTACAACGGCTGCAAGATCACGAAGGCCGAATGGTCGCTCGTCCAGGGTGGCGTGCTCGAGGCCATGTACGAGTTCGACGCCTGGTCCGAAACGACCGCAACGTCTCTCGCCTCCCCGTCGTACGCCTCGGGCGCCGAGGTCGTGGCGTTCCCCTCTGCCTCGTTCACCGTGGCCGGCTCGCAGGTCGATCTCGTCGACTACAAATGCACGCTGACCAACGGGCTCAAGACGGACCGCCGCTACATCGCCGGGTCAGCGAGCAAGGGGGAGCAGCTCGAGAACGCCATGCGGTCGATCACGGTCCAGTTCACTTGCGACTTCCTCAACCTCACCGACCTCAACCGGGTGAAGTCGACCACGCAGTCCGGCGCTCTCGCGTCGTGCATCCTGACGTGCAACGGTCCGACCTTGCTCGGCACCTCGGCGTATCCCGGCTACACCTTCACGACCCCGGCGCTCCAGTTCGATGACGCCGATGGCATCAAGGTCGACACCGACGACCCGCTGCGGGTGACGTTCACCGGCACCGCCCTGTGGGACACGACGAACAGTGCCCTGACGATCGCGCAGCGCACCGCCGACACCACGCCGGCCTGATGCCTCTCGCCCAGGACGGCATCGAGGTTGAAGGACTCAGGGAACTCGCGAAGGCGCTCAAGTCGCTCAACGAGAAGCATCTGACGAACGAGTTGAAGACCGTCAACTTCCGTGCTGCCTCCGAGGTTGTGTCCGAGGCCCGTGGGAACACGTCGTCACGCATGCAGGCGTCGGCTGCTTCCCGGCTCAAGGCCACCAAGACCGCTGCTTACGCAGCCGTCCGGCTTGGTGGGCAGCCGTTCGACCTCGGGGCAGAGTTCGGAGCTGTGCGCGGGATCATGCGTCAGACCGGGCGTGGAGTGGTGACGGGCTGGAACCAGTTCGAGCCGTGGAAGGGCAACGGTGGAGACGCCGGCTACTTCCTGTATCCCGCCATCCGGTCGAAGGTCCCCGAGTTGATGGAGACCTACGGCGACGAGATCGAGAAGATCACCGACAAGATGCTCGGAAGGGTGAGCTGATGGCACGTGCCAAGGTGGCCCCGAAAGACGACAGCGCAGGGCTGACCCTGACCCTCGCCGGGAAGCGCTACGAGGTGAACGTCCAGACGTTCACCATTCCGGAGTCCGCCATGATGGCCGCGGCCATCGCCCGGCTGACCAGTGACGCCGCTGCGGTGATGGGTGTCGAAATCAAGACGACCCCGGACATGTTCATTGCCTCGGCTGCCTACGTGGTGGCCCGGCGCGACGAGCCGACGCTCACCTACGACGACTGGTTCAACCGGTTCACGATGGCCGAGCTGCAAGAGGCCGTGTCGAACCCCGAACGCCTCGGTGGTGACCACCCGGAAGCGTGAGGCGTCGGCTGCTCCCTGAGTGGCCGGCGCTCTCGCACTGGTTCGGAATCCACCCGTGGGACGTCTATCGCCTCACCCCCGCTGAGCTTCGCGCGTACCAGCGCGCCCTACCCAAGGAACGGTGATCGTGGCGAGAGAGCGTGCAGTCACGATCAAGTTCCTGGCGGACGTTAAGGAGTTCGCCAAGGGCACAGCCCTCGGTGGCCAGGCGGCCGAGGGAATGGCCGGGAAGCTCGGCGGTCTGGCCGGGACGATCGGCTCCGCCTATGCCGTGGGCAAGGTGGTGGAGTTCGGCAAGGCCAGCGTTGAAGCAGCGATGGATGACGCCAAGGCGCAGACCATCCTCGCGTCGACCCTGAAGAACACCACGGGCGCGACTGACGCCCAGATTGCCTCGGTCGAAGACTTCATCGCTCAGACCCAGGACGCCACGGGCGTCATGGACGACGAGTTGCGTCCGGCGTTCCAGAACCTGGTCCGTGTCACGAAGGACGCTCAGGACGCTCAGGGCCTCCTCACCCTGGCAATGGACATCTCGGCCAGCACTGGCAAGGACCTCGAGTCCGTGTCGATGGCGTTGGCGAAGGCTCACGAGGGCTCGACCGGCAAGCTGAAGGCGCTCGGCATCGAGACGAAGGACGCCGAGGGTAAGGCCCTGTCCTTCGCTGAGGTGCAGAAGCAGCTCACCGACCAGTTCGGCGGCGCGCAGGCTGTCGCTGCCGATACCGCTGCCGGGAAAATGGCGATCATGCAGGCCCGCTATGCGGACCTACAGGAGACCATCGGCGCAGCTTTGCTCCCTGTGATGTCGGAGCTGGTCGGCGTCGTCTCCGGCGTGCTCGAGTGGTTCTCGTCCTTGGACGAGGGAACGCAGCAGTGGATCGTCCGTCTTGCCATGTTGGGCGGCGGAGTCGTCCTTGCCACCCGCGCCATCACGGGAATCGTCGGCCCGATCAAGAACGTCGGAAGTCTCTTGAAGTCGGCCGGCGTGTCTGCTGGCGGTGCCGGGCTGGCCTTGGGTGCGCTCGGTGTCGTGGCGGCTGCGTACGCCGTACACGCTGCCAGCGCTGCGAAGCACACGCGCGAGGTGGCGAAGGCCATCGGGGAGATGGACCGGGCGTCGGATTCCGAGCTGGCCGACCTTCTCGTCAAGGCAATGATGGAAGCAACCGCAGCCGGCACCCCGATGAAGGACGTGCTTGCGGACATCGCTAGGGAGAGCATCAGCGCCGCTGAGCGTTTGCGGGACATGGCTGCCGCCAACGACACGAACGTACCCCTGGCCAACGCTCTTACCGAGGCGATCAACCACGAGCTCGAGGCGCAGAAGAATCTGGCGGAGAACACCGCCCGCACAAACGAGGTCATCGACGAGGCAACGGGCGCCAACGAGGACGCAGCGGCAGCCACGGAAGAGAAGGCCGAGGCCGACAAGGCTGCCGAGGAAGCGGCGAAGGCCCACGAGGACGCCGTGCGGTCCCTGTTCGACGCCATCGTCGGCGCTGCCGACAAGACGCTCGGCTACCGGGACGCTCAGCGCGACGCCCGCACGGCATCAGACGAGTACCTGTTGTCGATCCTCAACCTGACCAACGCCGACAAGGACCAGCGGACCACGCTGGAAGACGTCGCCGTTGCGATGGACGGCGCACAGAAGGCGATGATGGGCCAGGCGCAAGCTGCGGCCGATCTGTGGGCGGCTCAGCTCGAGGCCAACGGCGCAGTCCTCACTGCTGGCGACCGAGCGAAGATCTACCGGGACGAGCTCTCCAAGCTCGCTGGGTCGCTTGCTGCGGGTGACCCGCTGCGGTCGAACCTCGAGGCGTTGATCGAACAACTCGGGCGCGTCCCTCGCGACGTCACGACCACCATCACCACCAAGTTCGTCGGCGGCACAGCGACGAAGGGCGGATGGGGCGGCATCCCTACGGCTAGTGGCGATTTCGTTGGGGACCAGCGGGCCCGATGGGTGGGTGAGCTGGGCCCGGAGCTGTTCATCCCGGATTCCCCGGGAACGATCGTTCCAGCGAAAGACGCTCCGAAGATGATGAGCGCCGGCAACTCGTCTCCCATCATCATCAACGTCTCCGTAGCTGGCTCGGTCGTGACCGAACGCCAGCTTGTGGACGTCGTCCACGAAGGGCTGCTACGCAAGCAGCGGTCCGGCTCGCTCGGGCTGGCGTCATGACGTGGCCGACAATCCAATACCAAGCAGCGTTCGGTGCTTACCCCTTCGCATTCGCTGGCGGCACATACGTCGACCTCGCTGCTTACGTCACACAACTCACGATCATCTCCCCGACTCGATCCCGAATGCTGGACACCTTTCGCGCTGGGACGATGACGGCAACGCTCGACAACGCTGACCGTCGTTTCGACCCGACGAACCTGTCTGGCCCGTACGTGTCTGGTGGTCGTTCTCAGATCATCCCGAACCTTCCCGTTCGTGCTGTCGCGACGTACAGCGCCACTAACTACTCCCTGTCGACCTGCTTTCGAGATTCTGGCGGTGTGACGTGGGCAGACCCGTCATGGTCGGAGACGGTCTGGGCGGCGACAGACGGTTTCAAACTCCTCGGGCGCGCCCCCATCGCCGCCTCCTCCTTCCGGGGCGGCGGAGATGGCGAGCAGAGCGGAGCTCGAATCAATCGCATTCTCGACAACATGGGGTGGGCCGGTGGCGCTTACCGCTCGGTTGCCACCGGCCTCAACCGGATGCAAGCGTCGTACCTCGACATGCAGCCATTGCAGGAGCTGCAGCTCGTCGCAGCGTCGGAGGGCGGCGAACTGTGGTGCGCCGGCAATGGGGCGGTTACGTTCAAGGACCGCAGCTATCGGACGTCCACAACCTCGTGGACGTTCTCCGATGCCTCCGGGTCGAACGACTACACAGACCTTGAGTTGTCTGACGACGACGACGTCATCGTCAATTTTGCGTCGATCACTCGTGTCGGTGGATCGGCTCAGGTTGCCTTCGACGCCACCTCGCAGGACAGCTACGGCTACTCCACCACGGGGCAATGGCAGCGGACCGATCTGGTGATGTATGACGATGCAGAAGCGGCCGGCATTGCCTGGCTCGCTGTCGACGTCAACGCCGATTCGATCGTGCGGTTCTCTTCGATGACCGTTGACCCCACCGTGAATGACGCCTTGTGGACTTTCGTCCTTGGGATGCAGTTGGGCGACCGGGTGACGATCACCAAGACACCTCCGGGTGGCGGGTCCGCTATCACCCGTAAATGCTTTGTCGAGGGATGGCGTCACGACATCACCCCCGGCAACGGCGGCACGCAAGGCGTGTGGCGAACCGAAGTGATCTTGTCCAACGCCGAAGGCGCATGGGACGACACGTTCTTCGTGCTCGACTCGTCGCTCCTTGACGGCGCCCACGTCCTGCTTTGGTGAGGTAACCCGATGACCGTCCCCGGTGGATTCACTGCGAGCACGACGCTGGCCGCAAGCTCACTCAACTCGTTCCCTGCGGGCCGTGTCACCCACGCGACGCAGACCACGGCACAGACCGGCATCGGAACGTCCGCCACCGACCTGACGTCGTTGTCGGTTTCAGTCACGACGACTGGGACGCGTCGGTACAAGATCACGGGACTGGTGAACATCGTTCAGCAAGCGACCGCAACGCTCGGCGTGCTCTACCTGTATCGAAGTGGCACTCAGCTCCACGCAGTGTCCGCCAACCTCGCCGGCACTGTCTACGGCATTGGGATTACCGTCGTGGTGTACGACGCGCCAGCGGCAGGGACCTACACCTACAAACTCGCTGCCGCTGCAAACAGTGGAACGATCAACACGGCTACAGCCAGCACGGCCCCCGGATTGCTCCTCGTGGAAGACATCGGCTCTACCTGATGCCTACAAGGCTCGCTCTCCTGGTGGCTGGCGGGCTGTTCGCGTGTGGCATGTGTTACCCGGCCATGTGGCCGTATCTCGGCGGAGGTGCGTTGCTCACGGCAGCGCTGGCAATCGGAGGATCTGATGGTGGCGGACCTACTCATCGTTCTCGTGCTCATCCTGTGTTCAGGCGTTGGCGTGAGGGTCGTTACCCGTTTGAGGAGTGAGCTCAGCTCACTCGGTGTGCGGGTGTCGCTCGCTGAGCAGGCGTGTCGCCGCTTGGATACGTCGGTGGATCTGGCGCTCGATCGCACGGAGGCCACGCACGATGCGCTGTTCGCCCACGAGTGCAAGCCCTCGACGGCTGCCCACTCGCCGGTTCTCGTGAAGAAGGTCGCCAAGAAGGCGGCTCCGGTCAAGAAGGCCGCTGCCAAGAAGGCACCCGTCCGCACTCGGTGAAGCGGACGTCCTTCGATCCAGCGCGCCCCGCCTGCGCTGTGTCCCAACACTCGTGCCCCGCTGCGATCAGCACCCCCTTGCACCGAGCGTCGACGTCCTGATCGAGGAAGAACCGCACAATCGAGGCGGTCGTCGACTGGACGTCAGCCCGCAGCAGCGAGGTGCTGGCGAGCGATTTCGAGGTCTTCGACCGCAAGCACCGGGAACGCCTCGAAGATCTCGTCGTCGGGGATCTCGCGCTCGATGTAGGCACGTACGGTGTCGACCGGAATGCGGGTACCAGCGAACACCGGGCGGCTGCCGTGGACGCCGGTTCTCCGCTCGATCCGACCATATGACTCCGCTGGACGGGCGAGGCGGGCACGGGCCTCGGATCGAATCACGTCGAGATCGAGAACCTGCTGCAGCATGCGGACCGATTCGACGATTCGCCGGATCACTCGAACATGGATGCCGCGGTCTTCCAGCTCACGCACCACCCGACCTTGAACCAGATCTTCGAGCGAGTACGTCCAGATCAAGGATCGGCCGACTCGGGCCTCGTGAGACGGGTACACGAGACCAGCAGTATTCCAATCGCGCAGCCGGCGCTCAGGCACACCGATTACGCGACTAGCCGTCGATCGAGGGACACCGATCAACACGTCGTCGTCCATGCCCAGCATTGTGCATCACACGGGGTGGTTCCGGCGAGCGGGTCTTTCGAGGGTGTCGGGGATCGTCCTACACCCTGAGCTGCTCGCCCGGATCCGGTGGAGCGCCTCGGGCGCCATCGGCGGCCCACTGCTCCACGACCTCGAGGTACGCCCGCTGCTTGTCGACGGCGGCCAGGGCGTACCACCACAGGGGGTCGAGCTCGACCTCGGCCAGGAGCTCGTCGACCTCGGGACCTTCGGCGGCTTCCTCGTCGGTGGTCTGCCCGATGCCGTACGTAGCCATCAGGCCACGAGAGGCGACGATCGCGCGCTTCCCGGCCGTGGCCTGCTCGTCACATCACGATTCCACCGGCGCTCCTGGCGGGGGGCGTGCCCTCACCTCGGCGGAGGACCCAGCCTTGTCAATCATCGGAGTGCTTGCCGTGTCCAAAGCTCTGCAAGACGTAGCAGCATTCTTACTCCTGCTGGCGTCCATCGTCGGCGCTATCGGAGTGCTCGCCAAGTTCACCCGCATCGGCAGGCCAGTGGCGTGGCTCTGGCGGCGCATCGTCGTGGAGCCGTTCACTGCCTGGTTCCGCCATGAGGTGATGACCGTCGTGCAGACCGCCATCAAGGCCGAGGTGGCAGCGACCGTCGAAGCACAGTTCGCCAAGCTCATGCAGCCCAACGGCGGCCGGTCGCTCTACGACATCGCCAAGGCGGTCCACGACCTCGGGTCCAAGCTCGACGACCACGTAACGGGCGTAATTCCCAAGCAGTAACGCACGCTATTCGATCCGTTCATTGCGCGTTATGCGCCGAGTCCAAAGCTATGCGTCGGTGTGCAAACCGTAGGAGGCCACGTGGACATCATCCCTCGCTCAACGTGGGAAGACCCGGCCTACCGGATCAGCGGTCCACCGGCTCAGCTCGGACTCATCTCCGGACTCACCGCCCACTACCCGGGCGGGAACCCTGGTGACCTGTCGACGGACGCCAAGTGTGCGAGCTACATGCGCTCGATGCAGCGGGAGTACGTCATCGACCGTGGCTACTCGCTCGGCTACAACTGGATGATCCCGCCCAGCGGCTCCATCTGGGAGGCCCGGGGGATCTTGTACAACAACGCTGCGGACGGCTCCTCGTCGTGGGGCCTGCGTTCGTTCGCTGTGCAGTTCGCCAACGGTCCAGGCCAACCGCTCACCGACGCACAGGTCACCTCGGGACGCTGGCTGCATGGGTTCCTGATGGCGCTGTGTGACCGCTCCGTGACCTGGCATGGACACGGACAGGTTCGGGGCCAGACATGGCCGACGCTCGCCCCTGTGGGCAAGTGGTCGACGTCCTGCCCCGGAGACCTGATCTGGCAAGCAGTGAAGACAGGCCAGCTCGACTACCGCCCGCTGCCACCCCCGATCGTCATACCCCCGGAGGACGACATCATGTACCGACTCATCCGTGTCGCTGGTGACCTCGCCGTCTACAAGGTCGACGCCGTACACGCTCTGTGGATCGAGAACGGTGACGCTGCCGAGGCTCAGCGAGTCGGTGCGGTCGGCGGCGAGATCCAAGAGGTTCCCCGCTATCTGCTCAACGCCTACCGCCTGGTGGGCCGCGGACCGTTCGGCATCCCCGGCGTCACCACCACTCCGGCTGACTTCAACTCGTGGGCCCAGTGACCCTCCTCGTACCTCTCGTGGCGCACGAGGTCGATCACGACCTGTACCGCTTCGACTGGCCGGTGGGTGCGCCCAAGCCATCGACGTATGGCGACCCGTCCGACCTCGATCTGTTGCGGGCCCGTGCTCGTCGGCTCCGTCTACTCCCCTTCGACGTGATCCCTTTGGAGGACCCGCAATGAAGCTCAAGCAGTTCGCCGCCACCGCTAAGGCGTGGGTCGGCTTCGTCGTCACGCTCGCCGCCTCGTTCGGCATCGACGGCTCCACTCAGCTCAAGGACGTGGGCAAGAAGCTCGTCGCTGCTGCGGTCGTCCTGCTCGGCGTCTACGTCGTCCCGAACAAGCAGGACTGATGCCCGGGTACGACTCAGGCTCGTACGACGCCGGGGTCTACGACGACAACGCCGATGTCGTGGCGTTGCTCAACCGGTACGCCGAGCCCACGACCAACCTCTACCGCGAAGGGCGGCGCAGCGTGTCCCGAACCTACGTGTACCACGCGACCTCGGAACTCCCCGCCATCGCTCTCGAATGGCTGGACTCTGCCGGCGAAGTCATCGACCTCACTGCTGCCACGTTCCGCATGACCATCAACCCGCTCGACGGTTCCGACGCGACGGTGAAGACGGCCGGATTCATGGGTGACGACGCATCCCCGAACCTGCTCATCACCTGGGACACGGGTGAGCTCGCAACGCTGGGTGTCGGCACGTACACGCTCCACCTCGAAGCAATCGTCGGTGGCGAGGCACGCCCATGGAAGCCGGGGAACCCTGACCGGCTCGTCATCAAGGAGACGGTGTGACCACCAACTACCCCGCAGGCCAGGACAGCTTCACGCGTCCCGCAGCAGGACAGTCGCGCAAGACGTTGAGCGAGGCGGGCCTGTTCGACAACCTCATGGACGCCAACGAGGCAATCCAGGGCGAACTCGGCGTCAACCCGTCCGGGTCGGAAGCCACGGTAGCGGCACGACTGACGGCCGCCGAAGGCTCTGTGACGGCTGAGGCTGTGACACGGGCAGCAGCGGACGCGTTGAAAGCTCCGCTTGCATCTCCCACGTTCACCGGGACGCCTGTCGCGCCCACGGCGGCGGCCGGGACGAACACGACGCAGGTCGCCACGACTGCGTTCGTGCAAGCAGCGGGTGCCGTGTTCGACGTTCGCCGTTACGGCGCCGTGGGCAACGGAGTCACCGACGACACCACGGCCGTGCAGGCAGCCATCACGGCCGCTGCCAACGGCGGGACCGTGCTATTCCCGGTCGGCACCTACCTCATCACGTCGGCACTGACGGTGACCGCGTCAGCGGACAACGTCGGATCACCCACCTGGCAGGGTGGCGGTATCCACCTCGTGGGCTCGTCGGCCCGCCGCTCGGTCCTCAAGGCGTCGGGCGGCATCAAGCTCGTCGACCTGACCGCCAACCTGTCGGCGTTCTGTTCAATCGAGAAGCTGACGTTGCTCGGCCCGGGATCGGGAACTGCCAACTCCGTCGCCATCGACGCCGAGATCAGCGCGCAGTTCTCACTACGCGACGTCTACATTCGCGACTTCAACGTCGGAGTCCAAGCGTACGACTGCACCGGCTGGTCATGGAGCAACGTCCGCACCTGGTACTGCGGTACTGCAATGCGGCTCGGCTACAACTGCGACCAGATGAACTTCGCCAACTGTGATTGGCGCAACTCGACGACCGCTGTGCTCATCGGCTGGCAGACAGGCGCGCACACGGGTGCGTCCCAGTACTGCGGACAGCTCAGCTTCGACGGGTGCATCTTCTCGTACTCCACCGTCGGCATCATCGTCTCTGACGCCGACGCCAAAGGCGTCCTGCTCGACGCCTGCTACTTCGAGGGCAACACCAAGGACATGGAAGTCGGCGTGTCCGGCCGTTCGGACGGCAAGGGTCCTCAGATCCTCATGCGTGGGACGTTCCACTCGGCCACCGTGTCGCCGCCCATTGCCATCGGCATCGACGTATTCAACCGGCCGCAGATGGTGCTCGACCACTGCTCGACCGATGGCGCAAGTCGTTACACCGTGTTCGTCAAGGTGAACGACACCAACGCCACACAGGTCGTCTTGCGGTCGTGCTTCGTGCGCGCCGTGACCGCAGCGCTCCAAATCGGGACGAGGAACTTCAACGACACGGGCGAGTTCCGTGAGTCGTACTCGTACAACGGCCAGCAAACGGAGATGTGGGATTGGGGCTCGTTCCCCTCGTCCGGCCCTGGTCGCGCCCATCTGTTCTACAACGCCGGCACCAAGACGCTCATGACGTGGGGACGCTCCACGACTGGCGGCTCAGTGCTGAATCAGCTGGACCTTGTGGACCGCACCGGCAACGTTCTCGTACTCACCGGCAACACCTCTGCGTTCATCGCCGCCACGTCAGTGGCATCGCTGCCAACGGCGGGCGTGTCGTATCGCGGCTGCCTGGCCTTTGTTCCGGGCGGAACGGGCGTGGCTGATGCGGTCTACTGGTGTCGCAAGAACGCCGCCGACGCCTATGAATGGCAAGTGCTGGCCTGACCCCCTCCATCGCACAAGGCCCCCCGCTCCAACCGGAGTGGGGGGCCGTTCGTCGCGTATGGCCTCACACCACCCGCCGCCGTCGTGCCACCAACAACGCCAGCATCCCAACAGCGAGCACCCCGACCCCGACCCCCACCAACGGCGCAGCATCCCCACCGGTCACCGCCAACTCCCCGTGAGGCACGGCCACGGTGGCTGTCGTGTCGCCCACGTAGTCCGAGCAACACCCGGCCGGCTCTGCCAGGGTGGTGGTTGTGCCGCAGATGAGGTTGCCCATCGTCGTGCAGTCCCAACACGCCTCGTCCTCCTGGCAGACCACCGTCGAAGATGGAGCCGAGTAGAGGTCGCTCCAGCCGGCGATCGTGGTCGGTGTCTCACGCTTCGGCACTGGAGCGCTGTACGTCACCGTCGTCTCGGTGGTCGACGGCTCGAGCGCGACCGTCGCGACAGGCTCAGTAGTAGCCGGCAGAGTCGTGGTCGTAGTTGCGAGCTCGGTCGTCGTGGTCGTGTCGGCCGCGGTCGTCGTGCTTGCGAGCTCCGTCGTTGTCGTCGCCACCGGGCACGACACGGAATAGCTGGCGTGGAAGTTGTCGCCCTCCTGCCGATAGTCGTTCCCTGCCGTCCGGTCCCACACCTCGACGACGTGATCCCCGGCAAGATCGAGCGCACCGGAGAACGACCACCAGGGCCCGTCGTCAGTAGCAGCGTGGTCAATCGTCGCCACCGTCACACCATCGACACGGATGGTCACCTGCGTGACGAACGGGGCAGCCGAACCGCTGTAGCCGTCACACGCTGCGTTGCTCTCTACCGCCATCGTTCCTTCTCCTTCTCGTGGTCACGTTCCGCCGTGAACCATGAGGACTGCACGACCAGGGAGGGCGGGCCGGGTCGTGCAATCCTCGCAGCTCACGAGGTGGGGGGACCGTGACCCTCACGGTCCCCCGGTACTTACTTCCGTTCGATCGCACGGGCCTCCACCACCCGCAACTCACCACGAGGCAACGGCCGGCTGATCGCCTGCACACGCCGGGCCCTGCCCAGTCGCCGCTGGACACCCAGCACCGTCCCGACGATCGCCACACCGGCCAGCACCGGGACAGCGACGACCACAACAGCGACCGCACCGACCGCCAACAGCACCGCAGCCCCGCAGAACGCAGCGACGTGGGTGCCAAACCCGCTCATGACCGACGTGCTCGACGACGGCCGCTGCGCTGGCTCAGGCTGGCAGTTGGAGCCCACATGCACATGCACGTTGGTGTTGACCCGGCTCATGAGTTGCCCCCGAACGTGAAGCGCCAGATCGTGCGGCCCACATCGAGGCCCGTGTGCCACCACTCGGTGAGCGCGTAGGCAATGAACGGGTCCTGGTTGGACTGAGCGTTACGCCACAACTGCTGCCAGCCGTAGATGATGAACGCCAGCCCCAACGGCTTACGCACGATGGCGGACCACTTCCACGCCTTCTTCAGCGATTTGAACGGGTCAACGGGTGCTGGCTTGTCCATGCCGGGGACCTGCGCGCTCACCGCGCACCCCACAGCATCCACACAGCGAAGAACGCCAGTGGGATACCGAAGAACACCCACGCCAGAGACGCCACGGCTTCGTGCGCATCATCGTCGTTCCACTCCTGGCCGCTCATCGCATACCACCGAGCGCTTGCAGCCGCATCCACACGGCAACACCGAACACGCTCAGCGGGAGCGCTAAGGCCCACAGCCGGTAGCGACTCTTCGCTAGCGCCACGATCACCAACAGGATAAGCACGCAGGCGACTGCACCCTGAACCATCTGTGTTCCTGTCCACGCATCAGCGTTGAGCTTCACTGCCCACCTCCGCTCATCTCGTCGAACCACACCAAGAAAACCACCAGGCACATACCTGCAATCGCAGCCCATACGACGATCACCACGGAGCCCCTTGAGCGTGAGCCATGAGCACCATGCCGATGAACGTCACGCCCGCAACCATGAAGGCCAGGTAGCGAGTACGCGGAACCAACATGCCGATCAGCACGACCCAGACAAGGGCGCCCTCGACCATCTCAACCTGCGTGTGCTCCGCTGCGATCACTTCGGGATCTCGCAGTGGTAGAACGCCCACTCGCCACCACGTGCATGACACTCGTCGAGCGTCTGCACCTTGTGGATTGACAACCCCAGCAGCACCAGGAAGCAGACCAGTAGCAGGTTGCGCAACGCCACCCACCCTCCGTAGCTCACGACTTCACCCAGTCCGGGGGCGCCATGGCCATTGCCCACTCGACGCCCTCGCGCAGCAGATCCATGTCACGGTCACGCTGTGCCTGTCGCTCGGCTGCCAAGCGGTCCAGCTTCTCGCCCGCACGCTTGGCCCCGTAGGCAAACGCCAGCGGGTACGCAACCAGCGCAGACAGCATCACCCCGACGATGATGGCGTCGGTCACTTCGGGTCTCCCGGCTTCTTGGCGGCGGGCTTGCCGCTTGCCTTTGCGTCCGCCGCCTCGTCTTCGCCAGACCGTCCACGCTTCAACTGGGCCGGGATGACGGGCTTGTAGTCGGTGGCGGCACGGTCGATGCACTTGCCGATCACCTCGTCCTGATCGACACGCCCGCCGTACATCTCCCACGCCTTCGTCGCGTAGCCGTACATCTCCATGCGGTGATCGTGGTCCTTGGGCTGGACGAGCAGTAGCGCCTCGATCAGCTTGTACGCAGCTCCATGGGCAGCGTGGTTGGCCACGTACTCCGGCGAGTCCTCGACGCCGGGAGCTGCCTTGCCCTGGTGCGGGAACCGTGCGTCGATCGCGTCAGCCAGATCGGACAGCAGAAGGTTCATGGCGTTGGCCAGCTTGCGGCCGGTCAGTACCTCCGGCTCTTCGAGCTTCGTGTCTCCGTCGTGCTGCATGGTGTCACTCATTGTTCCTCCGGTTGACTACTGGTGTGCGTGATGTACTGTACACGCATGCGACGGCTAGCAGTCAAGTACCTTCCAAATAAGACAGAGGTAGCGGGGTCCGTTGACCTAGTGGCGCAGTTATCCCAGCGCTATCCCAGGGCTATTCGTGGCGTACGGGACGCGCTGTCCGTTGCGTGCGTCGTGCGCTACAGCAGCGTTCACACCGGGCTTGCGCTGAGCGCCTACACGGGCTCGCTCCTGGCCTACGCCGAAGGCTCGTACTGGCTCGACCGACAGCGAGAGCGCAAGGGCGCCGTGGGCGAAGAGGAACCCGGCGACACGTGGGACCCCGAGGACTGGTTCGACATGATCTGTAGCGGGGCACACATCCACCCGCCACTCGTGCTCAAGCACTGGCCCACCAAGGACGGCCACGCCTACTACGTCCTCGTCACCCACGACATCGGCACCGACAAGGCACCCATCACCGTCGAGTCGTTCAAGGAACGGGAGTCGCTACTGCGCGACGTCGCCGGCCTCGGCTGCCGGACCTGCGTGGTGGAGCGAGACCCGAACCACGGCGGGCGGGCCACCGTCTACTTCAACGGCGTGCGACTCGAGCACTACGAGCCAGAACCCATCCCCGACCCGCTGCCCACCTGCTCGATCAAGGGCTGCGAGATCCCGAGCACGCACCATGCCTTGCTCGACCTCGACGGCGAGCACCAAGCCCTGCTGTGCGCCGAGCACATGACCAAGCATGAAGCCAAGGTGATCGACCAACACCCCGCCCTGTACGAGTGCTCCACCGATCGGTGGTGGGTCGAGTCCGACGACGGCACCGCCTCGGTCTGCACCGACCTCGCACCCGACCTACCGGACGAAGACGAGGCGAATAGGGAGTACACCCCCGATTCTGACCCCCTCTTGCCCCTGCATCTTCGTGGTGCAGCCGTGCGAGAGGGGAGCGGGGTCGCCTCACCGTGGCCGGCGCCCACCATGCCCGCCGTGGAGCCCCCCAGGCCCGTCGACGAGGGCCCCCGGGCCCGTCCCCACGGAGCCACCGAGGGCACCAAGGGGGGGCGCATGTTCGACCTCCTGGCCAACGCTCAGGGCCCGTTGCGACGAGGCACCCTGGCCGAGTACGCCGAACTCAGTCCAGCCACCGTCGACAAGTACCTGACCACCTGGGCCGACATCGGCGCCGTCACCAAGACGGGCCAGCTCTGGCAGATCGCTGCCGAGTACAGCGATGCGTGTACGCTCAACCTCCGTGGCAGGGAAGAAGACACAGGTGAGTGACATCAGGGCCCTGATCGAGTCCGAGGCCGTCACCATCGAAGAGATCGCAGAACGCCGGGAACGTTCGATCCACACCCTGCTGTCGTTCGCCCAGGGCCGCGTGCCCAAGGGCGCCGACCCGTGGCCTGAGATGGTCAAGACGTCGGGCCGCACCCGGCTCTACTGCTGGACCGAATGCTCCAACTGGCTGGACCGCTGGTCACCTGTCGGGCGAGTAACCTGACCCCCTCGGATGCTCCTGCGCTCCGCTCCCGCCCCCTGGCTTCTAGCCGGGGGGCGGTTGTGCGTTTCCGGGGCTAGGCGGCATCATCGGGGCCGAACATCTGCGACACGATGGACTGATGGTGGGGCACTCATCAGCGCAAGGCACATGATTAGGAATCCTGGTGGGCACTATGGCCTAGTTGCGCTTACGAGCGCATCTGCGCTACCTTGCCGCTCATGAGTTCAGCAGAGCGAATCCTCAGCGACCTGATCTCGACCACCGAGGCCGCTGAACTCATGGGGGTTCATCGCTCAACGGTCGAGCGACAGCTCGTACACAACGGCGGACAGATCATCGGCAAGCGCATCGGCGGCAAGTGGGTCGTGTTGCGCTCCAGCGTTCCGGTCCCTGTCTCGTCGCCCACCATCGACGGCGCGTCCCCCTCGTCGGCAGGGATGCCCCTGGCCCCTTGGAGCTCCCCGAGCTCCGAGGGGCTCGGCGGGCCCACCTCATAACAGACCAATGCCCGTCCCCGCTCGGAAGGCGAAAGGGACGGGCATCAGAACAACAGGAGATTGTAATGACACTCGACCTTTCCACCATCCAACTCAGCAAGGGCAACCACCAAAGCCCGAACGGCGGCATGTGCATGATGGAGGCCGCTGCCATGCTCGCCGGCGAGCCGCACAGTGCTCGGCCTGCGTGCGTCGATCCGGTCATCGGTGCGTTCTGCCGCACCTGGCAAGACGAGCTGGACGACGAGCAGCGAGAAACGCTGGCGAAGCCGCTGATTCCGTTGGTGCTCAACACGCACACCACGGGTGAGCTGACCGACCGCCGCGCGATTATGGTCGGGGACTGGTGCTGGCGTGTGGTCCTGCCGATGTGGCTGGACCTGGTGCCGACGCTGGCCGAGCACTCTGACGCACTCCGGGCACAGCCTGAGGCCACAAACGTGGACGAGTTGCGGGCACTCTCCCGATTCGGGAATGCCGCTGGGGATGCCGCTCGGGATGCCGCTCGGGCTGCCGCTGGGGCTGCCGCTTGGGCTGCCGCTGGGGCTGCCGCTGGGGCTGCCGCTGGGGCTGCCGCTTGGGATGCCGCTGGGGCTGCCGCTTGGGCTGCCGCTTGGGATGCCGCTCGGGCTGTCGCTTGGGATGCCGCTGGGGCTGACGCTTGGGATGCCGCTTGGGATGCCGCTGGGGCTGCCGCTTGGGCTGCCGCTGGGGCTGCCGCTGGGGCTGCCGCT
>ERZ869925.606-NODE-606-length-23965-cov-4.188624_pt1 | contig 23965 bp, 33 predicted proteins | sample MGYA00579311_ERZ869925 | MGnify/ENA primary metagenome ERZ869925 (study PRJEB32216, sample SAMN09231817) | wastewater metagenome | place: USA: Maryland | collected 2016-07-30 | study: EMG produced TPA metagenomics assembly of the PRJNA472060 data set (Reclaimed...
GGAAAATTTTTATGCACGCGAATTCGATAGGGGGGGGGGTGCCCCAAACCGGCCGCCGTGGAGTGGCCCGCCGACCAGGTGGAGCGCCGCACGGTGGCCAGCCTGGTGCCTTACGCGCGCAATGCGCGCACGCATTCTGAGGCCCAGGTCGCGCAGATCGCGGCCTCCATCCGCGAGTGGGGATGGACGAACCCGATCCTGCTCGACGAGTCGGGGACCATCATTGCTGGGCACGGGCGCGTCCTGGCGGCGCGGCAGCTCGGGCTTGATGACGTACCCGTCATGGTTGCCCGCGGCTGGACAGACGCGCAGCGGCGCGCCTACGTGCTGGCCGACAACAAGCTCGCGCTGAACGCGGGCTGGGACGACGAGCTGCTCGGTTCGGAATTGAAGGGCCTGGTGGACGATGGGTTCGACGTCGTCCTGGTGGGCTTCTCCGACGACGAGCTCGCGGACCTGTTCGCCGAGAAATCGCCCGGCCTGACCGACCCCGACGTGGCGCCGGCGGCCCCGGCCGTGCCAGTGTCGAAAGAGGGTGATCTCTGGATCCTCGGCCGGCACCGCATCATCTGCGGCAGTTCGACGGATGCGCACACGGTCGGCCGGGTGCTCGGCGACGTGCGTCCGCATCTGATGGTGACGGACCCGCCGTACGGGGTCGAGTACGACCCGAGCTCGCGACAGAAGGCAGGCGTGGGATCTGCCGGCGCCGCCACGGGCAAGGTACTGAACGACGACCGCGCGGACTGGCGTGAGGCGTGGGCCTTGTTCCCCGGAACGGTTGCGTACGTGTGGCACGGCGGGCTCCACGCGGCGGTGGTGGCCGACAGCCTGATCGCGAGCACGTTCCAGATCCGGGCCCAGATCATCTGGGTGAAGACGCGGCCGGCGCTGTCCCGCGGGCACTACCACTGGCAGCACGAGCCGGCCTACTACGCGGTGCAAGAGGGCGCGGACGATCGTGCGGTGTTCCTCCCCGAGCACGAGGTCGCGGCGTACTCGGTGAAGAAGGGCGCCACGGCGGACTGGCACGGAAATCGCAAGCAATCGACGGTCTGGTTCATCGAGCACCTGAAGTCCGACACGGGGCACGGGACGCAGAAGCCGGTCGAATGCATGAAGCGCCCGATCGAGAACAACAGCAGCCCCGGCCAGGCGGTGTACGAACCGTTCAGCGGCTCGGGCACGACGCTGATTGCGTGCGAGATGACCGGCCGATCGTGCCACGCCATCGAGCTAAACCCCGCGTACGTCGACGTTGCGATTAAGCGATGGCAGGACTTCACGGGCCAGCGGGCGCGACACGCCGACGGCCGAACCTTTGACGAGATAGCCGATGGCAACCCCGGGGCCGAAGCCCACTCCGACGCGGCTTAAGCTCGTCGCCGGGAACCCCGGCCACCGCCCACCCAACGCCGCGGAGCCGATGCCACCGGCGCCGCGGAAGCTGCGCGTGCCTGGGCACCTGTCGAAGGCGGCGAAGGCGGAGTACCGACGCATCGGCACGCAGCTGGCGAAGCTGGGGATCTTCACCGACCTCGACGGTCGCGCGCTCGAGCTCTACGCCGAGACGTACGCGCAGTGGTGCGAAGCCACCGAGAAGGCGGCGAAGGCGGGAATGGTGATCAAGACCGCGGGCGGCTACCCGATGATCAACCCATTCCTCACGGTGGCAGAGAAGGCGGCGAAGCAGATGCGCGCGCTGCTGGCGGAGTTCGGGATGACCCCGTCGTCCCGGACGCGTGTGAGCGCCGACAAGCCGCAGACGAACCCGTTCGACGACGTGTGACCGGTGGAATACGCGGCGCGCGCGGCGGACTACGCCGACGCGGTGATCGCGGGCGACATTGTGGCCTGCGAGCTGGTGCAGGCGGCCTGCAGGCGGTTCATCGCCGACATCGACCGCGACGACATCTACCTGTCGGACCAGGGCGACCGGTGGTGTCGGTTCCTGGAGAAGTTGCCGCACGTCAAGGGCGCTTGGGCATCCCGGCGGGAGACCTTGCGGCTGTCCGACTGGCAGGTGTTCTGCACGGTCAACATCTACGGATGGCGGTGGGTCGATACGAACCTGCGGCGCTTCCGTGAGGTGTACGTCGAAGTTCCCAGGAAGAACGGGAAGACGTTCTGGTTCGCGGGGCTCGGCCTCGGGCATCTGACCATCGACGGCGAGTTCGGTGCCGAGGTGTACTGCGGCGCCACGACCGAGACGCAGGCCTGGGAAGTGTTCCGACCGGCGCGGCAAATCTGCGAGCGGTTCTCCGCCATCCGGGAACGCTTCGCGATCGATGTGAACGCCAAGTCGCTGGTGATCCCGGACAACGGATCGCGGTTCCTGCCGGTGATCGGCAACCCGGGTGACGGCTCGTCGCCGTCCTGCGCCATCGCAGACGAGTACCACGAGCACAAGACCAGCGACCTGGTCGACACGATGGCGACCGGCATGGGCGCGCGCGAGCAGCCGCTCCTGCTGATCATCACCACCGCGGGCACGGACATGGGCGGACCGTGCTACGCAAAGCGCGCGGACGTGATCAACATCCTGCGCGGCGCGGTCACCGACGATCGCGTGTTTGGGATCATCTTCGGTCTCGACGAGGACGACCGCTGGGACACGCTCGAGGCCGCGAAGAAAGCCAACCCGAATTTCGGGGTTTCGGTCAACGAGGACTTCATCCTCGGCCAGCTCGAGCAGGCGCGCCGCTCGGCGGCAAAACAGAACGCGTACCGCACCAAGCACCTGAACCAGTGGGTCGGCGCGCGCGCGGCGTGGATGAACATGCTGGCGTACCAGCGGCAGCGCCGGCGCGAGCTCAGGCTCGAGGAGTTCCGCGGCTGCCGGGCGTTCGCGGCGCTCGACCTGGCCAGCAAGGTGGACGTGGCGTGCTGCGCCATCCTGCTGGAGAAGCCCGGCGGCAAGCTGGCCGCGTTCGTCCGGCACTACCTACCGGAGGCGCGCATCACCGATGGCGGATTCACGCGCTACAAGGAGTGGCACGCGGCGGGCTGGATCACGGCCACACCGGGCGAGGTCATCGACTTCGAATTCATCGAGCGCGACCTCGAGCAGTTGAAGTCCGACCTGGAGCTGGTGGACATCGCGTACGACCCGTTCCAGGCGACGCAATTCGCGACACGGCAGATCGAGAAGGGCTACCCGATGATCGAGTACGGGCAGACGGTCCGGAATATGTCGGAGCCGATGAAGACGCTGCACGCGTGGGTTATCGATCGGCGCATCGAGTTCGAACATGACCCGGTACTCATGTGGATGTTCGGCAACGTGGTCGCGCGAGTGGATGCGAAGGACAACATCTTCCCGCGAAAGGAAACAGCCGAGGCGGCGATCGACGGCGTGGTCGCGCTGATCATGGCAACCGGGCGCTACTTATTCAACGCGCCGCAGATCAACCCGTACGACTCAATGGACCTGGATTCGGTGGACATGGGATGAAGGGCTTCATGCTAGACGTACTCGGGATCGTCGGGGTCGGCTTGATCGTCTGGGCGCTGGCTGACGTCGACGTGCGCCTGGCGCGCGCGTTCGCCGGCGCCGTTTGCTGCGCCCTCGCGCTGCGCGGCGCGCGCGCCGCCGCCGAGGCGCGCGAGTGAGCGGTTTCCTGCAGTCCCTGTTCGAGTCCCGCGCCACCGGCGGCCCGATCGCGCATCCGCGCGACCCGGTGCTGGCGGACTGGTTCGGCGGGGGCAGCAACAGCGCGGGCGTGGCGGTCTCGCCGGACAGCGCCATGCGCACGGCGGGGGTGTACGTGTGCGTTCGCGTGCTCGCCGACACGATGGGGATGCTGCCTTGCCGTCTGTTTCGGCGCCTCTCCGATGGGTCGAAAGAACGGGCGGACGGGCACCTGCTCGACCGCGTGGTCGCGCGGAACCCGAACGCCTGGCAGTCCGCGTCGGAGTTCCGCAGTCTCGTGACCACGCACGCGGCGCTTCGCGGCGTGGGCTACGCGAAGATCGCGCTGCGCGGCGACGGCCGGCGCATGCTGGTGCCTATGCACACGGATCGCACCCGCGTCGAACAGGCTGACGACGGTACGCTGGTCTACGAGTACCGCGATGCGAAGGGAAAGCGCGAGGTGCTGCTCCAGGACGAGGTCCTCCGGATCCCGTACCTGACGCGGGACGGGGTGCAGCCGCTGTCGCCAATCCGGCAGCACGCGGAAACCGTAGCGCAGGCGTCGCTCGGGAAATCGTTCACCAACACGTTCCTAAAGAACGGCGGCCGACCGTCAGGCATCATCAAGTTCGCGGTGCCGTTCAGCAGCAACGACCAGCGGAAGAAGTTCCGCGAGTCGTTCCACGAGCAATTCACCGGCAGCCAGCGGGGCATGACGCCCATCCTGGAAGGGGCCGATTACACGCCGATCTCGGTCAGCAACGACGACGCGCAGCTCATCGATCTGCTCAAGATGTCGCTGCTCGATGTGTGCCGCATCTATCGGGTGCCGCCGCACATGGCCGGCGACCTCGAGCGCGCGACCTGGGGGAACATCGAGCACCAGCAGATCGGATTCGCGGTGCACACGATGGGGATCTGGGTGACCGGATGGGAGCAGGCGCTATCTCTGTGCCTGCTGACCGAGAAGGAACAGGAGACGCTGTTCTTCGAGTTCAACCTGGCGGCGATGCTGCGCGGCGACTCGGCCGCGCAGTCCGCGTCGTTCCTCGCCGGCCGGCAGGGCGGCTGGCTCTCGATCGACGACGTGCGCGGGATGCTGAACATGAACAAGCTCCCGGATGGGAAGGGCACGGACTATCTGCAGCCGTTGAATTACACCCCGGTGGGCGCCGACAAGCCGGCGCCGCCAAAACCGCAGGATCCGACCAATGGAAATTGAACGCCGACTCATCCTGGCCGACACGCTGCGCCTCGAGCGCCGCGACGACGGCCAAGCCTACATCGTCGGGCACGCCGCCGTGTTCAACCTTCCCAGCGAAGACCTGGGCGGATTCCGCGAGCAGATCCAGGCTGGCGCCTTCTCAAAGGCGATCGAGCAGGACGACGTGCGCGCGCTATGGAACCACAACCCGGACTTCGTGCTCGGGCGCAACCGCAGCGGCACGCTGACGCTGCGAGAGGACACGCGCGGGCTGCTGATCGAGTGCAAGGCACCCGACACGCAGACCGTCCGCGACCTGGTGCTCGCACCGATGGACCGTGGCGACGTCACGCAGATGTCGTTCGCGTTCACCGTACGGCCTGGCGGGCAGGACTGGGCGAAGGACGACGAGGGGCGCGTGATCCGCACGCTGAAGGACCTCCGGCTCTACGACGTAAGCCCGGTGACCTATCCGGCGTATCCGCAGACGGACGTCACGATCGCCATGCGTTCGTTCGAGGCGTACCGGAAGTCGATCGAGGTCGGGGACCCGGTCGTTGTTCCCGAGTGGATTGCTGATCTCGATCTCCGCCGTCGGCGTCTCGCGCTCGCCGGCTGACCCTTCCCGAATGTGACTTGTCCGCCGGCCTCGCGCCGGCGGTTCTGTTTCTGGCGCACCGCACCGCGCGCGGCGGGCGCCTCAACCCTGAAAAGCCGTGCGCGGCGCAACGTGGAGATGACACATGAGCAAGAAACTGGCCGAGCTCCTGGAGGAGCGCAATCGCCTGGTGAAGCAGAGCCGCGAGGTCCTCGACAAGGCCGAGACCGAGAAGCGCGCCCCGACGACCGAGGAGACCACGACCTACGACGCGATGTTCGGTCGCATCGACGAGCTGCGGCAGACCATCGAGCGCGAGCAGCGCCAGATCGCCGCCGAGAAGGAAACCGCCGACGATCTGCTGAAGCGTGAGAAGCCGAAGGCCCCCGAAACCGGTGACGACGGTCCGGCGGCGAAGCGCGCCGCGGTGTTCTCCAGCCCCGAATATCGCTCGGCGTTCCAGCGGTACCTGCGCGGCGACCGCAGCGCGCCGGACGAGCTGCGCGCGCTGCAGGTGGACGCGGACACCGGCGGCGGCTTCCTGCAGGCCTCCGAGGTGTTCGTCAACGACCTGATCAAGGGCGTCGACAACATCGTCTACCTGCGCGGCAAAGCGACCAAGTTCCTGGTGCCGGAAGCCACCAAGCTCGGCGCCCCGTCGCTCGATGCCGACCCGGCCGACGCGGACTGGACGTCGGAGATCGCGACTGGCAGCGAGGACAGCACGATGGCGTTCGGCCGTCGCGAGCTGACCCCGCACCCGCTGGCGAAGCGCATCAAGATCTCGAACAAGCTGCTCCGCGTGTCGATGAGCATCGAAGACCTGGTGCGCTCGCGTCTCGAGTACAAGTTCGGCGTGACCCAGGAGAAGGGCTTCATGACCGGCTCGGGCGTGGGGCAGCCGCTCGGCGTGTTCACCGCATCGTCCGACGGTGTCTCGACCTCGCGCGACGTCTCGAGCGGCAACACCACCACCGAGATCCGCTTCGACGGACTGATCGCGACGAAGTACTCGCTGAAGGGCCAGTACTGGAGCACCGCCGAGTGGATCTTCCACCGCGATGCGATGAAGCAGATCAGCCTGCTGAAGGACGGCGAGGGCCAGTACATCTGGCGCGAGTCCACCCGGGTCGGCGAGCCGGACCTGCTGCTCGGTCGTCCCATCAACATGTCCGAGTACGCGCCGAACACCTTCACCACCGGTCTGTACGTCGGCCTGCTGGGCGACTTCAAGTGGTACTGGATTGCCGACTCCCTGGCATTCACCGTCCAGCGGCTGATCGAGCTCTACGCCGAGACCAACCAGACCGGCTACATCGGCCGCCTGGAAACGGACGGCATGCCGGTGCTCGCCGAGGCCTTCGCGCGCGTCAAGCTGGCGTAAGAAGGCACCCGGCACCAACCCATAGCGTTTGAACCATCGGGGCCGCCCGCCGGCCCCGATTTTTTCGGAGAGACAGCATGAACCTGACCCAGAACGTCAAGACCAAGCGCATCCAGCCGGACGGCAGCGGCTACACCGTGGCGGCCGGCACCACCGACGTCAACAGCGACATCGTCGATACCGCAGGCTTCGAGGGCGTCCGCTTCATCGTGGCGTGGGGCGCGATCGTCTCGGGCGCCGTGACCTCGTTCAAGGTGCAGCAGAACGACGTCAATTCGGCAACCGGCATGGCCGACCTGACCGGCTCGAACATCACCGTCGCCGACACCGACGACAACAAGCTGTCGATTACCGACATCTTCAAGCCGCGCGAACGTTACATCCGCCTGGCGTTCGACCGTGGCACCCAGAACGCCACCATCGACGGCGTGATCGTCGAACTGTACGAGCCGCGCACGTTGCCCGTCACGCAGGACACCACGGTCCAGTCGGCCGAGCAGTGGGTGTCGCCGGCGGAAGGCACGGCGTAACCCGACCACGACGTTTCAACAGGGGCGGTTCCCGCCCCTTGACCAGGAGAGAGCAACATGGCCGGCGAGCCGACGAACAAAGTCTACATGCCGCAGGGCGGCGACCAGCTGGTGGTGGCTTCCGGCGGGAAGCTCACGATGGGCGCCGTCGATTACCCGCCCGCGTCCGCCCGCATTCCCAAGGTGCTGAAGACCGCCCTGGTGGGTGTGGCGTCGACGTCGGGCGGCGGCATCGCATCGGTCGCCAACCCGGAAGGCGTCGATATCCTGATCACGCGCTGCCTGCTGCATCGGACCACCAAGAGCACAGGCGCCGCGACGGCGGACATTGGCATCGCGGCCGACGGCACCACGTCGAACGACACCCTCATCGATGGCATCGACATCAACGCAACGGAGGGCGTCGACGACAACATCAAGAACAAGGGCACAAACGGCCTGGAGCGGCGCATCTGGGGCGCGACGCAGTTCCTGACCATGACCGGCTCGGCAACGAGCGCGGGTCTGGTGGGCGCCCTCTACGTCGAATACGTGGTGCCGTGAGCATGAGCGACACCAAGAGCATGCGCATGCGCGCGACCGCCGCGGGCCCGGACGGCACCTTCGTCGAAGGCCAGACCTACCACTTCGTTCCGGCAGGCTTCGTCGCCGAGCTCGTCGCCGGGGGCTATGCGGAGGAGGTCGCGCCGCGACGCGACGCCGCACAGCCTGCGGCGGCCGCTGCGGAGGAGCGCGCCGAACGACCGTCGGAGGACGCGTCTCACGGACCGGCCGAGAACGCGGCGGGAAAGAAGAAGCGAACCAGCACGGCCGGGCCGAAGGAGAAGCGGTAATGCGTAATCTGCGTCTGATTGTCTGCGCGCTGCTCGCGCTCGCGGCGGTGCCGTGGGCGGCGAACGCCGCCGTCGTCCGCTGCGAGGGTCACTACGCATACGTTGGACTGGCGGCCGACACAAAGCCGACGTCGCCGCAGACGTGCGACACGTTCCGCGAGACGGACACGGAGAAGGAATACATCTGGGACGGCGGGGCATGGGTCTCGTACAACCGCCCGATCACCCAGGGGACGCTCACCAAGGGCGAAGACACGTCGCTGAACCGGCTGATGGTGTACGAGGTCGGCGATCCGAAGAATCTGACTTCAAGCGGCCAGGTCAAAGGCTCCGCCGGGGTGGTCTATGGGTTTTTCGTATCGGCGTCGACCAGCTGCACGGTGAAGCTGTGGGACAACACTGCTGGCAGCGGCACGGTCCTGCTCCCCACCACGGCGGCGCTCACGGCGCCTGGGTGGTACCCCGCGAAGTTCCGCGCCGGGACGGGCATCTATGCCACCCTCGGCGGCACCTGTGACGTGACGTTCTCGTATCAGTGATGAAGGCACGTCGCCTCGTTTCTCTCGTCGCGGCGACACTCGTCGCGCTCGCGCCCGGGACGTGGTCGACGATTACCACGTGGTACGTCGGAAGCTCCGCGTCGTGCACGTTCAACGGTGACGGCACAACGAAAGATTGTGCGGCGTCGAGCAATGCGGCGGGGCGCTGGCGCGGATTCAGCGCGGTCAACAGCAACGCGGCTTCAATTCTGGCTGGCGACACGGTTTGCTTCGTTGGCGACAACCAGGCGGAAAGCGCGGCGCTTGTTCTCAAGTCAGGTAGTGCGGGCCTGCCGATTACTTACACCGGGGATTGTGCCGGGCAGACGGCAAGGCCGAAACTCGCGCGTTCGTCGGGAACTTCGACTGAATTTATCGGCACGGACGTTTCCTACGTCAAGGTCGATTTTCTGCAGTTCACGGATTCCCTATCGACGAACACGGAAGTCATCAAGTTTTTAGCCACGGGAACTAACTCGACCGACATCGAAGTCGGTAGAGTCATGGCGAGCAATGCGCTCGCGACCGCAGCGACACCGCTGCATTGCATCTGGTTCACGTCCGCCAACGGCAAGACCTTCGCGAATATCGACATTCACGACAACGAGGTCTACTCGTGCGGCACTGCCGGCACCCAGAATAGCGACGGCATCAACATCGAGGCCGTGACGGCGGGATTGCGTGTACTGCGCAACAAGGCCCACCACAATTACAACGAGGGCATCGACATTTCGGCAGGCGGCATCAGCCCGCGGGTCGAATCGAACCTGACCTACCTGAACGGTTTCAGCGGCATCAAGGTTCACTGCGGTACGGGCGCGGTGTCGGGATCGCCGGTGTTCGCGGGCAACGTTACGTGGGGTAACGGGTCATGGGGGTTTGTGTGGAACGACTGGCCCAACACGTTTTTCGTGAAGAACACGGCCAGCGGCGGCAATGTGACGCTGCCGTACGGGCCGGCGACCGGCAACTTTGGCGCGGCGGCGATCGACTCGCCGAATACCGGCACTTGCGCGCGCACCGGGAACACCTATCAGGACAACATCTTCGAGGCCGACTATTCGGCTGGCGCCGTGCGCATCTACGTCGACACGAAATCCGTGTTCGAGGCCGGGAACCCCTGGGACGGCAATGTGCTGGGCCAGACCGGCGCGCAAACGACGCTACTTTATTTCTCGGCGGACACGGGGAACAACGTGACGATCTCGGGCTTCTCGACCTGGGCGACGGGTGCGCACGCGCACGACCAGAACGCCGCGCCAGCATGGTCTGGCGGTGCCGCGCGGAATGCGAACGGACGCATCACGCGTCCCTCGGCGCTGAGTGCCGCCGGCGTTGCAACGGGCTCGTATACCGACGTGTTCGGTCGCGCGTTCGTCAAAAGCGTGGGCGGTGTCGAGATCACCTCGCAGTGGCAGAATGACGTGGCGCGCGCCGCCGCGGGGACCCGCTCCGCCGCCGGCACGCGCACTGCCGCGGGCAGCCGGACGGCCGCACCATGAGCCTGACGATCTCCGTCCCGCCCGGCGAGGAGCCGATCACTGCCGAGGAGCAGATGACGTGGTCCCGCATCACGGACGGCGCGGACGCGGCGGTCATTGAGAAGCTGATCAAGGCCGCTCGGGAGCAGTGCGAGTTCTACACCGGGCGAGCCTTCCTCACGCAGACGTGTGTCGAGCGGTTCCATTGCTTCCCGTGCGACTTCGAGCTCGATCGCGCGCCGGTGCAGTCGATCACCAGCATCACGTACATCGACACCGACGGCGCGGAGCAGACGCTTTCGCCGGCCGCCTACGACGTGGATCTCTACTCCCTTCCGGCGCGCATCTGCCCGGCATACGGCTACACCTGGCCGGTCACCTATCCGCGCCAGAACGCGGTCGTCGTGACCTACGTCGCTGGGTGGGCGTCCGTCGATGACGTGCCGGAGGGGGTGAAGCAGGCGATCTCCCTGATGGCCGACTTCAAGTTCGACAATCCGACCGCAGGCTCGGCCGATACGTCGCTCCCGTGCGACGTGACGGGCCTCCTGCACCCCTACAAGGTCTACTGTTGAAGTCCGGCCGCCTGCGCCAGCGCGCCGAGCTGCAGGTCGCCACCAAGACGGCCGACGCCGCCGGCACGCTGACCGAGACCTGGTCGACCGTGTCGATCGTGTTCGTCGACATCCGCCCGGTGCGCGCGCGCGAGTTCGTGCAGCAGGGCCAGGTGCAGTCGGACATCACGCACACGATCCAGATCCGGTATTACCCCGGACTTACGGCCGAACATCGTCTGAAAGTGGACTCCCGGATCTTCAACATCGCGGCGGCGCCCATCAACGTGGATGAGCGGAACCGCGTGCACGAGTTCCCGGCGACCGAGGCGATGTGATGGCGCGCTCACGCGGCCCGGTCACGGTCGACATCTCCGCGCTCGGCGACGTGCGGCTGCAGAAGCGCCTCGCGCGGCTCACCACGAAGATGCAGAAGTCCATCGTGCGGCGCGCGCTGCGCGCGGGCGCGAAGGAGATCCTGGCCGTCACAAAGCAGCTCGTTCCGGTCGATACGGGCAAGCTGCGCGAGGGCTTGAAAATCCGCGCCACCAAGGCGCGCCGCGGGTCCTTCGGCGTGCAGGTCCAGACCCCCACCCGCGCGGATCTCGGCATCGGCGCGGACGAGAAGGGGTTCTACCCAGCTGTGCTCGAGTACGGCGCCGACGGCCACCCGCCGCATCCGTATCTGCGCCCCGCCCTCGAGCAAGGCCGCGCGGCCGCGCTCGATGCGATTGCCACCGGTATCCGGGAAGGCATCGACGAGGCGGTGAAATGAGCACCGTCAACGAGGGGGTGCGAGCCTACCTCGTGGCGCAGTCCGCGATCACTGCTCTATGCAGCACCCGGGTCCGCACCACCCAGGCGGACCAGTCAGACGATCTGCCGTACATCCTGCTGACGACGGTGTCGGACATGAGCGTCTACGCAATGGCGGGCGAGGCCGGGCTGGCGCGCGCGAGACAGCAAGTCGACGTGATTGCCCGGACGCCGCTCGCGGCAATCGCGCTGAGCGAGGCCGTGCGCGCGGCAATGTCCGGATACCGGGGAGCGATGGGCACGTTGCCCGTTCGCCGGTGTCATCGCATCGATCGCAGCGGGCCAGATCTATTCGGACCGGACGATGGCGGCCAGCGCGGCAAGTACCGCGTGCGCATGGACTTCGCGATCGACTACCACGAATCCACTTGATCCTTTCACCGTAGGAGACAGCCATGGCAGCCACCGACGTCGGCACCGGTTCGACTATCACGTTCCAGACCGGCCTTTTCGCCGAGATCACCAGCCTGGCTGTGAACGGCTCCGAGGTGCCGGTACGAGACGCCCCGTTCATGGGCGGTGCCGGCCTGCACAAGCTGGTCATCGGCCGCCTGCAGCGCCCGCCGCAGCTCGTGGTCGGCGTGAATCTGAACGCGGACAAGGATTGGAAGGCCGTCATCGCCGCGGCGGCCGAAACGGTGACCCTGACGTTCCCGACGCCGTCCGGCGGCAGCGCGGGCGCCACGTGGGTGGTCACTGGCAAGGTCGTCTCGTTTGAGGCCGACATTCCGGTCGATGACGTGATGACCGGCACGTTCACCATTCAGGCCACGACGCTGCCGGTCATCACGGCTTCGTCTTGATCCTAGACGCCCGCGGCCGGCCCTTCGCCGAGCCCGCGCCAACACCACCGCCGCCGCAGGTATACAGCCGCGCCGGCGATTGGGAGGGACGAACCATGTTCATCGAGATCATCAAGCCGTGGCTGCAGTACCAGCCGGGCGACGTCGTGGAGAGTGCGCCGAACGAAGCCGAGTGGCTCGTCCGGACCGGCCGCGGCAAGGAAGTGGAGGACCCGACGCGTGAGCAGAACGCCACCGATCATCAGGCCGATTGATGGGGAGGACGGCTGCTACGTGCGGCGCGCCAATGCGCTGCAGTCAGCAATCATTTCCGATCTGAGCATGGGCCTCGAGAAGGCCACTCGCGTCGAGCAGACCCGGGTCATGGCGCAGATCTCCGCGATGTTGGTGTGCGACGAAAACGGCCATCCGCTTTTCGAGACTGCCGACCAGCTGCTCGAGGAATCCCCGGAGTTCCTCGCCGCCTGCGCGGAGGCGGCGCTGGCCGTAAACGACATCACCGGCGAGGAACAGGAAAAAAACTCAGAAGCCGGCCGCACCTGATGTTCGGGTATCGCCTGGCTATGGCGCTGGGCAATCCATACCCGGAACAGATGCTGGCCGGCATGTCGATCGAGACGTTCCGGCGCTGGATGGAGTTCGACCAGGTCGCCCCGTTCGGTGAGCAGCGCGCAGATCTGCGGATGGCTATAGAGACCGCGCACCTTCTGAACGCGCTGCAGGGCAAGGGCGGGCGGAGAATGAAGCCCGCCGACATCATGCCCAGATTCGATCGCCCCGCGCGACAATCCGGCGCTGAGATGAACGCCGTGATGAAGCAGTTCGCCGATCAATTCTCCGCATTCGAGAGCAACAATGGGCGTCATTGACACACTCGCCGTCTCACTCGTCGCGCGGACGTCCGGGTGGACGAAGGGGTTTTCAAAGGCGAGCAAGGATCTCTCCCGGTTCGTGGGTGACCTCGGGGGCATGGCGGGACGAATCGCAGGATTCGCCGGTGCGCTGTCCGGCGCCGCGGCCGTCGGGGGCTTCGCCGCCCTGGTGAAGCACCAGGCCGACGTGATAGAGGGGGCGGGCTCCATGGCCGCGCGCCTGAACATATCGACCGAAGCATTGCAGGCGTGGCGGTTCGCCGCTGGGCAGAGCGAGGTCGAGGCCGAGACCTTCGATAGCGCGATCCAGAAGCTGGTCGTGAACGCCTACAACGGCGCCAATGCGACGAAGGACATGCAATTCGCGCTGCGCGACCTCGGCATCGACGCGCAGAAATTCTCCGACATGCCGCTCGACCAGAAGCTTCTTCTGCTGGCGGATCGATTCTCACAGATGGCGGACGCCGGCCGGGCGGCGGCGGACATCAAGACGCTGATGGGCAAGGGGGGGCAGCCGGTGTTGCAGCTGTTCAACCAGGGCCCCCAGGCGATCCAACAGATGCTCGATCAGGCCAAGGCGCTGGGCCTGACGTTTTCCGCGCTCGACTCGGCGAAGGTGGACTCAGCAAGCGACGCGGTGACGCGCGCACAAAAGGCCATCGAGGGCGCCGCCAATTCCGTTGCCATCTACCTCGCGCCGTGGCTGGAGACCCTGTCGAATCGGTTCGTCGACGCGGCGACCGAAAGCGGCGGATTCGGCAAGACGGTCATCACATGGCTCGAGCACGTCTCTGAGGCAATCCAGATGACGGCCAACCGAATGAACGTGCTGGTGGGGATGTGGTACGCGTTCGAGGGCGTCGTGAACATGGTCGCGGACCTCGCGATCACCGCGTTCGTGAAACTCGGCGAGTCGGTCGACTGGGTGCTCAGCAAGATCCCATTCGCGACCCGGTCCGCCGACAACCAGGCGAAGTTCCAGAACGAGCAGCAGACGCTGAAGGACATGGCGGCGAAGTTCTCGGACAACGCCATGACGGCCTTCGACAAATCGGCCAGCGCCTTCGACAAATTCAATAGCGGGTCCGGCGACAACGTATTCGGAGATTTCTTCAGCAAGCTCCGCACGGATGTCGCGGCAACCGCCGCCAGCGCGACGGTCAACACCAGGGCCGCGCCAACCACGCTACCGGACGCCGTACAGAAGGCGTCCAAGATCAGCCCCATCGGAGGCCGGGGCATTGACCTGGGCGCGACGTTCCTCGGCGCCATCGCCGGCACCAAGGGCGGCCAAGTGGTGAAGGACCCGCAGCTCGGCATCACGAATAAGATCCTGCAGCGCATCGAGCGCAAGGTCGGCGTGGCGGTGGCCGGATGAGCACGATTGCGAACCTCATCGACGGCGGCAAGATTTCGGAATCGGCGGATGGCTACACGCACACCGTCGCGTACTTCCTGTGCGCCGTCCCGGGCGACGGGCAGCGGCAGCTCTGGAACGCGCTGCAGGACGCCTCGATCCCGCGCATCGGCGACCCGCACCCAGTGGTGCCGGGGATCGTCGTCACGGATCGCAGCGGCGAGCCCATCGACGACGGCCAGATCCGTGTCGAGGTCAACTATGCGCCCGGCAACGGCACCAACACCCCAGCGTTCGACCTGAACGCGTCCGGCAGCCGGCCCGAAGGCACGATCGCGATCAGTTCGACCGCCACGAGCGAGCAGACCAACTTCGACAAGTACGGCGCGCCGCTGAAGACGACCTACACGGGCAAACTCGTCGACGACGACGGCAACGAGACCGACGTCAAAAACCAGGAACAGGTTGCCACCATCGAGGTGCAGCGGCCGCAGCTGCTCATCACGTTCACGCGGCGCGAGCGCGGCTCTCCGCTCGAGCTCGCCGCGACCGTGGTCGGGTGCATCAACCGCGAGGACCTCGGCAGCATCTACGCCCCCCAGACGCTGCTCTGCACGCGCATCGACGCGACCAGCGACGACAACGGCGCCACGTTCAACGTGACGTACGAATTCCAGCACAAGCCGGACACGTGGGCCCAGGTGGTGGTGTTCATCGACAATCAGATCGACCGGCCGCCGCCGGACGTCGTGAAGGCGGCGCTGGGCGGCCCGTTCGGCGCGCGCTCGGCAAACGGCCTGGCCGTCTACGACATCTATCCCGAGGCGAACTTCGAAGCACTCCGCTTGCCGTGGTAGAGAAAGCCACGACGCCAGTCCCCGGTCGATGGGCGAAGGGGCAGCCGATCACGGCCGACCGTCTCAATGAGGTGGTCGAGTACGTCGCGCAGGCGCTGCGCGGAGTCGGCGTTCCGCGCCAGGTCAATCCGTCGTCGGCCGCATCGGCGCCGGAGGTTCGCCGCTTCAAGGTCTCGGCCGTGAAGCCGGACTATATCGAGTGCAACACGTGGGACGGAGTGAACACCGGCACCGCCACCGTCTACGTCGCGCGCCCGCCGCGCCTGCGCGCCTCGGAGGAATCCCGCACGTTCTCCGGCGGCACCGTGACCTACAGCGCCGCCACGGCCACTGGAAGCACGCGCACGGCAACGGTCGGCGGGTCCGATGAATCCCAGGTGGTGGTCCCGGAGTACGTCGTTGGAGACGAAATTTTCGGGGTTCGTAACGTCACCGGACGGACCGGCGTCGTGCGCACGGTGAACGGCGAGGAGATCCCCGTTGACTGGCTCGACATGAACGTGGACGGCAGGGCCTGGGCCAAGTCGGCGTGACGTCGACGTTCGACTCGCACGCGGCATCGAGCGCCGGCGCGTTCCTCGAGTCGGCCGCGCATGCGCGCGGTGTCCCAGGAAGCTCTGGACTTCTGGTGTTCGGCGGCGGGTTTACGACTTTCGGTGCCGCGACCCACGGCTATATCGCTGTCTATGACGAAGCCTCTGGGAGCTACGGAGACAACTCGATCTGGGGCGCTGACATTGGCGTGCGGTCATCGATGGGGGTTCCCCGGAAGGTTGCGGTTTACCAGAACACGGTATACGTCGGCGCCGGCGACGGCTCTATCTGGAGGTGCAACAAGCCAGGGTGGACGCAGGTGATTGTCGGGCCTGGGTCCGGGAACCCGGTTCTCGACATGTGCGTATGGCAGGGCTATCTGGTGATCGCGCGTCAGCACCAGGCGCTGCGCCTGTGGGACGGCGCGTCAGAGACGATGATGGAGGACGCGGCCAACTACCCCGAGGGGCTACCGAGCTGCGAGTCTCTCGGAGTGGTCACCGTTGGCGGCGTGGAACGTCTTGCGTTCCTCTGGTGCCTAGACCTATCCCCGGATTTCGACTGGCAGCCCGGCTACACCGACGACGGCTCGACCTGGACCTATGGGACCAGGCTGATATCGGCCGGAGGGTCCACTAGCGATAATGCGCGGCGGTGGTGCGAAAGCAGCGGAGAGTTCTATTTCATTCGGGACTTCGAGTACGCCGTTTCTGGATCGTCCGGCACCAACAAGATGGGCCAGTGCAAGGCCTATGACCCGACGACCAACACGTTGGCGACGTGGCAAAAGCCTAACCCGCCGGGCCAGTCGACGAGATTGCCGACGTTCAACATTACCAGTTCGCCGCTTTATAACGCGTCGCTGGCGACGGTGGGTGGAACCGCCGTGGTGATAGGCGAACAGACGCAATTCTCCCCGACCAATGTCACGTTCACCGCGTGCGACAGATCGGTAAAGCTGGTCCCCTCAACTTTCGGCGGGACCGGCGACGCCGTTTCGTCGGTCGGCGGATTCTTGTCCATCGCGGCGACGATCTTCGAGGCGGGCGGCGATCGCATCTTTGTCGGTCCCGCTGACCACTCAACGGCGGCCGTCGTGACACAGAACGGCGGCGGGACGATCTCCGGCGGCGCGAGCCTCCGACTGGCAACGTTTGACGGTGCGACGTGGGAAGCCTGGCCGGACCAACCGAACGGCGGCGTGTGGTCAGTGACCCGCGCGGCATCCTTGACCATCTGAGGTAGCGCATGGCGACGAAATACTGGCTGGGCGAGGCGGACGCGGTCGCGCAGGTGTGGACCGGGGCAATCACGGCACTCGACGCAACCCCGGCGAACAATACCTTCACGGTGACGATCGGCGGCGTGTCCATCTCGGTCGCCGGCGTGACAAACGTCGCGACGACGGCCGCGGCGCTGGTGGCGCTGCTGAACGCCAGCACGCACCCGTACTTCTCCGGCATCACCTGGTCGGTACCGTCGTCCGGCAACGTGCGCGGCACCGCCGACACGGCCGGCGTGCCGTTCGTGGCGGCGCTGACGAAGACCGGCGCCGGCACCGGCACGGTCACCGACTTCGCAGTCACCACCGCGTGCGCGAGCGCCTACCACTGGGACACCGCGGCGAACTGGTCCGACGGCGTGGTGCCGGTCAGCACCGACACGGTCATCCTGCAGGGCGCCACGTCGATCCTCTGGGGCCTGGCGCAGTCGGCCGTCACCCTGACGCAGCTCACCATCCTGAAAACCTTCACGGGCAAGCTGGGGCTGAACCGCGCGGTGTTCGCGACGTCGGTGGACGGCGATACCGTCAACGCCACCAAGCACGAATATCGCGATCGGTACCTGAACATCGGCTACGACGCCGCGGACATCGGCCAGCACGCCGGCCCCGGTTCCCCGGCCGGCAGCTCGCGCATCATGCTTCAGAACGCCAAGAGCGGCGCCTCGACCACGATGGTGCACGGCACCGCCACGGCGGCGGCCGAGACCGGCTATCCGTCGGTGCGGCTGCTCGCCGCGCACGCGAGCGCGACCGTCATCGTGCGGGACGGCTCGGGCGGCGTCGGCATCGCGGCGGACGCGCCGGGCGAGACCTCGACCGTCGGCGCGGTGTCGCAGGCCGGCGGCGCGCTATTCATCGGCCCGGGCGTCACGCTCACGTCGCTGGCGATGAACGGCGGCAGCTGCACGCTGCAGGCGGCGGCGACGGTGACCTCCATCACGGTTCAGGACGGCACCCTCACGACGGAGGGCGACTACACCGTGACGACCATGACGGTGAGCGGCGGCCAGGTGTTTCCCTCGCACATCAAGACCGGCGGCAATGCGATCACCACGCTGAACATGCTCGGCGGCCGCATCGACGCGCGGCGCAGTCAGGAGGCGCGCACCTGGGACACGGTCAATCCGGACCTGGGAACGCTTCTGGTGGACGACTCGGTGGTGACCATCACGACGATGGACGCGCCGGCGGGCGCACGCCAGCTCACGGTGAGCTGACAGGAAAGTTAGGACAGTGCCCGGCACTGTCCAAGGTCGTTTCTGCTATCGCTGGAACGCGCGGGCCTGCCCAGGGGTCGGTCGGCGCGCCGCGGTGACGGCCTGCTCGAGCTGCCACAGACGGTCGGATTGTTCCGGGGTGAGGGCGCGCCCATCGAGCAGCGCCTGCTCGCGCACCAGGCGCGCGGCGGCGAGCTCGGCGCCGAGGCGGGCTCGGTCAGCGTCGCGCGGGTCTGGCGCCGGCGCGGCGTGCGCCTTCGCCATCTCAGTCTGTCGGGACGCGGTCACCGCGTTCTGCCAGTCACCTCCGAGGACTTGGCCGGCGGACGCCGGGAATGCGGCAAGGGTCAGGAGGAGGGCGGCGGCACGCATGCCGGCAGTGTAGCAAAGGGCGGAGGGCCCATCGGAAGCCGACAGCCCGCGCACACAAGTCTCCCTTTGCCATCGTGGGTGCAGCCCGCTGCATCGCACGTGCACACCTTCCCCTCGCCATCCGGAACTGGTAAGGATTCCTTTACAGTTGGCTCGTCTCGGGCTGGTTCCGCGCGCAGCCGCGCCATTCGGTGCGGGACCATCCCGAGCGCCTCGCGCGGTCCCTTGTGACGCTCATTGGCCCACCTTCGCGGCTGGATCTGAAAGTCGATCGGCAGGCCCGTCATCGCGCGTCCCAGAGACGAGAATGCCAGAGTCAGGGCGACCCACTTCGCGTCGAATTCGAACGCATGCGGGCTGTCGGCGGGCTCGAATCCCCACGCTGCCCACGCGTCGTCGTCGATGATCATCCGCACGTCGACGTCCCTCCATCCGCGCTTGAGCCGTTGCGCCGAGCCGACTAGGTAGGGCGGGCCTCCGAACACTTCCCAGACGTGCGACGCAAACGCATCGAGATGTAGAGCCGCGGGCATACCGACGCTCATGCGCGCGCCCCGCGAGTAGTGTCCGGCCTTGCGCTTCGCTGCCGGTTTTCGCCCGACGTTGCATAGTCGCAAAAACCCCGATATCCTCCGCCCCGCTTGAGGTTACATCGATTGGGGCCCAATCTTGCCAAGGTTGGGGTCGCGAGTTCGAGTCTCGTTTCCCGCTCCATTCTCAGTGCATCCAACGCGCTGATCTGATTCATCAAACTTCTCCCCCTCCGATCTTGTAGTCGATGCCGACTGGCAAATCGCTGGTAAATCCAGTTTGCCAGTTTGCCAGCTGTAAATGCTGAACGCCGGGCGTCGCGGTGTAGAGGTCAAGGCTGCGACAGAACCGGATAGCCATTGCGGCGGCCTGCACGGCTTCCTTGCGAACCTCGTCCCACGTGGTTTTGTGCGGCTCGTAAGTGAACTGCAGAACCTCTTTGACGAGTTCGCCCACTTCCTCACCGACAACTGCAACAGCGTGCAGCGGATCGGTCGGCCACGTTGGAAACTTTCGGATCGCGCGCTCAAGTTCGGTGTAAACGTCCGCGTCGGCTTCCCGCGCCGCCCCCACCCATTGCAAAGGCAGCAGCGCGTTTAGCATGGGTTCGAGGTTATTCCACTGGTCATCGTCCAGCAGTTCGGTCAGTCGCGCGCCAAGTGCCTGCACCGCGCCGTCCGGCACCGGCCGCAACGCGTCGGCTGCGCGCACGAGTTCAATAACCGCGCGCACACCATCTTCGGTGCATTGGTTCGGCCCCATGCTGGCATCGATGAATGCCAGCACCGCTTTCGGTATCAACTGCTCATCGTTCACTTCCTCAAGTCCTCCAATCGAAGTCCCGCCTGCACCCGGCGGTAGTGGTCCGGCGCGAGCGCATCGGCGCCGCCGGAGAGATAGATGGTCGTCGTCGCCGGATCTGCGTGCGTCATCAGCGCCTGGATGTATTCCTTCGGGTATCCACGCTTCCGGTACTCGCGCGCGCCGAGCGAGCGGATCTCATGGAACGTCGGCCGCTGCTCGGGCTTGAGGCTGTCCCACAGCCCCGTGGCGTCGCGCACGGCCTGGAATGCCTTGGTGAGGTACGGTGGCGCCACAGCGGCCCAGTGCGGTTTCTTCGCGCGGTCGTGGGGCTTGATACGCGCCGGCCGCCGGTGCACCAGGTGCGGCGTGGCGACACCGTCGGCCATGGCGCGCCGACGAATGTCGTCGAGCTGCTCGGTGACCTCGATGCGAATGAACGCCATGTCCGAGTCGCCGGCGGTCTTGTCGCGCACCACGTACAGGAACCCGTCGCGGTAGTCCGTCACCCTCATCGCGCAGATTTCCTTTCGGGCCTGCAGCGTCACCAGGGACTGCTCCATCGCAACCTGCAGCCACACCGGGCACGTCTCGTGGTCATGGATGGCCCAGAAGCCGGCGAGCTCGAGGCGGCGGCGCTGGCGGCGGTTCTCGGGCAGCTTCTGCGACGTCGAGCGCGCCATCACGGCGGCGGCCTCGTTGAAGTCGCACCACTTGCGCTCGATCCAGTAGCGCCACAGGTCGACGAGCACCGCGCGCCACTTGTTGAACACGTCGCCGCTGCGCGCGCGCGCGTCCAACCAGTCGGCCAGGAACACGCGGTCGGTCGCCGCGATCAGACGCGTCCCCATCTCGCGCTTCAGCACCGCGAGCTTGTGCTCGGCGTTGCGCCTGGTGCCGGTGTCCCAGGGCTTGCGCGGGACGACGTTCTCCGCGTACATGCCGATGCCGAAGGCAATGGTGTTGCGGTCCGGTGCTGCTCGAGCGGCGGCGAGCGCGGCGAGCGCCAGGTTCGCGCGCTCGGCCTTCGCCACGGCGGCCGCGCGGTCGCGCCCCAGGCTCGTGCGCTTGCCGGTGGTCGGGTTGCGCCAGCGGTACAGCCCATCGTCGCAGGTGAGGTTCGGCGTGCCCGTGGTGGTCGGTCTGCCCATGGCTACAGCCTACGCGCCCGCCACCATGGCAGCTATCTCTGGGTCGGCCTGGACGATCGACTGGTAGAGGTTCTCGGCGGCCCCGGACGCGCTCCATTCGTCGATGTCCACGTACCAGCGGCCACCCACCTTGCGCGCGCCCGGCCAGCGCCGAACTGTGCGCGGGTCGGGGTGCGGCGCAGCCGTGTAGGTGTGGATGAATGCGGTGATCTGGATCAGCTGCATGGCGGCGCTGCAAGGCGCTCACACGCGGTCGTGGCCACGCACGTCACCAGCCCCATGGCCGCATAGAACAGGGCGCCGCTGATGTCGCCGTCGATGCACCTCGCGGCAAACGTGGCCGACGTGTAGGCCATCCCGTAGTGGCACACGAACAGCGACCAACCTCCCCGCAGCCGAACGATCACTCGATGATTCCTGCTGCTCTCGTCCTCGGGAATTCGCGCACGCGAAGGTCCTCGGGCCACTCGTCGGGGTCGCCACCTTTGCGGTCGCGCAGGAGCACCCGGCAATCGTCCCCTTGGCCACCCGAGACGTAGCCATACGGTTCGGTGTTGACGTCAACAGCAGGCCAGCACGACTCGGCATCGCCCTCGAATCCTGCGTCGTTGCGGTCGATGACGAACCGGCCGAGCTGTTTGACGAACACCGAGACATCTGCGGCGCGGCACTGCGTGACGATCGGGCGGATCCAGCGCACATCGCACACGCGCGCGCCCGGACCGCTTTCGCCGCCGACGATGATCCAGTCGAGGCGCGGCCCGCGGCGCGCGCCGCATGGGTCGCCGCCGCCGCGTGGATTGCCGTCGCAGCCATGGCAGGGATCGGTTTCTGGATCGTCGGTTTCATCGGGGCAGTCGATGAACCGCCCGTGAAGCCATCCCGAGGGGAGCACGACCGGACCGAGCAGAGGCTCCGCGCTGATGAAGCGCACGGCCGCGGGCGTCTGTAGCAGCAGCGGTATGCGCTCGTCGGCGGCGGTCTGGTCCTCGACGGAGACGCCGAGCCAGATGTTCTCGGCAGGGAACGCGGGGCCGCAGTTGTCGTATCCCCAGCGACCACCGTTCGAGTGCATCGACGCGTACGGGACATTGGCGGGCCAATGGTCGGAGATGCGGTCCCACGCGAAGACGGAATCAGGCGGCGCGTCGTCCAGCGCCCAACGGAAAAACGCCAGCATGCGCTGCGGGCGCTTGGTCAGCACCTGGTACGTGTGCCGCGTGGTCACCGACATGACGGCGAACACGGACGCGATGAACTCGAACGGCACGTCCTCGTGGAACAGGTCGCTCATCGAATTGACGAACACCCGCCGCGGCTTCTTCCAGCGCAGCGGCACGGCGAGCTGCTCGGGCACGGTGCGCACCTTGCCGGTCCACACGGGGCCGCCGGCCGTGAGCTTCGTCAGCCCCTCGTACGGGCCGCCGGCATTGCTGAACCGGTGGGCCTGCTTCATGGCGTAGCAGTTGGTGCAGCCCTTCGAGACGATGCCGCAGCCCCGCACAGGATTCCAAACCGAGTCGCACCATTCGATCGCGGTGTCAGCCATTGGCGGCCACCGTGACCGGGCGGTTCGTCAGCATGTCGTACTGGGCGATACCCCACCGAAGCGCGCGACAACACCAGCGGAACCGATAGCTGTAGTCGCTGCAGCGGACCTCCCAGAAGTCCTGGAACGGGCTCCTTTTACCGAACTCGAAATCGTTTGTGGCCTGATAGGCTTCAACGTCGCTTTCGAAGTGATTGTCGTGCAGTTCGTCCTTCACCCGTTGCAGGAATTCAGCGGTTCGCGTCGGGCCGAGGTCGTTGCCCTCGGCATACTGCTTGGAGTAGTCGGCAACCTGCTCGCGAAACATTTCCATGCTGAAGTGCTCGATGCCGTCGCTCTTGTCGCCCGCCTGGCACTTCTCAGCCCAGTACCGGTGGTCAATTTCGAACATGCGGTCGGCCCGCTCGCAGCGGAAGAACTCGAACATGTCGTGCAGCCGGCTGAACACGAACGTGCCCATGTCCCCGGTGTAGCAAAGCGACCCCGGCCAGGTGATGAAGCTGAATGCCATGTTGCCGGTGTCGGGCTTGGCGAACCGCAGGTGACGATGCACGCCCTGGTCGAGGATGACCGTCAGCTGGTGGTCGGCAGTGTTCTTCAGGAACGAGTCCGTCACAAACTTGTTCTGGGCCTGGTGGTGGTTCATGCCTTGGCTCCCCGCGCGGCGATGCGCGCCCAGATGTCTTCGCACGTCGGATGATCGGCATCACCGCAGTCATCGCAGAGATCGACCTCGGGACCGTCGCCAAACCCATCGCGATGGATCGACCAATTCCCCTGGGCTGGGTGGCCGCAATAGGCACAGGTTTTCTTCTCGTCGGTGGTCATGCGCTCGTGTCCTCGGTCTCGATTCGTTTGAACAGATCGGTCGCGTCTGTGGAAGGCGCTGCGATGCCGCGTCCGGCCAGGAAGCTGCGCGCGAGCGCGCGGAGGTTGTTCTCGCCAAGGTCGACGCGCTCGACCAGGCCGCCGCCCGGATTGCGCACGCCCTCGAGCTGGTCGCGCTTGATGCCGAGGACGTCGACCATGATCGGATCGGCGCCTTCGTCGCTGACGAGGAAGT
>ERZ869925.607-NODE-607-length-23962-cov-4.802108_pt1 | contig 23962 bp, 26 predicted proteins | sample MGYA00579311_ERZ869925 | MGnify/ENA primary metagenome ERZ869925 (study PRJEB32216, sample SAMN09231817) | wastewater metagenome | place: USA: Maryland | collected 2016-07-30 | study: EMG produced TPA metagenomics assembly of the PRJNA472060 data set (Reclaimed...
ATTCGTCGCCATGGGTGAGCGGAGGGGCGGCGGCAACGTCGACGCCCTGGACGAGCTGCCCCCGGACGAGGGCGCCAGCTTGGCGAGCCTCGGCGGCGGGGCAGACCCGCTGGCGATGCAGGCCGCAGCGGTGACGGCGGCGCCCCGGGACCCGCTGCTCTGACGAATCCAGGCTAGGCGGATGCGAGTCCGCGCGACGCCACGACAACGCCCGGGGCTCGCACCCTGGGCGTTGTCGTTTCCACTTGCAATCCGCTACGGACCCGGAAGGGTAGAGGCCATATGCCCACGCTCAACCTAGATACGGAAACCTTTTCCACGGCGCCCATCGAAGCCGGGCATAGCCGCTATTGGGAGGAGGCGCACGTGCTGTGCGTGGCCTGGAGCCTGGACGGTGGGCCGGTGCAGGTGACGATTGCGCCCGCAATCGGGGCGGTTTGCGAGGTTTGCCACGGCTCGGGGATGCTCTGCGTGGACACGGGGGCCCCCCGGTGCCCCGCCTGCGACGGAATGGGACGGGAGCGCTGGCGCTGCCCGCCAGACCTCGCTGCCGCTCTGGCTGATCCCACGGTCATCGTGGAAGGCTGGAATATTGCCTTTGACCATCGCGCCCTGGAATGGCTGACGCGCGTGCATGGCTGGCCGGCGGTCCCCTTCGAGCGTACCCGCTGCACCATGGCCCGTGCCAGCGTGGGCGCCCTGCCCCAGGCCCTGGGCACGTGCGCCCCGATCATCCATCCGGCCCTGGCCAAGGATGGCGAGGGCGCCGCCCTCATGATGAAAATGTGCAAGCCCCCGGCCACCTGCCCCGCCCCGGTGTGGCAAGCCGCGGTCCGGGCCCTGGGCATCAAGGGCAGCAAGACGCCGGAGAACCTCGCCCGGAAGGCAGCAGCCAAGGAAGCCGCGATTGCCCACTGGCGGGCCACGGCGAGCCACCTGCCCGCCGCACCCCACACCCCGGAGAACTTGGCGCGCTTGGCGGCCTACTGCTGTCAGGACGTGGTGGCGGAGCAGGGCATTGCCCGCGCGCCCCGCCTGCCCCCGATGCCCGCGGGCGAAGAGGTGTTGCGGTGTCTGGACAGTACCATAAACCGCCGCGGCGTGGCGGTGGACGTCGACCTGCTGACCGCGGCCCGGGAACTGCTGGCCCCGGTGCGCGCGGAGGGCGAGGCGGAGCTGGAGGCCCTGACCGGCGGCGCGGTGCACAGTGCCAATCAGACCCAGGCCATTCGCAACTGGTGCGCGCTGCACGGGCTCGACCTCCCGAACCTGCAAAGCGAGACGCTGGACGAGCTGCGGGCGGCAGATGACGTGGCGCGGGCTGAGCCTGCCCCGGCAACTCCGCCCCTCACCCCCCAGGTGCGCCGGGTGCTGGACCTCCGCGCCAGCCTGGGCCTTGCCTCGCTGGCGAAGCTGGAAGCCGCTGCTGAATACCTGTGCAAGGATGGCAGGCTCCGCGACATGCTCCGGTACTACCGGGCCTCGACCGGCCGGTGGGCGGGCGCCGGGTTCCAGCCGCAGAACCTGCCCCGCCCTGCCTTCGGGCGCACGTCTGCCGCCTGGGCTATTGACCGGGTCAAAGCCCGGGACGTCGAATCCCTGCGCCTGGTGTACGGGGATGACCTGCCCGCCACGCTCTGCAGCCTGCTCCGCGGGCTCCTGGTAGCCGCCCCGGGCCACGTGCTCATGGGCGCGGACTACTCCCAAATTGAGGCCCGCGTGCTGGCCTGGGCGGCGGGGCAGGAGGACCTGGTGCAGCTGTTCGCGCGCAAGGGCAAGGTCTATGAGACGATGGCCGCCGCCATCTATGGGATGCGCGTGGAGGACGTCACAAAGGACGGCGAGGAACGGCAGGTGGGCAAGTTTACTACCCTGGGCGCCGGCTACCAGATGGGTGCGGGGGCCTTCCAGCGCCAGCTGAAAAAGCAAACTGGCATCCTGCTCCCGCTATCCCGCTGCAAAGAAATCGTCGCAGCCTACCGGGCGCGGAATCAGGATATCGTGGCATGGTGGCATGCGCTCAACGACGCCGCCGTTGCTGCGGTGCGCACGCCGGGCACGGTGCATCAGGCACGCGGATCTGCCTTCCACTGCGAGCCGGATCGGCGCTGGCTCCGCATGCGCCTGCCCTCCGGCCGCTGCCTGTACTACCAGACCCCGGAGCTGGAGTGGGACGCCAAGTTTGAGTGCTGGGGGGTCACCTATTGGGGCGTCGACCGCTACACCCACAAGTGGGGCAAGCAGCGCGGCTATGGCGGCTTTTGGGCGGAGAACTTCGTCCAGGCCACCGCGCGCGACATCATGGCGCAGGGCATGCTCAACGCCGAGGCGGCCTGCTTCCCGCTCGTCCTGACCATCCACGACGAGCTGCTTGCGGAGGTGCCGGAAGCGCGAGCCGGCGACGTGGCCGCTTTCGAAAGGTGCCTAACCGATGCGCCCTCCTGGGCCGCCGGCATCCCGCTGGCGTGCGAGGGGTGGGCGGCTACAAGGTACCACAAGTGACCCTTCTCCACGTCGGCATCGACCCGGGCGTCTCCGGCGGCTGGGCCATCCTGGACGCGGCGGGCCTCCTGGTGTCGGCTGGCGTGGCGCCCACGTTGATCCGGGGCAAGACAACCCGCCTCGACGCTGCCACCCTGGCCGACCGTCTGCGCCGGCATCTGGCGGGCCGCCCGTGGACCGCGGCCCTGGAACTCGTCGGCGCGCGGCCTGGGGAGGGCGGGGCGTCGCTCTTCTCGTTCGGGCACAGCACCGGGTTGGCGGAAGGCGTCTTGTGGGCTCTAGGACCGCACACCGTGCGCCAGCTCGCCCCGCCCACCTGGCAGGCCCTGGTGCTGCCGCCCACCTATGCCCTGGGGCTCACGGACCCGCAGGCCCGCCGGGCTGCCCGGCAGAGCGCCACCCGCCTGTGGGCCGCCTCCCGCTTTGGGGCGTCGCCCCTGGTGCCGCCCCGCTGCCGCGGGTTCCATATGGGCATTGTGGACGCGCTCGCGCTGGCTGAGGCGTCCCGCCTCCTGACGCCGATAGACCCGACTGCCTAGGTTGCGGTCCCGTCGTCGGCCACCGTGCCGACACGGATCATGCGCCCCGGGATATAGAGGGAGCCACCTAGGTCGGAGCGTGTGCCCGCCGCCGGGAACGAAACGTTATCCGGCCCCTCAATGCAGGAGAGGTGCACGGATGCCAGGTCGATGAGGGGGTCAAATCCCACGTAGAGGTGTGACGTCCCGTCCGGGTATGTCAGCGAGTTGAGGTCCAAGGTGCTGTCGCAGGTTGCCTCATATGGTGGCGCGCCGGCCACGGTGTACGGTGCAGCTACGTACTGCGGGGTAGCCAGACCGTAGCGCCCCATGGCCAACACGCCCCAGGACCCCTCAAAGGGCGTCGAGTCCGGGCCGTACCCCCACACCCGCGCGCGGTAGGTCGGGAGGGTCTCAAAGTGCATGTCCACGAGGCGCACGTTCTCGCCGCCACCGAACTCGTAGCCGCCCGCGTACCCGAAGCTGCCCCCGGCCATGTCGGGCGCCAATGGGTTTTCTTGCTCGTAGAGCAGGGAGGCGAGGAGGCCCCCGTCTGAGGGCCGACGGTACAGCAGTGCACCGATGCCGAGGGCAAACACGTCCGCCGGCGAGGCCCGCAGCCAAGCGGCCATACGGTCCCCGATCGGCCCAGCGTTGAGGGCTGGGGTCGCCGTCGCGGACACCGTGGTTGCATGTTGGGCGTCCGACGTCATGCCACCCGCACACCAGGGAATCTCCTCGCTGCGCGCGTGGAGCCCCGACAGGTCGCCGGGGGCGCACATAACCGCCACATTGTTACGGTTCGGAAGGGTGAAGTGGGTGGGCATGCGCTCCCAAGGCCACGACGGAAGCGCAGTGCTGAAGTCCGCGGCCCCCACCTCCCACGCCTGCGCCTGGAAGTTCTCATCCCCGCAGAAGCCAGCCCCGGGGCCATACCCATTGGACGCGTTGACGACCACCTGCACCGTCTCGCGCATGCCCCCAACCCACGCACCCCCGGAGAACGTCGGAGCGGATTGGAGGCGGGTGTAGCAAATGCCCGTCGTCTTGTCCCCGCTCGCCCCGTACGGCTCCCAGCGCAGTTGCAAGGCGTTGTTGAGCCCATTCCGTCGCGAGGGTACGTAGTTAAACGGGGGCTGCCGCCGCTGCGAGCGCAAGCTGAAGCGCGATTCCGCCTCCTTCCAGCGGTACTCATAGGTGTGCAGCGTTACCAGGCCATCGGGGCTGGTTGACGTCGCATAATTGCGCTCCCACGCGTCCGTGGTCACGCGAGACGCCCGGGCAGGTATACGGGCACGTACACGCCGGAGGCCAGCACCTGCATCTGTACCGCTCCGAAAGAGACGACGGTCGTATTCTTGGGGACGATGCTCTGTAGATCCGCCGAGTACAGTGGGCCCGCGCCGTCCGGCTGCATGCGGGAGCCCGCCCACACGGTGGACGTAGTCCCGTCCGGAGCGTAGAGCGTTGCCCAGGAGAGGTTATCCGCGAGGGCTCCCGGGGTCGTGCTGGGGGTAGCCGTCGGGACCGTTGTGGGCGTGCTGCCCGTGTTGTATTTCAGGCCGTAGTAGTTGGCAGACCCGTAGGTGGCGACGAGGTTACCGTCCCCCATAACGAGGAGGTACAGCGGAGGGCCCGCGCCCGAGAAGCGGGAGGGGATACCCCGCATGCGCTGTTCCAGGGCGTACAAGCGGTCATCGACATTACGCATTGCGGCGCCCTTCCTTCCACGCGGTGGCTCCGCGCCCCAGGGCCACCGCCCCGTTGCCCGCCGCGACCAGCGCCGCGCCGCCACCGGAGAGCGCGGGGACGATGCGATCCGCGCTCCAGGTGATCCCAGGATTGTACAGGTCCCAGGAGATAACCCGGCGGGTCACCGGGGAGGCGACGAGGATGGTTGCCTCGACCACCGGCGGACCGTTGGCCAAGACGACGTCGATGGAGGCCACGACGCTGCCCGGGTCCGGCGTGCGGACGGTGGTCGACCGGCGGCGCCACTCGGCCGAGCCGTCCGGGCTGGTGTACCACGAAGCGAAGCTGTCCCGCACATCCGTCAGGCTGGCCGCGCCGTCGCGCCGACCAGCGGCAGCGTGCACCGGGGCGCCGGTCCCGTCCACCTTCACGATGGCCGAGCCTACCACGTCGACGCGCGCGAAGGCGTCCGCTGGCAGGTAGGTGAAGGCCATGCGCGGGGCGTCGGTGCGCGGGCTGGCCACGAGCTTGGACACACGCCAGGTCAGCGGGTGCACGAAGGACAGAGTTGCAACGAGGTTGAAGCCCGCGGTGAACTTGGCAGCAATGGCCACGCTCTCCGCAGCGTCGCGGCCCACCTCGATACCCGCCACCTTGTCGCAGACGGTAATCTGCTGGGTGAAGTGTACCGCGGCCAGGGGCTGACCGCTCTTACGCCAGTAAACAAGCGGCCCCTCCCGCGGCGTGTCGGTCGACAGGAGCGTCGTCGGGTACGCGGCGGTCCAATCCTGCCCTGCTCCGACGGGCAGCGTGTGTTCTACCGCCCACGCAACCAGCGCCTGCGGGTACGTACCCCCGGCGGCCAGCTCGCCCGTTTCCTGCCCGTCCCCGTCCACCTGCCGCGTGTATGGCAGTGCTGCGGCGTTGAGATAGTCCGTACCCTCCCAGATGGGCTCCAAAACGAAACGGTGGTACACGTGGGACAGGGCGACGGCTTCCCGGCCGTTCGCGTCCGCCGTGTTCCAAGCCGTCTCCTGGGCGGCGCTGAAGCCCCGTACGCCGTTCACGGGCGATGTCTTCGCGAACTCGACCGTCGTCATGAAGGACCGCGCGCCCGCGTCTATCCACCATTGATCCGCTTGGGTGGCAGCGTCGAAATTACAGCGCCAATCCGCAATCTCGTCCCCGGTGAGGTCGTACGCATCGCCCGCGTCTTCCAGGTCGATGGGCGTAACGACGATGGCCGGCGTGCTGGGCGTCGTGGCCCAGTCGACGGTCAGGCGAAAGGTGCGCGCCTGGGCCGGAGACATGATGGCGTCGAGCATGCCCAGCAGGGACAGCTTCGCGACCTCCCACGTGCCCTCATAGGTCAAGATCGCATCCGGGTCCGCGAGGTTGATCGCAGGCAACGTGGGCACCATGCGCCGGATTTGGGCGATGCAGGTACGGGCAGCCTGGAACGCCGTCCAGCGGGCGCCCCCGTCGCCCAGGCCACGCGCTGGCAAGTAGACGGTGGGCGCGGGGGCGGCGTCCAGCTGGATGGGCGTCTGGCCCCGGTTGCCCCGCCCGTCCGGGTTGAAGGTCAGCGGGGTGCCGACGTCCGCGTGCCCGGTGCCCGGGGCGGTGCCCTGGTAGGGGGTCGGACTGCTGGTCGAGGTGTCCAGGTCCTCGCGCCACTCCGTCGGGAACAGCTGGGCCAGGACGTGGGCCAGGCCAGCGAAGCGGTAGACGGTCGATGCGCCCCAGCCAATGCCGTTCGCAGGATCGCGCCGGGCGGAGGCGGAGGCGCCGACGATGACGCCGACCCACTCCACGTCGGCCGCGGTGACCGGGTCGGCGTCCTTCGCGACGATGCGCACCCATCGCCCCAGCTTGGCCGGATTGGGGGCCTGGCTGGCAACGGTGGCCTGCGATTCGCCAGCGTAGGTGCCGAGCCCGTCCGAGCCGGCGAAGGCGGCCCAGCCGTCTTCCTCCGTCCAGGGGCCGGCGAGCGCGGCAGCAGTCTGGACGCGCACTGACGTGCGCTCCGTGTCGCCCTCCTCGCGGTCGGCAGAGCGGCTAAAGTCGATGCGCACCACCAGTACGCCGCCGTTGACCGTGCCCCGCTTGGCCTGCCATTCGCCGGAGGTATTGGCCACCGCCACGCCCACGATGTTGCCATGCGGGTACGCGACGGTCACCACGTAGCCGATGAGCCCGGAGACGGCACGCAGCCGGGCCTGGGCGTCGGCTTCGTCCAGGTCCGCCCAGGCGACCATAGAGCCTTCGCCCAGGGGGGCGGTGCCGCTGTACCGGAAGGCTTCGGCATTGTTGGCGTAGCCCGTCAGGGCCCCGGGCGACAGCGGCGGGTACGGGGTGCCCGTCGCGCCGTCGAAGGAAACGCCACCGATGAGAACGGCCATGGCGCTACGGTGTCCAGGCCAACGAAGCTACAAGCAGCCAGCGGGCGGTGGCGGTGGCGGTGCCCCCCTCGACCTTGGACGCCTGGTGATCGGGCTGGCAGTCCGCCACGAAGCAGGCCACACCGCGGAAGGTGACGACGCTGCCCACGGTGGCCCGGTACGCCAGCGCCTCTGCCAGCGCCAGGGCCGGGGTGGCGAAGGCGCGTGCGGTGTCGATGGGGGAGGCAACGCCCTTGGCCTGCCCGGTGAAATAGACTGGTGGCGCGGGGTCGATGCTGGTCTTGATGATGCCCGCGGCCGGGCGGAGCACCCCCTCCGCGGTGTCGACCGTGAAGGCGCCGAGCGTCTCCGTCACGGCTTGCTCCGTTCGCGCCCGTACTGGAAAGCCGCGTCGATCCAGGCCGAATCCGCCTGGGCTGCAGGCGTGCCGCCCTGCTCCGCGCGTGCCGCATCGATCTTGCCCGTCAGGTCGACGATAGCGGCGGTCAGCTCGGCGGTTGCGTTGGTGTTCTTGTCCGTGGTAGCGCGGAGGGCTTCGCCGCTGACCGTGCCCGCGCCGCCGGCCCCGGTGACGTCGCGCACGTCCGCCAGGGCGCTGGCGACCAGCGGGGCTTCTGCCAGCCCGCGGAGCACGGTACGGGCCACGCCCGCGCCAGATTCGAACGACTGGCGCCCGGCGTCGGCCAGGGCGCCGCGGTTGGAGGAGTCGGCCCCCACCGCGTCCAGGAAGCGACCCAGGCGGTTGGACTGCCGCTCCCGCACGTCCCCGGCGGTGCCGGTGCCGGTGAAGGCCTCCGCCTCGTACTTGATCCCTTCGATCACTCGGGCAACTACTTCCTTGGAGAGGGCGAAACCCGCGCCCTTGACGTCGGCCAGAGTGGACTCCGCCACCTGCCGCTGGGCATCGGACAGCCCGCCCTCGGCCAGCTGTGCGCCGATGGCGAGGCCGCTGGAAGCATCCCCGCCGGCCAGGCCCACGGCGGCGGAGAGGCCTTCCGCGCCACCGCCCGCGGAGGCGAAGCGCGACACCCCGCCCCCGAGGCGGGCGGCAGCGCCCGTGATCCGCGCCGCCAGCGCCCCCTGCGCCGCGCCCCGTTCCTTGCCCAGGTTGGCCAGGGTGGCAGCCAGCTCGGCGGCGCGCCTCTCCGCCACCTCCGCCTGCTTGCTGAATACCCCGAGGGCCGTGGCGCCCACGGCCACCGCCGAGGCCACGAGGCCCACCGGTCCGGGGATCGACGCCAGGGCCCCGCCGAGGGCGGCAATTTTGTCCGTGGTATTGCCCGCGCCCGAAGCCAGAAGAGCCGCCGAGGCGGCAGCGTTGCGCAGGACTTCGCCACTGCCCAGCTTCTGCTTGAGCCGGTCCCAGGTGGCGCCGGCCTTGGCGGTGGAGTTAGCCACCTTGTCCATGCCGGCGGCGGCCTGCTCTGTGCCGCGCGCCTCAACGTCCAGGGTGAGGTCAGCCACGGGCTACCCCCAGGCCGGCGCGCGGCCGGCGTTGACGCCCCAGTCCGCGAGCGTAGCGGCATCAAGCGCAGAGAGCGGCACGCGCCCGAAGCCGGCGGCGACCAAGGCGCGCGCCCGCCCGGCCTCGCGCGGGTGTGGGGCCTTGGCGCCCACCGCGACGGCGAGGATGGCGGTTACCGTCTCGACCGTCATCCCCGTTACCCAGGCTTCTACGGTCTCCATGGAAGCGTCGTGGGTGTCCAGGATGGCGTCGACAACTAAGCTCCCCAGGGCTATGGGGTCGACGGGGGCTCCGGTCCGGCCCATGCGCACCCAGGCGTCTCGGCCACGCATGGCGGCGAGCGCGTACGCCGAGGCGCGTCCCGCGAGGTAGTCCTCGGGGGTGCAGCGGGCGGGGCGAAGCTGGACCGTGACGCCGGAAGGAAGCGGTACCTCGACCGTGTCGGCGGGGTCCACCCCGTCCCGCAAGCACTCTTGCGGGTGGAGGGGGCTCACGGCGCGGCGTGCGCCCGGAAGCTGATGCTGTAGGTTGGGCTGCCTTCGATCACCGGACCGATTCCCTTGCCCGTACACACGGCGTTCGGGTAGGTGATCGTCACGTCTGAGCCGGTGGTGCCCTTGCCCTCGGCTCGCGCCTTGAGCACCAGCACCAGGGCGCCCGCGTCCCCGACCGCCGGGGCGGCATTGTACCCCAGGCAATTTACGGAGAAGTTGGCGCCGATCCGATCGACTGCGGTGAGCTTCACATTTGCGGAGTCCGCGGAGACGTAGTCTTGGACGTTGCCCCCCTCGTCACCGGCCACGGACTGTGCGTCCGGGATTGCCACCGTGGCGAAAGTGGCGGACACGAGCATGTGAACGACGGGGGCAGCCATGGCGAGGGTCTCCGGGGTGCCCGGAGAATAGCGCCCTACGCCGGGAGGGAAGGGGCTAGAGCCGGGCAGGTGTGGTTCGTTGTCGTCCCGGCCAAACCCTGACCGCTGCCCGCCCGGCGCGGAGCAGCCTAGCGCACCCGCGCCCGCGCACCAGGGGCACCGCCCACCGGCACCGGCCCGCCGATGCCCAGGGAGGCGGACAGGAAGCGCCGGGCCGCGGTGATGATCCGCGCCCGGTCGGCGGCGTTGGGTTTGATCGGGCTACGGGCGGGCATCTTGGGCGTGCCCTCGTGCAGGTACACGGCATACTCCGGCAGCCCCGTCCAGGTGATCCGGATGAAATCCCCGCGCCGGGCAATGGTCGCCTTGCCCGCGGTCACGGCGTCACGCAGGGCGCCGGTTGCCACGAGGAAGGGCAGCCCCGGCCCCCGGGGCACGGCGCGGTTGGCGGCCTTCATCCCGGCTTTGAGGCTGGGCGTAGCGCCTTCCTTCTCCGCCGCGTACGCGGCTGACAGCGGGGCGAAGGCGTACCGCTTGCCGTTGCCCGCGGTGAAATGGGCGGCCACGCCGGGGCGCGCGCCAAACGCCCCGTTCGCGTAGTCGCGGCAGCCCACCGCAACGGCTTCCAGCAGCCGCGCCTTGCTCGCGGCGATCCGGGCCAGGGCTTTGTCCGCGCTACCCATCTGCGGGCCCACTCGGCCGGCCCGGCTGGATTCGGCCCTCTCGCCGGGCCTGCAAGGCCATCTGCGCCAAGTCGCGCGCCTGGCCGGCGGAGAGGTCGGCAAAGGCCTTCTGCAGCACCTCCACCAGGGTTGGCAGCTGCTCCGCGGGGGGCAGGCGTGCGACCTCGCGCACGGCGCGCGGGAGGTCGAACCCGGGCAACCGCCCCTTGAGGTACTCGGCGTAGACCGCAGGCACGGTGTCCGTGGTTGGCTGTGGGCTGGGGGGCAGGAGCCCCTTCCGCGCAGCCCGGGAGCCGGGAGGGGCTACGTACCGGATAGAGCACCGGCAATTTGACACCGCTGCACCGTTGCATAGGATCCAGCCGACCGGCGAACGAAAGTCATACACATGCCCAGAATACTGAAAGACGCGGACCTCCCGGACCTCATCCGGCGCTACGGGGAGGGCGTCCCCCTCCGCACCCTCGCGGAGGAAGCGGGGGTTCAGGCGCAGTCCCTCCGGGTACGCCTCCAGAAGGCAGGTGTCCGAATGCGCACCCTCGCCGCAAGCAAGCGCCTGCATTTCCCGCCAGTTGATGCCGCCGCCCTCGCTGTGGACTACTGCCAAGGGGAGTCCGTCAATGCGCTCGCCAAACGCCTGGGCATCTCCCGCACCGCAGTCGGTCGCCTGCTGTCCCCATACGTCCAGCTGCGCGGGCAGTCCGAGGCAGAGCGCACCAAGTGGCGGCGCATGGACGCCCCTGCGCGTGCGCGGCAAACCGCTGCCGCTCACCTCGCCGCGTCCGCTCTGTTCGCCGGCAAGCCTCCCAGCCTCGCGAGCATGGAGGGAAAGTCCCGGGCGTGGCAGGCCGCCCCCCGCTTCACCGTGTGGGAAAGTGCGGTCTATGGCATGCTGCAGGGGCTGGGCATCCCCTGCATTCCGCAGTACACCGTAGGAACCTACAACCTCGATTTCGCCGTGGCAGGCCTGCCCGTCGCCGTGGAAGTCATCACGTCCTACGTCTCGCCGGCCTACGGCCCCAAGTTGCGCCACAAGGTCGAAAGCCTCCTCCACGGTTGGCATATCGTTTTCGTGGTCGCCCGCTGCCCGGGCCACATAGCGGGGATTCGTGCGGCACTTCCAGCCTGGCTGGATCGTGCCCGCCGGGACAAGGCCATGGTCGGTCACTACGGGGTGATTCACAGTCAGCCGCAGCGTGCAACCGGACTGGAGCGTTATCTCCACGGCCTGCCCCTGGTACTGAGCCCGCATGGCTCCGTCGATGACGCCCCGGATCCGCTGGCCGGGTAGGAAGCAGCCGTAGTCGAGGGGTGGCACCGGGGCATTGGGGTCGCCGGCCTTCCACACGGTGCCGTGCAGGGCCCGGTGGCTGGGGCGCACCCGGTCATCCTCCAACGTGACGAACTCGTACCAGACTTCCCGGGGATCCAGGGCCCCGCGTGCAAGGGCAGTCTGCTCCGCTGGCGTCATGGCCGCCAGCAGGTCCGGCACCCCTACAGACACGTCAAGGGGGTCAGGCATTGGCCACCGCCCGTTGCAGTGCCGCGCCGACCGCCTGCCGCGCCGCACCGGCGCCCGTGTGGAAGGCCTCGGACACGGCGGCACCGGCCCGATTGCCCGCGAGGCGCGCTTCCTCCGCCAGCCCCGGCGGCACGGCAAGGGGGCTCCCGAGCGCCGTTGCCGTCCCTAGAACTCCCTCCGCCCCGAAGGCGTAGGCGTCGCCCTGGTACGCGCCCGTGCGGGCACAGGTGTGCCCCTGGACGGGCAGTTGGGCCAGCGCAGCGGCCAGCCCCGCGGGCTCGGCGCGGATATTGAGGGCTTCGGGGGTTGTCGCCTGCTGCCCACGCACGCCGGCCAGAAAGCCGGCCAGAAGTGCCTCCTCCATCGCCGTCTGGACGTAGGCCGCCAGGGCTCCGGCCGCCTCGGTAATCGCAGGCACGCCTCCAACCTGCGCAACCGCGGGGTTGGCCAGAAAAGCGCGCACCGCCTCCGTTGCGCCAGCCACGAGGGGGCCGCCGAGGACGGCCTCAACCCGGGCCGCCGTGAGCTGGGCCAGGGCGTCGCCTTGGGCGGCGAGCGTGTCCGCGGCCTCCTGCGTAGCCTGCTCCGTCGCGGCCACGGTTAGGCCCGGTACCGGCGGACGCTCCCCACCGTGTTGTCCTGGGCCCGCTCTGGCGCCCTCCACCATCGCGCCGTGCGCAGGTCGGCGGGGGTCACGGCGCCCTTGCCCAGGGCTTCCAGGAGGTCGGTCCATTCCGCGACCATGGCGGACACGTACTCCCATTGCGCCGTTGCCTGGGCGTAGACCTTGGGGCCGAGCATCGCCGCGGCGCCCAGCTCGACCCAATCCGCGACGGAGGGCACGGAGTACGCCGCATCCTCTACGGTCACATCCCACGAGGCAAACACCTGCTCATTGCGGGCGAGGCCGGAAGTCAGGGTGACGCCGGTACTCGTGACCGTGAAGCCCTCCGGTGGCAGCTCGACCACCGGGCCGGACGGGGTCGGGCTGCTGAGCCCCCCGTACGGGCCACTCCCCTGCCAGGCGTCGGTGTTGAGCACCGGCCGGCTGGTGAAGGCGGAGGGCATGCCGCGCCACACGTGCACCCGGTTGGCCGTGATGGGACGCAGGAAGGCGGGGAAGGCGATGGTGGTTTGCCCCTCCACGCCCCGCGCCTCGACTGCGCACAGGTCCGGGCGCTGCAACGCGTCCAGGGCGACCAAAGGGAAAGCCTGTACCAGGGCGTGGGTAGCGTCTGCCAGGGCGGCAGCCACAGCCGCTGAGCCCCCGAACTCGTCCGCTACCGGGGTGTAGCCGCCGACCGCGAACTTGCGTAGGGCGCCGGCCTCCGTCGCACCAAAAGAGTTGTAGGGCATGCGGGAAGCCTAGCGCGTGATGCTGGCGAGCAACCGCCGGAGCTTCGCCCGGTCAGCTGGCTTGCCCCGCAATCGTTGCACTGCGACCCAGACGCCATCCCGCACCTGCTCCGCCGCGCTCTCCACCTTGGCATCGTGCACCTGGAACGTGTCGTGCGGGGCCACAGTCTGCATGCGCTCTGCATGTGCCCCGATGGCCGCTCCCGCTCGGCGTAGTAGGAGCACCAGCGCCCCGCCCACGATGAGCACGGCGGCGAGGATCGGCAGCCAGCCCCAGGACAGGCCCAGCGCGAGGGCCACGGCCCCCGAAGCCGCACCCGCCGCGCCGAGCCCCTGAGTCAGCTTGCCGAGCCCGAAGTACCAGCCGAGCGCCGACGCCCCCGCGGACAGCACCAGTAGAGCGATGCCGGCGGCGGTGGTCCACCAGGCCAGGTCCGCCTTGTCCTTCTCGGTCACAGCGGCCCGTTCCTCCGCTCGCAGCTTCGCCTGGCGCTCGTCCTCGGCCTTGGCGGCGTTATGCAGGGCGAGGCTCCGCGCTTCCGCCTCGCGCGCCTCCGCCTCAGAGCCCCGGCCCTCGGCGGCGCGGGCGCGCGCCTGAGCGGCGGCGATCGCCGCAGTCGTAGCCGCATCGTGTGCCCCGTCTGCCCGGCCGCCATTGGCCGCAGCGGTGGAGCAGCCGCCGGCCAGGAGCAGGCAGCCGGCCAGGAACAGGCACAAGCGTAGCCAACCAGGGATCACGCGCGCCCCGTTGTCCGCTCTGTCACGGGGGACTTTGGCGGCTCCGGCGGGACGGGCGGGGCAGGGGGCGGAGTGTGGGGCTGGTACTCCCCGCCCCCGTGGCGCTGACTCAGCACGGACACCAGGAAAGTCCAAGCCTTGTCCATCCAGCTGTGCCACTCGCGCACGGCGGTCGCGTACCGGGTTGCCACATGTTCCAGGCTCCGGGCGTACTCGTCGGCCCGCTTGAGCCGGTCAGCCTCCAGCGCCGCGATTTGGGCGGCCTGCGTGCTGGCGACCCCCTCCAGCACGGTGATACGGGAGGCGAGCGCGGCATTCAGCTGCGCAGAGGCCTTCTGGAGCTGCTTGTTCTGGTAGCGGATCGCCAACAGTAGCACGACGCACAGGGCGACCGGGAACCCGAACTCTTTGAGCACGGGCAGCAGGGTGGAAAAGTCCACCGCTTACCCCCTCAGCGCGTCAAGGGCGGCCTGGGACTCGCGCAGGAAGGGGCCGCGGACGGAGGGAGCGAGGGTGTTGCTGTAGTCGGTCAAGGCCTGGGTCACGTATTGCAGCGCGGCGGCGCGGCCGGCGGCAGCCTGCTCGGCCGCTTTCTTGGCCTCGGCCTGCTGGGCGTCCTTTTCGGCGGCGGCGAGGACGGCGGCAGCTTCGTCCGCGGGGAGGGGCTTGGCGGTGGCGGGGTCGGTCATGGGGGCTCCTAGCGGGGGTTGCGGGAGGGTGGGCGTGCAGGATCGACAGGCGGCAGGGTTGCGCAAACGGCAATCAGTCGCGCCAGCTCTTCGGGATCGTGGGCTATGGGCAGGAACCCCGGCGCCTGGTACCGGCGAATCAGGGCCCACAGAGACGCGGGGCGCTGGTGGTCAAACGCGTGGGCCAGCTCTTCAAAACTCCGGGCAACCAAGAGGTACCCATGCAGTTGCTCCGACATCACAATGCCCCCGTTTGCCGGGTCGTAATACCCGTCGAGCCGAGAGCAGGGGGCCCGTCGATCTGGGGGCGCATGCTGGAACATCCAGGCGGAGTCCGCAACGTACCAGCCCAGCTCCGCCCCCGGGTTGAGCCGGGTACGGGAGCCGGCGCACCCGGGCAGGAGCAGGACGGCGAGGAGGAGGAGGAGGAGGGCGGAGGTGTGGCGCATGATCGTAGCGTATACCCTTCCGGCTCCCGGTCAAGTTGCGATTAGCCCGTGTGCCCGGCACCGGGCAAGCAACGCGTTCAGCTGCGCTACGACGTCGCCGGCCCCTGTGGCATCGGCAACGGCTGCGCCCTGGGCGCCAAGGACCTTGGTCCCATTGACGCGTAGTTCGCCCGTGGCGTTGGCAATGTTGATGTAGTTGCCGGCGGTGCCACCGACCCACAAAGACTTAGCGATCGACGCGCCGCCAAGACCGACCATGGCGGCCGTGCCGATGGCGCTGGCGTCGGTGGTGTTGTTGAGTGTCAGGATCCCGGAGCCGTTGAAATAGGCAGAGACGGTCGTGCCGCGCGTGAACTCGACGTAGTTGGGCTTAGTGGCGTGCGTGCTGCCGTAAAGGCGTGCCTGACCGCCTGAATTGATTCCCGAGACGGAGGTTCCGCCAATGACGATGAACGATGTGTCAAGATTACCGGAAAACCAGGACGGCTGATCCGCTGCCGGATTCTCTAACATCAACCAGCCACCCCACTGACTGGTCGACGGACTCCTAAATCTAGCAGTCGCCACGCCTTTGACGCTGACTCCAAGTGAACCTGAGGCGTTGTAATACAGCCCACTCGCCTCACTTGTCAGCCTGATCCCCGGCGCGGCGGCGGTGCCGTTGGGGACGATGACGGTGCCGGCGAATGTTCCGCCTGCGCCACAGGAGATGGCACCGGCAGCCACCAGAACGTCAGTAGCCCCTGGCGTTCCCATTGTGCCGCCTGCAACGCGTAGGCGCTCGGATGCAAGAATTGTTCCAGACCCCGCTCCGATGGCCATGCCGACGGTGTCGATTTTTACTACTGGTTGTCCTGCGACACCGCTGCCACCGCTGATTCCTAGCGCCCATTCCCAATCCGTATCTCCGGCATTAGGACACCCGAACGCTGATCCGCGGCGCATGAAAAAATCACGATTATCACCGCGGAATTGTCCACCTGCGATGGTGTTTGGGTCGATGCCGAACCCGACGCCGCGGGAGGCATCGCCAATCTGTACGGCTGTATAGGCTGTGCTGTAGCCGTACCGCTGGTGGCGGATGAGGTTCCCGAGCGACGAGGCTATTGTTGACGATGCCCCGCTGCCGGACCCGAGTGTGATTGCGGTTCCGGTAGCGAGGGAGCAGCTGATCGCCCCGCCCGCCTTGACCGCGCCGCCGCCGATGAGCACCTGCCCGCTCGTCGGCGTGCTCGGCACGCTGCCGGCGAACGTCTGCGCCGTGCTGAACGCGTTGTCGATGTTCTGGCCGGCGACGGTGATCACCGCGTCAGGGAACGTTGCGGTGCGGTCCGCGCCGAGGGCCGCAGTCGTCAGCGTCAGGGTGCGGCTGCTCGTGCCGCCCGCCCGGCCGAGCAGCCGGACGGCGTCCTGGGTCGCGGCGGCGCGGGTGAGCACACCGGACGCGGACGTGCTGTCGATGGCCAAGCAATTGAGTTGGCCGTACAGGGTTGTCCCCTGGCTGCCGCCCGCGCCGAACATCGCGACGTCCTGGTGCGCGCTGTTCCCGATATGCAGGCCGGCGGAGGTCGCGGCGTCGGTGTGGTTGCACATGAGCGCCTTGGTCGCCGCCGTGTAGTCCGAGGCCAGGCCCGTCAGGTTCGCGCTCAGCGGCTGCCACACGCCTGAGCCGGCCGCGACCGCGGCGGACGTGAAATCGGAAATGGTGGCAGCCAGTTGCGTGCCCGTGTGGTTAGCCCGTTGAACGGCGTAGGCGATGGCCGCCGCCTGCGCTGCGGCAACATCCGCCGTCAGAGCCAGGGTGCCGGCGGCATCCTGCACCGTGAGCGTGCGGGGCGCGGTCAGCCCGGAGGCGTCAAACACGGCGCGCGTCGGCGCCTTGCCCACCCGGAAGACGGGGGAGTGCGTACCGATCAAATCGGCCAGAGTGCGGGGCATGCTCAGGTCCCCTTACGGGTCGTGGTGATCTGAATGCGCGCCTGCCCGGTCGTGGCCCCGGTGCCCGGGGTGACGGTCACCAGGACGGAGAGGGCGCCCAGCTCATCGAAGTCGGCCTCCGTGGTGCCCAGCTCCGTCACGTCGACGTCGCCCGCGGCGAAGTAGGCAGACGGGGTGCCGACCTTGCCGACGGCGATGCTGGCCCCCGTGCCGTTCCAGGCTTCCAGGACTTCCACCTCGACGTTGTCCAGGGCCTGGTTGCTGGGCAAGTTGAGGATGACCACCCCGGCCGGGTCGGTGGTGATGTCGACAAAGTAGGTCGTGCCGCCGGGCATGGTGCCATCCGGGTCAGGGGGTGGGAGGGCGTCCAGCTCGTAGGTGGAACGGTCGTAGGTGTGCACCGTCTCCAGCTCGCACTCAAGTTGGAAGCCCAGAGGCGAGGCAGCGAGGGGGCGGAACACCTCGGAGCCCTCCGTCAGGTATTCCTGCGCCCGGAGCACCGCCAGGGACTGCTGCAGGATCGCCCGACAGGCCTGGTCTGCGGCATCCCAGGTCGGGCCGTTGTGGTGTGCGCGCAGGGTCCACCCGGTGCGGATGGTGCCCCCGTTGGCCGCCTGGTGCTCCCACGTCTGCGGCGCGGCGAACACCTCTACCGCGGGCAGCCGGCCCCGGTGCAGGCCGAGCACATAGCCCGCCTTGTCGCCGGGGATCACGCGTGGGGACGTGGTGGACGCCCAGGCGGCGAACGGCACACCGGCGACGGCGGCGACCGTGGCATCCCGGCAGCCGGTCAGGAGGGCAGCCAGCTGGACCGTATGCTGGCTGGTTGTCACGGTGGGCCCTCTGACGCCGAAACCCCCGCCGGTTGGACCGGCGAGGGCTGGCGACTGCGGGGCTCCGACTGGCGGGTGGCGGGCCGAAGCCCTTGCCGGCTGCCCCTAAGTAGCTTAGCCGATCAGCTTGCCCAGGAGAGCGCTGCGGCGCACCTTGTGGCCGTAGACGATGGACACTTCCCACTGGCTGGCGTGGTAGCCCTTGTACTGGGCCAGGCGCAGGGCGATGCCGGTCACCGGGTCGGGGATGATCGCGACCTGGGTGGCGGCATCGCCGTCCGGGGCCTCGGCCGGCGGGCGGATCGCCAGCACCGCGGCGTCACGGTGGGCGAAGATGTTCGACCGGTGGGCGGCCTGGCCCACGACGGCATCGCCATCCGCGATGGCCAAGCGCAGGCCCTGGCGGATCGTCAGCACGCCACCGGCGAAGCTGTCGACCACGTAGCGTTCGGTCTGGGCCGCGAAGCTCACCACGTCGCCGGCGAGCCACGTGCCCGCACCGGTGTCGATGGCGATGGCGGTGGCGCCCACGGCGTAGCCGGCGAGGTTGTTCACGAGGTAGGCGCCATTTTGGGTGCCCGGGGTGTGCTCACCGATGGCCTGATCCCAGCCGACATTGAAGTTGGCCAGCATGCCGAGACGGGCATTAGCGAAGCTGGTGCCCTGGGGCGCTTCGTTGAGCTTCTGGAACTGGTCGAGCTTGCCCGCGCTGGCGTAGTCGAAGGTCGACAGGGCCAAAATGCGGTCCATCTCGGGCGCCTTGGCGTCGCTGAGCATCTTCCAGGCATCCATCAGGATGTCCGGCGAGCTGGCGAAGGGGGCGGTGCCGTCGGTGCCCAGGGCCCACCCGGCGTTAGCGTCCAGGTCGGTCCAGACGTAGGCGGCCGCCTCGTGCAGGAGGGCCGCAATGGCCTCGTCCACCTGGCGCAGGCGGAAGTCCGGGCCGCGGGCGGCCAGGTTGCGCCAGTCCTCGCCGGTCACGTGGAACCGCGAACCCTTGTACTGGCTCAGGGTCAGGGTGGCGGTGGTCGGCGTGGTGTCGACCAGGGCGGGCGGCACGGCGCCGGGGCTGACGGTGTAGGTCGCCTGGGCCGCGGTCGCCGGGAGGTTGATGGGCTGGTTGAGGCCGGCCACCGCCGCCGAGGCGTCGAGGGTCGGCACGTTCATCACGAAACCGGTCTGCCGCAGCACGCGCTGGAGCGACTGAATCAGGGTGGGGACGAGAACGGTTAGGGTGTTGGCCACGGCGAGGACTCCAAGGAGGAGAAGGGTGGTTGAGGGCTAGTCGACGACGCGCAGCTTGCCCGCCTTCATGTCGGCGGCCTGCTGGGCGGTCAGATTGGGGAGGTCAGCGATCCGGATCGTGCCTACAGCCGCGGGGCCGTTGGCTCCGGTAGCGCCGCCGGGGGTCGGGACGTGCGCCACTTGGAAGTGGGGACGCGCCTTGAGCCAATCCGCCAGGTACCTGTCCAGGCCTGCCGGCTTGCCCTCTACCTGCAACGGAGTGCCATCCTCCGCCAGGACGTCAACGGTCCCGCTCTCGGTGTTGAACACCGCACGGTTCCGGACGAGGGCGACCATATCGGACACGGCAGCCGCGTCAAGCCCCGGGCAGGCAGCACGGACGGCGGACTCTACCGCCTGGTCCCGGAGGCGGGCGCCGATGGTCGCCAGCTTGGCGTTGGCGCCTGCGGTCAGGATCTCGCGCGCCTTGGCCAGCTCGCCGTCTTTCGCCAGGCGCATCGCCTCCTTGTCGGCGGCCTCGGCGGCGGCACGGGCGGCAGCGGCGTCCCGCTCCGCCTTGGCCGCACCGGCGGCCTGGGCGAGGCTCTCCCGCTCGGCGTTGCTCTTGGTCTGCGCGGCGAGGACCGTTTCCGCCTGCGCCTTGGGCAGCTCGACCTGGACGCCGCCGGGCAGGGTCACCTTGACCATGGGCGGGGGCGGATCGCCCGCGGGCGGGGCGTTGACGGGCGGGGTGTTGGCGGGGTCGGCCATGTGGGAGGTACCTTGTCCGGCGAGGGCCGGCGGGTGGCTACGCGGTCGGGTCAGGGGTCACGGCGCGCGGCGCCTTGCCCTTGGCCTTGCTCGGCTGCGGGGGGTCGGCAGGGGCCGGCTGCGCAGGAGCGGGGGAAACGGGGGAAACGGGGAGGGGTTGGGGCGGAGCGCCGGGGGCGGTGGCCACCGCCAGGGCGCCCACCTCGACCCCGTGCCCCAGGACCGTCCCGGGCGCCAGGTGCAGCTGCGCCCCGTCGACGGCAACGAGCCACACGCGGGAGCCCAGGACGGCGGGGGAGGCGGCGATGGCCCCGAAGCCCAGCAGCGCGGGGGAAGGGAGGAACAGCAACGGGCCGGCGAGGGCCGGCCCCTCTACGCCCATCGCGCGCACGGGTACTTCGACGGGGCGGGCGCCGATGGAGACGGGGGCGGGGGTATCGAGGGCGAGAAGGTACACGGTTACTTCTCCTCGTCCGCTTCGGCCTCGGCGGCCTCGGCCTCGCTTGCGGGGGCCGTGCCGGGGCGCGGGGCGAAAGCCCCAAAGGCTGACGCAGCCTGCTTGCGCACCGCGTCCCCAGCGGCCAGCTCCTTCCGGAGGCGCGCCATGTCGGCCTCGGACAGGGGCAGGTTGCGCGAGGCGAACCGTTCCGCCGCCTTCTCGCGAAGCACGGCGGGGATGCCGCTCGCCGTGAGCACGGCCAGCAGGGTCTGCGTTTCGCCCGGGTAGTCGGGCAATTCCGGATCCTTGCCCTGGTACTGCGGGCGGGGCGGGGCCTCGAACTTCCAGCCGCCGGCCAGCACCCGAGCCAAGGTCTCCTCCGCGTCCTCGCAGGCAACGGCGAGGGCTGAGACAATGGTCGCGAGGTCGTTGTACCGGAAGGCCAGGGCCAGGCCGGACTGCGGGGCCGTGATGGTCTCCGCGCTGCCCAGGCCGGCCACGCGGAGCAGGTTGGCCACCTCGTCTACGATGCTGTCACGGATGCTCTGCGCCTGGGCCGGGTCGGCCCCCAGGGTCTCCACGCTGCCGCCGGGGTTCGGGCAGCACAGTAGGCGGGTCGTCCCGACCTTTTGATCTTTGAACTGGTCTGCGCTCACCCCCATAACGATCATCTGCGAGAACGTGACATTGCAGATTTCTTCGTTAAGCAGGGAAAGCAGGTTGTTGACCGCCATCTGGCTTTCAGCCAGCGGCCCCGCTACACTGTCCCCCGAGCCGCCGTCGGGCAGGTACCCGAAGGGGTCGAGCTGGGGGCGCAGGCGCACCAGGGGGCACTGCAGGTACCCGTGGGGCTTGGGGGGATCCTGCCCCGTGATGACCAGGGTGACGCCCGCCGTGCTCTTGGCCGACGCCTCGTCCAGCAGGTAGTCCGTGTAGGTGAGCTTCTCGTAGAGCCGCAGCACGGGGGCGCCGTCCGTCCGGGTCATGCGCACCAGGGCCTTGGCCAGCGCCTGGCCCCCCTGCTCCTCTTCGACATCGAGCACCGCGTCCGCATTGATCAGGCAGACGACGGGGCGAGTGCCGGCGGCGCGCACCGCGGCCACGGTGGGGGCGGCGGGCGTGCCGCCCTGGACCTCGGGGAGGATGTAGGACTCTCGGTCGACCATGGCGGCCAAGAGCGCCTCCGACATGAACGCATCCAGGGGGCCCCCGGATGCCGTCGCCTTGGCGGCGAAGTCGGTGTACACCCCGGCCTTGGCATCGCGCACCGGGGCCTTGCGGAACACGATGGCGTTGTACCGGCGCAGGGTGGGCCCGACGAAATTCCGGGCCCTGGTGAAGCGCAGCCGGCGGGCGTAGCTGTCGGATTCCTCCCGCTCGTGGGGGATGAGGATGGCCTGGCCGCTGGTGTCCTTTGCGCTCAGGTAGCCCCGGGCGCAGCGGAACGAGACGCGCCAGAAGGCCCGCGCCATGACGTCCTGCTGGTACTGGGCGGGGACCTCATAGGAGCCGGAGGCGGGGGGCAGGCGCATGGACGGGAGGCTAACCCGCCACGCGCCCGGGGCAACTGGGAGGGTTTAGGCCACCCGTGCCAGGAAGCCCTGCGCCCAGGCCCCTTCCGCGGGGCCCTCGCCTCCACCCGTGATGACGTGGTTGCGGCGAAAGGTGGCGCGGACGTAGCGGCGGCCACCGTACAGCGGAACGCCGGCCGGCCATTCGTAGGTGTCCGCGGTCAGACTGTGAACCGCGCCGTCGTGGGCGATGCTCTCAACCCGAGCGGAGGACAGGAGGACGGGGCGGGCGGCGGGGGCGGTGCTGTTGCTCATGCTCGGAGGTTACACCCTTCCGGCTCCCCGTCAAGCCCCACCCTACAACTTGAGCCCCGCCGCCTCGACCTTCGCCGGCTGCTGGACGTCCCACAGGGCATACCCCAGGGCGTCCAGAATATGCCCCCGCTTGCCCTCTTTGCCCGGGTCGTAGCCACTGCCCTTCCGGCCAGTGCGCTTCATTTCGTCGATGAGCCGGCGGCAGCGGGGGTGGATGCGCAACCGGGCCACGCCGCAGCCGTCACGCAGGGCGCGCGAGACGAGGTTGATACGCTGATTTACTGGGGGATTGGCGCCATAGGTTAGGACTTCCGCCGTCCACTTGAGGCGCCGGGCTTCGCGTTCGATGACGGTGCACTCGGGATCGCCTACCCGGTTGCGCGCGGCTCCGGAGCGGTCGGGGTGGATGGTCACCGGCCCATGCTGCCCCCAGCCCTTGTCGTTGGCCCGGCGCATGGCGTCGTCCACCTGGGCAAAGTCGTCCACGACCAGCTCGTCCGACACGTTGAAGGTGTCGCCCTGGAGCCAGCCGGCGATCCAGCACAACGGGCTGACGTTGAAATCCGCGCCCACGTGCGCCGTGACCTTGCCGCTCGCCGGCCAATCGGCAGCCTCGGTCACGTGGCAATCGGTGCCCTCGGCCCGGAAGGTAGGGTGTGCGACATCGCGCCGGTAATCAACCGCGATCCCTTCCAGGTACTGCTGGGCCAGCTCTTCCCCGAAGGCCGCCCGGATGCTGACGGCGTACTCCGGGGTCAAGGCAGTATTCGCTGCCGTGCGCCCGCGGAACGCCCAATGCCGGGGCTGCGGTTTCTCCCGGAAGTCCCGTTGTACCCAGGTTTCCGTCCCCTCTGGCGTGGTGGTGACGAAGCCAAACAGCCCCAACTTGGCGCGGGGGTGGCGCAGGCGCGCCCGGATCTGCGTGGGGGCATCGCGCTGCGGCACGCTGGCAGACTCGGGCAGGCGCGCGCCCTCGTCCAGCCAGGCCGCGCCGATCTCGTAGCCGGCCACGCGCGCCGGATCGTCGGCAGACTGGACGATGATGGGCTCCGCGCCTAGCATGACGTGTGGGAAGGGGCGGGTTGCGCTGCCGTGCGGGCACACCTTGGGCACCTGGCCTAGCTCCTCGATAGCCCGGCACAGCTCCGGCACGCAGATGCGCCAGAGGTCCCCGTAGGTCGGGGCGTACACGGCGGAGGGGCACGCGTTCGCCAGGTGCGCGGCGATCAGCTTCCGCGCGCCGGCCCACGATTTCCCGGCCCCGTATCCGCCCTCGTACAGGTACCACCCCGGCGCGAAGTGGCGTAGGAACTCCACTTGGGCGGGCTGATTGCCCTGCCACACGGTCATAGGGTCGGATCCTGGGTCGTGAGCCCCGGGATGCTGATCACGATGGACGCCGGTGGCGGCACCTGCGGCGGCACCTCGTCCGACCAACGCAGGCGAGCCTTGGCGAGGAACTTGAGCACCTGGGGGTCTGCGGCCGCGCTCAGGTGCAGGAGCTGGGCCAGGTCGCCCAGGCCGCGCATGCGCTCTCGTTCCAGCCAGCCGCCCGGGGTCAGGGCCGCAACCGTGGCAGCGCCCTCGGCCCCGCCGATGGCCGCCTGGATGTCCGCGTCCGAGTGCCCGTAGCGGGCCAGCTCCAGGGCATAGGCCTGGCGGGCCGCTGCGAAGGGCTCTGGCTCTGGCGGGGGCATGGGCAGGCCCTGGCCGTTGGTGTTCGTGTAGGGGTTGAGGGCCACGCCCGCACGGTACGGGAACGGACCGCAGGAGCAAGCTGGCGGCGGCTGGGGCTGCTCCACTGTACGCGCAGGACGTGGGAGGGGCGGCGAGGCACGAGCCCGCGTTATATTTCTTACAGTATGTATATATTTATAGGGGGAGTATAGGTGGTAGTATTGTGTGTACGTGTCGCCGGACCCCGTGTGCGCGCAGCAGAGGGTAGTAAAGAAAGTTAACATTGTTTAACTTTCTTTACATGCCCGTGCACGCACGCATATAGGCCCCGGTGAAACGTACGCGGAGGGTCTCCGGACCATCA
>ERZ869925.608-NODE-608-length-23949-cov-7.300368_pt1 | contig 23949 bp, 40 predicted proteins | sample MGYA00579311_ERZ869925 | MGnify/ENA primary metagenome ERZ869925 (study PRJEB32216, sample SAMN09231817) | wastewater metagenome | place: USA: Maryland | collected 2016-07-30 | study: EMG produced TPA metagenomics assembly of the PRJNA472060 data set (Reclaimed...
GGCATTCCTGCTGAACCGCTCTTCCGATCTCATTAGAGCATCACATTTAATGAGATACCATAGATTGACACCTGCAGAATTAAAGAAGTTTTTCGAATGGAAAAGCGAAGTCATGCCAATGCGCTATGCTAGTGCAGATGTAACATCTATTAATAATAGATTACTTCAATTCCAGAATTAACGCTGTGTAGTGTAATGGTAGCACTTTAGCCTCATGCGCTAAAAGTCTGGTTCGAATCCAGCATCAGCGATAATAAATAGAAACATTTATATATAAGATATAATATTATACTTTATTAAAAAAGAAGATGCCAACAACTGTTGTTTATATCCACATTGAACTTGAAAGATTACTAAAGCAATATATGTTAAAACACAAAATCAGTTCTAAGAGTGATGCTATAATAAAACTAATTGAAGAAGGAGTAAAAAAAGATGGCAATTAGATTCTTGTTAACTTTAAAACCTAGTTCACCACCTCATTTATATTTAGATCAGATTAAAGAACTAATTGCACACGATGATGAATTACTACCACAAATGCGTAAGTGTTTACTTATTCTTAAGAAGTACAAAAAGACATATATACAATTACCATTACAAACTGAGGTTATTTTAATACCTGAAGATTATTGCCATATTGAAAGATCTCTTAACCCTACGTTTGGAGCATACACCAAAACAAAATGGTCTGTTTCAGATATTGAAAGTTATAAAACAGATTCTCAAAACTTTATGTTTAACATTAAAAGAGTATATGATAAGATGGGTTATCATGTTGAAGAGTTTGCGTTTGATACTGTTTTCGCGCAAGAATTAGCAAAAAAAGCAACGTTAATAGAATAACATGAGTTTCACATTTTCACCAAGCAAGATAAAAGAGAATTTCTATAAGGTACAGAAGGATCCGTATCAAGCACTTAAATTTGAATACCAAGTCACCAAGTATTTAGCTTATTTTATTATGGCATTAGTTGCTTATAACATCATACGCATTATAGTTTACTATAATAGCGGAAGTAGTTTCGGCAGCCTATACCGTCTGATAATTGGCGTTATAGGTGTCGTCATATTGTACAAGATATATACAAACGTCTTAGTTCCTAAGAAAAAGATGTTAGCGTATTATGAAAACAATCCATCTAGTATTCTTGATGTTAAACCAATCGATCCAGCAAAAGAAGTTGACGATATTATTAATAGATTTGATAAAAAAGGAGTTAAAAAACAATGAAAAGTAATGAAATACTATTAAGAATTAAGAATATTGAGAATAGGCAAAAGATAGATAAATTAGATATTAATAAACCGACATACACAGTTATTGGTGTGTTTAGTAATTTGATCTATGGGTTAATTATTATCTTATTGTTAGCCCTAATATTCTTAAAAGTTTATAATTTAGATATGGCAATCATTAACAAATTTATTTATCAATATGCTTTGTTGTTTAATATTGTTTTAAAGATATTTGTGTTATTAGCAGTAATTGAATTTATTTGGTTTATCTTTGCTTATTTAAAGTATAGAAAAAATAGAAACGTATTAAGTAAGAATATTATTTATAATGAAAGTATTTTAAATCAAAAGGAGGTAAAAGATAATGGCAATGTTTTGGCAAAAGAATAAAGCTCCCCCTATAGTTCAACAGCCTGTTGGTGTAGCACAAACAAATACTCTTGTTGAGATTCCAGAATTAGATGATCTAAGCGATGAAAAGGAAAGATTAAGTGATGTTAAACCATTACCTACTGTTGAAAATGAAACTGAAATGATGCAAGGATCAAAGGAATTTGCAAATCAAGTTGGTAATCAATCACCAGTTCCAGTGGAAACGCAGGCAGATAACTATGAAGTTGTTGCTGATGAACCAAGCGAAGATAATGAATTTGATAAACAAATTGCTATGCTTCAAGCTAAGAAAAAAGAAGCAGCAGAAAAGAAACGTCTTGAAGAAGAACGAAAGCAAAGAGAATTAGAAATGCAACAATCACAATCTAGTGAATCATTAGGAGCTAATCCCCAACTAGGGCAAATATTAGCTAGTTTTGAAGCTAGACTAACAAAAATAGAGGCAACTTTGTTTAGGAGTTTAAATTAAATGGATTCGAATGTTCTTGAAGCTGTAAATCAAGAAAAATTCCGAAGAAAGATGCTCATTTCCAGTAGAGTGATAGCCATTTTTTTAGTGTTTGGCTTAATCTATTGGGGTTATACTTATCAACAATATGGAATAATGGTGACTAAATCACCTTGTTATGCTTGCGGGTTATACGCTGGGAAAAAATGTGATGTTGTTTATTACACACCGCAAGAAATTCAAACGGCTGGGCGTGAAAATCTATTAAAAAGCCTAGCTGAATATAATTCTAATACTAATGTTACACAAGAAATAGAAAGAATGAATGCTAGGAATAATAGTTTTTCATTACTTAATTATACTAATTTTACAATAATAAATTATAATTAAAAAGAAAAAAAGGGATTTGAGGAAAATCCCTGTAACCTTTTCTTAACTGAGTTATAGAGTGTTAAGATACTCCACAGTATGACCGTCTAATTTAATAGACAGATCCGCCGGATTGACTAGCTGCATGGCTAAGTCCACCGGACAACATTCCTAATACTATTACTGCGAATCCTACAACTACCAAGATGGTAATCCAAGGAGTTCCGTCAGCAAGAGCGTTCGTAACGTCACCAGCTGCATTAGCTGCTGCTCCACCAGTTGGCAATGATGTCTGAATCGTACTTGTTATATAGATACCGATAACAAGAGTAACTCCAACAACGACTATACCAACTATGAATGCTTGCATGTTCATCGTTTTTTACCTCCTTATAACTATTAAACTTCATACATATTAATAATAAAAAACGTATATATTCTTTATAGGCTAAACTATGTTATCTATGGTTTATTAAGAAATCAATTAAATCTTTATTTTTTGGTCTATTCCAATATGGGCTTTTACAATTAGGACATCTTTTCGGATTATTATTTATAGAAACCCAAGTATAATAACATCTGAAACAATTGCATATTTTTTCTTTCATATTAACTCCTTGGTGTTAACATTGCCCAAACGGCACAAATACCAGTTCCGAATATAGCAATGATAATTGCTAAATCATTAACTTGTGTAAAAGATCTAAATATCATTAACATAAATGTAGCCAAAAAGAATGCGACTACTCCAACGCTTGCTGGTTTCCATTCACTCTTTAAACCTACCATTATAGATGCAAACCAAATAAATACAGTGAAAGCATAAACAAACAATCCGTTGGCTCCTACGTTTACATAATTTATCAAACCTTCAAATCCGTTTCCGTAACTAATATTATAATATGGTTGTGTCATTATGCTTCTTTAATTGACCCCCTTGCTGCTTGTATATATTTCATTGCAACTATTACAGTAATAGCCATGAATATAAAACCAAAGAACCAACTAGCTAATGGTACAACTTTAAACATTTCTAAAACTACTGAAATCATTGGGAATATATTAAGCATATATTGAATTGCACCAAGACCAATAGTCAAAGTGTTAAGATATATTGTTACCGTTTGTGATATCGACGCGTTCTGAGCAGTATTATATAAGTTATTACTTGTTGTTGTTAATTGGTTACCGGTTGAAGATATATTTGAATATGTTGCATTATAAGTATCTGAATAAGAAGTATAACTATTATCGCTGCCAAACTGATTATACATCGAATACATTCCAGTAGCAATTGCTAAGAATAAGCCTAAAGCTATCATAATCATTGTTAAGCTTGGTAGTTCTCCGTTTCTATTCATTTTATTTTCTCCTCATTGCTGTTGCCACAAGCAATATTATTAATGAAACTATTATCCATATATTATCTTGGAAATTAATTAAACCTAATGCATTCACAACAATTGCACCAATACCTAATAATACTAATGCAAGAGGTAATATTCCGCTAGCTATTCCCATCATTGTCAATGATCCAATTAAAACTAAACCCGCAACTCTTCCGCTTCCACCAATTACCAAAAACTTATTTGCTTTTCCAATAGTTCTTATTAATGTATCAACAACATTTCTATTTCCACCAGCATCTATATTTAATTGAATAATTCCATTAGCAACATAAGTTCCGTTTGCAGTTGGTTGATATCCCATAGTTCCTGATGTACCAACTAAACAACTTCTATATATTAATGCAGAACTATTAGATGTTAATTCAGAAACTTCCAAACAACCTTGCGAAGTACTGTTTGTGACATCAGCATAAGTAAATACAAAAGTATTTGTTTGATTGTTAAATGTTAATGTATGAGCTACTCCTTGGAAATTAGAATTAGGGTTTGTGCTTGCTTGAGTTAATATTCTTAATACTATTGTGTTACCTGCTACAACCTTTTGTGAATCAGTTGTTAATGCAATCTGTCCATTGTATACTACAATAAATCTATAAAAGACTTGACTAGGTACAAGATTAATTATTCCTTTACCTTCATCATTTGAAACAAAACTACCAATGTTAGGGAATGTATTAGTCCCTAAATCCCAACGTTGAACATATACAAATGCACCGGTCACTGGATTGTTGGCATTGTCTATAACTTGAATTGTAAATATATCTGTTGCATTTGTTGCAGCAAGATATAAAGGAACAACTAGAGTTATATTAGACAATGAATTATTAACAAAGAATGATTCTCTATTATCATAACCTGCTTTAGAATAACCAGTTGTTCCAGATATACCAAATGTTCTATTCTGAGGATATATACAGAAAGAATATAATGATGTAGCATCTGTTAAGTTTTGATAATTATATGTTTTATAAGTAGATCCAGAACCTAACCAATATGTTACAGTTTGCTCTAAACTTGAATTTAACTTATTAGTTGTTAATTCTTCATAGATAGTATAATTAACTGCAACAGCCGTTAGTGTAGCATTACAAGATCCGTAAAACGCTGGTAAGATAGTTTGATTCTGAACAGTTCCATTAAACTCATTTGTGTTACTGCCATTAATTGTCAATACTCTCCAAAAGAATGATTTAATCGCAGATGAACCACTTATTGTTGGCACGTCTAAAGTTACTGATAAAACTTTCGGATTAGTTCCAGTTACCGTTGCTAAATATTGTGTATTATCATAAACTAAATATCCTTGTATACCACTAAGTATAGAAGAATTAAAAGAATAACTTAAAGCGAATGTTTCCGATGATGTTTCATAAGTATAATTAGAATATTGTAAAACACTAATATCAAAAGAACTAGTTTGTGAATTTAAGTTTCCTAAACTATCATTAGCATATATTGTAATAGAGTTTGTACCGGCGTTTGGTATTATTAAACTAGAGTTAGCACAATTTGGTAGTGTTACATTTGTTGAAGGTGATTGACTTGTTCTATACCAACAACTGTTAACTCCACTAACATCGGTTGCTAAGAATTTAATTGAAAGATTAAAGTTAGATGCTTGCGGGAAAGTATACAGTCCATATGGTGAACTTATATTTATTACTGGTCCTGTTGTATCGATAGTTACAGTTCTTGTTTGTGTTGAATTGGCAAAACCATTAATATCTGTTGCTGTTGCGTTAAAATGATATGTTCCGTCTGCTAAACCTGTAAAGTTAGTTAAAAAACTCATATTCCATAGCATAGCCTCTTCATAAACAACATGATTTAAACCTGTAGAAGGCACGTTTGAATCTACAAACAACTGATAATAACCAGCTCCGTTATAACAGGTTAAATTTGTATATTCTAAAAGATTATTATCTATAACTTCTGCTCTTAAACTTATTTGATTTTGATTAAAACATAGTGAGGGTATTGTTAAATTAATATAAGTTATATTATCTTGATCTCCTCCTTTAAATTGCCATATACTCCCTAAAACTGCGTTATTTGGTTTGCTATAATTGGCTATAAAATAAGCTTGTTGTCCTCCAAATGGATTAGAATTATATGGATAACTAGAAGTTAAATAATCGCCGTCAATTAAATTTCCAAAATTTAAAAATCCAGTTCCAGCTATTGGAATATTTTGATAAGAACCAGTAGACAAACCACCACAAACAGAACTTTGATTCGTAAACTCTTGATAACAGAATCCATTAGTTAAATTATTTATTGTTGTTGTGTTTGTTGCTACTAAAGTTTTAGCTGCGTTATATAAATTAGTTGTTAGACTTACAGCGCTAACGTCATTAACAATTAAATCTACTAAAATGTTATTTAATGTTTGATTAGTTGAGTTTAAAGGTGTTAAAGTTCCATAAGAAATACTAGGAGCTTGACTATCTACTTTAAATGTAATTGAAGTTGAAGCGTTTCTTGATACTGAATCATTAACATATAAATTAACAGTGTTCCAACCTTGAGATACAGATAAACTAGAAACATTAACTCCACAAGTTAATGAAGTATTACTAGAACCTCCATTCATAGAGTACCAGCAGCTATTAAGATGTGTGTCTGTAACTGTATAATTAAAAGGAATAGTTGAAGTATTATATAATGTAGCTGTAGGAGTTACAATTGAAACAACTGGGTCCGTATAGTCTGTTATTAAAGTATTATTAACGACAGAATAAGTACAATTAAAACCTAAACTTACAGTATCCCAATAACAAGCTCTAACATTCCATTTTAATATTCCTTCAGGCATAAATGCAGTTAAAGCCGTACTATTTGCAGTATCATTTGAAGAGATAGGGTGAACTGTTGTATCTGTAAAGAATACCGAACCATTTGGATTATAAACATAAAGCGTTGAGTTTGTTATATTTGATTGTATAGGAACAACTCCCCAATAGAATCGTTGAGTAGATGACGGAGTATAAGTGTTTGTTACTGGGCTATTTAATTGAACTGTCGCTCCATGACTTGCCGTATTAACTATAAAAGTAACTGTTGCACTTCCAACATTATTAAACGTATCATTAGCGTAAAGTTTCCAAGTGTTAGAACCTTGGCTTGAGTTTTGATAAGATATATTATTAGCACAAGTTACAGTATAATTATTAGCTCCGCTATTATTACTAAACCAACAAGAAGATAATGCCCCAGCGGGGTGTGTTATATTCCAAGTTATATTAGTAACATTATAATTATAAGTTGTTGCTGTAGGAAAATTAATGGTAATACTTGGGCTTGTTGTGTCTGTTGTAAAGTTTAGAGTTGTGCTTGTTGCGTTAAGTCCAGCATTATTTGAGGCTGAACAATTCCAAGAATAAGAACCATCTCTAGGTAATGTTACACTTGTCCAATTCATTAAATAAGTTAAATTGTTTACTGTTGTTTTATTTGAATATACTGCACTAGAACTATTATAAACTGAAAGATTAAAGCTAGTTATGTTAGAACCGACAGAGGTAGCATTACAATTAAAGCTTAAAGTATTAGATGAAGAGTTAAAAGCATTTGGAGGATAGTTTGAATTAATGTTTAAACTATCGAAGCTAGTAGTGTATGTCATTCCTGAGCCTGAGTTATATAATTGTTGTACTTCATCTGCGGATATTGATCTGTTGTATATTCCAAACTCATCTACAAAACCAGCCATATAATCTCCATAACGAGGGCAGTTACATAAAGCGAAGGCTTCGCCAGCAATCGTCGCCAAGCTACCACCTAGAGATTTATTCTTAACATTAACTCCATTAACATAAAACTTTTCTAAGTTACTTCCAGCCTCATAAGTAAATGTTAAAAATTCCCAATCAGTGGTTATTCCAGGGATTCCATTTAAGTCATCTCCCCAGTTTGCAAAGTCGTAAGTTGTAGAAGCTGTTTTCTTCCATTCTCCAACCCTTCTAGTTGCTCCAGTTGTACCATAAGCAAAATAACAGCCGTTAGTATCTGAGGATTTAATCCAACCAAAATATGATCTAGAGGCGTCGCCTGTTGGAATAGTTGGGGAGGCTTTTTGTGCGTAGTCTGTTCCAGCACAGGTTAAACCATTACCTATTTTTCCAGATACTCCTGTGCTGTTTGCCTGTGATCCAGAATAACTTAAATTATTAACTCCAGCGACTACATCTAAACCTGTTGTAGTTTCGAAGTTATAATAAGAGATTAAACCAACATTAAGCGAAGCTGTCCATGTTGCCCATTCTTCTACTTTCTGACCGAAGAAGTTTATAACCCAGTCTACTTTATAATCGTTTGGTTTAACGTCAGTAAACAACCCAATAGTATAAGTGCCATTAACTAATTTTGTAATATCTAAAGGTTTCCAAACTTCCCTATTTTCGATTTTATCTTCATAACCGACTACATCGCTTATACATTTTTCTGTTGGCTTATCTTCAATTAAACCTTTTTCAATACCATCTTTTGTTTCTTCTGTTTTTGGATCTGTTGTTTCATTACATACTTCTCCGTATATAGGTACTTTAATCTTAACATCTTCATAAGTTAAATACTTATAAGTTATAGTTCGAGTAACTGCTGTTTTAGAATAATCTTTTATAGTTAACTCTTTCATTGGTTCACTATATTCTTTCTCATAAAGATTAATCTTAAACTCCGCTACCTTTACATCTTTACCAGCATATACTACATTATCCAAAGGAGTTAATAGTTTAATTCTAGCTACATCAGTTGTAGGTATCCCGAAAAGACTATCTTTTATTACAACTTCTTTAGCAGAAGTATCATAGAATTTCATGTTATCAAATTCAAACGCAGATACATTTCCAATTAAAAGAATCATTGCAAACATAATTAACAATATATTTTTCATTTTAACCATAACTAAATGCCCTCTCACTTGCAGATATTGACTCATCATCTTTCTTACTTCTTGTAAACATTACTATGCTTATTAATAATAACCATGCTAAAACAACTAAATGGGCATTATTCATTAAATAAGACATAATCGGAAAGTATGGTGTTGTTGTATTAAGAGTATTAGAAACGGCTTCAAAGATATTTTCAAATAAGAATGATAACATCATTGCTACTGCCCAAAAGAATAATGAAACAAATGCATAAATAATACTTGCACCCGTCATATATGCAAACAAAAGTGAAACTGCCAACAACCCAATAAACATTAACGGGTACATATAGTCAATAGTTCTTAATGCAGAACCAACATTACTCATTGCTTGTGTAGTTATATTATATGTAACACTAGAATTTCCAGATCTTGAAATGACTTGAGTAAACCCAGTATCAAAACTATTCCAAACAAAATAAGATATTAATGTTGTTACAGCAATAACTAATAGAAATATAGGTACATAGATTGCGTCTGCTATCGATCCTCGCTTATTCATAGTTTAGATAGATAAGTAGCATATATATATTTTATATCCTATAAGAAAGTTAAGCTGCTTTTCTTAATTCCCTTAAGTTTTGTTACTTCTAGTTTAATTGGATCTTTTTCTTTAAGTCGTTGTTTGCGTAATATTTCTGCGCATATTTTAGAAATAACTGGTATTCCACCACTAATTGCATAACCTAATTCTTTTTCATAAGCTTCTTTGCGGCACTCAAATTCATTTACTAGATCAACATGAACGTAACATCTCTTTATTTCGTCATCTTCCATATCTCTTTGTTCTTTCGTTAGCTTCCTCTTTAGAATATCCCATCTTTTCAAGTCTTGTACCTTCTATGTTAGTTGTACCATTATACAGTAAGTACATAACCAAGAATATTATGAATACAAATGTAAGAGGGAACATTGCAATAAAGAATACATAAAGTATTGTTCCAACCGTTGGTATATCCCACATATAATTTGTTGCAAAGTTATATGCTACAAATATTAATATAAATGAACTAAAGAAGATTATAGAAAACAAACCTGCTTTCCAACCATAACTATCGACATAAAAGACTAAATATATTGATATAAAAATAACGGCAATTAATATTGCTACTATTATCATATAGTATAATGATATTGCTGTTGTTAGTCCAACACCATTAGGTGTAACTTCATATTGCCCTGTTGCTAATGCCGCTTGTTTATTTGTAGTATTGCAACCAACTATGTAATTTTGTACACCTAATTCAGAAAAATTTTCTTTATTGATTAATAAATCATATTCTAAAAGATTATTATTAAAATTTAAGTTTCTTTGTACACGATGATACCCAGAACCGTTATAAATGTGCAGAAAGCAAACTGATGTTAAATTTGTCATATAATTAGATCCGTTTATAACATGAACATTAAAATCCCAAGGTGTGTTTTGTTTATGATATTCTGGAACAACAACTCCAATTTGTAAACCAGAAGGTGCATATAATACTTGTGGTTTTGGTGCTGCAACTACATTATTTAACATAACAATTAAAGAAAACAATGCAAATATTACCAATACTTTGTTTTTCATGTGAATCTATATGTTAACTGGCATATTTAATTTTTTAGGGCTATACTAAAGGTGTGACTTGACCAACTTTTAATAATTCTTTGCATTCCATTAATCTAGCAGTTACTACATCGTTATACATTCCGATAGATGTTTTCATAACTAGCCACACGATAACGCACGCTGCAATTGCCATAATAAGCATAGCAATATACGGGCCGTATTTAGTTAATAGATCTTTAATATACGCCCATCTTGAAACTGCTGCACGTTGTTCTAAATAAGCAAAGTTCTTCATTTGCATATCGATAACATCTATCTTAAAGTTCTTCGGATCTTGTCCCCACATCTTCGGAGGTATAACGGCATATTGTCCAACTCCATAACGCCATAACGTAACCCTTAAGTTTATGATATGCTTAGGGTTAATTACAGGCATAGTTTCGCCAGTCTTTTGAAATATCATTTTATCAATGTTATCTTCACCTTTAAACTTACCAATCTTTTGTAAAAAGAATGTACCATCTGGATTATAGATACATGCAGTGATCTTAAAGTTCTTTCTTCGTTTATTCCAGTTACCTATTAAACGACCAACAAAATATAATGTGCCTAAGATAACTATGCCCACAACTATATACAACATATTAAATGCCATCTTAAAACTACCTGCTCCGATTGAAGATATTAATCCAGCACCGGTTGGCATTTACTTTCTACCTCCTAGTGTAAAACCAAATAAGCTTTTAGGTTGACTTCCCGCATTGCCATCTTGCCTTGTTATATCAGATCTTGTGTATTGTGTCTTAATATTAATAGCTGTGAATCCATCACGAGAAGCTGCAACAATATCCCAAACTAAACTAACAGCACTATCTTTTATTAGCTTAGCAGTTTCGATATCTAATTCCCATAGCCCGGAACGCTTTGCGATTAATTCAGTAATTGACATATCAAAATAGAACATATCTTTATACAATTCCTCACCGTCTTTATAAGTTAATCTTGCAGCTTTATTTACCTTACCTATAACTGCACCCATTAATTCACGAATGCCAATTTCATTAACAAGCTTTTTAGATCCTTCCATATAAGACCAAACTTCGGCACCGTTTTCATCTTTAATCTTAATCTCTCCTCTAAGAACTCTGTGTTCATAATCTTCTAATAGATCTGTAACATCAACTGTGAACTTTAAGAACTCTTGTTCTGCCTTTCCGTAAGTACCTCTATTTAATCCTCTTAGATCAAATTCATCTTCGTATGGCTGTTGTTGTGTCGGTTGCATGGATATCCCAGCAGAAGTAGTAAATATTAGATACCTTTATTATTTATAAACTTATCTAAATAATTCAAACCCTGTATATCTTGAAGGTCTAGGTCTTTTACCAGTAAAACCAAATACTAGTTGTGATTCAGTTGGTGCATATTTATACCCTACTCTTGTTATTGGTTGCATTCTTGTTGGTTGTTTTCTTCTATACTCTTTTCTTCTTGGAGGTAAATAAACTAAATTCATTGTCGGTGGTTGAGGAGTTCTAGGACTAATACCAAACGGTTTAAAAGAAGGTACATTAAGTTTTAACTTTTGTAATTGCTGTTGAGGTTGTCCAAGCTTTTGATTTAATCTAAGATCATTTGCTTGTATTGTTTTAGTCTTAGTAGCGAAGTCATAACTATATTCATTTCTTTGTTTAAATGCGGATTCTTCTTTAAAGTTAAATTTGAATTGATTATTAAATTTTAAAGCATTACCTTCTTTGAAATTAAAACCCGTATCTGTTCTTTCAAATGTTCTAAATACTGGATTTACATTTTCTTGTGTTGTTTCATATAAGCCTAGTCCAGCAAAAGAACCTGTTGAGTAAATAGGCTTCGGATTGACTGGACTAGGTTTTATAGAAGCCCTTGGTGCTTTGGTCGTGCCTATTAAGTTTGAAACTATATTTTGTGTAGTTGATAATATCTCTTTGTTTGTTAAATCTAAAGTTGTTTCTGTTTTTGTTTCTTGCATTGTTTTAGTTGGTTTAGATGGTTTAGTTACTTTATCCAAACTTGTTAAATCAAAACCGTTTCCTCCTTCACCAGTTAAATCATTTTTAAGAACTGTTGTTCTTCCTTCGATAACATCACCAGTTCCTTTTCTTATTCCGCTTTGTGCTCTAAGAGTTTTAACTTGATAAGGTCTAAATCTCTTTCCGAATATATTAAACTCCGGTTGATCAATTACTCTAAGCCTTTCAACTGGTGCATTAACTTTTGTAGTTCCTATTGTTGTTTTATAAATATCTCTTTGTGAATCTGAGAACTTTAATTCATCAAAAGAGAATGAGGATTGTAACTTTGAAACTTTAGGTTTCATTGTTGCAACAAATTCATTTCCTTTAATTGATCCTTTTCCAAAATCAATATTCATTCCGCTTCCTACTTGATAAGAATCAACTTGAGGTATTGCTCCGCTCTTTCGTTGTGTTAATTCAAATAACGCTGCTTTAGATTCTGCACTTAACGTATTAATATCTTCTATAATGAACTTCTTATCTGGTAAACGTTTAACAACAACTGGAATATTATCTACCAACATTATGGCTTTCCCTTTATTATTAAATGTTAAATCTTTGAATACTTGAGGATTACCTTTTAACAATTTAATTATCTGATTATTATTTAATGTAAGACTCTTTGAAGTTCCATATATTGAACTGCCATATACGCTGTTACTATCTTGACGTTGTGATTTAATTGAACCTGCATATTCAACAGTATTTTCACCAGTTTTAGTAATTCTTATTGGTTCACCTCTAAACGTTGTTTTAATATATGTTTTAGATGGTACGACTGTTTCCCTTCTACCTTCAAATAATAAATTGCTAATTCTATTTCCGTAAACTGCTTGCCTTTCTGGATAAACTAATTCTACAACCGGAACAGCAGCCGCGCCAGTATTTGTTTTTGCAACAACAACATCATACTTAACTTGCGGTTTAGTTGCTTTATATTCTTCAATGAATGTTAACTCACCAGCTCTTATTGTTCTTCTATTAACTGGTGATAGTGTTGCAGTTGGTGTGTTTACATATTTATTAAATGCTAATCTTCCACCAGTTCCAGCAGCTCCACCAACTAAAGAAGAAACTAATAGATCTGGTCTTTTTAATACTGCTTGAGTTGTTTCAACTGGTCTTAATACTGCTTCTCTTCCGAACCCAAAGAATAACGGAGCGCCAATTAAAGTTGGTGATACAACTGTGGCAGCTGTTGTGCCAGCAGTAAATAAGTTTTCTCCAATTACATTATCTGGAAATAGTTTTCTTACTTCTTCTGCGCCCATCTTAACTGGCTTTTCTAAAATAAAACCTGTGGCTAATCGTTTACCAAATAAACCTAATGTTCCGGCATCGTATGCTTGTTTAACTTTATAAGCACCAAATGAAAGTCCAGCAGATTGAATTGCAACTGCCGCGCCTTGTTTAGCTGTTCCATAAGGTAAACCATACGTATTTTCATAAGCTTCTTTAATCTTAGCTTGGTATTTCTCCGGATTAAGATTTTGATTGTAACCCATATAAAGAAGTTTAGTATTACTTAATCTTGAAGGTAAAACACCACCAACCTTTTCTCTAGGAACATAACCAGCTAAGTTAAGATATAATGGTGAAGTGAGTATCGTTCCGCTAACTCTTGGAATACCCGCAAGAGTATTATATAAGAAACCGCTTGGCTTTTGTTCTTGTGTCTTTTGAGTTGGTCTAACAACTACAGGTGCACCAGTAATAGAATATAAGTTTCCTAGTTCTTCCGGTGTTCTTCCATCTATTAATATTTCTTTTCCTTGAACATCGGTGCTTATCTGTGCTGGTACTAAACCCTTACTAAGCGCACTTATTGGTGTTGCATAAGAATATAATTGACCAAGCGGATCTATACCTACAGTTGAAGGTGTATCATATTGTTGTTTGTTTTGATATCTTTGAACATAATTATTAATAGTTGAACTATCTTTAAAATCGATTGTTTGACCTAGTGCTTTACTTTCAACACCAATAACTTCTACCTTATCTTTGTCAATGATTGGTTTTTCATTTGGAAACTTATCTAAGAAGTCTTTCTCTAGTTTCTTAACTGCTATCTCTCTTTGAAGTTCAACATTCTTTTCATACTTTCTAAGAATCGGATAGAGTGGTGTTCCTTTGTATAAACTTATGTCTCTATTTGTATCTATTATTCTTTCAGCTTTTGCATATAGTTCTTGTTGTTTCTGTGCTTGTGCAATCTCTCCTTCATACACTGAGAGCTGCGCTTCGGCTTCTTTTATACCAAGTTGAGCAGCAACACTTTGCTTTTCAGATTGAGCAATTATATTTCTATACTTGGGTATCTCTTGAGTATAGTATATTCTTTGTTGTCTTGTTAATACTGGGATTCTTTTAGAAGGATTAACGAATTGAGATTCAGTTTTTCTTAATTGTTCTTTTTGTTGTTCTAATTCTTGTTGTCTTTGTGAAGCTTCTTTCTTAGCCGTTTCTAAATAAGATCGTTGTAATGATATATCTCTTTGAGCTTCTTCTATACTAGGCATATTCTAACATGGGTGTATCGCTATATATATTTTATATCCTATTTGAAAACCTTAAATACCACAACAAGAATAAAAAAGATTACTGAAAAAATAACCATATTCTCTTTTATCCCTGCTGTTTCAACTGAATCTACAAATGCATAAAACAAAACTGAAAATATAATTAAACTAATTGAAAACCAAAATAATTTATTATCTTTAAAGTTTACTTTATCTATTAACTTATTAATCGACTGGTCTATATCGTTGTCCATTTATTTTTGTTGCTGATTTAGTTTTGTTATTATTCATAAACATCATCATTCCAAATATCATGCAAACCGCAATACCTAGAGATAAAAGTATATTTGATGTTGTTGGATATTTAATGGTATACGGAAATACTCTTACTGCTCCAACAATACCTAATAATAACACGCCTACTAAAGAAATGTATCTATTCATTTTTTTAACCTCCTTGTTACTTTGTGAGTATTGCTTGAAGATCTATTACATTTTAAACAAAGTTTTTCACCCCTAGACGTAGGAATGAATCTTTTATTGCATCTATAACAAATCTTACTTAGTTTTTTTACTATCATTTAAAAACTCCAGCAATTTAATAGGATTATTGATATATTCGTGTTTGTGTTTTTGTCTATAGTGCTCTAATAGGTTATATCTTAATCTAAATGATTCTTCGCAACACATACAATTATATTTATCTTTCGGATTTAATCTCATTAACGTCGTGTAAAAAAAGTTTAATTAATAAATATGCAATATAAATTAATACACCTAACACAATTATATAGGCTAGTGTTAAGAGTTGCATTTCTTTAACTCCTTCTTGTATCTTGATTCGCACTTATTGAAAATATATAAAGCGTCATAGAGAAATCTAGTTCCTTTATAAAATTCTTCTATCTTCTTTCGTTCTTTTTTCCACCAGTTAGTAGCTTTCATAGTTCCACCACAGTTCTAGGTAAAGGCTTATACACTCTTTCTACAAAAGGCATATAGTACTTACATGAAGCTTTATAGTTATTCTTCTCACATCTACAACATTGTAGATCGTCTTGAGTTCTATCTTGAAATGCAGTTCCGTTTTCTAAAATTTCTAACCATAAGCATTTCTCTAGTCTTGAATCTGTTGCTATTTCTAAAAGCTTTTTGGCTTGTTGAGGTGTTGGTTTATAGTATGTCATTTTTTAACCTCCTTTGTATTTAGATTATTAACTATTGCTTCTATTAATTTAAGTGCTTGTTCTTGATTTTCTTCTTTTAGTTTTGCTACTGTTAAGAATAATTCTTTATGTACAGGATTATTTTCACTTGCGTCAATTAAATATTTTAATCTATCTATCATTTTTCACCGCCAAAAGATTGTTTAAATTCTTGAATAGAAAAAGATTGTGTAATATCTTTAATAATAAAATCAATAATTCCATTATTATTCATATCTTGTAAGTTATAATTTAGATTAAGTTGCCTTCTTATTCTAGTATTTAAAATATCTAAAACTTCTTCTCTAGCCATTTTTACACCTAGATTGAAACCATCTAATTTAAATGCGTAAACATCATCATTTAGATAATGTGCATCTTCTTCTAGTTCCTTGCGTTTATCTTCTATTGCTGTCATTGCTTTACCTCTATTTCTATACCATAACTATTATTATACCAATAGTCATTATTTGGGTTATAACTCAACTTCCCAAAATCATCAGTATTAAAACAAAGTTCTTTAGTGTATTCACTTTTATAATTATTTAATGCAGTGTAATTTATTGATTTAATAGCTTCTAAGGTATTATTATCCATTTCAATTTTAACAGTATATTCATAAGGTATTTTTATTAATGTGTTTGACCAATAATAAGAGCAAGTAATTAAAGTAAGACACATAACAAAAGATATACAAAATGTGATAAACTTAATTAAATTATATTTATTTTCGTTCATTTCTTCACTTCTCCAATAATATAATCTAACTTACTTCTTTCTCTTGATACTTTCTTATAATGTACTCTTTGCATGAACTCATATAAAGAAGCATAGCTTGATCTAAAGCTAACTATATACTCTGGCTTGTCGCTTAGTTCGAATCTTACTTCTAGTAATCTTCTAGGATCAAAGCTGTCATAGGTATTTATTGTTCTCATGTTAGTGCTAAATATAATAAAAATACAATACCTGCAAAGGCTAAGAAAAATAATATAATTCTAAGATAGGTTAATAATACTTCTTCGTTTAATAAATCATTTTCTTTGTCTGCTTCTAAAGCTAATAATCGCTTTTCTATTTCTTTATTAATTAATATATACGGCAATATATCTTTATTGTTTTTTGTTGTTTTTTTCATTGTGTTTATTGTTCTCATGTTAGCAATAACCTCTCCAAAAATAATCTAATAAATTAGTATCGGTATGATTACAAGTTATCTTTCCAAACATTAAATTTGCATTTGTGTTTTGTATAGATATATTAATTATAAACAAAATAATAATAATCATACCTATCTTTAAATATTTTCTTTCAGTATAATTAAATTGTTTCTTTTCTTCTTCCATTTTCATTTTACAGTTATCACATAGTTTTATAAAAGTAGATTTACGTTTTATTTCATTAAAATATTTTTTATGGTTATCTTTTGGTATGGTTCTCATTTTACTTGCTCCTTTATTACTTTAACATTTGTTGCACATCGATAATTATTATTATCATTACACTCAAATAGATTAAAACCACACCAACCCCTAACTCCTGTTTTACAAGTTACGTTATTAATTTGATAACGATTTTCAAATTTAGGCTCTTTTATTACCAATTGAGGATCTGTAAAATGCTTCCATACTTCTTTAAAAGTTAGTGGAGTAGTTATAATTGCGATCACAAATATACTTAATATTAACATTACACATACAATAAATATTCTTATAAACGGATCATTAGATATATTATTTTGTTTCATTGTGTTATTTATAAATTCTAATTGTTGCCTCCCCTAAAAAATAACATAACATAATAACTAAAGTAATTAAAAACATAAGCATAATTGTATGAAGAATTAACTCCACAATATTATTTGTTTTTAATATATATCTGTTATATAAATAACCGAAAGGCATAGATACGGCACATAGTACTATCAATACTGTGAACCCGATTATTATTTGTGGTATTATCATTGTGTTTGTTTTACTCTGCTTTTATGCTGACTTGTAACAGCCTTAGGTAGCATTAAAACAAAAAAAAGATAAAAATATCTTTTCTTCCCAGTCTTACATTAAAGGTATAACTGTGTACTCTGTACCCATACCTGAACCTGATCGAATAACTTTAAACTTGCTCATGTTTGGGTTTTGAGTTAAGATAACCTTTAAACTATTAAGAACTGACTGCGGTACTCTGTACCTTTCGCCATTAAGCTCAAAGTATTTATATGTAAACTCCTTACCATCGTCATTTTTTCCTGTGTCAGTCATTATATGAACGGATATAGGACATTCTGGCAAGTCGGATATATTCTTTGTTTGCTTAGGCTGATAAGCCAATGCTTCTTCTTTAAGTGTCGCCATTATTTACGTACCTCCTTATAATTATTAATCATTCTTTTTGCTCCTTATTTTTTCATCTATTGCTTTATTTATTTTTTCTTCTTCTGTTAAGTTTGTACAAACTATATTATCACTATAATCACGCTCAACCTTAATACCATAATAACCATTGGCTTTACATTCTTCTAAATATTTTTGGCTATAATTATACTTGGCTATACTTGATAAAAGTATGAATCCAATTACTAATATAAAAAATAATACTCCTAAAGCAGTTATAAAATCATTTCGGTTCATTCTTCCAACTCCTTTAATATCTGCTTTTGTCTTTCTAGCATTATATCCTTACCACCAAAACATTGCCATATACCTAAGTCAGCTTCGAACTGTTCATCACTTTGTTCCATTTTTGTTAACCTCCGTTTTACGATTACAATTAGGACATGATACATATAACTTATCGCTTGTGGTTTCCCAAGCATATTTGCATAAGTGACATCTCACTTTTTTAGGTTGTGTTTCTTTCATATTATCTTAGAGTAGTAGTAGTATTTAAATGTTTCTGTTCTATCATGTATATCGACGACATTAATAATAAATCTAAATACGAAAGTACCCAAATAAACAATAAACCAATACCTAAATATATGATAAGTGCTTGGTAACCAAATGATTCATTTGCCGCATGTGCTATCTTACAAGAATCATTACACCCAGATGCATCACCGTCTGCTATTGTAACCATATCCGGAAAATGGCTAAAATATTCTATATGACTTTCTACACCCCACATTTTATAGATCTCTACATGAGCAGATTCATGCATATATCCTAATGCACACGCTGCTAGAATAAACACTACAATTCCAAAATCTACTAGGGTTATATGTTGTTTCATGTTAAATTAACTCTTGGGAGGTTGAACGGAGGTGAGGTCCGCTACCGGGTAAAAAGTGGTCCTCCCAAGAGAATAAATAGGAGGTGCGATGGTCGCAAAAAAGGGTGTATGTCTTAAACAGGTCACACCTCCCGTTTTGAAAAAGTTGTTTAAGACTATTCATATTCTAAACCTCTCTCTGGCAAGTTACAATCTGAACACCAGCCTTCACCTGTTTCAATCTCACTTTGAGTAAGTTCACAACCACAATTGATACAAGTTTCTATATCTTCCTCAGTCATCTTGTTTTACCTCAGTTTTGAACATTTTAAGCTTCTCTTTAGCCTTCTCTATATCTAACATCACATAGCTACCATTAAATCGTTTTTGTTTTGCTTTTATAATGTTAAGTCTTTTAATGGCTCTACCGAACCATTTTTCGTTTAACCACCTATCTTCGTTCTCTTGTTCACCTAGGAATGATCTAAACCTGTTAGTTAGCTCTTTTACGGATATTAACTCTTCATTGAAGCTAGTTAATTGTGCTACAAATTCAAACATACTTACATCTTTACTATCTGCATACTCTTCATCTTTTTTAAGACCTACTAACTCAACACATATCTTAAGTATATCTTCAAAAACTTCATCACTTATAATTTTAGCTATAAGTAAGATAGGTAACATTAGTTCAAAGTTTCTACCATTTATTCCGGAATCATCTAATTTATTAAAAAATTGTAACTTTTCTAAATCTTCATTTTCTATAGGTATGACGTTATTTACGTTATTTATATTAAAGGTATATATTACATTATTACATTTATACTTCTCTCTGATGTAGTCATTCCAGTCAAATATATATCCTCTAGAGCGTAACGTAATGTCAATAACGTCATAAAGTTCTGTTAATATGGTTTTGACTCTTAAAATATCTTGGTTTGAGTCAAAATCTTCGATCTTTTTGGTGAAATAAGGGTTACTGGACTTCTCAAGGATTAAAGTAATAGATCTGTCGGCGAGAACTTCTTCAACACCCCAAATGTTAGCCATGGCTATAGGAAAGAATGGTTCAAAGCTTTCGGTAACGTACTCTTCACCTGTAGAACTCTTCTTTTTCTTCATTCTTTGTACTTTCATACCTCTTTTATAAGCGCTGTTAAGAATCTCGCGGATTGTCTGTTTATCTTTAGAGTTGATCTGTTCAAACTCATCTATGCAAGTAACTGTGTTTCTTTTAATTCTAAATAAGGTTGCTTCCGTAAGATTGTTTAGAACACTCCCATCACCCTTATTTCCCATAGAGCTAATAAGTTTCAAGGTTCGTGTTTTTGCGCTTCCCCGCATGGCATTAAAGAACAAATAAGGATATGTATTGAACGCCTCATGGTGGTATGTTCCTATTATCCAGATAGCTATAAATTTTCTATAACTTGGCTTCATATCTATGTAATCTGAAAGAATTGCATTAATTAGTTGGTAACATGTATTAAGTTCGCTTTTGGCGTTAATAAGTTTTAGTTCATTTTCTACATCAACCCTTATTAAACTCTCCATTGCTGGATCTTGTTCATAGATGTGTTTGATAACAGCAAGTTTGGCTTCTTCCCTAGTAACCATTGTATAAACCTCTCTTTTTTAAGTATAAAATCATTTCTTCTTTTGAACTGGTCCAAAAGATAGGTTGTTCATTAATTAATAATCCATAGGTAACGGCTAGACCGTTTACACCCATGTAAACGTTTTTAATTATCTTTATCCTTATCATCTCTCACCGTCTTTTTTTGTTTAATTTCACAGATCTCAATATCAAATAGAGCTCCTTCTTTTATGTTATAAACAGTCTGTTCTTCTTTGTTAAAAACAACAGCCAAAGAATTTCCAGTCCTCTTTATTATCTTTTTCATAATAATACTATGTATGATAGAGTATTTAAATGTTTCTATTTAGAAAATGTGTGTGCCGCATACCGCTGAGTGCGAACGAGGTAGGCACATAATCTAAAATATTATTCGATATATAAACTTTATAGGCATTAATGTACTCTCTTGAAAGCTTGTTGAAGTTCTTGTTCTTCTGCTTGTTTTGCTTCGTAATTTAATCTTTCTTGTTTATCATATTCGTATTCGGTAGTAAATGCAGTTCTTGCGGTATCTGGTGTTATATTACAGATAGCCGCAATTTCTTTATATGACATATCTGGATTAGCTTCTTTTATTTTTTTAACTAACATTTTGAAAGCATATTTCCATTTGAGTATTTTCTTGCTTTCTGTTTCATCTTCTCCATTCTCGTCGTATTCTTTCTTTGCGTTATCTGCTTTATATTTAAAATAAATATCCCATATCCTAGGTGCAATAACTTTAAGACTTGGAACATCAAAATCACCAGCATAACCATTTAACTTTTTTTCTGCAAATAAAATATCTTTAGGTGATCTTCTTGCGGAAGGTATTCTTCTTAAATGATACTCAAAACTTCTTGCGTTTTCATCAGTATGCCAAGGATCTGAAACATGACGATTAAAATCTCTTAAACTCATAATGCAAGATGCGTAACCTTCTTTTGCTTCTCTTGCATATAGATATAATCGCATCATTATACGATCATTTCTAAATACACTATTTAATTCTCTAAATTGCGGAAAGCAAACATAACAACTTTTATTTTGATATCTTTCGGTATCAGATAATTGAACTAATAAAAATTGCATTTTACTTTGCCAGTTATGTTTATGTAAATTCTTCGATCCCTCGTCAATAACGAAGGGCGCGTATTTATCTAATGAATTATATTTATTTTTTACTTCGGTAGATGAATCTAAAAAACTCATATTTCTTTTAAAATCAAATGAAACTGTTTCTTGAACCCATGGTGCAGCAAGTGGTGTTAAACGTGGTAAAACTTTCACTCTTCTTTTTGTTTCTCTATTATACCAAATACCAGCATATCTTGTCTGCATAAGTGCTAACAATAAAATTAAATTTGATTTTCCATAACCTTTAAATCCTTCCGCATTAACCCAATAATCTAAATCATTTTTTAATCTTGTTAAAATTGTATTCGCTAACCAGATAATATTTATTTTTGGATTATTTCGTGCAGCATAAAAATTCTCTACTTTTGAAATTAAATTTTGCATATCTGTTACACTAATTTTATCCCATTCAGATTTAGTGGTGACAATAGGAGGTTTCGGAATTTCTGTTATTATCGTCGGAGAATTAAGTATTAATCCCTGTGATTGCTGCTTCAATTTGTTTATCAATATCATTTTCTAAAGTAATCTTAACTCCCATTCCTGCTTTTTGCGCATAAATCAAAGCAAGCCTATGTAACTTATCTAATTTTCTAATTAATTCAAAAGGCACTTTTATATTCGATACATTTGCTTTTTTCTTCATATATTCTTCAATAGCTATTTTGCAAAGCAACCATTGTTTTTCGATTATATTCCAATTGCTCGCATTTATTACCGGAGAAATTGGTAGTAGCAGTGAATATATATGTGCATGATAAACTTCTAAATATTCTGGTGATGCTTCGTTATTTATTCTGACAAGCAAACCAACTCTTGAAACTTCATTTCTTAAATTTGCTACTTCTTGGTAGATCCAAGACCACATATCATATTCAGTTTTTATATTGTTTCCGACGGAAAAATCAGAATTTATAGTAGATCGTTGCTCGAAATTTTCTTGCGTTCCACGACGAGCATTCTTAACAATACTGTGCATAAGTAATATAGGATATTCTTATATATAAATGTATTGCTGGTATACCGTGGTATACCGCGGTATACTTAGCATACAAAAGTATATCCGGGTTTACTTAATAAAAAAATAATCAACAACAGAAAAGTTTAAAAATCTCAACGATTTAGATAGGGTGCTAATTAATATTTGTGCCTATACTTTTTGGAAAGATAGACCGAGTTTTAATAGAAAAAAAATTTAAAAATGGGAGATGCTTGGAGTAATTATAAAGACTTGAAGAGTTCGGTTAATCAATTAACCTTACAAGATATAATAGATATGATCCATGCAGCTCAAGTTGGATTCACACATCAACGAGGACAAAAGCAAGCAGTGGTCCGTGGAAGTATTAAGTATGGTGCTGTGATAGCTATACTATATCTAACTGGTTCAAGAGTAAGTGAAGTCTTTAGACCAAGTGAACAGCCTCAAGTAAAAGTAGTCAACGGTAAAACATACACTTATAATTATAATGCCTCAGAAGGTTTAAAGTTTTCTGACATGGCAGTCAATCCACCGGACACACAAAAGAAACCTAACCAACCACAATGGTTAACATTTAAATTAATAGTTCGTAAAAGACAAGAACAGTTTTTTAGAGTAGTTAATGTTGCGAGAGTTGATGATCCAAGTGATCCATACTTTCCAATAGTTCAAGCAATCTATACATATCTTGATGCTTTAGGATTCAAAGATGAAGCACACTTTGAAAGTGTTAAGCATAATCTAATGTTTAGTTGCGGATCTAAAACCATTAGAAATATGCTAATTAATAATTATAGAATCAATGCTCACTTCTTTAGACACATTAGAGCATCACATTTAATGAGATACCATAGATTGACACCTGCAGAATTAAA
>ERZ869925.609-NODE-609-length-23895-cov-19.229530_pt1 | contig 23895 bp, 37 predicted proteins | sample MGYA00579311_ERZ869925 | MGnify/ENA primary metagenome ERZ869925 (study PRJEB32216, sample SAMN09231817) | wastewater metagenome | place: USA: Maryland | collected 2016-07-30 | study: EMG produced TPA metagenomics assembly of the PRJNA472060 data set (Reclaimed...
TCACCGGCAGCAACCCTGCCCCGCGCTGGTTCGGCCACCAGTTCCGCGAACGTGATTTCACGTTCGCCTGATAGGAGCGGCTTGAATGGACCAGCATCCACACCCGTTGGAAGGAAAATACGAGCCAGAGAGCCGTGATGTGCAAACGCCTCTTGAAGCGGCTTACATGTCGATTGCCATCAGCCTCAAACGGATAGCGGACCATTTGGACGAACGGGTGGCTCCAAAAGGCCATACCTACCACGGGCTTTCGCTTGACGAACTCGCGCGCGGCGAAAGCTATCATCCGGGAGATGACGCATGATCGTTGATATTGAATGCCCGCGCTGCCGTGGCGAAGGCTGGCTTCTCCAGCGCGCCCCTCGGCTTGGGCCGGGCTTGTATGAAGTGACTTGCGAGCACTGCAATGGCCACGGTGCCGTCGCTGTTGATGCAGAGGATGAGGTAGAGGATTGGATGCGCGATGAGTAAATCCACCATCAGCACTTTTGAACTGTTTCAGATGTTCCCCGATCAGGAGAGCGCCCGCGTCTATTTCGAGGCGCGGCGCTGGCCTGACGGGGCCACCTGCCCGGCGTGCGGCGAGGCGATGCGCATCGGCACCCGCAAGGGCGGCTTCTACCGCTGCAACGCCTGCCTGCTCGATTTCACCGTTCGCACGGGCACGATTTTCGAGCGGTCCAAGGTGCCGCTCCACAAGTGGCTCTATGCGATGTATCTGCTCGTCACGGCCCGCAAGGGCATCAGCAGCGTCCAGCTTCATGCGCAGATCGGCGTCACGCAAAAGACAGCCTGGTTCATGCTCCAACGGCTCCGCGAGGCTTGCGGTAACGACCCTACCGAACTGGCAGGCATCGTCGAAATCGACGAATGCTATGTCGGCGGGAAGGAAGCCGCGAAGCACGAAAGCAAGCGGCTTAATCTCGGTCGCGGCGGCATCGGCAAGACTGCCGTGATCGCCGGTCGCGAGCGTGACAGCGGGCACGTCAAGGCCGAGGTCCGCGCCAGCGTCACAGGCCGCAAAGATACGCGAGCAAGACGAGCGACTAGACGCCCGCCTGAAGCGCGATCATCCATCATGGTATCTTCCCGAAAAAGATGAATCCCTGGGCGGTCCTCTGATTGACCATGTGGACGCTTACGAAAAGGCACGGAAGGAAAACAGCGATGAACAAGGATAAGATTGCAAGCCCATTTGGCGCATTGCGCGAGTTAATAAATTCGGACCCGGATTACGCATGGGGCTGGTTTTGCAATTTAGCCGTGCCTATTATGGATGCTACCAATACCACTCACGAAGAAGCCAACCAAGCAGCGGCGCTTATAATGGCTCAAATGTTCAATCACGACATAACCACGCACCCGAACTTCCAATATGACAAGACTGCGCAGCAAGCCTATTTTGAGGCTCGCGTTGCGGCAGGTCAGTGCGCTAACGGAGGCCAGCCATGAACAAGGATGAGATTGCGGATGCTGTTTGCAACAATTGGGAAATCAAGCATCGCGGTCAGGAGTTTTCCATGGCCGCAGAAGCCGCCCGTCTCGGTATTATCGAAGGGCGCAGACAGGCGTTTGTTGCAAACCGCCGCTGTGGAGATGACACTTTAGAGGATGCCGAAGACTTAGCCAACATCAGCTTTGCTTTTAGGGAGATGGCTGATTGGATTGATGCGCAACTGACAGCCAAAACGCCTGTAACGCCTCCAGCTTCGCAAAAGCCTGTGCGCTAAGTTCTAAATCTGCGATAGGCACTATGGCGTAGGTTGCAGGAATGTCGGGCGCGGCACCGGCTTCAATAGTTCCGCTGGTGGCTTCGCCTGAACCGGACAAATCGGTGTTGCCGGTCGAACGTCCAGCTTGTGAGCGCAGCCACTTACGCAAAGCAGCATCATTGGTAGCCAGACGCTTTTCATAGTCAATCTTGGCATTTTCAGCCTTTCGTTTGTTTTCCGCTTCGATGCGGGCCTTTTCTTCAATAGCCAGTTTGGTTGCCAGCTTTTGCGCTTGCTCGACCTTGGCCACAGTTTCGCGCAATTCGGTGTTTTCGGCCTTCAGGCCTTTCCAGAATAACGCGCCTTCAATGCGTGCGGTCTGGACTAACAGCAACGTGCCAAGCAAGGCTAGTGCCGTGCCGTATAGTATGCGTTTCCAGTTTGCGATTAGGGCTATCATTTGCGAGGCAATTCTTTAATGCCGACAATCGACATCCCGCTGTGGATATAAAAATCCCTTACTGTGTTTGGCGCTACAGTTTCAGATTCAAATACATCAGGCGTCCCCTGCTCGCCACGGCGAATTTCGACCTGCACAGGCCAGCCTGCGTGTGCGTCAACAGTTACTTTAGTGGTCATTGCATTACATCCTTTTTGCTCAAGTTAAATTCGGATAAAACCAGTGTAAACCAGCGCCCTTCAACGCCAGCTATGGCATATTCACCATCTGATTTTGGACATTCGTCACCGTTTGCGTCGAGATAGCAAACCACAGGATATTTTAAGCCGTGCTGGTCTATAAACACGCCAAGATCGTAGTTTATCATTTCGATTGGCTCACTCACTTTTCATCCCCCGCTTCCGCCTCAGCCGACATTCCACCGGCCTGCAACTTTAGGTTCTTGATAGCATTGCGCATAGTCAACCCTAGGCTAACCAGCGCCATCATCCCGACCATGCCGTAAGCAATGTTACCTAATATGGTCAGGCGTTGTTCTTCGGTCCCTGCTGGCCAATCCCAACGGATAAGGGCTATCATCCATATCAGGATAACAGCCGATGCAATGCCCCCTGCTGGCCATAGGATAGCATAGAACCAGTTGCGGGCCTCTTCGGTGGGCAACTTCACGACGCCATGTCCAAAGCATGTTTGCGGACATCGGTTACACGCCTTGTCCAGCCCTTGCCGAACGTCAGGAACGTCCGCAGATTGCGCAGGAAGCTCATACGGCGGTCGCACAGCGCGTTAATCGCATTTGTGGGGGATTGTATAGCCGCGAGCGTTCTTGCCCCTATCTGGCCGTCCTGTGCGACGCCTAGAACGGCCTGAAGGTATTTGGACGCCCTGCCCACCCCCGAATTTACCGCAAAGTCAAATACGGCATAATCCAAGCCAGCGGGCAATAGGTCGCCTTGCACCCTATCCCAATACTGAAACCGATAAATCGCCTTGACTTCATCGTCTGTGATGAACTTGACCGATTGGACAGGGCGAGCGCGCGTCTTGCGGTAGGCGTCATAGACGGCTTGCGTTACGCCGCGATTGGTAGCGCCTCCGGGGTCGCGCGGGTGGTTCACATAGCCGCCCTCGTGAACGAGAACCAGCGCTAGGCATTTGTCGAAATTGCTGTTCATAGTTTGCGCCTTTTGAATTTCAGGAAGTCCACCCCCTCATGGGGGTCTGCAAAGCATGTCATGGCGTTGAGTTTGTCGGCATCAGGGTCAACGACGCACAGAACAGACGCGCCATAGTTTTGCTCGCCAAATCCTAGATGGTCTGCATAATCGTCCATGAATTTGTAACCACGAACGCGCGCAAGCCAGTAAACGAAGTTGCGGTGGTCGTGTTCCTCTTGGTGCAAAGCCCAGTTGTGATGATGGCCAGCAACATAAAGGTTTGCCCAGTCCTTCATCAGCGCAACAGCGATAAAGCAGGCCCATGCTAGTCCCCTGATGGCTTGCGGCCCTGCCATCTGGCATCAACCCAATCGTAGATGCGCAAGCCCGTCCAAACGATTGTCAGCAAAGCGGCAAGCGATGGCAGAAAGTTCACAAGCGTCCCCACGGCTACGGAAATGGAAAGAAAGTCGAGGAGATGCTTTGCGCCTTCGCCCAAATGGTCAAGAATGTGATGAGGCTTCATTGCTGAAGGCTTTCCCAAAGTTTGAATGTGCAGATTGCTAGGAATATGGCACTAGCCAGAACCCCCGTGACGATGCCGAGCGCGAACATCACGGTTCGAACCAGCCCGTTATGTTCAACTGTCCGCTTATTAGCGATGCGGCAAGACTACCGCCGTTGTAATAATTGAACTTCTGATGATACAGGAAAGGAACCTGAACATTCGGGAACACAAAACTTTCTGTTGAGCCTGAGTTTTTTGTATGCAATCTGGTATCAACGACATGAGCGCTACCGTCAGGGTCAAAATACTCCGCATATTGGCCTGTGCTTGCGGTTGAAAGCGAGCCGCTACTGTCAAGAATAACGCCTGTAGCAAGCGGGCTGATATATCCCGCGCAGTTCATGGTTTGACCGGGCGACGGCTCCGATCCGGCAGAAACATCCGGAGACACAAGGTAAATCATTTTGCCTTTTACGATTGAGCCAGTGTCGTAAAAGTTCCGCACCTCGGCAGTGTCGAAATAAAAGCTGCCAAGGTAACAGTAATGGTCCCAACCGGGCGGGGCGGGCAGGATGTAATCACCCGCTGCAATGCTGCCGATTGTGGCTAACGTAACGGACGTTGAGGTATTTGCCGTTATTGTTGTAACGCGACCCGAAAAGCCCGCACCTTCAGAAATAACGAGGCATTCCGTTCCTGCAAGGTTGTTTGTTGATGCCCATGAATGTGATGCGGTTGTAACAAGATCGTGGACACTCTCACCGCCTTTGATAATGTTAGCTGTTGAACCCGAAGGGGCCGCAAGCCGCAAAAACGGCATTGTTCGAATTGTAGCAGTTGCATCGCCACTATCGGCACAAGCAAAGACCGCAACCCATGTTTCTGTTTTGACCGCTGATAAAACAGGGCAGCCAGTGGTATTGTATTCGGCTACCTTTGTTGCAGGCATGGCAAAGTAAGGGGCACGGCCTTTGTAATACTGGCCTCGGAACCGGAACCCGCCCATAACAACGCCGGTTCCAAATACCTTCACGCTGTCAGCGTCATTGTAAACCAGCGCCTGACGCGGACCTTGTGCATAAGGCCGCAGAAGGTCGGCTAGACTGTCCGCCGCGTCTTCGCCTGTGGGGGTGAATGTTGCAGCCGGAAGCGCGGCAATGTCAGCCATTAATTGACGAATGGCATTGTCGATATTTTCACGCGGGCAATTAGGAGCAATGTTAATGCCTGAAATTGACGTATTGCTAGACGCGGAAGTGCTGTAATCATTAATGGCCATTGCGTTTCCTCAAACGAAAAAGCCCCGCAAAAGCAGGGCTTGGGCTGGTCAGGTTTTTGTGTTATTCAGGCTGCTATGGATTTATTTGCAGCGATGCTTGCCAAGGGCCTTATTGGTGTTGCTTGGGCCGCTTGGGCCGAATGGCGGGATTCCAGAAAGTCAGTCCTCGATGAGCAAGGGGGCTGTTACCATGCCAGCCAACCCCTTTTGCGTCTCCCGCCGCCCGAAAAGCCCACCGACACGCCGTAAAGCCTTTGGGCGCTTTGTAAGAGCTGCTTGCGTTGCCTTTTGACCAGTGCGCGTTGACAGGGCCGCAAGGGTGGCAAGTGAACCCGTCAGGAACGGGCTATCGGTGAAGGTTTCAAGCCCTACAGCCGAACCACCAAGCGCAGTCGGCAAGAGGAATGGCATAATACCTGCGAGTCGGTCAGCCGTTCCGCTATTGCCGATATTGGGAGCATTATTGACCGCCATGCGCACAACGTCCGGCACTTTGTCGCCGCGCGCCGCAGCCGCCCTACCGCCAAATTTCTTGTTGTTGTTCACATAAGCAGCCTGCAATTGCTTTGGCGTTGGAACGCCCTTGGCTGTTATCATGGCGTTTTCGATGGGCGTCAGGTTTGCATTAATCTGGTTTGCATTCCTAATCATGGGAACAGCGCCCGGATTGGTGCGCTCCACCAAACCCTCAGTTGCCTCGCCAATGCCGCGTAGTTGTGTCGCTGCCTTATTGCCGTAAGCGCCGCGCGCCCCAAAATCAGAAGCGAAGTCGCTTACGGTTTGGCTGAACTGTTGCGCGCTTTCTCCGTCTAGTGCGCGATTAGGCCCAAACAATGGGCGCAAATCATCTTTTACAACAGCACCAAATTCGCCGCCAGTGTCGCCATAAATGTTGCGGCCCGTGCGGATGAAGGGCGCAACCTCTGAAACATATTGCGCGTCAATCGGAGCATTAATCCCGCTATAGGCGTCGGTATATGCTTGGTTCTTGATGCCTTGAGCCGACGCGAGCGCGTCCACACCCTGCCCCGTGATTTGCTGGCCAGAAGGCGCAACGGCGTCTTCCAGTGTTGCCCGATATACAGCATCCCTTGCTTCGCCGCGACGGGCGCTCATCAAGTCGCCAAGCACAGGGATGCTTTCCATGCGCTGCATCTGGCGTCCAATGATGCTGTTGTTGCCTAGCGTTTCGCCGAGTGAAAGCGGAATGCCACGCTGCGTCAGATATTGCACGGCGGGGTCGGTAACGCCTGTGAACGTCTTTTGCAGGCCCCTGCCGATTAGCTGGCCGCCTGCACTACCGAGTGTTGCAGTTGCTGCACCAGTCAACGGGTCTCCTTCGGTTACGCCGCCATAGATAGCGCCATAAGCCGCATCAGGAGCGATAGCGCGGGCTGCATTGCCAACCTTACCGCCACCCGTCAAAAGCTGCGGGGCAACACGACCAGCAACACCGCTGCCGACCTTGCCCAAAGCTGACGTTGCACCGATAATGCCTGCAACATCGCCCGCCCATGCCGAGCCCGGGTTCTGGTCACGCAGATATTGCAATTGGTCGCCAGCAAGGGATTGCGGAACACCAAAGCCACCCGCGTTCAACGCTGTTGCCGCTGCTGTTCCAACGCGCGTTTGCGGTGCGTTGTTGCGGAACTGTTCAAAGCTGGACATTGGCACTTCAATGTCATCGACATTAACGCGAAAGTCCTTTTTGCCTGTGCGGCGGTAGTAGTCGATTGCTTGACCAACGCCCGTAAGCGCATCGGTGCTGATGCCGCGTTCCTGCAAATAGGCGCTAATCTGGTCAGGTGATTGACCTGCAACAATCATGCCTTTTACAGCTTCGTTTACGCCCTTCCACTGCGGGTTGTTTTCGCGACGGGTTTGCGAGCCGTAAGGGACGAAACCGGAAGGGTCAGGAGCGGGATTGCCAAAGCCGGGGCCGCCACCATTGCCGCCACCAAGAAGCGCGGGGGTTGTGTCACGTCCTTGGGGTGGCATTTGCTGCGGGGCTTCCGTAGCGGGCATTTCAGTGCCAACTGGCGTTATATTGCCGTTAGCGTCAGGACGACCGCCAAGAACTGCAATCGACTTGCGTTCAGCATCGCCCGCAAGCGCCTCTAGTTCCCCAATCTTGTCAAGGATTGTGCTATCCCAATCGGAAGTGTTTGGCAGATATGGGTCGTAAAGCGCGGTGCTTTCTGCGACAGTGTTGCCCTCACCGCCCGTAAAGCCAAGGCTGCGCTTCACATAGCCGCGAGCGCGCTGCGCCACCTTATCAAATCCGGTGTTTTGTGCGGTCGGCAGAAAGTCCTGCAAGCCAGCAACGCCGGAAGTCGCCCCTGCCCCTTGCTCGTAGCGACGGCGCAAATCAGCCGCAATGCGGCGAAGCGCATTGGCGTCATTGAAACCTTGGATTGCCTCGGTGCGCTGTGCGGCAGTTGCTTTGCTTCCAGTGCCGGGAGCGGCAACGCCCGGGATAAGTTCAGCAACGCCATTAGGTCCCATGCGATAGCCGACCGGCAACTTCGGTTTGTCGCCTTCCTGCAAGTCAGCAAGCATTTTGGCAATTTGTGCTTCGGTGAGCTGGTTTTTTAGAATGTCGCCCCTTTGTTCAACCTCATTGACGCGTTTGGTGATTACGCGCGACGGCTGCTGAGGCTGGTTATCAATTACAAAGCCCGGAGGAAGTTCTTGCATTATTTTAACCCCATTCTGCGCGCAATATCTTGCTGGTATTTGCGAGTTTTAGGCCCCCATCCTTTTGTGTCGGGGCCTGCAAAGTAATAGGCCGACGCCTTGCGTGGGTCGCCTGCGCCGTAGCGCCATGCCTCTTGTGTTGCTGCATGGGTCAGCTTGTCTTGGTAGGCTCTAGCTGCTGGGGACGTCCCGCGAAGCAGATCAGGCCTAAATGGAAGTCCTAACTTGCTCGCAAGACTGCGGGCCGTGTCAGGCATGATTTGCCCCAATCCTGCCGCACCTGAGCCTTCGGTGTTTAAGACCCCGTAGCGCCCGCCCGATTCTTGACTGATGATGGCCTGCTTGAAAGCATCAAAACCCGCTGGTGCCATTGCTGACACCACCTCCCATGACTTCCCATTTGCCATTGCGGTAAACGGCCTTTTCGCCGGTCTGCGGATTTGTTGCGGTTTGGCCTTCCTGTGGCCCACCACCCTGCATCGCATTAGGCTGGATAAACTGGATTCCGCCATTCCCTTGCTCGTCCGTGAACGGAACTGCTTGGATTGGATTCACTTTGTTTTCGACAGCCTTGCGATACATTTGCTGGCCTTCAACGCTTTTTGGGTCAATGCCAGCGTTCAACATGTATTGGGTAAGCTGGTCATTTTGCGGCTCCGGATTTTCCCGCTTCCACTGCTCTTTTCTTAGCCAGTCCTGCCACTCGCTGCCTCGCTGCTGTTGTGCCAGTTGCGCGCGAATGCGGGCGTCTTCTTCCTGCATCTTACGGTCATGCATCATGGGCGCATACATTGGCTTTCCACCGCCCAGTGTCAGAAGTGTATCGCCAAGAATGCCCGCAGCGGTTTTAACGCCGGGGCGCTGAAAAAAACCCTGCTTTTGGGTCATCTGCTGGACGCCGATGGGCATTGCAGACGGGTTAGGTGCAGCCTGTTGCGGACGCGGCCCAAACATGCCGCTAGTGCGAAAACCAATCGCCATTACAACGCTCCATAATTTACAGTTGCATAGCCTTCGATGACGGGGCCAAGCGCATAGGGACGCAGTTCCGCCACTTCATCAGCCATAACCCCGCGCTGGCGACCTTCCGGCATGAACGCGGCAATATGGCCTTCGATGGGCAAGTAATCCCATTCGTAAATCCCAAGGCCATCGGGATATTCACCAACCTTTTCGACATTGGCTTTCAGGCGCGCATCGGATGCGGCATATGTGCCCAAAGCAGTCCCCGCTGCCTGTGCAAGCAAGCCACCAACGCCGGTCTTTTGGACACTTGTGCTCGTGCCGTAGCCGCCAGAAGCATTGCGGACATTGCCGTTCAATGCACCAACACCAATCCAAGGCAGTTCCGCCGCGTTGTTAAGAAGCGACTGGCTGCCGCCCATAAGCTGCTGCGCCTGCCCAACCGCATCATTCTGGTATGCGCGTTCCTGCGAGTAATTCTGCATACGCGCCTGATTTTCAGCGGCGGCTAGTTCGCGGGCAAGGATGGCTTGATGATAGCCGCCGCCATAGCGTCCAGCGCCCATGAACTCATTGGCTACCGCATCGCCTACATTCTCGCGTGTGCGGCCTAAAGTCGCATCAAGATACGGGTTGCCGGTCAGGAAATCGCCTGCAATTGTCTTATTGACAAGCCCTTGTGACCCCATGATTCCTGCTTCAGCGCCGGGCGCAAGGCGGCCATAGGTGTCCATCTGCATGCCGGAGTATTTGTTAAGCGTAGGCTGTTGCTGCTTGAAAACCTCTCCAGAACCCTGAAGTCCTTGCAGAATATATGGCTGGGCTGGTGCCCACGGGTCATTCTTCTGAACCGTTTTTGTCTTACCCATTTGATATGTCCTTCATCAAATCTTCCCCAACACGCACCCAACCGAACTGCTTGAGGTGGCGTTCCCACCCCCTGCGGCCCGTCACTCGCATCCACTGCATTCCTGCTTCTTTTGCAGCCTGTTCAATTACTTCCAGAAACCTGTCCGAGGCGTTCACAACACGCCCGCCGCAAAGCCACAGTTCCAGCGTGTCGCCATCCCTGCGGCTGACCAGCGCCGCTTCGTCACTCATCCAAAGTTGAGCATGGCCAGACTGAATAAGCCTGTCGCATTCATCCCAAGTGTAACCGCCGTGACTTAGAGCTGGCAGAAGATAGCCTTTTGCTTTCTCATACTGCCCCAACGCTGGTGTCGGGACATAGCCAAATGTCATACGTCCTCGGTCCCTCTGATCGGACGCCCGCCAGAAGGCACGTTGCCGCCCGTTGTGCCGCCCGTCTCGCCCGGATTAGTCGGGGTTGTGACGGCCTCGCCGCTCGATACCGTGCCACCCTCCACAATGTTTTGAGTAACCGTTGCCGCCGGCGCTGTGATTGGCTGGTCGGTGTAATCAGGCAAGGCGAAGGTCGTCACACCGTCCCCGCCAAATTCAGTCCCTATTTCATCGTAAAGCTGCCGGAACTGGTCGATGGAAAGCAATGTCCCGTCGCAAAGCAAGTGGCCCGATATCGACTTCTCGATAGGCCGGAAAAGCAAATCCCCTGCCCGTGTCTGGCCAAGCGCCAAGTCACTTAAAAGATTTGCAGTCTGCCTTTGAAACTCGTTTGGCGTAATGCCGCTTGCAGGAACAGCCCGTTCATAGGTTGTTTGCGTTGCGATATAGACGAAAACCTGCGTCGTCATCCGCGAATCCCCGGAGCCGTGACAAACTCGCCGCCCCTGAAATAAGACCAGCTAGCCCCCGATGAAATGCTTACCGTTGGCTTCAAATAACGCCCTTGCGCGCGCGTCGGCATGTCGCCATTGGCCATCATCGTGGTAAAGCTGTTGGACGTGCCAGAACTGCTTAGTTTCAATTTTTCCAGAATGGTAAGCGTAACCCCTGAAGCTGCATCTGTGTCAGGACGGAACTTGCGCAAGCGGGTTGCCCTTAGCCCGTTCATTTCCAGATCGCCGCCCGTAAACGTCGCTGCCATTGGCGTTCCTGAAAAGTCACCAAGCGCACCGGAAGACGAAAAGACGTAGAATTTAGGTTCGCCACCCTTGAACGCGGGATCGTCAAGCGAGGCAAGCCCTACCCCGTCAATGTCATCGTCCAGCACCCCTACAGACGGGTCTGTTTCATCAATGCCGATGCCTTTGGTAACGCCAGAAAACACAATCGGACTGGTGTAAGTTATCGTAGACCAGCGCTTCAAAACCCAATTGAAAAGGTAATTCTTGCCGTTCAGCGACCAGATGACGCAATCGTTAGCAGCATCAACCGCCGTGGACATATTAGGCCAGTCGGTCGCATCATAGGTGGCTGCAAAGTCGCGGTTTATCTCTTCCTGCCCTATGGGAACGACTTGCTGGCCATCCCACATCATAAAGCCGTTGTCGGAATAGAAGAAACCGAAGCTCCCCCATTGCGCCACCGAATGAACGGTTACGCACCCGACATTGTTGGAAACCACATTAAAAGCAAAGACCGTATTGCCGCCAACAAAGTCAACGCGGCGGATTGCGTTGCGCTGTAGGATAATCCCATATTCGCCCGACAGGATGCCATTGATCCGCCCGCCATCAGGTAAAATCTGGAAGTCGGAAAACCGCTGCGCAGGCGTCCAGAACTCCGCGTCGTTACGCCCCGACCATTGAACCTTAAGCGCGTCACCATCGGCAACGCCGCAAAACAGGAAGTCTTTTACGACAGCCAGAATTTCAGCTTTGGGCGGGCTACCACCAAGCGCAGAAACCTCCATTGTTGTGAGGTTAATCTTCTGCATGGCGTCCGCGCCATTGGTAGCAACGCCGATATTGCCGAACTGTGCAAAGCGCCAACGCTGGTCGCCCTGCAATGAATAACCAGAACCGATGCTTGTCCAGCCGCCGCCGAAAGCCTTATAGAGATTGGTTTGCGTTCCAGCGACAATCGAAGCCTGTCCTGTGCGGCTCATAAACGACGCAGCGCCTTTAGGTGCGGATGCCAGCGCCGTAAACTCTTGCGTCCAAGACCCGACAGGACGATAGCCATCGGGTGACGGGTAAACATTGTCAGCCACGCGCAAAACGTTATCGTTCAGGCGTGGCGCACGGTCAGGCGCGTAAGGGCCGAGCTGCCAATACATTTTAGCTGAACGCCCTCAATGAGCGGACTTGGGGATTAGCGCCGATACGCTTCTTCACCCCTTGCTCGTTCAGTTCATCAATTGCCCGCGATGCCGATGCATCCCAAAAGCCCACTCGTTCGTCATTCCAGCCATAGGCTTCAGCAGCCGACAAGGATGCGGACAGATATAAGTCAGGATGATTGGTCAAAAGCCAGTTTGTCGTGTTGCTATTGGTTAGCGCGGGTATCTTGGCATAATAGGCGATGGCCACATTGTAAGATGACGCCGGGATGGGTGCTAAATAGATTGCCTCGCCAATGATTGTATAAGCGGTGGGCTTTCCGCCTGTGCCGTCAGCGCGGACGGTTTTGAGCATATGCGGGGGGAAGTAATCAAGCGGCTTGTCAGGGCTTTCTTCCAGCCAGATTGAGCGCATTTCCAGAAAGCCCGTAGGCATGGAGAAACTTTCGGTCGATACCGCAGCCGTCGAAACAGCCTCCATTTCAGGGGTGCGGATTTGACGATTGAACCTAGCTTCTGCCAGCGTGATAAAGTCGGGAATGACGGACGTAAGGGTGCTATCCTTAAGCCAGTTGCCGATAGACGTCTGAAGTTCCGCGTAGGTCGATAGAGCCACTAGATAGTCCCTTCAGTTGTCCGCAAATATCGCCAGTCGGGGTCGTTCAGGAGTTTCTTCACCCTGTCCGCGTGTTCGGGGTCGAAAACATCAATCCCGTGGTCATTGCGCCATTTGTCTATGACCATCGGCGGGATAACAGCGTAGCGATGAAAGTGGTTATCGCCCTTGTCCTTATATCCCTGAAATTCGTTTCGCAGGCGTCGCGTAATGTCAAACATCGCGTCCAAGCTCTGCCGTGTTTCAATGGCGACCGTTTCGCCATCATGATGGAGCCACCGCTCCACTCCGTTCTTTTTGGAGATTAGCTTTTGCATATGAAAAAGGGGGAGAGTTTCCCCTCCCCCTCCCCTGTTATTACGAGGACTTCTTAACGTCAGTGATGAGCGCGTGAGCCTTCTCGTTCGACACTTCCAAAGTGTATTCCATGAGGATTTGCTTCTTCATGGTGTCGCCGGTCTTGGCCAAGTCCCAAGACTTCATCGGACGCGCAACGGCCAGCTTGACCTTTTTGGGGTCATAGATAATCACGTCATCGCTTTCCATGAAGGTCTGCGGAACTACGGTCAAAGTGCCGAAGTTCGAGATGTAGGCTTCTGCGCCGCCAACGATGGTTGCCTGCCCCGATCCGTTCACATCACGGCGCAAGTCCGCAATGCCGGTGAACGACGAGAAGCGGGTTTTCAAAGCCGCTGGCATCATCATAATGGTCGGGCGCGCACCAGCGTCGAAAGCAAGCTCCATCACATCGTTAATGTGCGATTCCTGAAACTGGCGGTCAGTGCCGGGAGTGCGGGCCGCAACCAGATTGGTTGACGACTGGAAGCCGCCAAGCGTGGTGTCGGTTGCCTTCGAGACGTTCGAGGTAAGCCATGCCGAAAAGCCGCCGCACTGTGACGGGAGCGTGTCGGTTCCTGCTACGGACGCCTTGTTGGAGGTCAGACGCTTTTCAATGTCGCGCTTCAGTTCCAGACCCTTCAGGATAACCTGATAGTCCATTTCCGAAGAGCGGCCCGCCTTGTCAAACGCTTCAACCGAACCCGAAACGGTTGCGGTCTTGTCCGAAATCTGGGTGCGGTTGTTCACGCGGACGGTCGCGGTGCTTGCGTCCATCGTGGCTTCATCGCCTTCGATTACGGCGTTGTCTGCGTCAGCCGAAGCAAGTGCTTGCGTCTGCCATTCATGGGTGCGCTGAGTGGCCTTGGTGCGGCCAATGGTGGAGTAAAACGGAACTTCTTCGCGCTCCGTGCGGTCGATAATATCCGAGAGGTCTTCGCGGATACCTTTAGCGTCATATGAGCTAAAAGTGTTGGTAGGTTGGCTCATTTTTCAATCCATTTCAATAACTTATGTTCGGAGTGCTGCCACGGCATCCTCAATGGAGCCGGTGCGTTCGAGACGAGCGAGGACGGATTTACGGGCATCGGCCCGCTGTTCTGCGTTGGTGCGGGCATTTCCCGGCGCTGCCACTTTGGGCAGGGGTTTTGCCTTGGCTGCCTTTGCCGCTGCTTGTGCCGCATCCCATCGGCGGGCCTTGTCCAAGACGACCAAATCCCGTGCCATCGCCTCGCCAAGGGCCTCGGTGTCGTAACCAAGTTCCTGACCGTAGCTGTAAATGGCCTGCGCGATTTTTGGTCCCTCAACAGGGTCTGCAATCTCAGGGAGCAACTCAATCAACTGTTGCTTTTGTTCGCGTTCGAACTGTTCCCGTTGCGCTTGTTCTTCGGCCTGCTGCTTTGCGGCTTCCTGCTGCCTTTGATGCTCGGCAATCTGGTAGTTCTGGACGGCTTGTTTGTAGAGCGCGTCCTGACGCAGATATTCGACAGGGTTAGTGTCGATTAATGCCGGGTCGGGTGGCTGCGGGAAGTTCGCTAACAGTGCTTCCTGATACTGTGCGCGTTCCTGCTCAATTGCCGCTTCACGCTCTGCGATAGCTTTGCGTTCAGCAGCGATTTCCTGCTGGATTTTGGCGGTATGGCGCTCTCCCTCACGAGCCAGCCTAGCAATAGTTTGCTGCTGTTCGGGCGGAAGTGCGGCAAATGCCTCCTTCTCAGCTTTTGTGTAGAACGCTGGCGGCTCGACTGCCGGGCTAGCCGGTTCTTCCGTTCCATTGTCCTGCTCTTCAAGCGGTTGCTGTTCGTCGGTTTCTTCAACCTCTGCCCCGGCATCCGCTGGAATTTCTTCGTTTGGTTCTTCCGCAAGTTCGGGCTGTGATGCCTGTTCTTCCGGCTGTGCCTGCTCCGGTGGAGTGCGCAGCAGTTCGACCGCGCTATCCAATGACAGCGCGCCACTTTCGGCGTCCATAAATGTTCCTTTAGAAAATGGGCTTTTTGCCCGTGCGCAGGTGTTTCAAGTCGCGTTCGGCCACCCTGCCATTAGCCATAACGCTTGCGAGATGGTTCTCGACCTTCCCGACAATCTGGACGGCTTGCCACAAGCGTTCGCGGCCTTCCGTGTCTCTTAGAGGCGTGGCCTCCCATGCTTCGATGTAAGACGCGCGCAGAAGACCAAAGGCCTCCTTGGTGCGCTGCAATTCTATTTCAGCCTGATAGCCTTTGTGGATGGCTTCACCGAGTTTGAACTCATCCGTCATTTTCGAACCTTTCCAGCATTTTGCCAAGGTCGCGCTCGAAGCGTTCTTCATCGCGATTATTCACAATCGCAAAGCACTCACCAGTCCAGATTGGTTTGCGGTCGCGGTAAACTTGAGCGCAAAAAACATCTTTGTATTTGTAGCGATAGACGGTCAGCGTCATTCCGCAAGACTCCCGCCTTGACGGCTGCTAGGCAGGCTCTCTTGCGCCGCTGCTTGGAACACAGCCCGTTCGCGGGACAGTTCGGCCTCCATTGCCATCTTTTCGCGGGCTAACTGCATTTCCGCCTGTTGTTTTTGGATCGCCAAGTCATATTCCCTTGCGGCCTTTTCGCGTTCCAGTTCAGCCTTCAATGCAGCCTCTTCGCGGGCAAGCTGCAATTTCAGTTCGGACTCTTGCTGGCGTAGCGCCATATCGGCATCGGACTTTTGCGCTTCCATCTGCATCTTTGCGACGTCAGACTGCTGTTGCATTTGTAGCTTTTGCTGTTCGACTTGCGCTTTGGCCTGTGCTTCCAATACGGCAGGGTTAGGCTGTTCCTGCGGCGGCGCGTTCGGGTCGGGCTGCGTAAAGAACTGGTCAACATTTTTAAAGCCAGCCAGTTCGACCATGCGCTTCAGTGTGTTGTGGACATTGTCAAGCGTCACAAGCGGACCCTGTGCGCCGCCTTGAAACTCGATAGCCTGCTTCTGGTTCTCAAGGATGCTGGACAGAAGCATAAGCTGCTGTTGCTTGCTGCCAGTTCCTAGAGCCACGTTGACCGTCATGTCATTGCGGGTCTTCCAGTTGCGCGGGTCAACCGGCACCCATTGATTGCGAAGGCGAAACACCTTCTGTTCGTCCTGATGCTTGCGGCACAGTTCATGGATATGCAAGAACAGGTCTTTAATGCCCGTTTCGGCAAAAATACGCGCTATCAGCTTGATACGCATCATCGACTGGTCAAGCAGCCCTTGGAAGCCCGTTGCGGTCTGTGAAGCCTTATTCAGCGTGTCAGGGTCAATGCCACCAGAAGAACGGGTAATGCCCGAACGTGTTTCGCGGGTCATGTCGAAATACTCAATCATCGGCATGACGTAGCTGCCAAGCGGCTGATTGGGTATTTCGCGAAGCTGGCCAACGTCCTTCATGCGGACAATGCCACCCGGTCGGTTAGTCAGTAAGTCATCCAGCGTGTTTTCGTCTGCGCCTTGCGAGCCGACAGCAATGCGCTGGTTATTGAGCAACATTGCGTTATCAAGCAACTGGCGGACCAAGTGCGTTTTGATGCGCTGAATCTCGATAACCAAGTCAGCCACCGACCGCCCGAAGAAGCGGTGCGGCATAGGATAAGGCGTAATCGAATGAAACGGCATCCGGTCGAACTCTTCCGGCTCACCAAGCATCTTTTCACTTGAACCAGCAGTGACAACCTTAATCAATTCGGCAACGCCGTCATCGTCCACATCAAGGCGGATATAATGCTCGGTCACATCGACCATTCGCATGGCCTTGTTTACCGTTGTCGAAGGGTCGCTTTCGTCCGCAAATGTATCGCGTGAGCGGCCTTCTTCCGTGTCCTCAGCACCGCGAACCGAAGTTGTCGGCAATCCCTCAACAACGTCCTTTGGATAACCATCGGCAATCAAATCCGAAACGCTGCGGCGGAACTTGTGATAGCAATATGGGCTGGTCTTTATGTCCTTTGCAGCCGAGCTAATCCCAAACTCTTCAGGCGGGACGTTCTCGACCTTCAGACATCCCTTTTCGTAGGACTTGCGAACCACAACGTCATAGCGCGCAATGCCCATTTCATCGACATATTCACTGCGCTGTATAATCTCGGCTTCAGGATCGCTTGCAATCGCTGCCAAGCCCATATCGTCAAGGTTGCGGTATGTTTCCTTCTCGACCTCTTCCTTGTTTTCCCACCATGCTTTGCAAATAGCGTTCTTGGAAAGCAGGCTGTCCTTGATGAAGCTATACAGGATGAGAAAGCCGCTGTTCTCATTCATGAACAGGTGGTTGATGTAGTCGGTTTCCTGCGATGCAGCCTCTTCGTCCTCCGGACCAACCGGCATGAACTCGACAACATCATCACCGCCCGCGAATATGTCCATCAGCGCGGGCATCATGCTTTCGATGGTGTCCGAAACGTCCGTTGAAACGGCTGTGCTATGCCCTTCAAGCGAGGGCATCAGTTCGTCCATGTCGCCCAGATAATAGTCGAGCGCGTCCGAACGCTGTTTCGTCAAATCTGAAGATGTCGAGGAACCAATCGCAGCGCGCTTTTCAGCCGCTACAATCGCCTGAATCTGTGTTTTGTCCATCAAGCAACCCCGACTTTCGGATATTGTAGTTTCTTGCCCCAGCCTGTCGCTGGAACATCCTTTTCCGCAATCGCGGCGCTTTCGAATGACTTGTAGCCGTGAGACGCCCAATCGTGGCGAGGCGTTGATTTGAAAACGCCTAGTTTGTCGTCCCAATCTTTGCGGTAATTGTCCAAACACTGGATAAGACGGGTGCAGCGTTCTTCATCAAAGTAGCAATTCGCTAGAAAATTACGGCTTGCGTCGATGCCCTCTTGCTCTATCCTAATCCGCTTTAACACTTCTATATTCTGAAACCCGGCTGCTTCAGCTTCTTGCTTTCGCGTCGTGGCGGTCTGATTGAGCAACCGGACCTCAACATCATGCGGCATCTTATGGGATGAATAATCATACCCCTTGTCCCGCAAAAGCTTGGCGTAAAAAGCCCATCCCTCCCCGGAATGCTCTTCATAGTCGATTGCGCGCCGTTCCATCCCAACCTTTTGCCAGAATGTGATCGTCATCGCGTCGTCCATCCCCAAATCCCAAGTTGTATAAACAGGGGCTTCCAATATGGGGATTTTGCAAATTCTGCCCTCTCGCCTGACCTTTTCCATCTGTGTTGCAAAGTAAGCGCCTTCAATACTTGCTTCGAACGCTTCCTTGGGCGTCGAAGGGTATTCACGCTTCATGTCGTCGCCCTGCTGCTCCGACTTCTTCACATACCAATTCTTTTGCTCTTGGCTTAAAGCAATGCCATCGCTTTCCAACTTCAGAAAATACTTGGCGCTGGCTTCCGGGATAACAACATCCCCCGACAACACATACTCCTTGCTTGTCCACCAAGGGCTGAAGTGAAACTTGAAATCCAATTCAGTTAGCCCAGTCCCCTGTTGAGCCTTCTTCTGCGCCTCTTGCGACAACTCGTAAAAATGCCCGCCCTGCCCCTCGGCAGTGGACTCTACGACAATCTTTTGTCCGGCTTGCACGGTATTGAATGCACCTGATTTAACCTCGCGGGCCTTTTCAGGGTATTTCGCGCAGAGCTTTCCATATTCCGATACGTGCAACCGTTGCAGCGTCCCTGATCGCAGTGATGTGCCGACACGGATCGAACTGCCGTTGCTGAATTTCATGCTGTCAGACGCATCCTGCGTTGCACTTACAACGGCGCGAAATTCAGGAGGCAATGTGTCGTAAGCAAACTTGATCTTATCCGCAAAAAACGCCTTTGCGTCGTTCAAATTATGAGCAATGACGCCCGCCGATATATTCGGAACAAAAAGGCAGTCGTCCAAAAAATCCAACTGGATAATGGTAGTGAAACCCTTTTGTCGAGCCTTCAAAACCAAATCGAGGCCGTGCTGATTGTCCAGATATTGCAACTGGTCTTCATTTGCATGGAAGGGGACAATCTTCCCCGCTTTGTCCTTTATCTTGTAAAACCCACTGGCAAGGCGCGACCGCTTATCCGGCCAGCGCTTGATTGCTGCCGCTAACGCTGTCCCAGCCATTCCAACAATTCCGGCGATGCGCTATGTTCTTGAGCCACCCGGTCCTTGAAGGCCTGCACGTCAACATGCGCGCCGACCATTTTAAGGGCTGTAGCAGCGTCCGACAGCTTTTCTGCTGTCCGTGCTGCCTGATATAAGTCTTTGGCCTCCCTAAGCACCCACAGGGCGTCTATGTCGCACTTCTCGGCACGTTCTGCCTTGGCAGTGGCGATGGCTTCCGCAACCTTAACATTCCCTAACAGTCTGCTACCCTGCTCGCTTGCCGTTGCTTCACTATATCCTGCACGGATCGCGGCTTGCGTTGCGTTAAGGTCTATCAGATATTCCCTGACAAACGCCTCTTGCTTCGGTGTCATGTTATACCCCTTGCCAGTGCGCTAAGGCCTGCTGGCTTGTTGTGTTACTTGCCCCAAAGGCCTCTGTCTTTTGACATCATCGCGGCAACAAATTCATCGCATTCGTGAGCCGCGCCTTCGAGCGTGTATATCTGTGCTTTCAGGTCTGCGATTTTCTCGCGATAGTCTGCCGCCTTTTCCTTGTAACGGATAATGACGGGGTTCTCTTCCGGCAGTTCGTCAACACCGTAAACGAAACTTGATTTAAGCAAGCTGGACGTTGACGGGATTGTCAGTTTAATTCCCTTTGCCTGTGCCATGCCTAATAGAAACTCGGCAGCTGGCCTTTGATACTCATATTCTTCGCCAATTACCAAATCGACGCCGTAGATGGCAATCTCGGTTGCACCTTCCAATATAGCCAATGCGAGCATGTAGCTAAAGGAACTGGTGAAATAGTTGCGGCCCATCAAGTCGGCGGCTTTGTCAACCGGATAGGCTTTGCACTTCTTGTAACGCTGCTGAACACTCGGCAGGAGGTAAACAGGGACTTCTTTGCCTTCGTCGGTCTTGGGGTCTTTCAACCATGAACCGTAGATCTCTGGCTTTACATAGCGGTTCCATTGGTATTCGTCGTGAACTTCGAAACAGGCGTCCATGCGCGGGTGGTCGAAGAACCTCCACGCAAGGCCCCATATCTCCCATGACGGATCATCAAAGGGCGCTTGGTCTTTGGTGGATTCCGCCGAACCCAATATGCATATCTTGCGGGTCATATATTCCCTTAGATGCTGTTGATTTTTTCACAATGACGAGCCGCCTCAATGAACGCTGACAAAGCAGGTTCATCAAGATCGTCGATGTGTGTTGCGGTTGTTTCGTCAATAACGCGAAAATCAGGGTCGAACGGCACAGGAAATACCAAGCCGTGATATTCGACAATCATGCGGTGATGCCAGCAATCTTTTGCGCAGGCTCGATTGAACGCCAGATGCGCTCACCAGATGCGATGTAAGCAGACGTTGCAGATGCCGTGGGGTTTGACCCTACGGCAAAACGAGCATTTTCTGTTGCGTAGATCGACACAAGCGCAGAATTTGACGGAGCCGCACCACTTTGCGCAGACACTCCCGAAATGGTCAATGCCTCGCTGGAAATATCAACACCGGCAGCAGGCGCATTGCCCGCCGTTCCCGTCCAATAGGTAATTTGCAATGGCATGGTTTAACTCCTTGCGTATGCCGCTGTAGGGGCGGTGAATGCCGCCGTCTGTGCAGCCTTGCCTTTTAAAATGCGCGGTTCATCAATATGGCCAGCATAGCCATCTGTTGAAGCGCTTGTTGTTCCTATACGCACATCAGTTGCCGACGCGTTTTTAAATGTTGCAGTTAGCGCCGCTGAATTATCCAAAGCACCTTCAACAAACAGGCGGATAGTGCTGCCTTCACGCGCCACCATTAAATGTGACCAACTGCTTGTTGGCAATGTTGAAACGCCGACAACAGCGTCAACCCACGTTGATGAACCTTCGGCAACATAAGAAAATCGCGGGACGCCATTAAACGCCCAAATCGCCCACCCGTTGCGCGGATCGTCTGAAAGACTGTCGCCCTGTCCGATAATCCAACGCACACCAGATACAGACGATGGCCGTAACTGCGCTTCCACAGTGAAATCACCGGAGCCAAAATGCCAATCGCTGCTTATGTCTAAACTTATGCCGTCGCCCGCTCCATCAAACAAAGCGGATGATGCGCCGAACTTGAATTGCGCGGTGTCGATTTGGGCGTTGCCAGTTCCCACAATACCGGATCGGGCAAGCGGGCTTTCGTCAACAAATGTGGTCGAAGCATCAACCCCATCAAAGCCCATCAGGACCTTGGTGAAGCTCAAATTGCCGTCGCTAAACCCAATGCGCTTCGCAGATAGTCCTAGTCCGAGAGAAGGTCGCATTATGTCCACCCCCCGTTTGCAGGTGTTTCAACAGCCCATGTTGGGCTGTTGAGTGTTTGCGTGGCCCATGTCGGGCTGGTAATTGCGTCTTCTGTCCAGATTGCCGGCGAAGGTGCAGCGGCTGCCCATGTTACAGATGTTGGATTGCTACGCGCCCAATATGTTAGCGAAACTGGCTTATAGGTTATGGCGAATGAACCGGCGTCAGCCTGCAATGTGAATGTCGCAGATGCCGAACCGTAAATAAGGCTAACGTCAAAGCCAGTGAGCGCGAAACTCCCTGCCGACGCAGCCATTTTCCTTTGAACTGTCAGGCCCGCCGATATTCCGGTGGAGGTATAAGCACCCTCCCCCTGCACCAGTTTGCGGCCAGCCCTTAATCCTACGTCCTGTCCCGTTAGTGTGTGGCTTGCGGGCGATGCAACCAGCTTTCTTGCTGCCTTCAGTCCTACCGCCGAACCCGTCAGCGCATATGAACCTTGCGCCGCTACCATCTTGCGACCGACACGCAATGCAACCGGCTGCCCGGTGAGCGTGAACGCACCAGACGAAGCGACCATTGAATAGCCGCGCCGGAAATTGACGTTAGCGCCCGTTAAGGCAAAACTGCCAGAAGCCGCGACTAGCTTGCGGCCCACCTTTAATCCTACAGCAGCGCCGCTTAGGGTAAATACTCCAGCGTCAGCAGCCATGCTATAAGCGCCGCCTGCGGAATTAAACGCCCAGTCCTTCCAGACCGCTTCATTCGCACTATTTGTTGCAGCGACATTGACAAACTTGCGGGGATTTGCGCCTCTGCCTCTGCCTCTGCCAAGCCAAGCCGAGCGAAGCGGAAAATCGCCCTGCCCAGCCATTAGCCCTGTGTTTCGATATACTGCCCCACAATTGTCGTGGCGGTCGTGGCAGTCGGGAACCAGACAATCTGCAAAACGCTATCGTCATAAATGCGCGGCAAGCCCGAAGTCAGTGCGTCAATCGCGTTGCCGATGTTTGCCGCTGTCACCTCGACTTGCGCAAGCACTCGAAACAAAACCAAGTGCATCGTGCCGCTTGTGCGCGTTGCCGATTGGATGAAACTAGTCGGTGCACGGATGCCAGTATCGCCCGCCGCGAGCGTAAATATCTCAAATGTGCCTACAGGAGGTGAAGCAACGCCGGTAAAGGTTCCGGTCGCGCCTGTGTTGCCGTCCTGATCGGTATATGTCAGCGTGACTGTAGGAGTGCCAGCCCCTCCCGTCGCGCTCCACTCAATTGCCGCCATGACGTTCGCGCCGTTCGATGTGCCGTCACCGGAGCGCGCCGGAAGAGTTGCAGGAGTAATTGCTTGCGCCGCAGTCGATGTAACTGTCAGTCCGCTGTTATGCCATAGCCGGTCGATAAGCCAAAGCGTCCCAGCGACAGTCGCGCTGACGGCTAATCGACCAATATAGGCGTTGCCAGAAACCGGATTGGTGCGAAGTATGCGCCCTTGGACAGCCGTGCCGTCAGCAGGCGTAACTGCATCGCCGTTAACACCCGCAGCGTTGGCCACAGACGCCCCCGGATTGCCATTTGCATACCAAGGCGTATAGGCGCGCTGTGCCGCCACAGCAGCCATGGTGATGCCAACCTTCATAAACGGTTGCGGCGCTTGCATACCAGCAATTGCGCCGTCAAGGGTGGTTATGGCCATTATGCAACCGTCAACAGATTAGCGCCAACGTCAAAAAGGAATGTTTCGGTATCGGCAAGCGTGATGCTTGAGCCATAGTCGAAATACCCAATCAACGGGTCAGCAGGTGAAGTCGGAGTATCGTTATAGACATAGACATAGCGGAAAGGCCCAACCGTGCCGCCCGATGCGGTCAAGGTCAGGTCGTTCACCGAAAGCGCATAAGTGCCGCCAGTCTGGAGGCTTGACGCTGTGGTCAAAGCACGGGCAGAGCAATTGGTGTAGCTAATTTGCGTCACATTCGCCAAAATGCAGTTGGCAGTTGAAGCGGTAGGCGGCGAAGCCTCCGAACCCGGCTCGGTATTCGACAAGGCAAGCGTCAACGCACCAGTGCCGAGATTGTGAACGCCCTCGGCAAGATGCTCAACAAAGCCGTTGAGTTTTGTGAATGTCGCCATGCTGGCTCCCCTTCATTGAAGGCTGAATTTCACCCGTCCGCAATCAAAACCGCGCCTTGGCACATAATAGCCATCTATGGGGTTGCCGGTGTTGGGACGGGTTGGCCCTAACGGGGTGGGCCAAAACGAAAAAGTGCGCCTGAAGCACAATTGCCGCACGCGTTTAGACCCGTCACCTGCCAGTGACGGGTTTTTGCTGTCAGGCGACAGCCAGAGCGACGGGAACAATAGGCTTTTCCCCCCGCGCCATCGCGCAAACTTCCTCCCAGTTGTAGAAAATCCGCCCACCTACAGGGATGGGACGAGGTCCAATGCCCTTGCATTTCCAGTCAGCCAAAGTTTTCGGCTTCCGATTGAGGGCGATTGCCGCGTTCACCCGATCAACCAGACCGGATGGCTGAACGCGAACTTTAACCATCTCAATTCCATCAGCAGATTCCATCTATCGCCTTTCCGAAAATGCGTTTACGTTCCGATTGATGCCTAGCACATCTTTTCATAAAACGCAAGGTCTAGGCGCATATTTATGAGTAGCAATAATCTTCCTCAAAGGGGACGCCCTCCAAAA
>ERZ869925.611-NODE-611-length-23841-cov-23.770916_pt1 | contig 23841 bp, 28 predicted proteins | sample MGYA00579311_ERZ869925 | MGnify/ENA primary metagenome ERZ869925 (study PRJEB32216, sample SAMN09231817) | wastewater metagenome | place: USA: Maryland | collected 2016-07-30 | study: EMG produced TPA metagenomics assembly of the PRJNA472060 data set (Reclaimed...
CATGGTTCACTGACGAAGAGCTGGACGCGTTTATGGAATACCTGGGGAGTCAGGGCGTACGGCTGGAGGAACAAAGCGCATGAGGGTGCTGGTCGCGTGCGAGTATTCTGGAACGGTGCGGGATGCGTTTCGATCACGCGGTCACGACGCTATGTCATGCGATCTGCTACCAACGGACGTTGATGGGCCGCACCATCAGGGAGACGTGCGCGATATTCTGAACGATGGATGGGATTTGATGATTGCGCACCCGCCCTGCACATACCTGACGGTATCTGGAAATAAATGGATGAACGACGAAATCGTGCGGGTCCTGCGGAAAGCCCGCCTAACCCCGTTCCCCGGCCAATGAGCAACGAGGAGCTAGACTGGAAAATCTGGTATACGGTGAACAGGGGTAAATTGGGAGAACTTGGCCCTGAGGAACTGACAGAGGGCCTAAAGCTGGTTAACGCGTCTCTGAACGCGCGAGATCGGCGGGCCGCGTTTACTTCTCGGCCCCCAATATCAAAGCCTCAACAGCCCGAGACCTGACATGAAACCCATTCCGGCATCCAACGCGACCATTGAGGCGCTGGCGACGTTTTTCCAGCCTAGTCAAATGACCGTTGCCATTTCCGCACCGCCGACCCGTGCAGTATGGACGCGAAACGACGGCGGTGAGATAATGGTCATGGACCTAAAAACCGGCGCCATCTCCATAACCGGAGAGCCAACCGATGATCGGGCACGTGAGTTTATCGAGGCGGTTCACCGGCTGTCAGGCTATCGCCAGCAACATGGATCAGATACTCAACAGCCCGAGTAGCTGACCCGTAGACCAGGGAGAGCCTTTCCAGTTTCTCCACGACCTCCGGCGAAAGCAGGAATGATTTCTGCCTCGCCCCATTGGCGACCCTGCGGGCACGGTGGGCGGCTTGACGGGTGGTCATTCGCCCAAATCCGCCGCAGCCTTAAGCGCAGCGCGACAGGTATCTGCCACGTCCTGCGCTTCGTTGATGTAGTCCGACATATCGCCGCCCGCGCTCTCGCGGTTTTCGACCTCATCCTCGGCGAATTGGAGCGCGAGCCGGAGTGCGTTGCGGATTTCGGCCATCGCGCCAGCGATCGGGTCGGGATGCGGCCCAGACCGGCGCGGCTCTCGCATCCGGATCATGGCCTCCGTCGCCTCTTGCTGGCGCATGGCTTCGTCGCGTTCGTAGCTCATTTCAGGTCCATCCACTTGTGTTCAGTTACGCGGAACATCCAGAGCGGGTGTGCGAGGTTGCGGCGAAAGGCGTCCGCCAAATGCTCTGCGGGCCACGTCATCGCGTGTTGTGGGCTACTCGTGACGCTCCCGTATGCGTCTTCTAGCCACATGCCGTTTCGCTCTGGGTGCTCCAGCATGTAGAATATCCCGTCGCGGCGGGGAGTATTGGCCCGGTCAGCGTGGCGGACGCCCTCGCGCACGAACTCTTCGGTCTGCTGGTAATTGCGGCTCATCGTTCTAATCTCCTCTTCCTACCCCAAAAGCCCGCCACCGTTTCCAGCTCGGGCCTCGGGCGGGTTATCCGCTAGGGGGATGGGTTAGGCGGTGAGTTCGGCGAGGATTTCGGCGGCGGTCATTTCGCCAAGCCCGTCCTCGACATTCCACTGGCGGATTTGCGCCATGCAAGCGGCCCGGTGAGCAACGTATTTGCGGCGGGTCGCGCCTTTCGTCATGGCCATGCCAAGGTCACAAAGGTCGAGATCGGCGGCGATGGCTTGTTCGGCTTCGTGGCGGGTCATCTGCTTAACTCCCTGTCGATGACGTAACCTAGCATATGCCCGGCCCTTGTCAACACGCATACGCAACTATTTTCACCCCAACGCGCCCTTGATCATCCGCCAAAATCAAGACACTATCCGCTATCCCCACTGACGTCTGAGCTACGGCGATAAGCGCAGGGGGGCGAAAAAGGCGGAATAAAATAGTGACTGCACGCCAAAAACCTCCCGCCGCTGGCAAGGGCAGGCCTAAGGGCTCGCTCAACAAGTCAACGCTCGAAGTTAAGGCTGAAGCCCGCAAGCACATGCCCGCCGCTCTGAAGGAGTTGGCCCGCATCGTGAAAGAGGGTTCAACCGACCAGGCTCGCGTCGCGGCGATCAAAGAGCTTCTGGACCGGGGATACGGCAAGGCCCCTCAGCCAATGGTCGGTGACGACGATTCCCCCGACATGAAGCTGACCGTGCGTTGGCAGACGTAATCATCCCGTATCGCCCTCGCGATGTGTTCCTGCCGTTCCATGACCGGAAAGAACGGTTTGCGGTCGGGGTGGCGCACCGACGTTGCGGCAAGACGGTTTCGGCCATCAATGACAAAATCCGCCGAGCGGTTCTCTCCGACAAGGAGATGTATCGCGCTGCCTACATCGCTCCCTTCCTGAAGCAGGCGAAAGACGTCGCTTGGGAGTATCTCAAGAAATACAGCTACCCCATCCTCGCCAAGCCACCGAACGAGAGCGAGCTGTATGTCGAGTTGATCGGCGGGAAGCGCATCAAGATTTACGGGGCCGATAACCCCGACGCATTGCGCGGCGCATACCTGGACGATGCCACACTGGACGAATACGCCGACATGCACCCGAACATCTGGGGGTCTGTCATTCGCCCCATGCTGGCGGATCGGAGAGGGTCGGCTACGTTCATTGGCACACCCAAGGGCCGTAACGCGTTCTATGACATGTATCAGCGGGCCCTCACTGACCCTGACTGGTTCCCGTTCATGCTCCCGGCCTCGCAGACCCGCATCCTTCCTCAGGAAGAACTGGACGCGGCCCGGCGCGAGATGACCCCCGAACAGTATGAGCAGGAGTTTGAATGCTCGTTCGATGCGGCAATCATGGGCGCCTACTTCGGCAAGGAAATGGCCGAAGCTGATCGGCAGGGCCGGATCGTTGATGACCTGTATGACCCCGGCTTGCCCGTCTACACCGCATGGGACTTGGGCATAGGGGATTCGACGGCCATCTGGTTCTGGCAGGCGTCGGGGCCTGAGGTCCGGGTGATCGACTTCTACGAGGCCAACGGGGAGAGCATCGAGCATTACGCCAAGGTTCTCAGGGCCAAGCCCTACACCTACGCCAGCGACTTCGTTCCCCATGACGCCAAGGTCCGGGAGTTGGGAACCGGGAGGACCAGGATCGAAACGATGGAAAGCCTGAGGCTGAAGCCCAAGCTTGTCCCGATGCACAAGATCATGGACGGAATCAACGGCCTGAGGGTGCTGTTTCCTCGCATCTGGTGGGACCGCAAGTGTGGGGTTGGGCTGGAGGCCCTGAGGCAATATCGCGCCGACTATGACGACAAAAAGCGCGTGTTCAGGGATACACCGCTCCACGACTGGACCAGCCACGCAGCGGACGCGGCCCGATACATGGGCATGGCTTACCGCGAGATGGCCCCGGCTCCTGTTGCTCATGCCAAGCCACTACAGGGCGTCATGGACATGAGCTTCGATGAGTTGATCGCCGCCCACAGCGCCCGCGAGAGCAGCCGGATATGACGCGCCTTGAAGAACGGTCAACTTTTGATACAATCTGGCGCAAACGGGGCGAAGCATGACCGAAGCTGAACAAGACACCGGCAAAGGCCCCGCTGGCGTAGCGCAACGCTGGATCGCGGAACTTGACCTCGCCGAGCGTGAGGAAGCCGAGTGGCGCCGTCGCGGTAAGCGCGTCATTCAGCGATACAAGGACGAGCGCAAGAACGGCAAGGGGAACGCCAACGCCGCCCTGATCGACCAGCGCAAGTTCTCAATCCTCTGGTCGAACGTCCAGACGCTAGGTCCGGCGATCTATGCCCGGACGCCTAACGCCGTAGTTTCCCGTCGCTTCAAGGATGCGGACCCGGTGGGGCGTCAAGCCTCTGAGGTGCTGGAGCGCGCGGCAAACTTCAGCCTGGAGGAATACGACTTCGACTATCAGATGGTTCAGGTTCGGCAGGACTACCTGCTTCCGGGCCGGGGAACAGTCTGGCTGCGCTACGTCCCGACGATGAAGGACGTTCGCGTTGACATCGAGGAAGGCAAGGACCCGACCGGCGCTGACGTTGACCCCGAGGACATCGAGGAAGACGAAGACGGCCAGTTCATGACTGACGAGATGGTCGATTATGAGCAGGTGTTCTGCGAACATGTGGCATGGGATGACTTCATCACCAATTCCGCCCGCGAGTGGAATGAAGTGCGGTGGGTTGCGCGCCGGGTGTTCCTGACCCGTGACGAGCTGATCGACCGGTTTGGGGAGAGGATCGGCAAGGCTGTGCCCCTCGATTGGCTTCCCAAGGGCGCGAGCAAGGATAAGTCGGACAGCGAGGACTATTTCAAGAAGTCACAGGTCTATGAGATTTGGGACCGGACGTCGAAAAAGGCCTACTGGATCAACAAATCGTTCAGCGAAGAGCCGCTGGACGTTCGGGATGATCCCCTGAAGCTGAAGGACTTCTTCCCGTGCCCCCGCCCGGTTCTGGCGACCACGGGGCAGGATTCCATGATCCCGGTCCCTGACTATGCGCTGTATCAGGACCAGGCCGAAGAGCTTGACGAGCTGACGGCGAAGATGGGTTTCCTGATCGACGCTCTGCGTATGGTCGGGATGTATAACGCGGTGAACAAGGTTGAGCTTGCCCGCGTGTTCTCGCCCGGCAATGAGAACAAGCTGATCCCGATTGAGGGCTGGACGTCGTTCCAGGAGGGCGGTGGGGCCAAGGGCTCAATCGAGTGGGTTCCCATTGATATGGTCATTCAGACCTTGCAGGGCTGCATCGAGACGCGCCGTCAGGTCATCGAGGACATCTACCAGATCACCGGCATCAGCGACATCCTGCGGGGTGACACCGACGCGCGGGAGACGTTGGGAGCGCAACAGATCAAGGCGCAATGGGGCTCGCTGCGGGTTCGGGATCGCCAGCGGGAGATGGCCCGGTTTGCCCGTGATGTCATCCGCATGAAAGCCGAGATCATCGGGGAACACTTCTCACTTGAGACGCTGAAGGCTATGACCGGCGTAAAGATGCTGGACGATCAGGCCCAGAAGCAAGAGCTTCAGCAGCAAATCCAGATGCAGCAGCAACAGGCGCAGGCTTCAGGTCAACAGGCCCCGCCGGTCCCCGATGAAGTGACGCAAATCCTCGAACGCCCAACATGGGAAGAGGTAATGGCGCTCATTCGGGACAACGCCATGCGCTCGTTCCGGGTTGAGATCGAAAGCGATTCCACCATTGAGCCCGACGAACAGGCGCAGAAGGCTTCCGCTGTTGAGTTCCTGACGACGATTGGGACGCTGATTTCCAACGCGGGGCCGATGGTGCAAATGGCCCCGCCTTTGGGCAAGCTGGTCGGTGAGGGCGTGAAGTTCGTCACCCGCCGCTTCCGTATCGGTCGGGAGATGGAGGAGACCATTGATCAGGTGATGGACGAAATCAGCCAGATGCCCGCCGCGCCGCCTCCGGGAAGCGAGGTCGATCAGTCGGGAACGCAGATCGCCCAGATCGACGCACAGAGCGAGCAGATCAAGGCGCAAGCCATGCTTCAGGGTAAGCAGATGGACGCCCAGATGCAGCAGCAGGAAATCCCGATGCGCATGGCCGAGCTTCAGATCAAGGAGGCCGCCTTGCAGCGTGACCCCGATCCCCAGGTGGCCGCATGAGGTCGCGTCTCTGCCGGGCCTGCCGGGAGTTTCACGACGTTGAGGCCCCGTGGCCTGAGGCCTGCATGTCGCACTTCGGCCATAAGCCCAGCGATGCGCCGTCTATCAGACCGGACGGGATGGCCGATCTCCGCAATATGGCGGACGGCAAGATGTATGACAGCAAGTCAGCCTACTACGCAGCGGTGAAGGCTGCGGGCTGCGAGATTGTCGGGAATGAACGGTCCTACAAGGAACCGGAACGCAAGACGATTGCCCCTCCCCGCGCCCGTGACGACATCCGCCGGGCCATTCATGAGCTGAGGACCCGATGAGCCTTCGTGACGATATTGAAGCGGCTGTGGCCGAACACGCCGAGCCTGTAGAGGGTGTGGAAGCCGTTGCGACCATCCCGGAAGCGGCTCCTGAGCCTGTTGAAGCGGCTACGGAGGAAACCCCTGCCGAGACCCCGGCCAAGGCCGATGGACGCGATGAAAAGGGCAGGTTTGCAAAACCGGCGGAAGTGGGGCAGGATGACCCCACGGAACCGGCTGCGCCGACCATCCGACCGCCCGCCTCGTGGTCAGCCACAGCCAAGGCCCAGTTCAACGCCCTTGATCCGGTCATTCAGCAAGAAGTGCTGAGGCGGGAAAAGGACATTGAAGCCGGGAAGGCTCAGTGGGACTCCAAGGCGTCGCAGTATAACAAGTTCGAGGCCATTGTCGGTCCCCGGCGTGAGCAACTGGCGCTCGCGGGTGTTGACGAGTTTACGGCGGTTCAGCAGCTATTCGCTGCTCAAGACTACCTGACCCGTTCCCCGGTTGAAGCAATCCAGTATCTCGCCAACCAGTATGGTGTCGGACACCTGTTTTCGGCTCAGCAGCAGGGGCAAGGCCCCCAGCCTCAAGGCATTGAGACTGTTTTGCAGCCGTTCCAGCAGGAGATTCAGTCCCTGAAGCAAACCGTCGAGGCCCTGAAAGCGGCTCCGGTGGAAGCGCGGCAGAGAGAGGCTGAACAGGTCATCGCGGCGTTCATGGAAGACCCCGCCCACGTCTACGCTCCCAACCTGGAGCAGGACATGAGCGCGCTGATCCAGAGCGGTCGAGCCCAAGGCGCGACCATGCAGGAAAAGCTCAAGAACGCTTACGACATGGCATGTTGGGCCAATCCCGAGGTTCGTCCAATCCTGATCAAAGAGCAGGAGACGGCGAGACAAGCCAAGCTGACGCAGGATGCTCGCGCAAAGGCCGACAAGGCGAGGGCGCTGAACGGGTCTGTCAACGGGTCTCCGGGATTGGGCGCCGCCCAACCGAAGGCCGGAACCGGAAACCTGCGCGACGACATCATGGCCGCCTATCAGGAGGTCGGTGGTCGCGCTTAAGATAGGGCGCCATCATGGCTTCTCCGAACCTCAGCGAAATCGTCACCACGACGCTTCGCAACCGAACCGGCAAGCTGGCGGACAACATGTCCGACAACAATGCCATCCTGTATCAGATGAAAAAGCGTGGCCGCATCAAACCCGTCTCGGGTGGCCGCACCATCGTGCAGGAACTGAACTACGCCGACAACGTGACCTACCAGCGCTATTCGGGCTATGAAGTCCTGAACATTTCCCCTTCGGACGTGTTCACGGCTGCCGAGTTCGACTGGAAACAGGCGAGCGTGGCCGTCACTATCTCGGGTCTGGAAGGCTCTATCCAGAACACCGGGCCTGAGGCGATCATCGACCTGCTGGAAAGCCGGATCGAAAACGCCGAACAGACGATGATGAACAACATCGCTGCCGACATGTATTCCAACGGCACTGCGTCCGGCGGCAAGCAGATCGGCGGCCTTCAGCTCCTCGTCGCTGATGACCCGACCACCGGCACCGTGGGGGGCATCAACCGCGCCACCTACTCGTTCTGGCGGAATCAGAAGTTCCAAGCCACCGTCGACGGCTCGTCCGCCGCGTCTGCTTCGAACATTCAGCGGTTCATGAACAAGACGTGGCTTGCCACGGCTCGCGGCACCGACAAGTCCGACCTGATCCTGTGTGACAACAACTACTACCAGTTCTACTGGAACTCGTTGCAGGCCATTCAGCGGATCACCAAGACCGACATGGGCGAGGCGGGCTTTACGGCTCTGGAGTTCATGGGCTCGCCCGTGGTCTTCGATGGTGGTGTCGGCGGCGCCTGCCCGGCGAACCACATGTACTTCCTCAACACGAAGTACATTCACTGGCGCCCCCACACGAACCGCAACATGGTTCCGCTCGAAGCCGTGAACTCGATCAATCAGGACGCGATGGTCAAGTTCATCGTCTGGGCTGGCAACATGACCCTCAGCAACGCCTTCCTTCATGGCGTCATCTTCCAGGACTAGGAGGCCATCATGGCTGCGAACACTGCTGCGACGGTCTTCACCGACACCCCGCTTTGCGGGATCGACGTGGGGGCCAAATCCTCGACGATCAGCTTCAAGCTGCTCACGAACTTCAACGCTTCGGACGGTCGGCGTTACTTCTACGTCCGCGCGTCGGAGGCTCTGGGGTCCATCGAAACCGTGAAGATCGGCAACTCCGGTTCGGCTTCGTCCGACGCCGGGTCCGCCGGGTTCACGATGAATGCGCCGGGCGGTCTGACCTCCGGTCAATACGGATGGGCGCGTAAAACCGCGCTCTAGCCGAACGGGGGTCTTCGGAGTAACATCCGGGGACCCCTTGGCTATTGAGGACGCTGACGATGCTGGGAACGATTCTCTGTGTGATTGTTGGCGTGTGGGTTGCGAACCTACTGGCCGTCATCATCGTTAAGGCCCTCACTTGATCCACGTCGTCTCTGTCCGCGTCGGGGATAAATACGGCCCCGAATACACGCACATCCTTCACGACATGGTTCACCGCAACATGTCCAATCTGGACATTTGCCACTGGCAGGTGACGGACGACCCCGATTCCCTGCCTGAGCCGGTGAACTACATCCCGGCCAATCCCGATCTGCCCGGCTGGTGGCAGAAGCCCTACCTGTTCTCCGCTGATATGCCGTGGAACGAGGGCGACCAGATCATCTATTTCGACCTCGACGTCGCCATTACGGGCCGTCTGGAAGACCTGAAAGACCGCAAGGGCATCATTCAGGACTGGTTGTGGCCTTGCTACAATTCGTCGGTGATGCGGTGGGATCATGGGGAGCATCGGGAGATTTGGGAGCGATTTACCCCGGACCTGATCGACAAGCCCGGACGCATGGATGTCGGCTATCCCAAGGGGGTGGTTAACGGGGGTGATCAGGAATGGATCACCGAATGCGGGGGCTGGGACACGTTCCCCCCTGAGTGGTTCCGGTCCTACCGGCAAAGCCATGATTGGCCCCCCGCCGGATCAAAGGCGGTCATCTTCCACGGCGAGCCCAAGCCTGACGCCTGCGAAGGATGGGTGAAGGATGTATGGAAGATCGGGGGCTATACGTCCCTGCCCGTGATGACGGGGATCAACGTCACCTACGACACGATCCGGGATAACATCCGCGCCAACCTGGACCGCAAGGTGTCGTGGTTCACGGGGTTCGGAAGCCAAAGCAAGGCGGCGGTGATTGTATGCGGCGGACCTTCGATGAAGGACTGTCTGTCGGACATCAAGGCGCAACGCAGGCGCGGCGCGAAGATCATCACCGTGAACAACGCCATGCGCTATCTGATGGCTCACGGGTTAACGCCCGATGCCCATGTCATGCTCGATGCGCGCCCTGAGAACGTCGAGTTCCTGAAGGACGCGCCGACGAAGACGCGGTATTTCCTCGCCTCTCAGTGTGACCCGTCGCTGTTCGATGCGGTTCCCGACCCGATCATGTGGCATAATGCGTTCGGAGACGGCGAGGAGTTGCGGGCGATGATCGGGGAGAAATGGGATACCCACCCGGTTGTTCTCGTTCCCGGCGGCGGCACTGTCGGCCTGCGAGCGATATGGCTGGCCTATCTGTCCGGCTATACCAAAATCCACATTTACGGGATGGACTCGTCCTACTCTGACGGCGCCCACCACGCTTACGCGCAAAGCCTGAACGATCAGGAGCAGACGCTGCGGGCGACGATGGGCGGGAAGGTCTATACTTGCGCAAAATGGATGCTGCGGCAGTCCGAGGAGTTCCGCGATACCTGGCGGGACATGACGAGCCGGGGCGTCTCCCTTTTCGTTCACGGATCAGGATTGATCCCCGATATTGCGAGGCAGCTTCGTGCGGCAGCTTGACGGATTGTTCTGGCCTGACAGTGACATCAACGCCCGGCGCGTGCTGGTGGAGCATGTGAGCGCCGATGTTGACGTGCTGCTGCGCCATGTGAATGGACGGCGGCTGGTCGTGCAGGCCGGGGGTAATGTCGGCGTCTATCCGCTGGAGCTTAAGAAGCATTTCGAGATGGTCTGGACGTTTGAGCCCGACCCCGACAACTTCGCCTGTCTGTGGGAGAACGTCGGGGGTCATCCGGGCATCATGGTGATGCAGGGGGCGCTAGGCGAAGAACACACCCGCATGGATGTGGAGAATCCTCAGCCGAACAACTGCGGCTGTGTGCGCCTTACTGAGGGCCGGGCGGTGTGGGTTGTTCCCCTGGATTCCTTCCCGGTCGCCGGTCTGGACGCGCTGTGGCTGGACGTCGAAGGAACGGAGCTTGCCGTTCTCAAGGGCGCCGCCAAAACTATCGAGCGTTATCATCCCGTGATAATGTTCGAAAACAAGGGCCATCACCGGCACTACGGCGTTGAGGATGGCGACATTGAGGCTTGGTTAGGCGAGCGAGGCTATCGCTACGCGGACAGGTCCGGAAACGATGAGGTGTGGAAACATGGATGAAACCTTCAGCCCGGCAGGCAATCGGGACACGGCGATCCCCGAATTTTACCTGAAGCCTGTCCATATGACGGCGAAGTCTGAAGCCGAAGGGCGCCAGATTTACGAGGAGATGGAATATGTCCGCATCCTCGTGCCGGGCGATTCAAAGTCGCTAGTCGATGAGAAGGTCAAAGACCATCACCGCGACCGCTGGCCGACGCAATACGCCCGGTTCAAAAACAACCAGTCCGCCCCGGAAGACGGGATGCCGCTGGACCTTTGGCCCGCGATTGGCCCGGCGCAGGTCATGGAGCTTCGCGCGGCGCATGTGCGGACCGTTGAGGCGCTGGCAGGGCTTTCGGATATGCAGCTTCAGAAGGTTTGCCCGATGGGCGGCTTTGCGCTGCGCCAGAAGGCCCTGAACTGGCTTGAAGCCGCGAAGGGTAACGCCCCCACGGCTGCACTGGAAAAGGCGCTGGCGGAGCGTGACGAGACAATCAGCGCGCTTCAGGCGCAGGTGGCGGACATGGCGGCGAGGTTCGAAGCCATGCTTGCTCGAAAGGATGCGGCATGAGCGGGCTCGAAAGAAACGCGGCGTGGTCGCCGGGCGCCTCGTTCTTCCGGGACGGTGACGTCACCATGTTCAAGTTCGTTCTGGACTCGTCTTCGATGGTCGGCCCCCGCAAGGCGACGAAGGCCGATCAGGAGCAGTATCCGGACGAATGGCGCCGGTTTGCTACGCCGGTTGATCGTGACGGCGACGGGCAGCAAGGGGGCTCGCTTCCCGACCCCAAGCCCCCACGCCGTGGCCGCCCACCTAAAGAAAGATAGCCCATGACCCTCCTCACGATCATTCAGCGCACATGCGACCTGATCGGCGTTGCGCGCCCGGCGGCGGTGGTGACGTCCACTGACCAGACCGTCAGGCAGCTTTATGCGCTCGCCAATGAGGAGGGGGACGCGCTTGCCAGTTCGTTCAACTGGCAAGCCCTTCGAAGCCAATACACGTTCACCACGGAAGCATCGGCGGTGCAATCGAGTGCGCTGCCGGCGGACCTGGACCGCCTGATTTCGAACAGCTTCTTCAACCGAACAACCCGGCGAACGGTCATCGGACCTATCACGCCGCAACAGTGGCAGGCCATTCAGGCTCAACCTCAGCTTAACCGCGTGTTTCTGGCATTTGTGGAGCGGAGTGGACAATTCCTCGTCACGCCGACGCCCCAAACGGGGCAGACTATCGCATACGAATACATCTCGAAGAATTGGGCCATTTCCCCGACCGGCACGCCTCAGGATCAGTTCACGGCGGACGCGGACACGACCTATCTCTCTGAACGGCTGATGATTCTTGGCCTGCGCTGGCGCTATCTGTCCTCGCGCGGGCTTCCCTACGCCGAAGAGATGCGCACTTACGGCTTGCAGGTTGAACAGGTTCAGGCGCGTGACGGGGGCAACTCGGAGCTTACGACCACTGGTGACGATCAGTATGTGCTGTCGCCAAATATTCCAGAGGGGTCTTATCCTGGGCCATGACCGTTCCGCGTCAAATCCCCATCCGGCAAAGCCCGTCGCTGCAACATGCGCAAATCAACGCGCGATGGCCTGACTATGGGGACACGTTGCCGGACCCTGATACAACGCCCGATGCGGCGTTGTTCGTGCTGACGCCGGGGCAGGTGCTATATCAGCTCCAGTCCGGGACATGGGAGGTTCTAGCGTGAGCGTTCGGCAGGCGGTTCGCCCGATCAACAGGATGCAGCCGCACAATACCCAAACCGGGATTGGTCGGTCTATCCCCGCTCCCGTGGGCGGGTGGGATGCGCAGAACGCCTTGGCGGACATGCCGCCGCAAAACGCGGTCATTCTGGACAACTGGATTCCGCGACCGGGTTATGTCGAGATGCGGCGCGGGTTCGTCAACCATGCCACCGCGACCGTGCATCCGGTTGAAACGCTGATCGTCTGGCGCGGCGCGGCGAGCGGTGATGACAAGATTCTGGCCTGTTCGAATGTCAACATCTTTGACGCCACGAACTCGGGGGATATTGGGCCGACACTGTATTCCACGGCGGTCAATGCGCGCTGGCAGTATGTCAACTTCGCCAACGATGCGGGGGCGTTTTCGATTGCGGTCAACGGGGCCAATGTCCCGATTGCCTATGACGGAACGTCGATTACGGACCTGTCGATTACGGGATCATCTGGCTCAATCACACTCACGCCTAGCGATCTGATCGACGTCATGGCGCACAAGCGCCGCATGTTCTTCATTGAACAAAATACCAAGCGCGTCTGGTTCCTCGATGTGAACGCCATTCAGGGCGCGGCGCAACTTCTGGACCTTGGGCCCGTGTTCCAGAAGGGCGGCGTCCTTCAGTGCATGGCTACATGGTCACTTGACGGGGGGCAGGGCGCCGACGACTTCGCCGTGTTCATGACGACGGAGGGCGAGGTTGCCATCTACCAGGGCCTTGACCCGTCCGACGCGTCGAATTGGGCGCTGATTGGCGTGTTCTCCCTTGGCCTGCCTCTTGGGCGCCGGGCGCTCTTGAAATACGGCTCTGACCTTGCCGTGTTGACTACGGACGGCATTGTCCCTTTATCGCAGGCCCTGAAGCTGGACCGTGCGCAGGACGACACTGTTGCGCTCACGGCCAAAATCCAGAACGCCTTTGCGACGGCGACACGCCGATACGCGGACAACTTCGGTTGGGAAGGGTTCCTTTATCAGCGGGGATCGTTGGCGCTGTTCAATGTCCCTGTCGCGGAGCTTTCCCGGTCGGAACAGTATGTGCAGAACGTCCAGACGGGCTCATGGTGTCGGTTCACGGGCCTGAACGCCTTCTGTTGGGCCGTCGCCAACGGAAAGCCCTATTTCGGGTCGGTCGACGGTGTGTGTGAGTGGGACATAGGCCCTACCGACGTTGGAACGCCGATTGTGGGCGACCTGCAAACGGCGTTCAACTATTTTGGACAACGGGGCTTGGGAAAGCAGTTCACTCTCCTGCGTCCGATTGTCCGAACGTCTCAAGACGTGTTCCCGGCTGTTGAAATGCTGGTGGACTACAAGTCGGGCGTGCCTACGGCAATTCCAACGATCATCGAGGCGGCGGGGTCTCAATGGGATGTGTCGGCTTGGGATGTCGCGGCATGGTCGGCGAGTGACGAAATCCGCTACGGCTGGACGTCGGTTACGGGGATTGGATACTGCGGCGCCGCCCGTATGCGGGTCACGCTGGACGGTAACTCAGCCATTCTGGAAGACGGGCTGGATAACGATATCGTCGACCAGCTCGGCGGGTCGGAAATCCTGATCTACCCGATCACGGGCGTTTCCACGGTCGTTCAGTGCATCGGCTTTGACCTTGTGTTTCGGCCCGGCGGTCAGCTTTGAGGCTGTTGTTTGGGCATGATGCGGCGGTCGGGGAGTGGGTGGCAAGCCGTATCCCCCATGTCGGATCATCGGCGAACCTAGGGCCGTTTGTGGCAATCGGCGTTTGTTCCGACAAGCTCGAAGCGGGCGTGGTCTTTCACAACTACGTCCCGTCCTACGGGAATATCGAGGTCACATGCGCGGCGGACTCGTCCCGTTGGTTGACTAGCGGCCTTGCGACGGGCATTATGCACTATCCGTTTTACCAGTTGGGTTGCCAACGGGTCACGGCTCTGACACCGCGCAAGGCGCGACCAGCCAGACAGTTCCTCGAAAAGTTCGGGTTCCGTCAGGAAGGGGTTGTCAGGCGTGGTTTCGGTTCCGATGACATGTTCGTTTACGGCCTGCTCCGCTCGGAGTGGGAACGCGCCCGCATCAATCGGGGGCGTGTAGATGGGCAAGAAAGCGCCAGCGGCTCCCAAGCCCGTCGATCCGGTTCAGTCGGCTAACGCGCAAGCGGCGGCGAACATAGCGTCGGCTACCGCCCAGCAACATCTCAACATGATCGGGACCGCCGGTCCTGATGGCACGGTTCGCTATGAAGCGGACCCGACGCAGCCGGGCGGTTACAATCAGGTCACGACGCTGAGCCCCGGCCAACAGCAGAACTACGACCTTTCCAACCAGATTTACGGCCAGACGCTCGGCATCGGTCAGGATCAGCTTGGCCGGATTTCGCAGGCGCTTGGTCAGGGCCTGACCCCTCCGCAGTTGCAGGGGCAGATCGGCGGCGACTTCAACGAGACGGTCAATCAGGCTCGCGACGCGGCCTACAACCAAGCCACCTCGCGCCTTGATCCGCAGTTTGCGACCCGCGAAAACCAGATGCGGACGCAGCTCGCCAATCAGGGCTTGGGGCAGAACTCCGCATCCTATCAGAACGCTCAGGACGCTTTCGGGCGCGAGCGGAACGATGCCTACGCGTTGGCCCGAAACGATGCGTTCGGCCAAGGACTCGCGGCGCAAAATCAGGGGTTCAACCAGTCGGGCGCCCAAGGCACGTTCGCCAATCAGGCGGCGCAGCAGGGCTTCCAGAATCAGGCCACGCAACAAAACCAGCCGATCAACCAGCTTTCGGCGTTGATGGGTATGGGTCAGGTGGCCCAGCCGAACGGGATTCAATACTCGCCTACGCAAGTCGGGCAGACGGACGTGCTGGGGGCTCAGGCGCTGAACCAGCAAGGCCAGTGGAACCGCTACAATGCGCAGACCCAAGCGAGCAACTCGATGGGGCAGGGCCTGTTGGGTGGCCTGTTCAGCCTTGGCAGCGCCGCGATCACGGCATCGGACATTCGCCTGAAGAAAAACATCGTGCGCCTCGGCACGCGCCCGGATGGCTTGGGTGTGTATGCCTATGACTACATCTGGGGCGGCCCCCGACAGATCGGGGTGATGGCGCAGGAAGTCCAGCGCATCAAACCGGAGGCAGTTTCCGAGATCGGTGGCGGGTATCTCGGGGTGGATTATGGCCTCCTCTAACGCCTACTACTCGCCCGACACCCAGTCAGTAATGCGTCGGTCAAAGTATCTCACCGATGCTCTGGCGCAGATGCAACAGCCCCAAGAGATCAAGGGCGGCTGGGGTGAGCTTGCCGCGCGTCTCGGGGCGACGGCAATCCTTGCGCGCGGCCAAAAGAAGGCCGACCGCGAACTGGCGGACGTTCTGGCAAAGGAAGCGGAGGCCCGCAAGGCGTCTATCCTTGGTCAGTTTGGGTTGGGTGGTCCGCAAACGCCGACACCAGCCCAAGGCCCGGCACAAACCCCCGCTGCATCGGTTGATCCGATCCAAGCGGCGAGTATGGCCCCCGGCGCCCCGCAGGCCCAAACGTCTATGCCCTCTCCGTCTGTAGCGCCTACGGGGCGCCGCTTTTCGGCGCTGGTCGAAGCTCTGATGCCGGGTCTCATTCAGCGTGAGACTGGCGGACGCGTGCGCCCCGGGCCCATGACCCGATACGGTCAGGCCAACGGTCTAACGCAGATGCTAGACCCTACGGCTGAAGCGATGGCGAAGAAGATGGGCCTTCCGTGGCGACCGGACCTTTTGCGCGCCAAAACCAAAGAGGCATTGGAATATCAGACGACGCTTGGTAGCGCCTACCTGCAAGAAGGTCTCGATGCGACCGGCAACCCCCGCGACGCGCTCCGCTACTACCACGGCGGCCCGGATCGTTCGCAATGGGGACCGAAGACGAACGCCTATGCGGACGCTATCATGGGCGGACTTCCGCAAGCCCAGATGACGGGCGGCCCGGCTCCCCAGAGTCCGATGCAGGTGTCGCCCACGATGGCGGGCGCCCTGTCAGGTGGTCCCGCGCCCGCTCCTCAGCCCCAACAGCAGCCGATGGGTTTCCCGCCCATGCCGGAGCCTCAGCCGCAACCGCAAGCCCCGCCACAGGCTCCCCAGCAGGCTCCTCAACAGGCATGGGGACCGGCTCCCGGCGAGCTTCAATATCTGCAACAGTTGGCAAGCGACCCGCGCACGATTGACGCGGCGCAAGCCTATGCCGACGACCTGCGGAAGAAGTATGCGGCCCCTCCGAAAATGGAGACCTACAGCGCCAACGGGGTTCCGATGGCGTTTAATCCGTATGCGGCTCAGGCTGGCGCTCTACCCGTTCCGCAAGGGGCCATGAACAGAACCACGACGGCGGGACAATTGAACCTTCCGGGTGATCCGAATGCTGCATATAGCGTCAGCCCCTACGGAAAGCCGGACGCAATCACGACGGCCCCGCCGGGATATAACTTCGGCCCGAACGGCAGCATGGCCCCCGCGCAAGGTGGACCGGCTGATCCCTACCGCGTGCAAGCGCCCCCTCAGGGATACCAGATGGGTGCGCAGGGGATGGCCCCGGTCGCGGGTGGTCCGGCGGATATTTCTGGAAACCCACAGGCACGGTTTGAGGCGCTCAAGGGTGTGAGGGCGGAAATCCGCCCCGTTATCGACAGTGCAATCGCCCTTCGTCGGAACTACTCTGCTCTGTTGGCGGGCTATGCCCAGCGGAACGGAACCGGCGACGTTGCGATGACCAACGGCGTTCAGAAAATGATCGACGAAGGTGTCGTGCGTGAGGGCGATGTTGCGTTACAGCTCAAAGCGCAAGGCATCGAGGGCGGTCTGGCGGGGCTGGCGGGCTATGCAAACTCAGACGGCATGTATAGCCCTGCCATTCGCGACAAGCTGAAGCTGATCGGCGATGACCTTTACGGCAAGATCAGCGGAACCTATCGCCAGCGCGTCGAAGGCTATCGCGGCATGGTGGAACGCACGTTCGGCGAGGGTTCCTTTGCGGATGTTCTCCCGCCCGAAACCGCAGGCGCACTCGGTTGGACCGATCAGCCGCAGGGCCAAGGCGCTCCGCAGGGCGGTCAGGGTCAACAGTCCGGCGCGGCTCCCAGTGGGGCGCAGCGCGCGCAAGACGGAAAATATTACATTCAGGACCCGACCAAGCCCGGCAGTTTCCCGGAGGTGCGTCGGTCGCCTCGTGATGGAAAGTGGTATCTCAAGGCCTCTAACGGCCAATACTACGAGGTGAACTGATGCCTCAGTTTACCCCAGTTCAGGGCGACCCGTTCGCGCAAGACAATCAGGTCCAAGCCAACAGCAGCGGAAACCGTGGCGATGATCGCCGCATCCGTGGCGCGTTGCAGGGCATGGCTCCGGGTCAGGTTCAGCGGTCTGAGCTTCCTGCTCCGCAGATGCGTTTTGACGCCTACGGGGCCCCCCTCACCCCGAACGTGACACGGGTGCATGGAGATCCGTTTGCGCCGCAAGTCGGCATGGGCGAAGACATGGCCCGCTCTGGTTTGTCCGGCCTTTTGCAGGGCAGTGTTGACGCTATAGGCGGCCTGCCGGGCGATGCGCGCGCGATGCTTTTGGGAGCCGATCAGGGCCTGCGTAAAAATGCCGATGCGCTGGCGCGTAGCAATAGCCCCATTCTTCGAGGGGTGGGTGACGCCACGCTTGGCGTGCAAGATATTCTCGGTCTGATGGGCCGGGGATTGATGCCCCAAGCGCCGACCTCAGAGCAGATCGGAACCGGGCGTCAGGAGTTGTTTGGTCAGGATTGGCAACCGCAGACGAAGGCGGGTGAGTTTGCCAGGACTATCGGTCAATTTGCACCCGCAGGACCGTTTGGCGAGGGCGGCCTTGCGCGAAAAGCCGCGACCGTTCTTTTCCCCGCTCTTGGGTCAGAAGCCGCCGGTCAACTTACGGATGGCAAACCCTACGAGGGCGGCGCGCGTATGGCCGGGGCCATTGCCGGGGGGCTTCCGGCAATGTTGGTCGGTCGCCCGTCTGGTCCACAGCGAATGCTTCGCGATGCAGCCGCAAACGCCACGGAAAGCGACATAAATCTCGCCACGGCCCTCATGCAAGAGGGGCGGGCGCAGGGTGTTTACCTGACGCTTTCAGAGGCCTTGCAGCAGGTCAATCCCGGGACGCGGGGCATGGGGCGGCTTCAGCGGGTTATCGAGGGGACCCCGGAGGGCGAGGGAACGCTTGGCCCGATGATGGCACAACGCCCCGGACAGGTGCGTCAGGCCGCCACGAATGTTCTGGACACCATGTCACCTCCGGTAACGCAGCCGGGGATGGCGGGCGCTCGTGCGCAGGCCGCTGCGGAATCTGGTCTTACCAAGACGCGCCAAGCCGTGAACGCCCCTGCCGAGCCCTTTTACAAGGCCATGGAAGCCGACCTGATGCCCCCGGCGGACTATCAGGCTCTTGCCGCTGATCCCGCATATCAGGCGGCGCTAGGCGCTATTCGCTCTGATCCAATCCTGAATGCGAAGGTGGCGCACCTTCCGGATGAAAATCTTGCCGTCGTCAACGAAGTGCAAAAGCAGCTCGACACGATGGGAGCGAACGCGGCCCCGAGCCCGGTCAACCCGCAAGGCAGCGCGCAAAGGTCGGCAGCGTTCGGGAGTGCCCGGGGGCTAGTCGATCAACTTGCCTCGCAAGCCTCGCCCAACTGGCGCGCGGCGCGGGACGCCGTGTCCAGTGGTCGGGCGCAATACCTGGAGCCGCTTCAACGCGGCGCGCTCGGTGATGTTGCCAAAAGTCCGGAACTCGCCACTCAAACGGGCGCTTTGTTCCCTGACAAACCGTTCCCCGGTCAGGCCAACGAAACCGGTCAAGCCATGACCATGCTTGGCGCGATGGATCAGCCGGTCCCCGGTATGCTGCTGCGTCAACATCTTGAACGCGCGCTTTCGGAGGCGACCCAAGACCTGCAAAGCGGCCCGAATCCGTGGGGGGGCGCCGGATTTGCGGCCAAGGTAGCGGGAAACCCGGAACAGGCGGCAACGCTCGCAAGCGCGGCTGATGTCGTGGGGAGCAAGCCGCAGCTTGATAGTCTCCTGAACGTGCTTCGCGCCACCGGTAAGCGTCAGCCTCCCGGCTCGCTAACGGCATATAACGCAAAAGACATGGAGCGTCTCGGCGAAGCTGGCGTGCTCGGGGAAAGCGCAAAGGCGGCGGCTAACCCGTTCCGATGGGCTGGCAATGCGTTGCAGGACTTCCAGACCCAGCGCAATGCGTCGGCGCTCGCTGAAATCCTGGCCGATCAGTCCGGGAAAGGCGCGCAAGCCCTTCACGACGTCATGAAGTCCCCCAAGGCGCGAAGCATTCTGCTTCCTCTCCTTCTGGAGCAAAACACCATCATGAGGGATCAATAGTGCCCCGCAACGGTTCCGGCCAATACGTCCCCCCCTCATCCAGCTTTAATCCGGCGGTTCCCGAGACCACGATTGTTTCCGAAGACTGGAACGATCTGCTGACGGACATGGCCGACGCCCTGACGGATTCGCTTTCGTCGGACGGCCAGACCCCCGCAACGGAGCGCATTCCGTTCGCATTCGGCCTTTCGACGGATGCGGGGTCGGTGTCGGCCCCGTCCATCATTCAAACCGGGGATGCGGACACCGGCATTTACTTCCCTGCTGCCAATCAGGTCGGGATTGCCGTGGGCGGTGCATCTGCGGCACTGTTCACAACTACCGGCGTCTCACTCGGGTTTGCGGACGGGACCGTTACTGCCCCTTCGATTGCCTTCCTGTCCGACCCGAACAGCGGCTTTTATCACATCGGCGCCGATAACATCGGGCTCGCTCTGAACGGGGTCAAGGTTCTCGACTTCCTGACGACGGGCCTAACGGTTTCGGGCGCCCTGATTGTTTCCGGTGCGACGAGCCTTAACGGCAACGTAACGCTAGGCGATGCCGCTGGCGACGCCATCACCGTTACTGGAACCGCGACGTTCGCACAGGTCATCACGGCAACGGGTGGGGTTGCTGGCGCGCTGAACGGGGCCGTAGGCGGCGTTACGCCTGCCGCCGGGGCCTTCACTACCCTGACGGCTTCCGGGGCCACGACGCTCAACGGCGCGGTCACGCTCGGGGATGCGGCTGGGGATGTCATCACCTCAACGGGTGTGTTCGGCATTGCCAACGGCGGGACGATTGTTCAGGCCGCTGCTCCCGCAACAAACGCCATCGGATACCTGGGGACGCCTCAGAACGCGCAAGCCGGGACCTATGGCCTTCTAATGACCGACATCGGGAAGGACGTATATTTCACGGCCACGACGACGGTGACGATTCCCGCCAACGGATCGGTTGCCATCCCTATCGGCTCCATCATTGAGCTTTCGGTTGATGCTTCGCATACGCTGACAATCGCAATCACGACCGACACCCTACGGTGGGTTCCTAGCAACACGACGGGAACCCGCACGCTGACGGGTCCGGCTCAATGCGTGATCCAGAAGAAGACGGCCACTGAATGGTGGGTGTCTGGGCTCGGCCTGTCATGAGTGGCGCAACGATGGCCCTTATGGGTTCTCCGGGAATGATTGTCACGCTTTCCATCACTTCGGACAGTGCGTCTGGAGTGATCAATAACCACACCTTCGCCGACAACACGGCCACGGCTGAAGGTGGAACGGGGTCCTACGCCTATTTTTGGACGGCAATCAATCAGATCAACGGCTCGTGGAGCTTCAGCCTTCCTTCCAATCGGGTGACGTCTCCGATTGTGTCGTCGGTCGCCAGTTCAACCACGGCTACGGCGGACTTGATCTGCACGGTCGTTGATATCCTCGCGGGAACCGTCGTGGCATCGCCTCCCGCTCCATACAGTTACACGCGCCTCTAGGAGAACAGAGATGGCCTTCGAAGACGATTCACTGAACGGCGTCCTCACGCGGGCCGCTCTGGGCTATCTCAACAGCCTCGGCCTCAACGTGGTTTATGTCTGATGACCAAGAAGACTTACGCCGACCTTACCGCAACCACGACCGTAGCCACGACCGATCTGGTTGCGACTTATGCGCCGCCGTCCGGCCCTCTCAAGAAGATCACCGCACCTAACTTCTTCGGCGCCGCCCCGTGGGCTATCCGCGCACTAACGCCTGCGGCTGACAAGGCTGTTTACTTCACCAGCGCGTCGGCTGCGGCGCTGATGGACTTCACGAGCGTCGGGCGCACCTTGGTCGGCCAATCGACCCAAGCCCTGATGCGGACCGCTGGCCTTGGCATGTCGGACAACGGCAGTAGCCTCGTCTCGGCGGCTGATTACTCGGCGATGCGGACCCTGCTAAGCCTTGTCCCCGGAACGGACGTTCAGCCGTATAACGCTCAGCTCGCGGCGATTGCGGCCAACTCAACAAACGGCTTCTGGTCGCGGTCGGCAGCGGGGACCGGGGCCGCGCGCACGATGACTGGAACGGCCAACCAGATTGGAGTGACGAACGGTGATGGGGTGTCGGGTGATCCGACGTTCGCCCTGCTTGGCAACACGCTTGCGTTCTCTAACCTGTCTTTGACGGCTAACCAACTCCCCTATGCCAACGGCACGGGAACGATGGCGCTGACCACTCTGGTTAGCCAGGCCCGGTCATTTCTTGCCGATCCGTCTTCGGACTATGTGAATTTCCTTCAGGCGGGAACCGGGGCGACTGCGGTAACGGCACAGGACAAGTTCCGAAAAGCCCCAGTTAATCCAGAAGAGTTCGGCCTGTTTACCAACGCCACGGTGACGACGGCGACGCTTCTGGCCTGCTTTACCGCCGCAATGGCTGATGGCCGGTCCGTGGAACTGTCCGGGAACTACACCATCGACGGCCCGATCACGCCGACCGGCGTTGTCGACGGCGCGGAACTGCACATCATCTTGCGGGATGAGGTGACAATCACGGTCGATGCGGGCGCTACGGGCTTCTATCGCGTTTTCTATGCTGAAAGCACGACGGTCACGAGCCACAGCATTACCGGCGGCGGAACCCTGACCATCAACTGCAATAACAAGGCGGCGGCGGGTGTCTGGTTGCGTCACACGGCTTCTTCGTCCGCCGGAACGGTCGTTCTCAACGCCCCGGTGCACGTCAAGAACGTCAAGGCCCCGACCGGCATAATCGTTGCTGCCGGTATCATGGTAGTGGGTCGTTTCGAGCGCATTGTTATGCGGTCGCCGACCGTCGAGGACGTGTCACGCGTGGACGCGGCTGCTGAGTCAAGTGGCATCACCTGCTCGGGCTTCGACGGTGAAGTCGAGCTGTATTCTCCCGTTGTTCGTCGGGTGGATTACGGTTCTCTGGGAACCGGCGACGCCGATTGTATCAAATGCTTCGGACGCCAGAGCGGGACGACGAACAATCGCCGCGAAGGCTCGGTGCGGATTTACAGCCCCGTGCTGGAGGACGGCCAAGTCCGGCTTTACAAGGACCAGTGCGGAGACACGATTATTTACAGCCCGTGGGCTCGCCGTCGCGGGGTTGACGGAACCGCCGGTTCATTCGCCGCTTCAAGCTCGGTGGATTTCGACTTCCAGTTTGGCGGCGGCTTGGTGTTGGACGCTCACATTGAGTATTACAAAAGCGCCACCAATGTAACGCCGCTCGGTGCGTCTCACTCGGTCTTTGCATTTCAGCAATTGGTCGATAATTCCGAGATGTACGGCGCGGCCCGTAACACCACGATTATTTCCAACGTAGCTATCCCGCGCGGCCTGTTGATTGCCGAAGGAGGGTCGGCGTCCACGACTGAGGTGGACGGGTGGACAATGATTCCGGTGAGCGGCCTTACGACCACAATGCTCACGCGCGGTCTCATGGAGTTTGACGCGTCTCAGGTCGGGGCAAAGACTACTGAAACGACTCTATCTGTCAAAAACTTCAGCGGCCCGAATACAAACCCCTGCATTGCCTACACCGGCTATGCGGCGCTCGATAGCGGCACGGCCACGGCTGGCGGGGCGACTACGCTTACGGACGGTGGCAAAGCGTGGACCGTAAACGCGCAAGCGGGCCGCGAAGTCCGCATCACGTCGGGGACCGGATCGGGCCAGGCTCGCACAATTTCATCCAATACGTCCACCGTCTTAACGGTATCGGAGGCCTGGGGGACCGCCCCTGACGCAACCAGCGTCTATACCATCGCCTATTCGCTGGCCGACAAGCTGACGGTGAAGGTGGATAATTGTTCGACGACGATGCCGGTCACGGGGCAGGCCACTCGCGCCATTTCTGATATCAGCGGTAATCAGATTGTTCGGTTCAAGGCGTTCGAGATCGGGGATAATCCCGGCTTCCGCAACTACTACAGCGGTTGGAACTTCGACGTTCGCAATCTCCGCGCCGGAACTAAGCTCATCGTGGCGACCGCTGCTAATCTGATCACGAACGCCCCCCCGTGGGGGACGTCGGCGGATAACGGCTACATTGAGTGCATGGCAATCAGTAACTACAGCACGACCAGTTCTGATACGGTTTGCCGGGCCTATAAGAACAACGCCACTACTTCACCGTCGGCATGGTTCACGCAAGACGGCGGGGCGAATTGGGGTGCGCTGAACTAATGGCCGACCCTTCCGCCATATTCACCGGCCTGACGTTCGATGCATTGCAACAGGAACCTAGACCGTGACCATTCGAGCAAAGGCTATCGG
>ERZ869925.614-NODE-614-length-23802-cov-4.671706_pt1 | contig 23802 bp, 29 predicted proteins | sample MGYA00579311_ERZ869925 | MGnify/ENA primary metagenome ERZ869925 (study PRJEB32216, sample SAMN09231817) | wastewater metagenome | place: USA: Maryland | collected 2016-07-30 | study: EMG produced TPA metagenomics assembly of the PRJNA472060 data set (Reclaimed...
AAGAAGAGTTTGACGTCATGTGCATTTGGGACGAGCGGGGAGAAACCTGCTACGTCGTTTATCAAGGCGAAGTTTTCAAGAGGGAAGGATAACCCATGTTGCGTCACGCCACCCGCGTCTCACCCTACTCCGGCCGCCGCTACTGTGTCAAGACCGTCCCCTGCCGCAAATGCGGCGCGCCCGTCGAATACACCACGTGCCCCAAGTGGTACTGCGCCACGTGCGTCCCGCCGCAGCACGGTGGCCGCTACTACGCCAAGTGCGCCCAAGCGCGCGCCGCCCAGCGCGAGGTTGCGCATGTGGTCGCTTACGACGCGGCGGTGCAAAACGCGCAGCCCACGCCGCCCGGGTTTTGCTGGCGGTGCAAGGTGATCAAGCTGAGCGTCGCGAGTGTGCGGGGGTTGTGTGATGGGTGCGAGGAGGAGGTTGGAAGGTGAACGCGCTCGACGTGGCCCGGTTTTGGAGCAAGGTCAACGCGTCCAGCCTGTTCGATTGCTGGCCATGGTCAGGCAAACTCGACCACGACGGCTACGGCCAGTATGCCGTGCGGGGACGCATGTTCACGGCCTCGCGCCTGGCCTGCGAGTTGGCGCACGGCCCGTCCGACCTGGAGGCCTGCCACACGTGCGACAACCCCGCGTGCTGCAATCCCGGCCATCTGTACTGGGGCACGCACGCGAGGAATATCGCGGACCGTCAAGCGCGGGGGCGGCAGGCCTGCGGCGAGCGCAACGGGCGCGCCAAGTTGACGGTGGCGCAGGTGCGGGAGATTCGGGCGCGGGCGGGCTCACGGCGCGCCCTGGCGCGGGAGTTTGGCGTGGACCCGGCGACGATCCGGGACATTATGAAGGGGAAGATTTGGAGGAGCGCATGATTACCTTAGACGACATTGACAGAAATGTGAAACCAATCATTTGGGGAGATAGTCATTCCCAACGCATCGCGGAATTGGAAGCGCAGGTAGTTGATTTATCTGTCAAACTTGGCAAGGCCTTGCACGCGCTCGATGAAGATATGACGCACACCCAGGCGCTTGAAAAGGCGCTGGGCGAGTGTATGGCCGAACGCGACGAGGCCCGCAAAGCCGCGTGCGAGCTGGCTTCACTCTCGAACAACTGGGATTTGCTTTCGCAATCCACCAAAGACCTGCTGATTGCGCTGAGCAAGGAAGTGCTCGAACAACAGCCCATCCCGACCACAGAAACCGTGCCCGTGTTTGGCCCGAAACCCGTCAAACTGTCGCCCAGGATGCAAGCCGCTTTCAACCACATGCAGCAGAACGGCGGAAAGCTGAAGCGCTTCCCCGGCGGCTATTGGGCGCGGGAAGGATGGAGTTGGAGCAATCGCGGCCCATCGTTCGGCACGTCCACCATTGAGGCGCTGGTTAGTCGCGATGTGGCCTATTACTCGGACTGGAAAGACGGGCGGGGCAGTCAATTCCCCATTGAGGTCAAGATTTGTGACAAGGCCAGCGCCCAGCCCTAGAGTCCCCACGCATCGACCGGACTTGCCCGGTGATGGGCGCTGGCGTCATCGGCGTGGCTCAGCTCCACATAGCGCTTAACCATGGCCAGCGAGCTGTGCCCTAGAAACCGCTGCAACGTAAAAACGTCACCCCCATTCCGCAGGTACTGAATCGCAAAAGTATGGCGAAAGCGATGGGGGTGGCATTTTTTCACGCCGGCCCGCACGCCCATGGCGTGCACTAGGTGCAAAATGCCGCTGGCATTCAGCCGCTTGTCGGTCTGCGTCTCAAACAGCGGCGCGTCCGGCTTGCGGCCCAGGCACAGCTTAAGCAGCAGCTTGCGCGTGCGCTCGCCCACGAACACCATCCGCCCCTTGGACTTCTTGCCTGACCCCCACCGGTCCACCGTGATCTCGCCCGTGCGCAGATCCACGTCGCCCACGTCCAGTCGCCCGACTTCCCCGGCCCGCATCCCGGTATCCAGCATGAGCAACAGCATGGCCGTGTCGCGTTTGGCCGTGTGGCGGTGCATGGTGAATTGCTTCCGGTTGTGGGTGTCGCTGGTAGCGGTGAAGGTGGCCGCGTGCAATAGCCGCTTGATGTCATCGGCGCTGAAAGGGTGGGGCTGATCATACGATACGTCCGGCCGCTCCACAAAATACCACTGCGGCTGACCGAGCTCCTTTTGCCGCCACGCGTCAAACGAACGGCAGGCAATCCAGATATTCTCAATGCTTTTATTCGTGAGGGGGGCTTGGCGGGCGGTGCGGTGGGCGCGCACAAAAACCATAAAGCGCTGGCCGTCGTCTTTGGCGAGGGTATCCACATTGCCCAGCGCTTCAAGCAGCAGGGCGAGCGCCCATTTGTACGTGGTCAGCGTGCCGGGAGCGAGACCTTCCGACTCTTTGAAAAGCAGAAACTGTTGGACATCGGTGACGAGAGACACATTGCCCTCCAGTTAAACAACAGACCTTTTAGTGTGCAAGCTGGCACAGCTAAAAGGTCCTGGAGTGCGGTTTACCCTCGGCCTTTTGGTCCGCAACCAAACGCTCTAATCCACTGAGCTATAGGCGCAATTAGCTGAGCGCTCCCCGCTCTAAAGCGGACTGGAGTGCCAGAGTGTTGCGCAGTTATACACTGACTCACGGTGATCCGTCAATTCTGCGGGACTTCATATTCTGTCATTTTGACGTACAATAGGGGCACCCATTCTCTGGCGCGGATCAAGAACGCGCTCACCCAAAGAGGTTCACCATGCCCCCCTATGCCGGCTTTTCGTCATTGTCGGACTATATCGACCAGCGCTGCGCCCGTGAGGGCATCGCGCGCTCGCGCCTCGGGCTCGCGCTCGGGCGCCATTCCAACTATGTGCACTGCATCTGTATTGGACAGTTTTCGCCGTCGCGCGCGATGGCCGACGCCATTGCCGGCTACTTCGGCGACGACGTGCACGTGGTGCGCGTGCTGGCCGGGCTGGAGGCTGCGCCGCCCAAGAGCGACCGGCAGGCGCGGGAACTGGCGGATTTGTTCAGCGCGCTGGAGCCCGACGACCGGGCCGAGGCGCTGAGGTATTTGGAGTATCTTAGGTGGCGGAGCAAGGGGCAGACAAAGCGATAGTTGACAAACTTTCACTTTAAAGTAAACTAAGGGTGCTCAGACGAACACAGCGGGGCTTTTTATTTAGCCATCGTTTGCACCACCCCATACAACTGTAGATTGCGCCTCCGCTGGGACTTGATCCCGCCTTCGTCTGAGCAACGATGGACAGCGGAGGCGTTTTCTATGGAACTCATATACAACCGCATCACAAATAAGAATTTTGACAAATCTAACATCGGAAAAGGTATTAATTGGATCGCCGCTTTAGATGAACTTAGATCTGCTCCAATCTTTCGAATTGACAATATTGCAGAATATTTCTGGGCGAGTGAGCAAGATTACTGGGAATACGAAAAAGACTTTCCAAATTTGGCTCCGCCTTTTAATGCATTTTGGATGGAGTATGTTACCCCGCTACGTGTTCATGTAGGTGGACGATATGTAGAGAACGACAAATATAAACAGTTTGGATTTTTGTTTGTTTCGAAAAAAAAAGAGTCTGAGCTAGGTAATTGGGAGTGGGCGCTCAATGCTATTTTTTTTTCATCCCAATCAGGGGTAACGGGTGGTGGCCATTTTAATCATTTTTTCGGAATAGACCAAACAGGGAAAATTATTCACGACAGCACGGGGAAAAGTCAAATTGGTTTTGCCGTTGACCCGGAAATACAAAAACAATATTCACCGTTGGAAATTCAGGAAATGGCGATGATCATTCATCCAGCGTTGCTTGCCATATCCTTCATGCACTGCAAAAACGTTGAACTCATTGAACACGGCGTCTCTCGCCACGGTCATCGCTCCCGCCACACTCACGGCATAAAATACCACACCCTTGAAATCGAGCCGATGAAGCGCATCCTGCGCACCGAAGGCCAGAGCGAATCGACCGGACTAAAGCAGGCGCTCCACATCTGCCGTGGTCACTTCAAAGACTTTTCAAAAGGCGCAGGGTTGTTTGGAAAATATAAAGGCCTGTACTGGTGGGATAGCCAGGTGCGGGGTAGCGCCGAACACGGCGAAGTTAGAAAGGATTACGATGTCAAACCACCGAAACCGGACGATCAAGACTGACGCGGGCGAGCACATCTTTGTTGAGATTGACGCTGACAAAGCGCCAGTCCAAAAATCTTCGCCCATCCCATTCAGCGGCCCAAAATGGATTATCGCAACGGCGGATGAACTCAAGCATATCTATGATTTGATTCTGAGTTGGCCTAAGCGCGGTGAGTAATCACGTTCCCTTGCGCCTCTGCCTCGGCCAGCACGCCTTGGCGCAACTCGGGCACTGCGTCGTCTTGTGCCGGCTGGTGGACTTCCACCGAAACTCGCACGCCTTGCACACGTACACGCGCCCGCGCCGGGTGGCCTGGCCGCGCTGGTAGAAGGTCACGCCTTCGAGTAGAACACCACATTTCCCGGCCGCCGGCGCTTCAGCTTGCCGGCCCGCACCAGACCCTCCAGCACATCCCGCGCCATGTTGAGCGTGATGCCCTGGCGGTTGGCTTCGTCGGCCGCGGTGGTTTCGCCGTCCCGCCGCTCGCGCTCGCTGAATACGCCGTCAAGCAGGGCGTGCAAGTCGCCGCCGATCTCATCCGACACGGTTACAGTTTTAGCGCCCGATGTGGACGCGGTTGCAGCAGATGGACGTGCCATGCGTAGTCTCCATTCGTCTCAATGTCGAAGTGGACAAAACCGAAGTTGACGATCCCCGAACACTTGCGCGCGCCGTACTTGCTTCCCATGCCCTGCAAGGCCGGCAGGGTGAAGCCCACATAGCGGCCGTCACCGACGAAGCCGAAGTAGTGGACGTGTGAGCGCAGAATGATGGTGGCCTTGGGGAAACTGGCGTCTTCCGCCCATAATTGGTTCCAGAGCTTCTCGCGGGTGAGTGACCCTTGTCGCCCAGTGGGCACGCCCGAAGATCCGATGAAGTGCTTGTAATCGAAGATTTGGCCGTTGCAGTCCAGCCAGTCGTGCCCGCCGATCTTGGCCGCGCCGATGCCGTCCGATACTTGATCTTCGAAATCTTCATTCGCGCCGGTGTGGTAGGGGGTGCCGTAGCTGAGATAGTAGGCCTTCGCCTTGCACACTTCCAGCGCGGCGACGGCCATTTTGCACTGCTCTTGCCTATCGGGCTCGATCAACTCCGTGCCGCCCGATTTCTCGCCCTTGCCTTCGATGGCGTCGCCGTTGAAAATCACCGCGTCGATGCGGCCCAGCGCCTTTATCTCTTTCGCGTACCAGTCCCAATAGGCGCGGCGCGCCCGGTCAATCTCGGCCAGTTTAGGGTTGTCGTGTCGAACGTCCCAGTCGGGGTGGGTGAGGCCCACAAGGTGGCCGCAGTGCATGTCACCCATCGCGACGACGCGCTTCATGCGTTCAGTGCCACGCAGTCTTCCGCCCGCACCCAGATCTCGGGCGCCGCCAGCACCTGAAACCACTCCCCCTGTTTTTGCAGCACCCCCAGTTCGCGCCGGTCCGCCGTGGTCCGGTAGGGCGCCGCGTCCGTGGGCGCATGGTACCAGCGCAGCGCGGGCCCGGCCCGGCAGGTGAACGGCGCGCTGGGCCAGCCCGCCTCCGGCCACTGGAACCCCCGCGGGCTGCCATTGTGTTCGGAGATCCAGCGGTGGAACGCGATGAACGCTTGGTGCGCTTCCGCACCGTCTGACTCGGCAATGAGGGTTGCAATATACACAGGCTCAGTCTCCTTGAGTTGAATATCGGCATCGGTGCGCAAGATGTTTTCTAACCCCGTGCCGCTCACGTCGAACGGCCTCCAGGCCTGCGCGTGCCCGTCGCCCCACGTGAACAGATGCGCCCCCAGAACGTAGGGCGATTGATTCACCCTTAGGGTGAATGGTTTGATCCACTCCGCAAAGTACCGGCCCATGTCACCGCCGTACAACTTGCGCCACGGTGGGTTGGGGGCGTCTTGCCCGCACTCGGTGAGCAGCATGGGCGGGTCAAACCCCAGCCCCAAGAATATCGCGTGGTCCTGCTCGAAGCGGTACGCGTTCCACACGTCCAGCGTCCCGTAGCAGTGCCGCGCATGGATGGCCCCATAGTCCCGGCAAGCCCGGAGCGCAGGAACGTAGTATTTCCACATCTCCAGTTCGGGGCAGCCCGTCGCAAACGAGCCGATGGCCGCCCGCTTGCCCATGAGATAGACTTGGCGCGCAAACTCAGCCAGGAATTGCGCATACCAGACCATCTCCGCGTAGCCAGCCGGGTTGCACTCGTTGGGGCCTTCCCACACATCCACGCGTGGAAACAGTTTGACGAGTGGCGCATAAATCGTGCGGGCGAACTCAGACCCCAGCGCGGTTGCGTCACCCGATCCCATGGGGTGCTGGCCGATGAAGTTTTCTTCGGGCCTACCCACCACGAGCGGCCCCGGTGGAATGACTGCGGCGGGTTGCAAGTCGTAGCACAGCTTGACCGTGGACGCGACGCCCAACCAGGGCCCGGGGTCGCAGTAAAGCGCGTGCGGGCCGAGTTTGACGGTCATCAATAGACTCCGTACAGCCGCGCCGTCGAATACTGCGCAAAGTTGCCCGCGCTGGGGGTGAGCGTCACGCGGCTGATCGCTGTTTTCGCCCGCCACCAACCTGCCGCCACCCCCCGATATAAATTACCCGTGGTGGTATTGTCCTTGTGGGTATACTCTGAGCTCATCACCTTTTGACCTGACGCGTTTGCATATTGTGGTATCTCAATGTTTGCCAAATCAAAGGTACCCGCCGGGGCGTTAGCCGCAGCGATGTAGACCGCCCGAATAGACGTGGCAGCCACCCCCTCGCCCGATGTCCACGTCGCCGTGTGTCGGGCGTTGGTAAAGAAATAATCGTAGTTTGCCCCACCGTCATTATTGATCGTCAGATTTAGGCCAACATTGACAGCCGCCGTGTCGCCCCGCGCGTACAGGTCAATGACGAGCTTGGCAAACGTCGCGGGGATGCCGGTGAAGTCGAATGTGGCTAGACCGCCGGCGCCGGCCGTCTGCGTCTCAATCAGCGTCAGCCCCTTGGGCATCGGCCCCGTCTCGATCACGGCGAGACGCTGCTTCAATTCACCAATCTGCCGCGCCAAGTCGAACAGATTATCACCGTCGCTCATAGGTAAGCCTCCGCCGTGGCCGCGATGTTTTCCGCTCCGCCGGCCGCCACGTCAATCGTCACCGACCGCACCAGCGCCTGGAACTGCATGTCGTCGTAATCCACCCGCACGCGGTCAAACTTGCCCCAGTCCCGGCCGTAGACGCTGCCCCGCTTCGACACCAGCTTGCCAGAGAATGCCTTGACCGGCCGCCCCTGCGTCACCTTGCTTTGCGCCGCCGCTTCGCCCCCCGTGGCGTAGTTGTGCTGGATGGTGGCCTCGCGCCGCGCGAAGAGCGTTGCCAGTCCGCGGCTGTCGCTGGCGGGGTCCACATCGCGGGCCGCGCCTTCGCCCAGGCCGAGCGCGTAGGCGTAGTTGTACTCTTCCATCCAGTTCTCGGAGTAGCGCGGCTGCTGCAGGTTGCCGTGGTTGACGCCGAACACCAGCTTATTGCCCACGGTGCGATCCGCGCCGGGTTGGCCGATGGCGGTGCGCAGCTGGAACGCGCCCACCCCCGGCTCGATCCAGAAGAACACCTCTTTGGTCGGGTCCGCCTGCCGCGCCGCGTCGACGATCTCCCGCATGACCGTGAGCAGGTTGCCGTAGGAGCACGTCTTTGTGAGTGACGGCCCCAGGCTCGCGTCACCCTGGACGGTAAAGTAAGCGGTTGAAAGGTTGCGCGCCGCGTCCGAGCCGGTGGACAACTCTTGCGCGGCGAAGGCCTTCAGCAAGTCGTCGGCCGCGTCCGTCTTGGCCGCCCCCGCCGATCCCGAGGCCGCGTAGACGATGCGCGATGACAGGATGTATTCCAGCGACGGCCCGCCGATGACGCGGGTCAGGTTGCCGCTGGCGTCAGTGGCGTAGTCCCACTTGCGAATGAGCCCTTCGAACTCGATCCTGGGCGCGCCGCCCACAGGCTTGCGCCAGAAGCGCACGCGCCGGTCGCGCTGGATGAGCGACTTGTCGAACGACGCCGGCAGGATCATAGAAAACGCGCCGTAGTTGTTGATCGCGTGCGTGATGCGGAACGCGCCCACCCGGCCCAGTGTGGCGATGCGCGTCCCGTCGTCGCGATGCAAGCCGATCTGCCAGCGAGGGCCGTTCTGCCAGGGAAGGATCATGCCGCGCCTCCGTCAATGGCGTTGTGGGTGACCGGCCAGGTCATCACCGCCGTGGCGTTGGCCGAGGCCCCGGTGTAGGGGTAGTAGCAGGCGATCACGTTGCTCCCCGGCTGCAGGTGGAAGTCAGACCAGTCGCTGCCTTCCAGCGGTTGGCTGGTGATCTCCCCGCGCCAGTCCGAAATCACGGTCTGGCTGGCGCAGTCAATCGTGACGATCTCTCCGCTCCGCAGCGTCAGCCCCAGGTACAGGCGCTCGCTCGTCGTCACGTTTTCCAGCCAGGCCACCGTGCAATAGGCGCTGGTGCCGGAGGTGAGATAAATCTTGGGTTTTGTTTCGGCTGTGCACGTGACAGCAAGGGTGGTTTGGCCGGCGCAGACCACGCCGCCCCAGGTCACGTCACCGGCGATGTAGAGCTCATCTTCGTAGGCCGTCGCCGCGTTGATCCATGCGCTGCCCGGCGCCGCGTCCATAGGCAAGAGTGAGTAGCCGTTCCAAAGTTGCAAAGGCACGGTGCCCGCGTCGGCCACCAGCACACACAAACCCTGCCACTCCGCGATGCACGTGATGGTTGACGCCGCCGCCACACCGAGAATGGCCGCCACCGCTGAACCACTGTACTGCGCCGCGTTGGGGCACGTCACCCCGCCTAACGTGGTAAACGCGCCCCCGACGATGTATGTCCCGTCCGCCCGAATGAGCAGGGCGCGCAGATTGCCGCTCGTGTCGGTGCTGGCCAGCAAGGACCACGCCGTCCCGCTCCAACGGCGGAGCGCCCCCGCCGTGCCTGCCGCCGAATACGACGCCACCACCAGTCGCCCGGCCGGGTCTATGCCCATGGATGGCCCGCCCACAAAGGGGTATTCATTGGCCGAAAATGGCGACGTGCCCAGCGCCGCCCAGGTGCCCGCGTCGGGGTCGTAGACAGTGATGTAGTCCTGCGCCGCGTCGCCGTTCCAGTTGACCATCGTTCCGCCGAGGTAGACCTTGCCCGCCGTGTCGATGGCCACCTGATACCACGCGCCGGTGCCGGACAGGTTGAACACGGTGAACGTGTCAGCGGCGACGTTGTAGCGGAAGACGCTCTTCGTCGCCGAGCCGCCTGCCTGCGTGAACGCCCCCACCCCCCACACGTCGCCGTTGGGGGCCAGGGCCAGATTGGACACATTGCCGTTGGTGCCCTTCGTCGCCCCGCCCACGGCCACGAACGTGTTAGCGCTGCCGTCGTAGTAGCCGAAGTAGTTGATCGTCACGCCGCCCGCCGTGGTGCCGTTCGTGCCGATGTAGATGCGGTGACGCTGTTTGTCCACCAGGATGCAGTTGGTATCCTGACTGAGCACGTTTGCGCCCATGGCCTGCCACACGCCGTCAACGCGCACCGCGCAGGTGGTGTCGGTTGTCACCGTCCGCTGTACCACTAAGGCCGCCGCCTCCGCGTTGTCCTCGTAATAGAACGGATCGCACGCCGTCAGCGTCACCTTCGTATCGGCATTCCCTTCCACGGCGCTGCCCCCCGCCTGCAAGGATTGCCCTTCCAGCCCGCCGGCGTAGCGGAACTTGCCGTAGACCGTGCGGCCGGTGTGCTGCGATTTGAACCCGAGCAGCACTTCCTGCGCCCCCGCGTAGGCGCCGGGGTATAGGAAGTTCATCAGCTTTTTGCGCTTGGATTGCAGCAGCGGGATGGTCGCGTCGTTCAGGTTGCACGTCAGCACAATCGTGCGCTGGCCAATGTGGTCGCTCTGAAACTCTGCCCCCGGCAGAAGCGAATAGGGCATGGTGTTGTTTTGGATCGGCGGCAGACCGTAGCCCGCCATTTGCCGCACGGTGATGGCGTAGGTGGTGAGCAGGTCTTGCTCGCGGCCGCCCAGCCGGTACTGCGCCGAACGCGTGGACACCCCCGCGTGCCGCAGCCCGCTCCACCGGCAGCCGTCCTGGTCGCCGTCGGTGTAGGACGTGTAGTAGGCCTTGGCCTCGGCCTGGAAGCCGTCCACCCAAATCGTGCCGTCGCTGGCCGTGTCGCGGAAGTCGGCCCGGGTCGAGCCGTTGGCCTGGGCCTGCGGAATGGAGACGCCGTAGCGCACCCAGCCGCCGGTGGAGCCGCCCACAATCGCGGCCGTGTTCCAGTTCGTGCCACCGTTCATGGAGATTTGAAGCGATCCGGTGACGGTGCCCCACACGTAAAACGTGTGATAGTGCCCCGCGTTCGTCGCCGCTTTCGTGGTCAGGTTCACGCCCTGGTTGGCGCCGCCCATCACGATCTTGTACGCGTTGCACCCAAAGCGCGAATGCGCTGTGTCCCGCGTCACCGTGGCGCCGGACGCGGCGTAGTTGCCGTCCGCCTCGGCGCTGGGGTTGAGGTAGATATTCTCGTTTGCTTCTGGAATGAAGATCGAAATCCAGCCCATTACCACGCTCCTGCCTGCGCCTGCATCTGCGCGAGACTGTCGGCGCCGTTGACGGCGTTGAGGTTGACGTTCCAGCTATAGGTGTTGTTGACGATGCTGCCGCTCGCGCCCGGAACGAACAGCTCCGGCCCGTGCTCGCCCACGATGTACGGCCGGCCCGCCACCACCGGCCCGCCGGCGGCCCGCGCTTCGGGCACGCCCATGCCGCCCGACACGGTGCTCTGCATGCTCAGCGCTGTTGTGATTTGCTTCATCGCATCCCGCGCCCACTCGATGATCTGCTGCCATTTGGACTTCAGCCCGTCCCACCACGCGGTGGTGATCTTTTGCCCGGCGGCGAACATATCCGGCACGCGCGCGCCAATGGCGCGGAATAGGTCGTCGAGGCCGTAGTTCCACACGAAGGTGAGCGTGTCCGAGATTTCCTGCTTGCGGCTGTCCATGCCGGTCTTGAAGCTGGTTACAAAGGCCAGGCTGATTTTGTCGGCCATACTGGGGGCGGAGCGCGGATCAGCGTCTCCGCCAATGGGGGTGAACAGCGCTTCGATGATGTTCCCGGCGATGGCGGACAGCATCTTCAGCCCGTCGGTCAGGAACCAGGCGGTGGCCTGGCCCACGAGCAAACCGAGTTGCGCGGCGAGAATGGGGATCTCAACGTTGATCCAGGCCAGTGCCGCCGGGCCCCACTCGTTCTTGATCTTGTCGAAGAGAATCGGCGCGTTCTGTTGCACCCAGGTGGAGATAGAGTTTATGAGCAAAAACAGGTTGGCGGCCAGCCGTGCCCAAATCGGCGCCACCCAGTCCACGAATGCGCCCACCCAACCCTGGAGCGTTTCCAGCCACCGGGGTATCTGCCCCTTCACCCACTCGAACGCGCTGGTGATGAATTGCGCCAAGACCGGCTGCACCGAGTCCCACAGGCCGCTGAAGGTGGCCGAGAAGGCCGCGAGCGGGTCGCCGGTGTTGGCCAGGGTAGTTTGAAAGGTAGTGATAAATGCGCCGACGGCTTGCACCGTCTCGTAAACCTTGTTCGACACCATTTGAAAGAAGTTACTCAGCGCCAAAAGTTGCGGGTTGCCGTCCGCAATGGCGTAGAACGCGGCGGAGAGTGCGCCGGTGATGGCCGTCAGCGGGTCGCGCCCGTTGTCTAGGAGTGTGCCGAAGGTGTAGCCGAACGCTTCGCCCATCTTCTCGACGTAGGGCAATGTGGGCATGACACCCGTTTGTATAAAACTCTGTAATTGCGGAAGCAATGATGTTCCGATAGACTCGGCTACATCGAGCAGCCGGTTTTTCAAGATAGCCAGCTGCCCGCCGAACGTCTTGCCCGCCGCTTCCGCGCTCCCGCCAAACTCGGTTTGCAATTCTTTCAGGATGAGCGTCTGTGCCCCGGCCACATTGCCCGCCGCCACCATATCCTTGACCTGTTGTTTCTGCGCTTCGGAGAACGTCACGCCCACGCGGGTGAGCGCCGTCAATCCATCCGCCGGAGCGTTGAGCGCTTTACCGAGTTGGATAGCCTGACTCTTCAGTTGTTCGGCGGATGGCGCCGCCCCGCTGTTCATGGCGGTGGCCATGTCCAGCAGCGTGCGGGTCGCATCGGGGAACACGTCCCGGCCAATCTGGGTGAACGTCATAAGCATGGCCTCGCCCGCCACGGTAGCATCCGCTGAAACGGGGGTTGTTTTCTGCAGCGCATCGGCCAGCCCCAGCAACTCATCTCGCGTCATCCGCGCCACAGGCGGCACGAGGCCCAGCGCCCCCGCCAACCCGACTTCGATGGTGCCCGAGCCGTCTGCAATTTGCTGTTGCAGGCTGGCCACGGTTGTGCGCGCTTTTTCAAGATTGCGCGTGGCGGTTTCCGTCTTGGTCTTGGCGCGGTCCCATGAGAATTGCAGATCGGCCAGACGAGCGGTGGCGCCTTCGAGCTTGTCTTGCAGCTCACCCAGCGCCTCGCCGCTCATCTTGTTGACCGCGATCGACTTACCCTGCGCCGCTGTCCACGCGTCGGCCTGTTGCGTCGCCGCCGCGCCCGTGCTTTTCAACACCGCATCCAGCTGCGCCAGCCCGGTCTGTGCATCCATCGCTTCGTTCAGCGCGATCCCCAACCCGGTGGCCAGCACCCCCGCGCCTGCCGCCGCCACGCCAAACGCCACGCCCAAGCCGGTCTTGAGCGCGCCGCCCAGCGCGTTGCCCGCGCCGAGCATGGTCGATGCGGCGCCGGTCATGGCGTTCTTTGCCGATCCGAGGCCGCTTATGAGGCCGGAGGTATCAGCTCCTATCCTTGCATAGAGCGCAGCGATTTCATTTCCCATGCGTTACTCCTTGTGCAGCTCGATAATGGTTTCGACCACTTTCAACGCCTCCGCCGCGCTCTTGCCGCTCTGCATTTCTTTTTGCAGCAGCGCATCGACCATGTAGAACGCCTCCCACTCCACAAACTGCGCCCAGCTCATCCGCGCCGCGAGCACCCCGACATCCGGCTCGCCCAGGTCCCGCGCCAGCGTCAGGAGGAAGCGCCGCTGCCCGTCACGAATGAGTTTTTTTGGGCCTCTTTCAGCGCCGCGTTTTCCAGCCCGCTCAGCCGCATGAACACTTGCGTCACCCGCGTGACCGCGCCGAGACTCTTCTGCCGCAGCCACTCCAGGTCATCGCGTGAGATGGGTGGCTCGACCACGCCGTAGGCGAACGCCAGCAGCGCCGCTTTCTCGGAGTCGATCTCGCCCTTCTCGCCCTGCATGTCCTTCAGCAGCCGCATGCCGTCGGCCACGCTCACGCCTTGCACCACCACGCTGCCGCCCCATTCGGGTACGTCCACTTCCTCGCGGGGCAGGTCGCTCGCGGCCTTGATCTGGTCCAGCGTCAAAATCTTGCTCATATCGTTTTCTCCCGGTGTTAGAGTGAGTGGGGCGGGGTTGCCCCCGCCCGGTGCTAGTTGGCCGTGTCGGTGACGACGCCTGAGAACTGGAACGCGATGCTGGCCTTCACCACGTCGTCGAACGGGAAGTCCCGCGCCCGCGACTTCACAATCGCGTTGACCCACTGCTTGGGCTTGCCGGTGGCCGTGCCCTGCGGCTGCCATTGCAGCGTGCCCTCTTCGCCCTTGTCGCAGAGCAGCCACACCGCGCTGGCCGCCGTGCCGTCCGCCTCGTTGAGCACTTCCAGCTTGGCGTCGCCGTCTTCGAGCGATTTCAGGTACGTCCTGGCCACGTCCGCGCCCGCCGATTGGTCCTTCAGATCGACCTCTTCGTTCGTGGAAAATGACTGGTAGCGGGCCGAGATCGCCGTCCCCTTGAACATCACGATAAGTGCACTGCCTGTGTATTGCGCCATAAAGCCTCCTTCTGTCTACTTGTCTAGCCGGATGCGATAAACCGCACCCGCGTGCCAAAACTTCTTGCCGCTGGTGTCCACTTCCAGCAGCCGGATCTCCGCCCCGCGCGCCGTCCAGCAGTTGTTCCAGCCGGACACACTCAGCGCCGCCCGGTGGAGCTGCGCGCGGATCAACTCATCCAGGTCGCCGGCGTCGGCCGGACTGACCACGCTCACCGCCCGCACCGAGTAACGCACGTCCAGGCTGTCCACCGGCGTCGCGTTCTCATCCCCGCCCGCCTGCAGCTGGTAGATCACCACGGGGTAAGCGGCTTCCTGGGGCGCGGCGGAGCGGAATATCCGCGTGCCGGTGGCCGCGACTAGCGCGGTGCCCGCGGCGAGTTGGTCGTAGAGTGCGTCTTCGAGTGCGTTCATGCAGTAAATAGCGCCTTCCACGCTTCGACAGCCTTGGGCCGCTCTTCTTCGATGGCTGGCTCCAGGAACGGCTTCTGCAATTCCTGCCAGTAGCCGTATTCCACGCCCACCCCGACCACGCGTTCAAGCGCTTTGTTGGCCGTCACTTCGTCGGCCACTTTCACGCCCTGCCGCCGCCCCATGGCATCGGCCGCCGCCGCGCCGTAATCGCCCCCACCACTGGCCCCGCTCACATAGATCGAGCTGCGCATCGCGCCGGTGTCGAGATTGGTCAACGGCTTGGCCTTCGCTTCCACGTCAAACGCGATTTTGTCCAGCACCGTCTCGGCGCGCCCGGGTATAGCGCTCATCAGCTTGTCGAGCTTGGACGTGTCGAGCGTGATGCCGGTGACTTTAGGCATGGACAGTCTCCTGCGAGGCCAGATCCACGGCGCGGGCGTGGTTAGTGGTCATTACCCCTGTGCCGCCTTGAGCGCGTCGATGATGGCCGGATTGACCGTAGACTCGATTTCGTTTGTCATATTCTCGCTAACACTTCCGCTGCAATCGCCGCATCGCCCGCAGCGGTGGGGTGTAGTCCATCGGCAGTCTGAGCCGCCGTGATCCAGGGCGTGGTGAATGTGTCCCAACAGGTCACGCCCTGGGCCGTACACGCCGCCGCTATCGCCGTTCGAATGTTGCCCTTGTCTACGGGCGTGCCGCCTCCGGTGTCAGTCCAGCGCGGGAGGACGTTCATGTAATAGATCGGCGCGCCAGCGTTGGACGAGCGCAAAGCGGCTAGATTGCTTTCCACCTTGGCCTGCAATGCGCCCATATCCCCGGCGTTGTCGTCGTTTGTGCCAAGCTCGCAGATAATCACGCTGGCCTGGTCGTTGGTGGCTTCAGCGGTTTGAGTGTCAAAGTGACTCATGATCGTGTTACCGCTGACCGCGTGTGTCCAATAACCGCATACGCCGCTGTTGTAGGTATTGGCAATGACAACCGGCCAGTCCGTATTCACGGCGGCGCTGGAGATGCTGTCACCAATGACAGTTAGGCGCTTGCCGGGTTGACGCCAATCAAATAGATTACGCCGCTCCAGTTGCGTCAGGGCGCGGTTGAATAACATCGCATGAGCCAGCCAGCCCGACCAATTTGACGCGCTGGAACCGTCGGTCTGCGCCCCAACATATACGCCCGTCACAGTGTCGCCCCACGCGCCAGGGCTGGCCTGGGCCGCGGAGACCTGTATTCCGTTGACGTCGAACGTCACCAGGTTGCCTGCATTAGACCAGGCCAGCGTTAGCAACAGCCAGCCGCCTGCCTTTTGGCGCTGGGTGAATGTGCGACTAACGCCCGCCGCACGATACACGGCGGCGACGTAGCCCGTACCGTATTTGTACAGGCCGATATATTCGTTGCCGCCAGCGCAGCGATAGCGCAGAATGGTAAGGGTGACGGTATCGTTCCAGATAGCCACATCGGACGCCTTCACCCACACCGCCAGCGTGCCCTCGTTTCCCGGTTGCGCTGCCGCCAGAGCCGCTGAATAGACGCTGGCGTAACTGCCGGGATTTGTCCATAGGCCGCAGGTGTTGCTGTCGCCAATGCCGGGTTGGGCAAGCGTGACAGAGCTATAGCCGCTGGCAATGTTGTTCTTGGCGGTAGAGATGTCGGTGACGGTGGTTCCAGACGCCTCGTTGATCGGCCAGTAGCGCAACAGTCCGTTCACGCTTTGGATGCGCTGATAGTACGGCATTCGCGCCAGCCCGCCCATCACCCTTCTCCGTGTCAATGGATTAGGCATCGTCCTAGTCCTGTGCAATCACCAGCCGCACCGACACGTCGCCGCTGGCGTAGGCGGGCGCGCCGCGTGTGACCAATGCGCCCCAGAGCGATGTGCCCGTGCTCTTGAACGGAATATTTCCGTTGGGGAATTGACCGGGCGAAACGCTGTTGAGCGCCGAAGCGTAGTACACCGAAAATAGGATCACCCCGATGCACTTGAGCGCGTCCGCGTCGCTGATTGTCCAGGCCGCGCTATCGTTGGGCGGCGTCACCGAGGCGTCGAACAGCCACAGCTCGCAGGCCACACTTTGCAGGGCATAGTCCACCAGCACCGCCCCTAGAATGACGCCGCTGCCGGTGTTGACCCGCGCCGCATTCGCAAACGCCATGGCCGTGCCGCTCTCACCCACGTAATCGTTAGCCGCGTAGGTGGCATGTACGGTGAGCGTGGGCGTGACGGTGATCGTCGTCGTGTTGCCGCCCACCGCGCCAATGTGATATTCGCCCGCTGGGATGGCTGGCAAACTCGTCACGTCCACGTCGCCAATGTCCACCCCCGAGTTGGCCGTGAGCTTGCCGATGCCCGCCGTGCCCGCCGCGAGCTTGATTTGCCCGGTAGAGTCGCTGGCAACAGTCACGCGCAGCGATGTGGCCGCGGTGCCGTTGTCCACCACCACCGAGGCCCCGGCGATTTTGGTCAGGTCCGCGGTTACGGCGCCGCTGATGGGCTGCGCCACGCCTCCCGCCACGCCTTCGACCTTCAGCCCGCCGTTCGCGGCTAACGCTGCGGGGAAGCGCGACAGGAAGTTGACCATCAACACGATCAAGCCCCGGAGCTTGGCGCTGAGCGTGCCGGCAGCATCGGTGGATACCGCCGCGTCGGTGGTGTTGCCCTCAGTCACGTTGTCGCCGGCCGCCACCGTGGACCCGACTTTGTTGGTCACAGTTGTGACCGTCGCCACCGTGGTCACCGCCGTCACCGTGTCCACCGTGGCAATGTTGATCTTGGCGACAATCAATTTCACGAGCCCCCGCAGGTACTGGTGGATTGAGCCCGTCGCATCCGTGGACACCGCTGCGTCCGACGTGGCCCCGCCCAGCAGCGCGCTGGTAGCGGCCACCGTGCCGTCCACCGTGAGCGCGTTCCCGCCGTCTTGCACGTTGACGGCCGCCGCGCCCGCCGCGTTGTTGATCGTCACGTCGCCGATGTCGGTGCCGCTCACCAGCTTGTCGTTGATGAGCTTGAGCAGGTTCTTGATGCCCTTCCACAGGCCAATGCCCGTGCGGGCCGTGGTGTCTTCCACCGTGGACGTAGCCGAGGCCGCGTCTGCGACTGCGCCCAGCGCCACACTTGCGCCGTCGGCCACCGTAGACGCCACCGTGCCGCTCACGGGCACAGGGGTGGCCCGCAGTTGCGTGTCGGTCAGCGGGCCGGACGCGGTGACGGTTCCCGAAACGGGAACGGGCGTAGCACGCAGTTGGGTGTCGGTGAGCGGGCCGGTGACGGCGAGCGCGTCTTGGTCGCTGGCCAGCACGACGGGGAGACTCGCCGTCTTGACTTTCTGGCCCAGGCTGGCGGGCATCCGCTCAAAAGCCCACTTGACCAATCCGCGCAGCTTGCCGCTCACGGTGCCCGTGGTATCCGTGATAACCGCGGCATCCGTGGTATTGCCCTGCGTCACATCGGCGCCGGCCACAATCGTCGCGGCGTGCTCTACGACGTGCGGGTCAAGGTCAGTGCCGGTCCCGGTGGCATTGAGATAATCGTCAACGCCCGCGCCGTTCTTAGTCTGCAAATTGGTCATAGTCGCCTCCTACAGCACTGCCAGGTACATGGAGTTTCGATAGTCCGAGAAATCGAGCGCCGGCGCGTACGTCACCGGCGGCGTTGTGGATTCGTTGACCACCACCCGCTTGAGATACACCCGGCGCGCCGTGCGCCACGAGGCCAGCGTGTTCGGGCAGGCGGTGACTTCATAGGTGGCGCCCGCGTGCACGATCCGGTCGGACGGCGCCACGGCCTGGCCATAGGCCACCGTCAGCACGTGCGTGGTCTCGGCCGACAGCTCCTCGCCGATCACGCGCTCCGCCCCCGAGCCCACCGCCGCTAACCGGCAGGGCACGCTGGTGTACGTGTTGGCGTAGGCCGATACCACCGAGCCCTTGGTGTTCGTGTGCGTCACCGTTTGCACGGTGCACGTGTCCGGCAGGAACCGTTCGGCCTCGGCACGCAAGCTGGCGAGTTCGGCGGAGGGGAACATTAGTCTTCGTTCTCCGCCGCGTACTTCGGTGTGGCGGCCCGCGCATCGCTCCGCACCAGTCGTGAAACCTTCATGGGCGCAGAACCCTTGTACAGCGCCGCCATTTGCAGGCAGTGGTCATAGACTTGCTGGCGGCTGTACGTCGCGCCGTCAGCGCTGAAGTGGTAGCCGCTCGCCGCGTGCGCCGCCTTGCGCGTCCAGATCTCCGCCGCCGCCGCGTTCAAGTCGAAGGCGTGCGTGGTCAAATAAAACGCGGTGCCCGCCGTGTCAGCGGTGAAGCGGATCACGCTGGCGTCATAGTTGACGGTGTAATCCGCCGTCCCTTGCGCCAGCCCCGCCGAGTCTTCCACCGCCCAATGTGGCGTGCCGCTGGCGGCTTCTTCCAGGTGGTCATAGCGCGCGTAGTAGTTGTGATATTCCAGCGCGCCGGCGACGTACTCGTTCTCCGCCCGCAGCGGACTGCGCACCAGGTCGGTGCGGTGCCGGTCGAGCGCGGATTGCAGCGCGTCGTCGCCCCAGTAGGCCGCGCCGGCGATGGTGTAATCCGCCGTGCCCGCCTCGGTCATGCCTCGCAGTTGTGTGATGAGATTTGCCAGTCCCGAACGCGCTGTCATGCCGTCAGCCTCCCAGTTCCCGCCGCATCGCCGCGAGCCGATCTACCGGCGTGCCGTACCCGTGCCAGGCCTTGACCACCGGACGGGGCGACACGTTGACGCCCACGGTGCTATTCCAGCGATCGTCCAGCCGCTCGACCACACCGGGCAGCCGCGCCGCCAGGTCATTGAACACCCCCTGCTCCATCCACGGCTTGGTGCCAGGGAACGCCGCCAGCCACAACTCCGGGAAGCGCGGCAGGGATTGACTGGGGCGCACGTACAGCACGCCCACGTTGAGGTGCGTCGGCAACCCATGCCCCGAGTGCTGGCAGGCTCCGACTTCGGACAAACTGCCCTGCAGGGCGTGGCGCAGATCCACCGTGTAGTCCACAATCAGCGCATCGGCGTCCACCCAGAAAATGTGCTGATAGCCCTGGCGCCAGGCGTCCCGAATCAGATGCACCTTTGACCAGCCGCCCACCTTGGCCGGCATATTCGGCCGCACGTCCGAAAACATGCACCAGTAGTCCATCGCGTGCCGCCGCGCATAGTCCGCGTGCCCCGGAAAGGCCAGGCGCAGGTGGTCGAGATAGGCGCCGTCGGCGTTGGCCTGTTGAATGAGTACCGCGTCATTCACGGGCGGCCTGCCAGTCATGCAGGTAGCGGTCCCATGCGGGCGCCACTACGGCGGCCAGGTCGTAATCCATTGCCTTCGCCCGGGCCCGCGCCTGATAGCGCGCGTACTCGTCCGGGCGAGACTTGCACTCCGCCGCGCGGTGCAGCGCGTCTACGATGGCGCGCTCATGCGGCACCACCTGCCAGGCGCCCTGCACGTCCCACCAGCGCTCCAGGTCACTCGGGCGAATCAGCCACCCGCCGCCCACCAGCTCCGGCATCGACGTGGCATCGCACACAATCACCGGCGTGCCGCAGGCCTGCGCCTCGGCAATGGGGATGCCAAAGCCCTCGCCCATGGACGGGGAAAGCAGCACATCCATGGAGCGGTACAGATCCACCATGTAACTGTCCGGGAAGCCCAGCGTGTACTGGTACTGGTCGCACAGGCGGAGCGCGTCCGGGCCCAGCTGCAGCGCGTCAATCAGTGGCTTGAGCCGCACGCCGCTCTGAATGCCCTGCTCCTCGGTGTGCAAATACATCACCGCGCCCCGGTGCTCACGTGCAAACGTGGCGAAGGCGGCCAGCGCCTGCGGGATATTCTTCCGGCAGGGGTAGCCGGTGTTGGCCCCCACCATGCCCGCGATAAAAACGCCCTGGGGCAGGCCCACCCGTTCCCGCGCCTCGGCCTTGTCGCCGGGCGTGTACAGGTGCGTCTCGACGCCGCAAGGGATGTAGTCCGCCTTGATCCCCACCCGCTCAAACTCACGCTGGCCAAACCAGCTGTACGACACGACCCGGTTAGCCGGCCGCAGCGCGTCAATCACAATCTGCGGGGCGGGATCGTGGTCCACCGGCGCCCAGGCGATCCACGGCGTCTTGAGCCGCTGAAAGTGCAACGGCCACGCGTCGTACATGCTCACAATCACGTCGGCCTTGAAGTCGTCGGCATGCGCCTGGATCACGTCGTTGCCGTGCGCGGTGTACCCGTTGGGGTAATAGCGCACGCCTTCATCGCTGCCCAGCGGGCCGCCGGCGAGGCCGTAGTTGCACATCACGGCGAGCTTGTGCCCCAGCTGGGACAGCGCTTGCGTGATGAGCCGCGTTTGGATGCCGTAGCCCGATTTGGACCACGGGGCGTTTGAATACCAGAGTATGCGCATGTGTGTTTGGCCCCTCCCGGAGGGCGTGTCTCCCGGAGTGTGGTAAGCGGAGGCGGCTCCGGGAGAAACCGCCCCCGCTGCTTGACCGGATAAACCGGGTTTCGCCTAAGCCTTGGACCCGATGCCGTCCACCACTTCCAGCATGACCGTGAAGTTGCCGGGCGAGATCGTGCCCGTCTCGGCGTAGTTCAGGTTGAGGTACTGCCCCGCCGTGAGGTCGCCGGAGCCGGAAACGATGGTCGCAGACTGCGCCGTCAGGGCTGTCCAACCCGCGGTGCCGCCGGCGGTGCCGCTGATCACCGTGGTGCCGGTGCCCGCCGTGCCGCCGTTCTGCAGCGAGGCTTCCCAGTAGGTGCCCGCGTTGGCGGCCGCGGCCGTGTCGGGGACAACGTAGAACTCTTCCACGGTGTACGTGTGCCCGGTGGGCACGCGCAGCAGCGGAATGACCTTGTCGGCCGTGGGGTCGGGGATGAAGATGTTGATCGTCTTGCGGTGATAACCAGAGAGCATAGTGTTGCTCCTTTCATGCTAAGTGACCGGTTGAAACGTAGGGGCGGGCCTTGCGGCCGCGCCCCGGTTAGTCAGTCAGTCCCACTCTAGGTGGGGGTCGTCGCGTCGGCGGTGAACTTCACCCCGAAGGTGGAGCGGATCACGCCGTGCGCGTAGGCCGCGCTCATGTTCAGCTCGGTGGCCTTCAGCGAGGCGTCGCGCTCCGGCTCCATGGTCACGTCCTGGCGGCTGTCAAAGCCCAGCGCGCCGGGATTGAAGATGCCGGAAATCGCATCGTCGTTCGCGTCCACCGCGATGTTCGCATTGGTGAAGTGCTGAACGTTGATCCACGCCCCGACAAAGAACGAGCGCAGCGCTTCGTTCGCCACTTCGCCCAGGAACTGGTAGGTCGCGGCCGGCTGCCCCAGTTCGACCCACAGATCGTGCCAGTGGTAGGGGTGCCACACCGCATAGATCGGCATGGGCGCCTTGGCGTTGCGCAGGATCGAGACGCCGGCCGCCGCGTCGGCGATGGCCGCCGAATTGCCCGCGCCGTCGCCCACGTCGGTCGAGAAGCTGGTGAAGTCGCCGGCCAGGTCGGTGTCGATCTTGGTCGCGATGGCCGCGCCCAATTCCTGCGCCGCATCCGTGGCCGCGTTGTCCGGGTCAGTGTCCCGGTCTTCGTCGGTGAGCAGCGCCTGCGCCATCACCACGCCCGGGGTGAGCGTCGCCAGCAGCGTGCGCCCAAAGGTGGTCGGGTTCGCAAAGTCCACGCCCTCGGCCTTGGCTTGCGCCGTGACGGTGGGGCGCACAGCGATCTTGCGCGCCATGAAGCCGGTGGCGCTGAAGTTGCGCACCAGGCCGGTCATAATGTTGGTCTCGCGGGCCACGAACAGCGCCCGGTCATAGATCAGGTTGTACAGACTGTTGAGGTCTGCGGTCGTCGTAATTGCCATGGTTGAGCCTCCTTGTTACTTGTGAGTGACAACGCCGCCCGGAACTTTGTTGAAGATCCGCGCGCCGCCGCCCCCGAAAAATCGAGCGCGATTGTCTTCGTCTGACTCGCCGCCCCGCTTGCCCTGCCCGCCATTCGTCGCGCCGATGGCTGGCGGGGTGACCGGGCCTTTGCCCGCTTGCGCCAGGGTCCAGGGCTCGGCCTCAGCCAGCGCGGTCAGGGCTTCGTCCACGCCGCTGAACTTGCCGTCCTTGAATTCGACCTTGGACAGGTCAGCCAGCTTGGCCGCGGCCCGTGGGTTGGCGAAGCGCCCCGAGGCCTTGCTCACGATCTCGGCTTCCAGTAGCGCCGCCTTCCGCGCCTGCTCCGCTTCGGTCTTGCCCGCCTCGGCCAGTTGCAGGCGCTTGTTCAACTCAGCCATTTCCGCCGCGGCGCGTTCGGTCTCGGTCATCTTCGCCTTGGCCGCTTCTTGTGCCGCCTGCATGGCCGCCTTCACCGCGTCGAGGTCTTCTACGCCAAGCTCTTTCAAGAGCGCAGCGCGCTCAGCGCTCTTGGCGCTTTTGCGTGTCTCGCCTGCAATGCGGTCCAGGTCGGCCTGGCTGAACTTCGCTTCCGGCGCTTCGGTTCCGGCTTTCCCCGCCGTGGGTGGTGGTTCGGGCGCTGGAGGCGTGACGGGCGGCACAACGGGCGGTGCGCCTTCGGATGTTGCGATAGGTGTACTCATTTGGTCCTCTTCTGCCCGGATTGCCGCTCCGGTGGGCGTGGTTTGGTGTCAGCGGCCACGGGGGCCGCGTCGTCAACAGGTTTGCTTTCCAGCAGCGCCAGGACGGCGGGGAGGTCGTCGGTCTCGACCCCCAGCACCGCGAGCGCCAGCACACAGGCCGGGTCGTGCGCCGTCTTCCTCAGGTTCTCAATCTCGACGAGCACCGCCTCGGCCCCGGCCCAGTCGGTGGGGTTCCAGTGCTTGGGTTGGACGTTCTTCAGCCGCCGTACCTGCATGGAGCGCCCGAACTTGCAGCGCGCCACGAACTCCGGCCGCGTCTTGGCCCAGTGCTGAATGCGGTCATGCGCCGCGAGCACGGCGTCGCCGGTTGAGGTGACGGTGCTGTGAAAGTCGGCGGCGAGCTGGTCGCGATGCGCTTTGTCCATGGGTCTCCAGAAACGAAAAGGGGCCTCAACCGCTACGTGCAGTGAGGCCCCTACATGTACTTCAGGGTGATTATTTGGTTTGGGACACGGCGTGGTCCTGTGCCTATGCGCCGGTCACGTGCTTACTTACCAGGATGTAGCCGGTTACTCATTCGGCGCGCTCATCATCATGGAGCGCAGGACTTACAACTTGGGCCTATCGGCCAACTTTTTCACTGGGCTAATGTGCCGCCCAAAAGTTTAGTCAGTCAACGGGTGGTACAAATTCAGGCCAATGCCAGGTACCCGGCTTGCCTGCTTCGTCAAACGTAACAGAAACGTTGAAGAAAAGACCGGTTGGATTGATGACGCACAAGCTAATTCGCGAGTCATCGG
>ERZ869925.618-NODE-618-length-23712-cov-5.733905_pt1 | contig 23712 bp, 57 predicted proteins | sample MGYA00579311_ERZ869925 | MGnify/ENA primary metagenome ERZ869925 (study PRJEB32216, sample SAMN09231817) | wastewater metagenome | place: USA: Maryland | collected 2016-07-30 | study: EMG produced TPA metagenomics assembly of the PRJNA472060 data set (Reclaimed...
CCGTTGCTTTCGCGACCTTGAGCAGCCGATATTCGCTCGTTGTAACCGTTATTTCCCCGTCCACGCCTTCCCGATAATGTTCGGGGATGTCTTGAATGATTCCATGATTGAAAAGATAATTTACATCTTTTTGAACTTTCTCTGGCGTGCCGAGAAGCGCGATGAACCGATGCGCGCCTTTTTGCTGGACTGAGATGAGAGTATTGATTTTCATATTTTCTTTTCGGGTTAATTTGTTTTTCTTTTCTTACTTGTTGCGGCGGCTGGCGTTTACGATGCGGAGGAAAAACACGGCAGTCTTCGTGTCGATTTTTCCTTTGACCAATTGGTTTACGATTTTTTTGTTTGCGCTCATATTTGATTTTCAGTTTTTTGTTTTTCGCTTTGGCGTGATTGCCTCTGCTGATTTCAAATTATCGAATCACGAAACGAATGCAACATTTATTTTCATTTTTTATTCATTTACTCTGTAAAATAATTGTTTTTCGCCTAATTCGTACACGAAAAAACCGCCCTTTTCAGAGCGGCTTTTCCTAATTTTTCTTTTTCTTTTTAATATCGCATCGCCTCTTCCATGTCATATGGCGAATTGATTTCTCCCCCGCACCCGCAGCACGGAAAATCTTCGTGCGTGCAACGCGAACCAAACGAAGACCTTACACGCGCGCCAATCGCGTATCGTGGGGCGGACGGCTCAAATTTCACGGTCGTTTCCACGCATTTTTCGCACACCCACACATTTTCTTTATTTCGGACGATTTTATCTCCCGCGACAATTTGTTTATTGCATCCGCGACAATCGGAGGAAAATTTGGAAATCATCTCCGTCTTTTTGGCGGCGAAGGTATTGCGACGATATTTGCGATAATAAGAATAAGACATATTTTATTTGGTTATTTTGTTATTTGGCGAGATTATTTCTTGATTAGATAGAAAGCGGTATAATATCCGGTTTCATTCATTTGGCAATTATACCATTCAAAATTATTTACGACACTATTAAAAGAAGCGTCGTGGCGCTCACTCTCATATTTTGAATTTAGTTTTTTGCTTATTTCTTTGGCGAAAACATCTATATTTGGCCTCCAAGGTCCATCCGGCATCAATTTGCAAGGGCAAAGCGAAATATCTTTTTTTCCCCACAATTTACGGGCGGCGGCTTTAGTGATTCGAGTGAGGCGGGCGGTAGAGAATTGGTTCATATTTCAAAACTAAACCATTTTATTTCCATGTAAAGAATTATTTTTGTTTTTCGCGGAAAAACCGTCTCTTACAGAGACAATTATTTTCATTTTCCTCTGTATTTAATGCCAAAACCCGCACGGTATTTCGTGCTCTGACGAACAGGAAATTCGCGCCGTGCGGGTTAATTATTTCTTTTCTTTCCCGATTATTTTCGCGGCGTTCGGTCGCCTATTTCATTCGCCTTCAGACGGGTACCAGCCGCGCGCGAGATGAATTCCTCATTTTGAAATGTGTCATGTTCCATGCCACGGTTTCGGGGCGAAACATTTTTTATTTTGAATATATTTAACTTATTTTGAAAATTTGAATTCCAGAGATGAGAGCGAAACCAAGTAAAAATGTCATATTTGATTAGTCAACAATTGGAGCCGCCGCCATTTCCTGCCGCATCCACGCCGCGCCCGTGATACAATACCCCACAAAGCCCGCGCAGCCCGCGCCGAAATTGCCCAAACAAATTGCGATTATTGTCAGAATCATGAATAATAGGGTTAAGTATTTCATTTGTTTTGTTTATTTTAATTCGATCCGAAAGGGAATGTTTCCAGTGTAAATCGCGAGGCAATGGCGGTCATATCCGCGCGACTTATCATCCGTAATTGTGAAAATCGCATCAAGTTTTGCTTTGTTTTCGGCCTGCCATGCCCGAAAACATCTCTCGGCGTTATCGTTGTCAAATAGTGGTTTGCTCATATAATGATTTTACAGCCTTTTAATCAAATTGCAATAAAAACTTTTTATCGGGCGATTGCGCCCGCCAAGTGACGGAAAAAGTGCAAAACATCCCCATTGAAAAAATCAATTTTGACAAGCATATTTTTGATTTCAAATTGTTCGTGTTTATTCGCAATTTTCATATGCTCCACAATTACGCCAACTGGAATCATATTCGGCCCGCTTTTACCTTCCACCGTAAAAGTTTCTTCCAAGTCCAGACCTTTTTCTTCGATAAAAACGTCCAACCAATTAGAGAAATTCATTTTATTATTATTTAATGGTAAATCCGAATTTAATCGCATCTTGCGCCAGAATCATTTGGGTTTTCGCCTTTAGCTGGGCGGGCTGCGTATAAATCACCGCGAAATCGACGCCGAGCTTGTAACCCGCCCGCTCCCAAAACTTAATGCATTCGTCCGTTCCTTTGTTTTCGGGGCAAATAATTGTATTCATTTTCATTTTATTTATTTTGTTTGGTATTAGTCGAGAAAAGTTACGCCGACGCATTTCACGCAATAGTCGTGCTCCCCGCGCCCGACATTAAAGATTTTCCCGACATAATATTCGGCGATTTCTTTTTCGGTGCCGTTGAAACCAGAATACGAATAGTCGCCGTCTTCAAAATAGATTTTAATGTTTTTCATACTCTATTTCTATTTGATTTTATTTGGCCCGCAAGAAAAAAGTGAAATAAATAATAGTGCTTCTATTTGGCATATAAAGTTCAGACTTTACCGGACTTTTACCGATATTATTTAATTTCAAATAAAACTATTTATTATTTGGAAAATCTTTTTGGGGCGGGAGCAAAACGCTATAATGAACGTCCGCCCCCGCCCCCGCACCGCGCGCAATAACTCGCGGCTTTGTCACCTAGCTTTTTGTCCGTCTCCCGTAGTGTTCGGGCGTAAGGTCGCTCTCATTTCAGTCAAATTCTCTTAGGTAATTTTATTTAGAGAACCTGTAAATCTTTTAAATATTTCGCTCCCGTATCTAGTTACTGTATTTCGCAGACTAGCCTTACCGGGTGATAGTAAGCGTTTTGAGTTGCATAATTAAATTCTCGTATTATTTGTTTTATTTTTATATTTTGTTCTCTATTTTATATCATTTGTTGAAAATTTATTTCAATTTTTTTATTTGGGCGGATCGTTCATTTATTTTATTTGTGAAATTTTTCGGCGGGCGCGCGTCGTCGCTTGCTGGTTAGGGTGGCTCAGTCCCCGCCGATGCGGAAACTTACGTCTCCGTTTTGTAAGTTCATTTTATACCATTTTAATCAGTCCGCAACATTTATTTGCAAAATATTTCACATCCCACGATTTTCCCTGTAAATTATTTCACAATTTTATTGTCGCTCTTTTTTCTAGTAGTCGGGGCAAAATACCATCCCCGCCGCGAAACAGAAAAGAAATACGAGATAAGAGAGTAAAATAAAGAAAACAAAAGCCCGCCGATTTCAATGGTTTATTTAGAATAAACTGTATTTTCGGCAATTATTGTTTATTTTATTTCATTATTTACTATTTATTTTTCTACTTAATCCATTGTCCTAAGTAGAATTATTTCCCGTAAATAGAATTATTTCCCGTAAACCGTCCCGTAATACCATTTCAAAATAAGCCGCAAACCATCCAGAGAACTACAGTCGGCAGTCATATCGACGGAAGAACCAAAATAAAACAAAAGAAGAAGCGGCGGATTTTTATGTTCCGGGTCTTTATAATAGATAGAAATATATTTATTTGGCCCTTGAACCGGGCGAAATTTTGCGGAATAAGCGGCGTGTGTGCTCGCATTATTTGCCTCTTGAATCATTTGAGACAATTGATAATACTCGTAATTATTTTGATAATTTTGCGAGCTAGTTTGCGCGCAAACCGTTGCGGCGCAAAGAATTAGGATTAGTAGTAGTTTTTTCATTATTTGTTTTATTTGTTATTTGATTTTACACTATCGACTTACGAAAACTTACGAAACCTTTCGTTTACTTACGAAAGTAGGGGTTTTGACTTACGAAATGTTTTATTATTTATTAGAGAAAAAAAGTGAAGAATAAGAAACTCAAATAAAATTACTTCATATAACAAAATTACTTCATATAAAAGTCTTTCTTTAGATTCTGTCTTATTTGTTTTATGGAGTTATCAATATAATAAATACTCCAACAAATTCATTATCATTTATAAGCCTTATTTCTATCTATTTGCTGTTATTTTATTTTTCCTATCTCTATTTCTTTTCTTAGTATAAAACTTTCACCTTTCCAATATCCTTCAATACAAGTTTTATCTGTATTATTTAATTTTGGTTTGGTACCATGGATATTCCAAACGCCCGTTTTCTCTGCGAATCGCCCGTATTCCCATTCGCCATGATATTTGTGGCGAAAAAGCGCGCCTGCCGGGAAACTATTTCCAGAGTATTTCATTTATTTTTCTCTGTATTTTATTGCATTTCCCTATTCAAAAACAATTGCCGAAACATATTCACCTTTAATCCAATCGGCACCAATTTTTACATTTTCCGCATTACTCGTATAGCCATCATAAAAATCCGCGATTGTGATTGCCACCGGCATTTCGCCCGCCGCCTCATTCTCGCGCCGCAAAGTTTCCAGTTTTTCAATCAATTCGTTTAAGCTCATATTTCAATTATGCCGCTTTTTAATTAGTTCGCAACGGAAATCTCACATTCTCTCTGTAATTTAGTTCTTTTGACTTTATTTATTGCCGCGCCGCGCCAGTGATACCAAAGCCGCCGCCGACTATTTTCGCGCGAAATTAAGCCTTTACAGCTAAATTAGGAGAAATTTTAATTAGTTTTCTATATAGTTCCGCAAAATTATTATTTTCTGAAATTACTATAGATTCTTTACTCATCCTTTCAAAAATGACAATTTCCCCCAAAATTCGATTTTTACCGTATCCAAAAAAAATACTCCACGCGCCGCCGACTAAAGTAAATTCCTTTGACTTGGTTAGACTATTTGCGAAAGCGCCGAGCACACAATCTTTAATAGAACTATAATTATATTCTTTTTTTGGATTCTTTTTAAGAAATCTCATAAATGCCGCCCGCCTTTGTTTGACTGGCAAATTGGCAAATTCTTCAAGTTTTTTAGGTAGTTTCATTTATTATTTTCTTAATTATTGATTATTTCCATAAATTCATTTTCATTGAATCCCCTTGGAAACCAACGACGAGCTTCGACGATAAAGCTATCAATATCGCGCCGAACGGCATTTTCAGCGTCTTTATTATTTCCCGCCAATTCAATTCCCGCTTGAAATTGTCCCGCCATGCTTGCGAAAAAGTCTTTTTCATTTATTTTGTTTATTATTTTCTATTATTGCCACTGCAATTCCGCAATCTGATTGACAACATCGCGCGCTAATTCCGTGCTATTAGAACGCCGATACAGAGAAATCACCGCCCAAAACGGCATCCCATAAGCGCCGCCCGTATAAGAATTGTCGCCGGTTTGATAAGACCAATTTCCATTTTTGTCAGCCCCGACCGTCACGCTCATACCCGGCGTATTATCATCGGAATCATCCGATGCCCGATAATCGTCGCGAATATCTTTTTTTAGGTCGATTAGTAGGGCGCGGATTTCTTTGATTTTAGGTAGCTTCATAATATGATTCTAAACCTTTTTAATCAGACCGCAAGAAAAAAGTGAATTTGTTTAATTATGATTTCTTCATGCAAAATTCACCCATCAATTGACACGAAATTACTTTATTTATTTGTTTTAGTTCTAGCATAGTAGCAATTGCGGCTAAAACTGTTATCATTTTTTTCGTTCGCGACTAATTCACCGAAAACTTTGCCGGATTTTTTTATGGTATCGTTTATTTGATCCCGTGCTTCTAAATATGACAATTTTTTCATATTATTACTCTGTCCAATCGTGAATTTTCACTGGCGACTCGAAAAAACGGGAATCGCCGCTCCAAACAAAATTGCCGCCGAACATCGTCCATTTATCGGCAAGAATAGGGATATTTTTCATTATTTAATTTTATAGCATTGCAGCAACAAATAATAATTTACTCCATTATCATTATGCCAGAATTGCCAGCGATTATTAATCCGTTTTGCTTTTAACCGCAATCTTCTCGCGCCGCGTACAAGCGCCGCCTCATCATTGCGCGCTTCAAAAGTTCCATCTGTAATAGTCCCCCACTTGGAATGCTCGAATTTAATATAATAAAGTTTCATATTAAATTATTTAATCGACGTTACAAAATTTTGCATTCGGCCCGACTTTTGCGAGATTGCAGACGTTCACTAATCCGGCGCAATCATCCGCCGCCACATTCCATTTAATTTCCGCTAAAGTAATTCCGTATTCCTTAAATCCGATAATTTCGCCCCGCCCACGCGCCATTTCTGAATGACTCATGCAAATACTTTTAAGGAATTGAACGGAATAAGCAACTTTATCGCCCACTTTGAAGTTATGTTTCTTAGCCATAACCTATTTTAATCCTTTTTAATTCAAAGGCTAGGAATATATCTTAAAAATTATTGTACCATTTATGAAATTCGCCGATATTATTAAATCGTCCTTTAATAAGATGCATTTCTACGTCAAAAGAATTTTCGCCCGTAATCGTAACTCTCACAATTTCTAACTCTAATTGCGAATTAAATCTTCCCCGCTGTGTCGCGGAGCGAACCAAATCGCCCACCATAGGCCGCGAATTCATACGGCGCGGCCAAGTTTCACCGGGACGTAAATCCAAATTAGTAAAAAAATTTGTTTCGATCATATTAATTTTTTTGTGTTCTTTCTGGAATACTTTCAACTTTTTCCCATCCGACGCTAGCGCACCGGAAACAATTTTCGCCGACTTTTACGAAATCATCCACTGACAAGCTGGGAAAATTTCTGTGATAATCGCCCAAAATTTCTTTTTCTTCTTTCAGTAAATATTCTTCCGGCGCATTAAAAATACGGAAGGCATGGTCACAAATTTCTTCATCATCTTGCCCTTCATCTTGATACGCCGCCGCTTTTGTAAGAAAGCAAGCATCAATTAGACCGCTTTGACGACGCCATTTCCAAACAAAGATTTCAACATTTTTCATAGGATTATTTTAAACCTATTTTAATTAGGAATCAATTAAAATCTGAATTTATTTTACAATCGTCCCGAACGCCCCAAAACATTCACCAAATACCACCGATGAAACCTAAGTGCCGCCGCCCAATTATTAAAATAATGGCGGGAATCCCAAGAATGGTCTGGGTCAAAAAGAGTATAACGGTCCACGCCGCCGACATTAATAATCATATATCCCGCCTGTGAGATATTTGAAAATGATAGGAGAAGCGCAATAATTAGGATTAGTTTAATTTTCATTTGTTTTTTGTTATTTGTTTGTTATTTTACACGTTACAGATTATTTTCATCGACCATTGCTTTTTCGGCACGGTCAATTTCAATATCGAAACAATCTTCGTCAGCGTCCCGAATCGTGGCAAGGCTTCCATCGCACCGAAACCCGATAACAGTCCCGAGAAACCCGCCATATTTCCAGCAATCATCCGTTCCGTTTGGTTCGGGCATTACAATTTGTGATCCAATAGTTAGTTTCATAAGTTAATTCTAATCTATTTTAATCCCGAAACAGGAGATTTTTTCAAGAATCTTATCCTTTATTTCCTGTTCTGTTAATTTTGGCGCGGGAAGTTTCCCGCCGTATTGCCCCGAATAATAAGGTTTTCCAAATTTAGTTTTATTAACAATCGGATTATATTTATTTTTGATTTCTTTGATTTTCTTTTCTATCTCCGTGTTAAAATTATAATAATCATCGTCATAATCCTCAAATTCTTTCAACGCCTTTTCCCTTTCTTCCTTATAGAATTCTTCCCATTCGTCCCCGAACAAATCATTCGCATCATTCCGGCGACTATAATAAATCCCCATATAACGAAAACAATCGCTGCAATCTTCAAAAACGTAAATTTCCCTTTCCGTATCGGAAATGGTATGTTTTACTTTGATTGTCATATTAAATTTTATTGCATTTTCGTAATCGCGGCGGCAAATGCGCAAGTCTCTTCTACAACATTATTAATAAAATCAGTTTCTTTTTTACTAAAGTACATTGTCTTTTCATCGGCTGAAAATGACCATGTTTTATGGACTGTGTTAATATGGATGATTAGCCCGTCTCGTTTTGGCGAAAAATTATCGTTAAATTCGACTAAAACACTAATATTAAATAATTGAGCTTTCATATATTAATATCCAATATCATAATTATACGATCCATGATCGACTCTCCACCCCTTATATTTATTTTTTGGGTTTTTGATTGAGAAAGTTAATAAAGTAAACCCATAACACCACCTTGATTTACTAACTTTCCCGACCGTAATATCCGAAAGTTTCAAATTGGGAAATGTTTTCAGCGCATCTAAATACATCGCCAAATGATAATCAAGGGTATCGGGGCAATAACCAATTAGAATAAATGCCCGTGCGTTTTTACCCCTTTCATCGTCCCAACTATAAATAATTCTTTCCGTAAAATCGGGAAGATTGGGAAGTTTTGTGAAATCAATTTGCATAAAATTAATCATTCTCTTCTAAATTCCAGCTTTTTCTGTGATTTTCTAAAACTTCGTTCGCATAACGCTCAATTACTTCCCTATTACTACGTTCGCCGCCAAATAATTCTGGATTATTTTCTTTTACCCATTCGACATATTCTTGATTAATTTCGATATTCATTTTAGCCAATCTTTAATTTCCGAATATTCGTAAAATGTTCCGTCAATATAGCAGTCGACTTCATTTTCCGAAATAAAATCAAAAAGGCTTGACGCGCTGCCATTTTCCTCGATCATTTGAAAGAATTCTTTATCATCTTCCGGCATCGGAGAACTATTATTATTATCGTAGATTGACTCGTAATCATCATATGCGCGCCAGCCATATGAAACTCCTTGATAATCTTTGTATTCAGTTCGGATGAAGTTTACTGTATTGCTCATAACTAATTGTAATCTATTTTAATCCGCCGTCAACATTATTCCCAATCCATTTTCAAACTTTTATTAACAATTTCCTGATTAATTCCGCCCCAATTGCATAGATGATTTAATTTTTGCAAATTTAACAAATGTCTTTGACAGCCACCAACCTTAAATTGGATTCGATTCGGCTCATAATCTCGATAATCCAGTTTTTGCGGGAATTTAAAGAATTTATTAATTTTTTCGCCATCTTCTTCGGACGAAATAAAAGCGGAGATATTGGAATTCAAGCCGCCCGCGCCGCAACAAAAGCAAGGGACCGATTCCGAGCCAATTCCGCGACTTCGGAAAGCGAAAGATTTCGTCGCGCGCAATTCCCATTCATAAATTTCTTCATTTAGGCTGTAAAGACTGATTAAAACGCAACTAAGCGTCCCTTCCATCGGCTCTAATCTTTCTTTCCATCGGTTATCATTAAGATAGCCAATATTTCTGATTTTACAACGAGCATCATAAATCATATCGCGTACGCTTTCGATAAGCTCACAGACGGGCTTACTCATATCTAAATCGTATTTATCTTTCATATTAAAAAATTGGATTTCCTTCTACTTGTTTGGTTTCGATTTTGTTAGTATGCTGTTCTAATCCGCATTTTCTACATTCTCGCGTCCAACGCTTGATTGTTTCGGCGGCAACATAACACGGTCCCCGCCAATCAATCCCCATTGTGCCGGGAGGATCGCCCGGAATAGTATAAGCTTCATGATAGATATGATTCGCACGAGGCGGCGTCCAATCGTGCTTGCAATTAGCTTGTTCTTTTTTAAGATTCTCGATTTCTTTAAAAAGAGCTTGAATTTTTGTTTGAGCGTTCATAATTCAATTCTAAACTATTTTAATTTGTTTTCAACAATTTCTTCGAGAAAATTGATCCAACTCAAACTCTTATCCATTTCCGCCCGCAATTTCGCCTTATCGACGTTTAGAAGTTTCAATAAATGTTTATTTAAATCGTCAATATGCATACCGGCGAATTTCCCCATCAATTCCTTATCGCCGCCGTGCTCCCCCTGTTCATAATTTAAGTAGCTTTGAGCTAAATTAATTTGTTTTTGCAGCCGCGCTCCATCTTCCTTATTCATATTTTTCTATTGTAAATTTCTGATTTTCTTTCCCACATTCTCTTAGTGGAGTAATCATTATTGATCCATCCGCTAAAAAATGCATAAAATTAAAGTAATGTTCGTGTCCACGCGGGCAATTAAAACGCGGTGGTTTCTGATAAATTTCCATTAAAATCTTGGATTCTTCGGGAAATTCCTCATTGAAATTCATTCTTTTTTCTTCGCGAGCTTCGGAAACATTGCGTAATCAGGCTTACCCAATCCATCCATTTTAGGATTATCCTTCACCCTCGTAATAGAAAGCAAGCTCAAAACACGCGCCACCGTCCGCCCGTAATCAGCTTTATTTTCCCATACTTTCCAAAAATTATCATTAAGAAAGAGTTCGTTCAAAAATTTAAGTTGATAATTAGGCTCGACATAATTAATCAAACATTCCGTCAAATGATGCCAAATATCCTTTGCGTCGTATTCGTATTCATAAATAACCGAACAAATATACTTCAAATCTTCAATTTGTTGATTATGTTGCCGCGCGTCGTAAGTAAAATTCGGGCGCGCATAATGCCCTTTCGCGTATAAAATTATATGATTATGTGTTTCGTTCATAATTATAATTTAGTCTATTTTATAAAAGTTTCAAGATTAAATTTCACATTCATCGGATAAATTTGTAATAATATATGGTAAGATAACACATATGAAGAAAACTACAATATATTTAACAAACGATCAAGACGAAAAATTGAAAAAATTAGGGAAAACGAGAGGCGGTCAAAAAGTAGCGGAGTTGATTAGGGCGGCAATTGATTTATTTCTAAAATCTTATGAGTAAAACCATAGATATGACGGGAGAAAAGATTGGCGATTGGGTCGTATTAGAAAGAGACGCTTTGAATCAAATCAATAAGGGCCAAAATGCTTTTTGGTTATGTGTTTGCAAATGCGGAAAGCTAAGTTCGCTAAACGGAACTTTATTACGACAAAGAAGAACTAAAAAATGTAAAACATGTAATCAGCGCGATAATAATCAAATAGACCTCGCTGGAAAAAAATTTAATAGATTATTAGCGTTAGAGCGAGACAATGAAACTAAAACAGCTAATTCTTGGAAATGTATTTGCGACTGCGGAAAGATGACTTCTACTACATCAAGACACCTTAGAAAAGGAACTGTAAGAAGTTGTGGATGTTTAGTAAAAGAATTTTGCAAAGAAAATAAAAGTGGTAAAAATAGCCATTGGTGGAATCCTAATTTAACAGACGAGGAAAGAAAAAATAGAGAACGGACTTGCTTCCCCGGATATAATGAATGGAGATTATCCGTGATTTTAAGGGATAAATATACATGCCGTCTTTCGCGGCAACAACAAGATTTGAATGTCCATCATTTATACGCATGGAATTCTTTCCCGCTGCTAAGATATGAAATCACGAACGGCGTAGTCTTAAATAAAGAAATCCACAATTTATTTCATTCGTTATACGGGAAAGGACATAACACTAAAGAGCAATTTATCGAGTTTTCAGTTAGATACTTTTATGGAGAGTTTAATAATATTTTGCCCATAAAACTAAAGAGCCGAAATTGGGATCATTATATTATTTAACATTCAACATAAAAATGAAAATAAATGGTTCTGGCCCTAGCCTTTCGGCATTCGTTCTCTATATTCCCTAGCACGTAGGGAGCCATTATTAAATTATACTTTCTTCCCGTTAAATAAATAAACAGATTCAAGGGGAATGGCTTTATATGATTTTGTTTTCGTTTCCCAAACAATTTCCAAATTATGATCCTTCGGATTGTAAGCTAACGGCCCGCCGACCAAATGTTTCTTAACTCCCTTGCGCGCGACCATATGCCGTTTTTCGCCCGTAGTTCTCTTCACGAAATCCAAACTAAAAAAATGTCCTTTTTGCGCCGCGATTAGTTCGCGAATTTTATCTGATTTATTCATAACGTATTGTAGTTGCTTTTATAGTCAATTTTTCTTCATCGTCAATACTTAAATTCATATTACTCCAATCGCCGCCACCGGGAATTTTGACAAAAATTTCGTCAATTACAGCATCTTTATCTAAGTAACCAGCGCGAATTAAAGCAGAAATAATTTGATCGCCGGTAAATTCCGAAGTGGTTTCTTCGATGATTTTTCTCTTAACGGATTTAATCATATTATCTATTCTTAAATTTCTCAGATATTTCCTGCATTTCTTTTCGTCTCGCTTGGAAAACTTCATCTTTTTCTAAAATTTCACCCAAGAGCGTATCGTCAGTTGTCCCATAAGGCAGACAGTCCTTGCTCCAATCACCGGGATAATAGTCCATTCGCGCGGCGGAATAATCAAAATTATATGCTGACACATCATCATTTAATTTATGGAAATTCTTTTTTGTCCATTGTTCGGCGGCACGGGCATCTTCCGCCATTACAACTACCGCCGTTTCCAACGTAACTATAAATGGTTTTAACATAATATTTAATTTTTCTTTTCGTAAAATTCAAAACACGAAACTCTTTCTATCGGAATGCACTTAACCGCACCATCATCCCAAAAAGAAATTATCCGTTCGTATTCTCCTAGCGGTTTCAAAGTAATATCTTTGTCTAAGAAACTTTTACCATTTTTCAGAAAAACATTTACTTTGAGATTTTCTGGATTTTTGAAACTTTTAATCATATTATGCCTTACTCGCTTCCTTGTGAAATTCGCCGCCTTCATCAAACCGGGCGTCATATTCATGATTCGGGGAAATATCATCGGGAATCTCATCAATCGCCGTAATTTCGCCGCTTTTCCAGCTTAGATTACCGCCCGCCTCTTCAACGATTTTATATTCCAAATCATTATGAGCACCGCCGAAACCAAGGCTTTCAACAGTGGCGTCATCGGGCAATTCGACCTGAATTGTTGTGCTCCACATTACGGTTACGAGTCTAGTTTTCATGTTCCTATTCTGATTTATTTTATTACGGCGTCAAATCTTTTTCGTAAATTTAATCGGCCACTGGAATTGAATACTTTCGACACCTAAAAGATTTTTAATATCTTGAATAATAAACTCTAACCCGCCATCGAAAAGACTCATTATAAAGAAAATCATTCCAAAGGCATATTTAACAGGCTCTTTGAGGAAAATATCAGACTTATCATATCCATAATTCTTGCAAAACGCTTTATTTCCAATAATTGCGCCGTAATGACCCGCCGCCACCCACAAAGCAATAAACAATACAATTCCAGTAATAACCCAATGATTCCATAGAAAGTAAATTAGATAGGTTGATAGTATTGATATAATGATTAGTTTGATTTCTTTTTTATTCATAAATTTATCGTGGAAGTGGTCCAGCCAAGTAAATAATTTTATCGTATCCGCTGGGAAACATTTCTTTGTGGCATCTCATTAAATCTTCAACGGCTTCTTCTACCGTTCGCCCGCAAGACCAATGAGACTTTCCTTTAATTTGAGCATGATATTTCGGCATCCGATACGATTGTTCTTTTCCATAAATATACCAGCAATCCATCAGACGAGTACAAACTTCAATAATTGGCTTTTTCATACCTAATTCTAGCAGTTTTTAATTAGAATGCAACTAAATTAATCTAAATCTCCGAATTCCTCAAAATACTCATCGTAGTTTTTAATAATATCCAAATGATCTTCGGCGGTTAGCTTATAGCCCGAAAACTGAATTACGCGATTAACGTCCAGCATATTCACTTGTCCGCCGTACTGAATCTTAACAAAAGCATGAAATTTTTCTTTAGTCATTTTGTTTCCCATAAATTATTGTATTTTTACCACGTAAATTCTTTATTTCCCCGATTCTCTTAATTTTCCCGCCCTTGACTTCTTCTTGAACCATTAAATATAATCTTGGCTTGCCGACTTCGGGATAATCCGCCGCCAATTCGTTCATGGTAAACTTTTCGGGATAATCAATCTCAATCGGCGCGCTCTTTTGCCGCCCACGCTTGCCGCCCGGCACTCTAGCAACCTTTCCCGGAGTGATTTCTTCGGGCTCATCTTCTGCCATTGTTACCCTCACACTTGTTGAGATATAGCCGCGAAAATGTTCCCAGCCCGTGTCGGCATCTTCTTTTTTCCAGCCATCAACTAAAACAGACGATTCAGTAACCCTAATTACTTTAAGATTCTTCATAATGCCGACTAAATTCACGGGATTTACTACCGCGCCATCGGGCATCGAATTAATAAAATAGGATTTCATTTTTAGAATAATTAAGACGGATAGAACATCTTAATTTTAATTTCTAATTTTATCTTTTAATTAGCGGCGAGCAATGCGCTGCCAATCTTCTTAATTTCTTGGAGCGTCCTGACTCCCGCCTTGCGCCGCCCATCATCAAGCGAAACCGGATCAGTAATCAGCGAGTAAGCTTCCTGCTTATCCCGTCCCGCCGAACCGTATTCCGATGAAACGAATTGCTTCCAACGATCATTCCCGCCCGATGATTCATGAGAATAATAATCCGTGAATGCATTAAATACGTCACTCATATCATTCCCGTCATTTCCCTTCCCCTTGTGAAAAAGCTCCGTTAGACGGTCCACCGTATTTTCCGCGCGAGTGCTCAACTCTTCGACGGGCTTTCCAGATTGATCGCGGCCCACAAAGCCAGCGAAAATCTTCCGCGCATCAACTTCCGTTGCCTTAATTCCAGCAACTTCGTCCATCGCGCGCTTAAATTCCGCCGCAACTCCCAAATGGGCATCAATCGCCTTTTCAATACTAGGAATTTTTGCTGCCGAATTCTTTGTATGTTTAATATTAAGGCTCAATTCTCCGCGCCGAGAGAGCGCCATATTAAGCGTATTCGCGCAGACAATTACTGTAATTCCCGTGCGAATATTCACTCCCATCTTGCCGCCATGCCCGAACATAAAATTCAGAACATTCTCCGATTCGCGCCCCGCCGCTTTAATAATTGAATTTTCATCCAATTTCGCGGAAACGAAAACTTTGCTGCGGTTTTCAACCGAACCAGCGGAAACAATGGTATGCTTAGTTCCGCCCAATGAATTTTCGATAAGATCAAAAATATCGGAATTAGAAATAAGATTATAATCTTCTCCTACTGGATTCCCAATTGGGAGATTATCATCCAAAGAAACGATGCCGAAAAAGCCCGCTTCATTAAATGTCGCCTCGCCGTCCTTCTCGATTTTGAGGTAAAGCGGCTGCTTTTCCATCGGATATACAATACCCGAATTTTCGCGGGTAATGCACTCAACTACGTTTGTTTTGCCGTGCCAAGCCTGCTCAATGCCAGTTTGCACGTCCCGTTCCATGATTTTGTCGCTCATATGTTTGTTTTTGTTTTGTTGTTGTTTGTTTGTTTGTTATTAGCTGCAACTCAATTCTAAACCATTTTAATTTGAATGCAAGAAAAATCTCAAACTATTTTTTTGCGTCATGAAACATGTCGCGGTTTCTTTCGGAAACTTTACGAAATAATTAATTGTTTCTTTTCTTTCCCGTCTTTATAAACAGAATGTTTATTCGTGAACAAAGATAAATGTAAATCCTGTTTAATTTCCAATTCATTCTTAATCTTTTCTAAATCAGGTGAAACAATCTTCATATAGAATCCCGTATGGAATTTCCCGCCTTCATAAATATCCTCTGGATTATAGAAAAACGAAATGCGCCGCCCGTGATAGGCGGGCAAGAGCGCGGCGTCAAATTTGTGAAATATTTTATTTGCAACCGTAATATGAAGCCCGTAACGCCCCGAACTGACAATTAAAGTATTATAAGAATAATAATAGAATAATTGACGGTAATAACGAAAGAAATCTATATCAATTTGTGCCCGCAATGCTGAATTATCGGCAGCTAACGTGGCAAATCCGGTGAACATTTGATTTCGGCGGGAATCTGATTAGCGTCATTTTCTTCCAAGCAAACATGGCAAGTAATTTTACCGTTGATAATTTTATTTCGCGCTGTTCGCCATTTCCGCCCACAATTTTTGCATGTATATCGGCGAGAATATCTTATTTCCATATCAAGAATTGCCCCAAGTAAAGAAAATAATAAAATAAGCAAAAATACTGATTGGAAAACCTGCGCCGCAACCCCAACCGACGCCTACGAAACCCATAAACATCCCGAAAAGTAAAATAGTTAAAATATAACTTATTAAAGCAAATAATAAGGAATGTATTTTTTTCTGGCTCATGTATATTACAAAAAGAAACGATTATAATATTCGTCAGCAGTATCTCGCTTATTCAATGGATGATCGTCGTCCCATTCGCCAATATCAACCTCTGTAATTTTTTTTGACTTGCGGGGATATAAAATGGCTGGAATTTTCCAGTTCGTAAATAATATTCTCTTTCCCCGATTTGCCAAAATCAATAACTAATACTTCTGCTTTATATGCGTTCATAATCAATTATTTTGGCATTATACTCTCGCCGCCCTAACTACTTCAAGGATTTCTTCAAACTTCGTAATATCGTTATCGTTAAAAAAATGAAGATTAATAGCGTCACCACGGACCAAAGAATAAATACGCTTCGGAAAAGATTTTACTAATTTTCGATTAATTTTACTAATTACTTCGTGGCTTTTTGATGATGAGCCCCAACCGTGGCCGCGATCAGAATAACCATAAACATGATAAACCGCGCCCAAAAGGCAAAAAGAAACCGCCTCCCCTTCATCCGCATGAACACTTTTGCCGTTTTTATCTTTTGCTATCGAATTCTTTGTCCAGCGCGAACGATCGGAAAAAAGTTCTCGAATTGTTTTATATTTCATAATCAAATTTTAACAAATATTAATCTTCTCCATAAATCAAATAAAATTTCAATTTCCAAATAAGCAGAGTCCATCCACTCAGCCCATTACAATTATTTGTGCGGGCGATATAAAAGAAATAATCTTTCCATGCCGGGCGACCGTTCCAATCTTCGCCGCCCTCATTTTCGGGCGGGCAATAGCAAACTTTATTCATTACCTTCGTTCCAAAAAATCCTTCGCTTGGCTTATCAATATCCAGACGAAAGCCGCCGAATTTGAATCGTTTAATTAGTTGAGTCTTCATATATTAATATCCCAAAACCTTTTCGATTTGACTTTTAATTTGATTCATCTCGATTGAATAACCCGCATTTTCACAAATTGCGGTATGAAGTTCTCTTTGCAATTCTTCGAGAGAAAGTTCTTTGATTTTTTTGTTAGCCCAAGGAGAGACGACGTTTAACTCTTTTTTATTTAGTTTAGTTTTCATTATAGCTATTTTAATCTATTTTACTAAGTTGTCAAACAAATATATTTCTGGCCGTCAATTATTTTTTCGACTTTTTTGACTAATTCACAATATGTTTTCTTGACATTTTCAGCTAAAACTTTCCCCAGAATAGGAATATCTTTATGGAAAGAAACGTGATTTATCTTATTTTCTTCTAGTTTTTCTTTTAGGGCCGCTTTCGCGGCGTCACTTTCGCCATACGACCGTCCATAAAAACTACCTTGCGCCGTATCATAAACTAAAACGCGCGCTTTCGCTTTTCGCCGCGTAAAACTTCCGATTTTAATAGTTTCATCCGATAAAAGCAAAGCAATTCTAATCCCCAACATCATTACGTAAAGCGGTGTTCCCATATGGCTGCCGCCGTTTGGATGCTGCAAGCAACTTTTCCAATTTGTTCCAAAATTACTTGGCCCCAAAACATAAGGTAAATCGCCAGTAACAATAACATCATTCCCCAAATCTACTTCTTTTTTTCGCGGACAATTAATTAAATTAATTTTCGGCAATTTCCAGATTTTCGTTAATTCGTCAACGTCTTTTTGATTGTATCTGACTTTATCTGGATTCGGAATTTTTAATTTAATCCATTCTTTTAGGCCGCGCGCTTGATTATTGTTTTTTTGGTGTTCTGCCGCCCGCAATCGCCGCCGAACACTTCTCGTCGCCGATATGTCGCTTTTCCCGACACTCACGCCAGTAATCACACGATTTCCAAACCGAGAATCCTGTAAACGGGTCTTTTTTTCGTTTATTTTGAAACCGCAAACTCCAACAATCTGAGGAATATTGGATTTCAGAATAGAATAATATTGAAATTCATTAAATGAAAAACTTAAATCGTCAGCGTATCTGGTATATTTAATATTGCCGCCAATCTTTTCGAGCCGCCGCAAGATAGCTTTATCCATATCTGAGCCCCCAATATTCGCAACGCACGGCGAACTTGGCAACCCTTGATACGCGCGGCCATCCGGCATACAAATCTTAATTTCTTCTTCCGTGAGTTTTTTATTTACATGAAATTCTTTAACATTGTCAAAAAAATCTTTAATATCGAAACATAGAGTATAATTATAGCCAATATGTTCTTTTGCGTTGGTCACGGGGCTTTTGCCGATCATAAATCCATGAACATTCGCGCCGCAAAACTTTTGTGATTTTTCGTTTAGTTTCGGAAGTAAATTTTGGAAAACAATCCTCTCCTCATCATTCGGCATCATGATTTCCCGAAACTCGCCTTTGGTTTTCTTCGGTATGCGGATTTTCTCCAATTTAATTCCCTCCCATTAATTGTCCGATTTCTTCAACCGTAATTGTTTCTGCGCATTGCGTTTGGTATTTATCATGAATCCATACCAACGAACAAAGTGGTGCTCCGCAAAAAACCCCGTAATGGACGAAAGAAGGAACCATCCATGTCACAGATTTCCCATGTAGAATAAAATTATATTTCATTTCTTACTTAGAATAACCCATTTTACCGGCAAGTAAAGATATAAATAACAGTAAGAATTACTTTGATCGAAGAATTCTTTTAACGAACATTGAGGAAATTGGGGGAAGGCCGTAGGCGGAAATTTCAACAATGTGAGCTAAAAGAATACGCAGTGAAAAATCACTGCCCGCCTTCAACAATTTACTAGGCGAAACGCCTAAATCTCCAGCGTTATTTCTAATTCTTACTGTTATTTAAAAGTATCACCCATAAAATTACTTCGCGCTTCCGTCCGTTGGAGGGAAGTGAAGAAGTCGCGCCTTACCTTCGATGATTTTCATAGCGAACCCACTATAATCTCCAGTAATATTTCTAATTTTATGGGTAAAAATTAAGTTCGCTCAATTTCGCTCTCAGCACGGCCAACTTCATAAAGTAGCATAGCGTCTTCTGGATAAGGAATATCCAAATCAATACGAAAATAAGGCTCTTTGTCCAATCCGTTTTTCTCGATTGTTTTAATAGTTCCAGTATAACCCTCTAAAGGATCGTTATGATTAGCGATCCCGACAATCATTACATGATCCCCGATTTTATATTCTTTTTTAGGTTCGGGTGGGATTTCAATAATTCTTACCGCCCAATTAGGATTTCTGGCGGAATAATCTAAAGTTTCCGTCAACATTCTTTCTGTATTGGAAAACGGCGCGGTCCATTTGACGGCTTTCGTTTCCATGTCGATAACTGTGAATTGGTAACGCTTATTCATATTTCAAGCTTAGTCTATTTTAATTACGATTCAAGAAATTCTTTAATTTCTTTGTCGGCTTCTTTTTTCAATGCTTTTCTGAATGGTAAATCCCAGTCCCATTCGCGATTACTTTTGCCCATTTTCTCCCACGCATTTTCTCTTCTCATGAAATCATTTAATTTGTCTAATTCTGACTGTAATTCATATCCCGCGTCGCGCGTTTCGAGCATGTATGCGGGTTTATAAGCATATTCCAGCATCCATTCAGGAATAATCGGTCGCCAGCTATGGATTTCTTTATTCTTGCTACCGAAACTACGAATTTCAACGATTCTACGAAAATATTTAGATTCTTTCGTGGAAAAATTATATGATTTGTATTCTTTATCGCTTAAATCCTTTAAATCCTGATAATCCTCGTATTTATTTGAGCGATAGTTCCAGCGCGTATAGCTTTTCGGATCATTCCGCCGTCCGAGACAAGCGTGTTGGGTTATATCTACAATTTTTTGAATTGTTTCCCCCAAAGAACTACGCAAAATGTCTTTACGAACCACAAAATATCGCCAATCGCCCGCGAAAATACGTTCTTTGGATACGTCAATTGGCGGTAATTTCCAAATCAAATCATAAAGTTCCCCGATTCTTTCGGCGGCGGCACGATATTCTTTAAGTTTATCTTTATACTTGTCAGGTTTCATACTTTCCTTACCCTTGTTTTCTCAATAAATAACATAGAGCGGCGCACTAATTTTGCGTGCTCAATCGCTTGTTTATAATCAGTAAAATCTATAGATTGTTTAATCCAAACGCCAACTTTACGGACGAAAACGGCATAATATTTAGTTTTCATGTGCTTTCGATACTAAAACGGTTTCATTCTGAAACATTTTTCAGCCATTCTTTGCTTTTTGGCCGCGCGTTAATTAAGCGATTTATCCAATTTTTTAGAATTTTAAGAAAATATTGCGCTTCTTCGGCGGTATTAAAATTAAATTTTATAAACGGCACATAATTGGCGAACGCAGTATTTTCTAAATACACATATTTGTGCGTTTGCCCATAATCCCAATCAAATCCGAGTTTTATTCGGAAATCTCCGCGTTCATTACAGATATGATATTTGAATTCATCTTTCATGAACTCATTATAATCTATTTTATTTAACTTCCAGCCTTTTTTTCTTCAATAATATAACAAAAAAGCCACCAAATAATTACTCCCACCGCGCACCAAAACCAGCCATAACCAACTAAACAAATAATTTTCGTAGCCCAAAGCAATCGGCAAAACCATGCAGGAAGAGGGGAGTTCGGCACTTTCGCCCCTATTATCACCCCAAGCATACCTGCAATAAGATTAAACCAAATCCAAAAATAAGTTAGATTTTTAAGCATTTCGTTATTCGTCGCCGCCGCGCCGACAACTACCGACACCGAAATAAGATTCAGAACTACGCGCCAAAAAATATTCATATAATTATTTTAGTCTGTTAATATAGTGTTTTAACGAGTAAATCCAGCAAATATCGCCCGCATAACTCTTCGGGTCAACTTCTAGCTCAATTTCATATTTTTCCGTTGTCTCGGAAAACTCTATGCCTTTAGGCTAGAGTATGAGAGACAACACTTTTAATTGTTTCTATTATAGTTAAATTATCCTTGTTCGTCAATATATTTTTTTATCGTTTCTGGCGAAGCGTCACCAATAGAGCAAACGAAATAGCCATCACTCCAAAACGTCTTTTCTTTCCAGAAATGAGTTTTAAGATATTCCTCGTGTAATTTCCAAATTCTAAAAGTAGAAATAGATTTAAAATGATTAACAATCAAAGTGGCGGAAATTTTAGGTGGAGCATCAACCATAACGTGAATATGGTCGGAATCTTCGGTATTTATGGCTTTGATTATCAAACCGTATTGTTGAGCAATATCGTAAAAGAATTGCTGAATGTCGTCTTTGATTTCTCCTGTTAAAAGTTTCTTGCGGTATTTAACCGCAAATACGAAATGGTATTGAATTAAATACTTAGAATGTGAATTTCTATGATATTCGTGTAAGTCGGGATTTTTCTTTTTGAGAAAGTCTAGCATAGATTTAACCTTTGTTTAGCGATATTAAAATACTTTTCCTCTTTTTCAATGCCGATAAATTGACGGTTAAGATTTTTAGCAGCAACTAATGTAGAACCAGAACCAAAACAGTTATCCAAGATAATATCGTTTTCTTTAGAGTAAGATTTAATAAACCATTCCGCTAACTCAACGGGTTTTTGTGTTGGATGAATTTGCTGTTGTTTAGACCAATTCTGTTTAATATCTAAAACGCTGATTGGATAGCGTGTTCCTTCGTTATTCACGTTTATCTCTTTTAACCCTAATCCGTGATTGTTTGTTTTTAACTTGTATCCATTTCGAGAATAAGCTTTACCCTCTTGCATTTGAGGAAAATAATTAACTCTATCCTTACAAAATACTAATATATTTTCGTGTCTTTTTACTGGCGCGTATTTAGCCGTTAAAGCTGAACCGCTACGACTTTTCTTCCAAATCCACTCATGTTTGAATTCTTTAATATTGGACGCGATTAATAACGAAGTAAAAGGTTGAGAACCGTGAAGAATAATAGCACAATTAGGTTTAATAATTCTATGATATTGTCCCCAAAGTTTGTCAAACGGAATTATAACATCCCACGAACAACTTGTAGAGCCAAAAGGCAAATCGCAAAGTATCAAATCCACGGATTTATCGTCAATTTCTTGCATTTTTTCAAGACAGTCTCCTAAATAAATTTGATTAGATTGTAACATTTCTACTTTAATTTACACTATTTTAACCGTTTTGTCAAGAAAATCTTTCGTTGTATGAAAAATAATTTAGTATTTCGTCGAAAATTCGTGTAATATATGGTGGTGAGTAAATTAACTTATAATACTAGAATGGTTTTCCAGAGTGATACGGATAAGCAAAAGCTTATCCAAATGCTCGAAAAACAGCGTTTTGCTTGGAATGAATGTTCTAAGGTTAAGTTTAATATTGTTAAAAATTCCATTGTTGAATTGCATTCGGCATTCTATACTAAGTTTAGGGAATGTCAACCTGAAATTCCTAGTCAAGTGGTAATTTCGGCAGAACAAAGCGTTTTATCGGCATATCGTAGCATTAAGTCTAACAAACAGAAGTTAGACAAACCGCCAGAGAAAAAGAAATTAAGTATTCGTCTGGATAAACGAACATACTCGTATAAGAATGGAGTTTTTAGCATAATTAGTTTGGAAAAACGTGTTAAATGTCAACCTTATATTTATCCTAAATTGCGGGAATTGATTAGTAAATACCGTTTCTGTGACCCGCTTTTATTTGAGAAAAATGGAGAGGTTTGGATTTGTTTGACTTTTGATATTCCAGAGATTTTATCACAAAAGAAACTCGCCTTGGGAATTGATTTAGGTTGTCGTGTTAATGCCGCTACCAGCGAGGGGAATTTATACATAGACAAGAAATTTAATGGTGAAAAACGTAAATTAAGATTTAATAAGAGAAAATTACAGTCAAAATCCAAAAACTCTAAATCGGCAAAACGTCACCTTAAAAAACTCAAACGTAAGGAAGCAAATAAAAATAAGAATTTTAGTCATCATTTGGCTAATAAATTGATTAAAGACACGAAAGCTGATACTTTAGTTTTAGAAAACTTAAAATCATTAAAGGTAAAGAAAAGTAAATATGAAAATAAAAATAGAATAAGTCAAGTTCCAATCTATCAATTGAAACAAATTTTAACTTATAAGGCACTCTTAAATGAGAAAACGGTTATTGAAGTTAGTCCTGCTTGGACGAGTCAAATAGACCACGTTTCAGGCAAAAAAGAAGGTGACAGAAAAGGCCGTAGATTTTACGCTAAAAATGGCAAGATTTACGATTCTGACATTAACGGAGCGATAAATATAGGACTACGCTCAAAACTCCCCGTATCACAGACCGCAAGGCTGACTTATGGGCAGGCGAACGTCAATTCGCCAATCGTGGGCGTCGGTCGCTCACAAGCCGCTATCCCTTTAGGGTAGCGGTCATTGACCTTTAATTAAAAGGCAGTCAACATAATTCTAAATACATATTTTATAAAGAAGTCC